>ENA-OREN01000033-OREN01000033.1-marine-metagenome-genome-assembly--contig:-NODE-33-length-178159-cov-11.880987_pt1 | contig 178159 bp, 146 predicted proteins | sample MGYA00248624_ERZ508555 | MGnify/ENA primary metagenome ERZ508555 (study PRJEB26222, sample SAMN06267773) | marine metagenome | isolation source: Saanich Inlet, British Columbia, Canada | place... | reverse complement strand
TTTGGCGCGTTCGTCTAGTGGTCTAGGACGCTGGCCTCTCACGCCGGTAACAGGGGTTCGACTCCCCTACGCGCTACGATTGTAAAGATCTTGATCTTTATTTGACATGCACCGGTAGCTCAATTGGATAGAGCGTTTGGCTACGGACCAGAAGGTTCCGGGTTCGACTCCTGGCCGGTGTACATAAGACCCCTGTAATCCAGGGGTCTTTTTTTTCCTGATTTTCCTAATCGAACTTTATTATACTCCTTTTTCCACAAAAGATTTTTCCAGTTTCATTCCCTACTTTTTATATGGCTTCTTGCACTTTACATTAACACAACTATTTATCTAAGTTGAGGTTACATCATGTTTAAGAAAACCACGGCGGGACTTTACATAACACTGACATTGATTCAATGCTCAAACCCAAAAGCAGACAACATCGATGCATTGTTCTCTGAATACCAAAACGAGGCGCCAGGAGCCGCAATCATGGTCATTCATAAGGGTGAGATATTGCTTGAGAGATATTATGGCCTTGCGGATATGAGCACAAAAACCAAAGTGGCAAAAACATCGAATTTTAGATTAGCTTCAGTTTCAAAGCAATTTACTGCAATGGCTATATTGCAACTCATGGATCAGGGCATAATTAGTTTTTCTACAGGCTTAAGAGAGCTATTCCCAGAATTTCCGAGTTATGCCGAAGCGATTAATTATGGACAGCTACTACACCATACTTCAGGTCTTCTTGATTATGAAGATCTGATCCCAGATTCAGCAACTGTCCCAGTGAGGGATGCTGAAGTCTTAGAATTATTGCTCCACCAGGATAGCACTTACTTCCCTCCTGGTTCCAATTATAGTTATAGCAATAGCGGCTATGCCTTGCTGGCTCTCACGGTTGAACGATTGTCTGGATTAACTTTTTCAGAGTATCTTGAAGAATATCTTTTCAGACCACTTGAAATGGATGAGTCAGTAGCCTTTGTCGATGGAATCAACACCATCCCGAATCGTGCATTTGGTTACCATGTTGACAATGGGAATACACAATATAGTGATCAGAGCATGACCTCTTCTGTCTTAGGTGACGGCGGTATCTATTCCTCTGTGTCAGATTTATACAAATGGGATCAAGCTTTATTCAATTTTGAACTCGTTTCGGAAGATTTATTAGATTCCGCTTTTACTCCATGGCTGGAGAATTATGGCTGTGGGTGGCGAATTGAGGACTATAAGGGATTGAAACGTATCAGTCACACGGGTAGTACCATTGGTTTTCGTACAGATTATCAGCGATTCCCTGAGATGGAGTTTTCTATAATTATTTTGACAAATCGTCGTGAACCAGGTGTTCAGTATCTTGCAGAGGCACTGACGGATATTTATCTGCTCAAAGAATGAGATTATTCCTCGCCAAACCGTTGCTCTAATTCCACTCCCAAACCATCAGCCATCCGGTTGACAAAACCAAAATAAGCCGTTATCGCACAAACATCATGAATACCACGATCATCCAAACCCTGGGAGCGGAGCTGGTTGACATCCTCCTCGGTCATATTTGATGGAGTTTGCGTTAATTTGACCGCATATGTTAGTATGGCTTTATCAATATTTTGAAGAACATGATGATCTCCCCCACTAACAAGTGCATCGATTAATGCATCATGATCGTCCGTGGAAATGTGCTTGGATGCCAGAAGTCTGCGGAGCCCAGCCCCGTGATGTTCAATTCAGTAGTGACACTCATTGATTGCTGATACCGCAACAGCTATCATCTCTCGCTGAATGCGAGTCAAGGGTCCTTTGCCGTACATCAACTCCTTATATAAGGTAAAGTGATGTTGCATGATTTCACTGTGAACCCCATGGATGCGGAGAATGTGATCGGTATCGTTGACTCGATGTGCTTCAGGTATGTCATTTGGATCTACATATTTTATATATGCCATGAGAGCTCCAGTTTTTATCTCAATGTATTAAGAATTCAGATTCAGTATAGTGTGTACCGCAAAAGAAAGCAACATGAGTCAGACAATATTTTTTGAATACAGCTACTGCGTCCACAATATTGAGCCCTTTTATTAGAAGAAGGATTAGCTGTTATCCCCACTGAATATCCCTGAAGTGTTCATAGCCAGCATGATATATGGAGCAGGTTGAGACCCATCAGGGAAACCATTGGATGAGGACCATGCAATAAGGGGCCAGGCTACCCTTATTTTGACATTTTCCCAATATGGTTTTGATACCACCATATCTATACCTGCCACTATTGAACCCAGTACACGTGTTTCTCGTGTACCAGTCCAAATGGATGGTGGCGCAATCAATTGTTCAGCCTTCAATTGAGCGAATGGAGCCAGGAAAAAGGGGTACCAGGTGTGTATTGCAGATGACACGTGAAGCAATGATCGATGATCACTAAGAATATTATCTCGCTTCATCGTGTTTTTCTGATAAAGCCAGCTCAGAGAAAGAGCACTTAAAAAATCAGGATTATATTTTACCCACGGCATTGGATTGGTGTACAGCAGTAGAGCACTCCACGATATCCCTTCCTCAGAATCAAAGGGAAAATCTTGATTGAAATACTCAACTTGGCTTGGTAGATTCAGCATAAACTGAGCAAAAGATCGACCACGATTTCCTAATTCAATTCTCAATCCAGTTGCAAAACCACCTGAATAGGAAATAGTTGAGCTTTTAAGGTAGGTTACCCTTTCCTCAAGGGAGCCGACTCCTCCATACCCGCTTACAAACAACACCTTTCTGGGACCAAGGGAGTGTGAGATTTCGATAAATATATTCATCGCTGGCCCATTTTTAATGTTTCCAGCAGGACCTCTATGAGTCACCTGGACATCAGACATCCAATGCCAATTATTATCACCCATCAATTTATTTGGCCAATGAGCGACCCAGTTATTCATTGAGGCACCCCCACCTGCCTGACCACTACCCACCGGCGAACAGCACACCTGGCCAAATCCATGGCTAAATGATAAAATGCCTATGAATAAGATATATCTCATGGGGAAATTAATTCAACATCTGGATAAAAAGCTGCTACTGAAAACCAGTATGCAATATAAGCGTTTGCGGCGACAAGGCGCTCAGCTGGTACCGGATTAGCTATCAACTGACCTGTAATATCCCATTCATTCTCTGTATCAGCTTGATTAAGAGTTATCTCACCTGCAGAAATATCCCAACTTGATATACTGATTGCGCGGGACGTTTCAAAGGCTACAGCAATATTGTCGCGCCCGGAGATCACAACTTGGTATTGTGCATTTCCTACATTTACACCAAATATTTGAGGTTCGGGATAAGAATTAATGTCAATGGCCTTCACTTCATCCCCATTGATGATGGTCAGGACACGATTCTTGGCTGGCAGGCGCTCATCCTCATTGGCTACTGGAAAATATATATAATCACCGCAAGCTAGAGAGTTGCATGTACGATAGCTACCGTATGGATAGCGAGTGTAGTTGCGAGAGTAATTCGTTTCCGAATTCACAACCTTGGTTTCTGGAAAGAGTGTTTTCCAATTACTCCAGGTAGTCTCCACAAGATTTTTTAAGTGGAATATACTACCTGAACGATCACCTGCAGCAGATCGCAATAACATTTGTGGCCAATAACTGTCTGTCTCGCGGTCATACATAATGAGATTGCTATTAAATAGTAAACCTGAAACACCATATTCCACGGATGTTGTCAAGTGGATCGCACTTCCTGTTAATGGACAGTATGAAATACTGTAACCAGACTCATTAACTATTTCATGCCAATCAAGGATGGCATGTGGGTAGGCTACATGTTCTGTTCCATTCCATATGCCCACAACCAGATCATTGTCATCTAAATATCCCAAATTCGATCCACCTACTTGAGACCTATTTGGAGTTTCCAGACTGGGGATACAGTCTTTCCCATCATAACAACCCTGACGCATAAATTGAGTATCAATGGTCCAGGTCAAATCTGAGTCATCATCAACGACATCTGTTTCCTGACAGCCAAAGATGAAAATGGTCAGGGCTATGGGAGCAAAGAATCTCATACGCACCTCCGTTATTATAAATTCAGGACCAATTCTGTTGATCTCTTTTCGACGAAATAACTTACGTTCTAAGTCTTCCTGCGAATGTCTTGTGACTGACAATTGGGTGAACATAGAATTAAGATTTACAGACTGCAATAGATGGTTTCCTTGATTCATAGATCGAATTCTCTATCTTGGAGTCTGAATAAATATACCTAGATGAGGAGATATTGTGGAGTGGAGAGCCAGCCATATACTGGTCAAAAATAGAAGTTTAGCTGAAGAGTTATTTAAGAGAATTCAAGGGGGTGCTCGATTCGAGCAACTTGCAAAAGAATACTCAACCTGCCCCAGTAAATCAAAAGATGGTGATCTCGGGTGGTTTGGTACTGGCCAAATGGTAAAACCTTTTGAGGAAGCTGTCAGAAAAATGGGTCGTGGAAGAGCCTCAAAACCTGTCTCTACTCAGTTTGGATATCACATTATCAAGAAAACCGGTGAGAGATGAGCAATAAGGTTGAATCATATAGACATAAGACTCGCGCAGTCATTTTTCTTATGTCAGCTGCCATCAAAGCTATTTATGGATCTAGAAGGACGCTCATAATAGACCATTCCTTTGGAGATGGTTATTATTGTGTGTTAAAAGAACAGAAGCGCATATCAAGTCATGACTTAAATGCCATTAATCAGAAAATGCACAATTTGCAGGCTGATGCAAAGCATATCAAGATCCGAGCTGCCAAACCTGAGGATTGGAAACACCTACTAACTCCAAGGATTAACACGATTCGTCCACCCGTTCTTATGTTAGGAGACCATATCTCAGCTTCGTATGAATTTACAAATCTGGATTTATCTGCCTTGCCTCATTTCGAGCTGATGCAATATGATCGAGGTTTCTTACTCAGAATAAGTGAGAACGGAGATGAATTAGGAGATTATTCTGATTCACCACAGCTTTTTGGGATGATGAAAGAACATGAAAAGTGGGGTCGTATACTCAAAGTGTCATCCATCCATGATCTGAACAAGCAGATTATGGAAAAAGGATTCAAACAGGTTATCTGGGTTGCAGAAGGGCTTCAAGAGAAGCGAATTGCAGCATTGGCAGATGATATCAATAATCAAAAAGGTACTCGAGTCATTTTTGTGGCAGGTCCCTCCTCTTCAGGTAAAACAACTTTTACCAAGCGTCTGGCCATTCACCTCGCTGTCAATGGGATACAATCAAAATATCTTTCCATGGATAATTATTTCCTGGATCGAGATAAAATTCCTCCTCAGGCAGATGGAACTTTAGATTTCGAAAACGTAAACTGTGTAGATATTGTTGCCCTTAAGCGTGAGTTAGGACAACTGATTTCTGGAAAACCTGTATATAAACGGAACTATAATTTTGTGGATGGCAAGCAGGAAGTATTGCCAAATACCATGTCCCTCAAACGGAATGAGGTACTCATTTTTGAAGGTATACATGGCTTAAACCCACTTATTCATGAGGGATTGTCACAACATAGCTATTATAGATTGTATATAAGTGCATTAACACAGCTTAACATTGACAACACTCATCCTGTATCAACCTCGGATGGACGACTAATTCGCCGGATCGTCCGGGATTATAATTATCGCGGATATAGTGCAGATGACACGATTGGTCGATGGAACTCCGTTCGTCACGGTGAGCTAAGTAATATCTTCCCATTTCAGGAACAGGCCGATACCATGTTCAACTCTGCACTTATTTATGAATTACCTATTTTAAAAAGGTATGCACTGCCTTTGTTAAAAGCAGCCTCTAAAAATACTGTACGTGATAGGCTGATTACCTTGTTATCACTGTTTCATACAATTCCTGACAGACATGTCCCTGGAACTTCAATATTACGCGAGTTTATTGGAAATAGTTACTTTAAGTATTAAAAATATGAATGTTTTAATCGTATTGGCTGGGAATCCTCCAAGTAAAACCCTACTTAAAACTGAGATGGCAACTACTGACCTCATTATTGCAGTTGATGGGGGTTTTAATGTATTTCACAAATATAACCTTGATCCTGATCTCGTTCTCGGTGATATGGATTCCGCGAACATGGAAAATGTAGGATCGATTGATGTAATTCCCTTACTTGATCAAGCGCTTACAGACCTCCAGAAAACGCTGGAATACGTATTTGAAACCCAACCAGTCAAATCACTGACTTTCTTGGGTGGAGTTGGAGATAGAACGGATCATTTGCTGCATAACCTGTATATCTGTTCATCAATCGATCCCCAAATGAAGATCATCTTCAAAAATGAGTTACCTCCTGATAATGATATTTCCCTGGAAATCATTCAACGAATCACCCCTGAGTGTGACTTCGACCTACGAGTCACTCAAGGCAATACCCTGAGTATTTTACCCATCACGGACTTTGGGGGACTTAATTCGCTTGGACTCGAGTGGGAGATCGTAAATCAAAACCACTCCCAGGGGTTTATTAGCCAGAGCAATCTGGTCAATAAGGCTGACCTGACGTTCACGATACGATCAGGATGCGCCTATATAGCTGTGTATCAGTAAGTAATACAATATACTTATGAATCTACATCTAGTTGATATTGGTCTCATTCTAGTCTATTTCATGGCTGTATTACTCGTCGGAGTGTACAATACACGTTCTGATTCGACTTCTGATTACATGCTTATGGGTCGAAAACTCACGCTGCCTGCCTTCGTAATGACTCTGGTCTCAACCTGGTATGGTGGCATTCTTGGGGTCAGTGAATACAGTTCAACTTACGGTATATCCAATTGGGTAATCTTTGGTCTCCCCTACTATGTCTTTGGAATTGTCTTCGCCATGCTAATAGCAAAGAAAGCGAGAGCGTTGGAAGTGAATTCACTTCCTGAAATACTGGTATCCGACTATGGTAAAAATGCTGGAAGACTGGCATCTGTCTGGGTACTACTATTAGCGAGTCCAGCGCCCTACATTTTAACCCTGGGATTAATCCTCAACTTTTTCCTGGGTATGAATCTTGTTATTGCCATAATTACGGGAGCAGGATTTTCATTATTTTATATCCTAAATGGCGGTCTTACTTCTGTAATTAAAACTGACAAACTACAATTCATACTCATGTTCGCCGGGTTTTTAGTTATACTAATAGTACTTGGTGGAACTTACATGTCTCCCATAGATCTCTGGCATTCTCTTCCAGAAACGCATACCTCACTGACTGGTGGTCAAAGTTTTGCTTATATAGTGGTCTGGTTTTTTATTGGTTCATGGACTATGGTGGATCCCGGTTTTCATCAAAGGGTTTATGCGACAACCACACAGGGGATCGCTAAACGTGGTATACTCTGGGCTGTTTTATTTTGGTTTATCTTTGATTTGATGACAACTCTCACTGGGCTCTATGCGTTTTCCTTTCTGCCTTCTGAAACGGTTCCCTCCCAGGCTTTTCTAGTTTTGGGAAACGCTGTACTACCGATTGGTTTACAAGGATTGTTTTATGTGGGTATTCTGGCAACTGTGATGTCTACTCTAGATAGCAATACCCTTGTGTCGGGCATTACCCTGGGGAAAGACATCCTTTCAACATTTCCATCCTTTAAATCTCATTCTACCCATGTTCTCATTAAAGCAAGTATGCTCATTGTGATTATTATTGGGATTATCATGGCAATCTGGATGCCTTCAGTCATTGATCTATGGTACACCTTTGGTACTATTTCCATACCAGCACTGCTCATGCCCACTTTGTTTAGCATTTTCAAGAGACCCCTTACTCAACGAGCAGTGCTTCTAAATTTAAGCATACCTCCATTGGCATCATTCCTTTGGTTCCTTTTTGGAAAAATAGATGAATGGAGTTACTTTTTGGGGCTTGAACCATTCTATCCAGGTTTGTTTTGTAGTTTGATCATCTTGATGCTGTTTAAGAACCCGCAAAAGGAAGCAAGTCAGTGACTAATCGTCTTAAAGGTAAAAACATTTTAATAACTGGTGCCAGCGCAGGTATTGGTGAAGCGTGTGCCCACCTGTTTGCCCAGCAGGGGTCGAATCTAATTTTAGCTGCAAGGCGGAACGAGAAGCTGTTAAAATTGGCTTCAGAGCTTCAGAAGGAATACAAGATTGAGGTTTTAGCTAGGACTCTTGACGTGAGAGATCACTCCGCCGTTCAAAGAATGATGTCATCATTGTCCGCTCCGTTTAAACATATTGATGTCCTTGTAAATAATGCCGGGCTGGTGCTTGGAGTTGAAAAGGCCCACGAGACACCTGGTGATGATGTCGATATCATGCTGGACACCAATGTAAAAGGCATACTGAATATGATTCGAACGGTAGTTCCTGATATGGTGACCCGCCAGCAGGGACATGTGATTAACATATCTTCTATAGCTGGTCATGAAGCATACCCAGGGGGCAGCGTATACTGTGCCAGTAAGCACGCAGTGGATGCCCTTACCAAGAGTCTCAGGATGGATGTTGTCTCTACCCCACTTCGAGTGACTGCTATCTCACCAGGTCTCGTTGATACAGAATTCAGCCTGGTGAGATTTAAAGGTGATACTAGGAAAGCGGAAGCCGTTTATCAGGGCCTTGAGGCTCTAATTGCAGAAGACATCGCTGAAGCCGTGTTGTTTGCAGCCTCCAGACCAGCACATGTCCAAATTGCTGATATGATCATATTCCCTACTCAACAAGCAGCCGCTACTGTTGTGCATAGGGAGAGTAAATGATCATAATGATTTTCACTTCATTCAACTGGATATTTAATAAAAAAGAATGTATATCACATGCTATAACGCATGTGTTCAAGCTCAATTTGCATTGCCATGTGAAAAATTATCTTCACGACGTGAACACCACTAACCTCGGAAGGGGATCAAAATGAAAAACAACATGCTTCGGTTTATACTAATAATGAGTGTAAGCATTCTGTTTATTACCAATTGTGAAGATATCAATAATGACAATGAAGTGTCCCCAGAGGATTCTGCGGCAGCTGTTGTTCTCGTAACGGATGCATATGCATCGCTGCTCCCATTAATTGAAGGATTGTTGGCAGCTGATCCAGATTCTGCTCAATCCATTCTAAATGGTATTGATTTAAGTGAACCACATGGGTTTTATATGGAAGCTTCTGAATTAGATTGGCGAAATCAGGATGCCCATTTTGGCTTTGGATTTACGAGTTTCCTCATTCTTTCTCAGAATACCATGATGAACGATATCTTCGGACCAAGCGTAAAGGTTTATGCTCCTTTTGGTGAAGCTGGAGTTGCATCAAATCCCGTTGGTTATGGATTTGGCCTACCACTATCAGTTCCTAGAGCCAATGGAATGATTGCCTCTTATATTGAAATCCCACTAGCCTTTGCCCGAATAAAATTTGAATCGCTGGATACCTTTAATGATTTTCAAACCCAAGTGATAGAAAGTTTCATTCCTATGGTTGATGCAGGACTTGCAGCTTTGGATTCAATTGATAACGATCCGACCTTCACTTTCACTATAGGTGCTGGTGTACAGGTTGATAATGCTGATATCATTGCCATGGAGTCATCATTATTCGCCCTCCAGGGCATGTACAAGAGCCTGGCAGCATATAATTATGAATTGGATACATCCGATCCATCAGCGATCATTACTGGATTAACACAGGGTTCGACATTTGGTGCACTGAATAGCGAGGGGGTCACTCTGCTTAGCGAAGCTCATGCATCTGCATTGTCATCTCTTGACAAGGCAGAACAAGTTCTTGCCCTGGTCGACGCCGAAGCTACAGCTTTGAATCACTTTTTCGTCGAATTTAGCCAATCAGAATCATCCCAGATTCAGTCCAGTCTGAATGCCCTCGCAAATACTCTCTCAGGACCAACAAGTGTTGATTATGCATTTAGCAATGAGAGAGGAGAATTCAGTATTGAGGGTAGTGCTTCCATAAATATCTCCCAATACTACCTCAATGCGATTACCGATTTTAAAACTTTATTACCACCTTATACAATGAGTACAACCACCGCCTACAATTACAGCCAGACCACATTGTACGAGCATATTAGCTTTGAAGAAACTGAAGTGCTTTTAAATGGACTGAGTAATACCCCAATTTCTGTCAACATTCAATATAGTGAAAGCAATAGCGACACTACCGCAACGGTATCATTGGGTTTCTTAACTTTCAATTTACTGACTGCAAACCAGAGCGATCTACCGGTTGCGATTTGGGATCTATGGGCTGAATTCTTACTCACAGTTGGAGATTATTCTGATGAACTTCACCAATTCCCTGAAATCTCTTTTCAATGGAGCGGCCTTATCACTACTGGCACAAATCTTATTATAGATGGTGACATAGCCATCGATTATCTGGAACGCATTTCTGAATATACAGCTCCGGATATTTTATGGACGGCTACATCCTATGGTGATTGGGTGAGTGGTTGGAGTGACCCTACAGCAAATGGGATGTTTCCAGATTTCCTAGCTGAAGATTTAGCTTTTCTGTTAGGGATCAGCTGGGAATAATCCATTATATTGGATACAAAAAAAGAGGGCAGCTGATACTGCCCTCTTTTTTTAAAAAACAATAGTCCTCTAAGATGTGGGTATAGGATCAGGCAGTAATTCTGCTATTTCCTTCTTAAAGCGGTTTAATCCAGACTTGGAATATTCAAAAATCTTATTATTGCCACTTACCTGCACCAGAAGCAAAGCTCCATTTGCATCTTTCAGGTGAAAAGTCAGTTCAAGTCCGGACCCGTCTTCGAATCCTACGCTTAGCATTTGATAAAAGGTATTATCTACACCGATTTCATCAGCAAAATTGCTAGCCTTTAAGTTTTCAAGGGGTCTCAGCATGTTTACTACCTTCTCGAAGTCCACTTGTACCTCATCGTATGACCAGACTGGTCCTTCGCGATTAAGGCTATAATTCAATTCACCGCTGAATGTAATCTGGTTCACGTGATTAACATCGAATTGAGTAATAGTACGATCCCAGAAATCCTTTACAGTTTTATTTTTGTACTGAATCAGATTACTTTTAACAGCATATACTTCATTCTCACCATCAGCTCTCACAAAGGTTTCCTGATAGTTTGCACCCTGTTTGCCAATAATCAGATGCAGCAGGTCTTTTCCATCACCGTTGCTAGCCAGGAACTGACTTTCCTGATCAGTCACTTCATATTTACTGTGCTTCTCAGGATTCATAGTAACCATGCGGTCAATGCTTAAATCTGAGAATTGATCCATAAGTTGTTTCATTCGAACCGTATCAACCGGATAATCGTCAAGACTCCAACCTGATTCATTTTTAATGAACTCGATGGAGGATCCAGCACTTGTGAGACTGATGTCTGTAATCTCTATTTTATCAATTTTGAACTGATCCACATCGATACTTTTGGTATCCACCGAACCTGTTTGAGTTAAATAGTAGAGTAGAGCCAAAACGCCTAGAATTCCGGCAGCCAGGATGGTTTGTTTATTTTTCATGATCCAACTCCTGCAAGAATCTTTGCTTTGTTACGGATATACCATCTGATAACGCCAAACAAAACAATCAGAAAGGGTGCGAGTAGAACATTTATCCATTTCAATGCTTGGCGTTTGCCTCCAGACATTTCTTCTAGTTGTGAAGGTTGAACATTCTTTGATCTAATTGAGATCAGGCCATTCCTATCATGTAGCCAGTCAACCGTATTAAGCAAAAATGTCAAACTAGCAGGCACCATAAACTGTTGTGAAGTGAAGGTGGCATTACCTAAGGTCACCATCACAGTAGAAGTAATAGACTGGCCCAAATGCATCTCTGGAAAACTGATGGAGTCTGGTCTGGTGCTGCCAAACCATGATGTATGTTCACCCTCCAAAATAGCAGAGACAACCTTGGGTCCTTCGCGATACATGTAGTCCGGAACTTGCTGACCTGCAGATATGTTGATAGTTCTCGTACGTTGATCCGGCATGGCAAAACCTGTCATCTCTGAAGTATGCATGAGGGGTGTGAATGATATCCTTGAGCTATCCCCCACATGTGAAACCTCATTTACAAAGAAAAATCCCAGCTCATTCAAACGATTAACAATGGGGTTGTCTTCATTCAGATTTGAAATTCGCGGTGCAAAGGGATAGTCCATTGCCACGGGAATCTGCAGGAACCCAAGATTTTGCATGGCTTGAACCTGGTAATTAGTCTTATCTAGCAGAATTTGATTGCCATATTTCACACCGAAATGCTCAAGAAAGAAGAAAATGTTGCTGCTATTTTCCTGAACGGGCATGTATTGGTTTTGCATCTCAATTATTTTCCTATTGAGAAACACACCAAGTCTACCACCCCTCAGTATGAACTGATCCAGCTTGTAAAGGTCCAGATCATTAAATTCTGTTGTGGCTCCAGCAAGGATGACTGTATTGATATCCTGTGGGACCTGATCCTCAGAACTCAAATTGATTTCAACCAATTCATAATTCTTTTGAATCTCGCCTGTAGCTCTAGCTACACCTTCTTCACCAAGAGACTGCTCACCATGACCTGTTAACCAGCCTATTTTTGGCAAACTGCCAAGACTCAGCTTTTTGATGGCTCCAGTCATATCATACTCGAGCTGTTCAATTTGTTGAGCAAAGGGTATGACTTCCTTCTGGTCACCATACAGGAAGACGATCCCAAGATAAATTCGCTGAACTTTGATCTCATCACTTTCTGTGATGTTGGCCTGCACAGGTTGAACCCCATATGACATGGCTTCCTGCTCAAGTTCCTGATTCTCACCAGAAATTGGTATGAATTCATACTCCAACGATGAGCCAGCATAAGCCCTGTATTCATTTAACATGTCAAGGACATACTGTTTTACTGAAATTAATTGCCGTGGAAAATTCTCAGAATAGTAGACTTTCACAGCAATGGGTTCATCGATATCTGCCAGAATATCGCGTGTTACATCACTAATTGAATAGCGCTGATTCTCGGTCAAATCAATGCGAACAAAAAATTGCTGGGCAAAAAGATTGAGCACAAAGATGACACCAACAATAATAAGGGTAAAGGACCAGGTATTATTTGAATTCATGTTCTGCTCCTCCCTATTTATTCTTACGACTTGCTAGAGCCGTACTGCTTACGAGCAGGGATACAAAAATAAGTGAAATGAAATAGAGCAGATCCCGGGAGTCAAGAACACCACGGAAAAAGTTCTGATAATGAAAGCGAATACTCAGATTCTCAAAGAGTGTTGCGATGAGACCTGATCCATTGGCCATTCCATTCATCAGGAAAAACACAGCAATAATGACAATCCCCATGATATATGCAACGATCTGGTTGCGGGTAAAGCTACTTGCCGCAAGTCCCATGGCCAGGTAAGTAGCACCCAGAAAGAAAAACCCGATATAGCTACTAATAACAATTCCAGAATCAAGATCACCAACAAATGAGATAGATATTGGTGCAATCAATGTTCCACCAAGAATAATGGCAAAAATTACCAGAGTAGATAGATACTTCCCCAGAATGATCTGCATATCTGTGATAGGCATGGTTACCAATAACTCAAGCGTATCCTGATGCTTTTCCTCGGAAATCAATCTCATGGACACAGCTGGTGCAATAAAAAGCAAGACAATAGCTCCATAATCAAATATTCCGCGGATATCAGCAATATTAATGGCAAAAAATGGATAATCTCCATAGTCAAAGAAGAGCCAGTTGGTGATAACCAGGAATGAGGATATAACAATGAAGGCTATGGGTGAATTGAAATAAGTCTTCATCTCTTTTCTATAGATGGCTAGAATTTCAGACATGAACAGGTTCCTTAATTAGTCAATTTTCTAAATACATCTTCAAGAGTGAATGAAGATGGAGATGATTCAAGTATTTTCCATTGGTTGGTCACGGCAAGATCAAATAGTTGTTCTCGAAGATCAGTTCCAGCATCAACCTTTAAAGCGGCCTCAATATCACCATTCTTTTGAATTTTGATATCGTCGAGGTGAATCTGCTCAATACCGCTAAGCACTTCAATGAATTTTGATTTATCTGCATTGCGGAGAACCATATCAAGATGTATTTGCCCTGCAATGCTGGCTTTGAGCTCCTCAGCGGTACCCTGAGCAGCAATCTTGCCTTGATCTATGATCAGTACCCGATCACTGGTTGCCTGAACCTCCTGCATGATATGTGTGGAGAAAATAACTGTTTTACTTTCGCCAAGTTCACGGATGAGGTTTCTTATCTCAATAATTTGATTGGGATCCAATCCAGTAGTGGGTTCATCAAGCACCAATATTTCAGGATCATGAATGATGGCCTGTGCAAATCCAACCCTCTGGCGATATCCCTTGGACAATTCATGAATATCTTTGTGTATGACTTTGGAAAGTCCTGTTACAGAGATTATACGATCCATAGCTCTGGTTCGTTCTGTACCCTTCACTTTGCGGACATCGGCCACAAAGTTTAAATAGTCTCGAACACCCATTTCTTCATAAAGAGGTGTGGACTCAGGCAAGTAACCAATTTTCTTTCTAACTCCCATGGATTCGGTAATCACATCCAGTCCATCAACGGTTATTGTTCCACCCGTTGGCGGCATATAGCAAGTGATCATTTTCATCATTGTGGTCTTCCCAGCACCATTTGGACCAAGAAACCCAAGGATTTCCCCTTGTTCCACAGTGAAGGATACGTCTTTTACTGCTTCAAATGCTCCATAAGATTTGGTAACATTTTGTACATCTATCACGTGTTATCTCCTTGATTCGATTGAATCTTTGTTCGTTTCACAATTTCAATAGCAAGATTTAATGCTTTGCCAGATTCAAGTTCATCACTCCCGGCTTTGGCAAATTTGATAATATCTGCTTTTTCTAACAACTCTTGCGTTTCATTAATCAATTCTGTATCAAACTCAACCATGGAATTCATGGTGATAAGAAATTCTGAAGTGGTTTGATCGAGAGCATCCACCAGGAACCGATTCTCGTAATACTCTTTTAAAATATGTGTTAAATCAGAATAGAAATCTTTGAACTGCTCAAATCTTACATATTTGGAACGTTTCAAGGATTCAAATGCCCTGAGCGCTATGATGTGCGCTTCTTCAGGAGGAACAATAATCTTGAGCGGTTTGGATTGAACTTTTAAAGTATTTCGGCGTCTGAAGAGATGAAAAATCAGGTATACTACAGCGAGTACGAGAACTAGTATCAATCCATATACTAGATTTATAGGCGTGCGTATAGCATGTATACCTTTAATGTCCCTGAACGTCGTATCCGCTGGTGTTAATATTGAAGCGATTTCAAGATCTGGACCACGGAGGAACAGACTATCAAGGCCATTTGAATCTTCCAGGTAAACGATGGATGAGGGAAAAACATAAATTCCCACTGAATCATAAATCGCTGTATTAAACTGCAGACTAGATCCGCCTTCAATGTTGACCAGTTCCCTGTCTAGAACCTCTATACCAGTTCCCTCTAAATCTATTTCACTGAATGTTAATTGAGCTCCTGGAGGATGCTGGATATCCCAACCGAAGGATAATATTTCTCCCAAGGAACCCTTTAAGCTATCCCCCTGAAATTGAGCCTCAAATCCAATCAGACTTGTCAAGCTCATCATAAATAAGATTGCCTGGTATCTCATCGTCTTCTTGATGCTCGTTTTCTAAAAAAGCTTATAAGTGAATCAACATAAGGAATATCAGTCCGTATGGGTAAATAGTCCAACCCACTTGATTTGAAAAATGCCTGCAATTTGGCTATGCGTTCCTTTGACTTGACTTCATATGTTTTTCTGAGGGATGATTTACCAGTATTTATGAGAGAGGTCTCCCCTGTTTCACCGTCATGTATCTGGATCAAACCCAAATTGGGTAATTCTATTTCCCATGGATCCTGTAGGTGAAATGAAAGCATATCGTGTTTGCGACTGGCCTGTTTGATGCTTTTTTCGTAATCTTTATCAAGAAAATCAGATATCATGAAGGTCACTGCGCGTTTTCTGATGACTCTGCTCATGAATTCAAGGGCGGTATTTATGCTGGTACCTTGATTTTCAGGCTCATGATCTAGTACCTCCCTAATAACCCGGAGTACATGTGAACGACCCTTCCGTGGAGGTATATATTTCTCCACACGATCAGTGAAGATGATCAATCCAACTTTATCATTATTTTTTACTGCAGAAAAGGCCAAAACAGCAGATAATTCTGCAGCCAGAGTTCTTTTCATCTGTACTCGGGTTCCAAAAGCACCTGAAGCAGAGGCGTCAACCAGGATCATAACAGTCAGTTCGCGCTCTTCTTCAAATAATTTGACAAAAGGAACGCCCGTTCTGGCTGAAACATTCCAATCAATAGTACGGATATCGTCGCCAGGTGTGTATTCACGCACTTCAGCGAATTCCATACCACGACCCTTAAACACAGAATGGTATTCACCACCAAACACTTCATTTACAAGGTGTCGTGTGCTTAGTTCAATTTTCTTTACTTTTTTTAATAAATCGCGATTTAACAAAAGCCATTATTCCTTGCGAAATAATCAATTAATAGGTCGTTATTTTCTCTTAAACTAATAATTGGATCAGGGTACTTCAGTGACTTCAAATATCCTTTGAACGATATCCTCACTGGTTACCTCTTCAGCTTCAGCCTCATATGAGACTAAAACTCTATGACGTAATACATCCATACCAATGGCTCGGATATCATCAGGTGTGACATATCCGCGTTGATTAATAAAGGCGTTGGCTTTCGCAGCGAGAGCCAGATTAATGGAGGCTCTGGGCGATGCACCATATTCTATGAGAGCTTCCAAATCGACCAGTCCAGACTTTGCTGGATCACGGGTTGTTGTAACCAGCGAAACGATGTATTTGAATATCTTATCATCAATATATATCTCATCAACCACATTTCTGGCTTCGAGAATATCCGCCTTTTTGATCACTGGTTTGATATCAAACTTAGGTTCCGGATGGGCCATTCGTTTGATTATTTCAAATTCTTCATCATCTGTTGGATAATCAACCTTTAGCTTCAACATAAAACGATCAACCTGAGCTTCAGGTAAAGGATAAGTTCCTTCTTGCTCAATGGGGTTCTGTGTGGCCAATACCAGGAAAGGTTCTTCAAGTTTGTAGGTAGAATCACCAATGGTGATCTGTTTTTCCTGCATGGATTCGAGCAGGGCAGCTTGAACCTTTGCTGGCGACCTGTTAATTTCATCAGCCAGAATGATGTTGCCAAAAAGTGGTCCCTTTTTGACATTAAATTCACCATTCTTTTGGTTGTAGATCAAGGTCCCCAGGAGATCAGCCGGCAAGAGGTCCGGTGTAAACTGGATACGATTAAAACTTGTATCAATGAGTTGGGCAAGCGTCTTAATGGTAAGCGTTTTTGCTAAACCCGGAACACCTTCTAACAAAATGTGACCATTAGATAGTAGTCCGATGAGAATGCGTCGGATCATTCCCTGCTGACCTACCACCACTTTTGCAGCTTCAGCCTCAAGGGTTTTTAGGAATAGACTTTTTTCCTTAATTTTTTCATTAAGCTGTGTAAGATCAAATGTCATACTTGAAAATCCTGTGAATTATGATGTCTTGCTGAGTAGATGTTGAAGCTCAGGTATTTCTTCCAGCGATTTGCCGAGATACTTTAACTCGAATTCGACTGATGGAGCCATTTCATGATTCGGGTATGCTTCAATAAATTTTGAGTAATACTTGGTAGCAGGTTCGTTTTCCCCGAGCTCATTGGCATAGATATAGCCGATAGAGAATAAGGCTTTTGGTGCTTGTTCTGAATCAGGATATTGATCCACAATTTCACCATAAACTTCAATGGCTTTTTTAAGATTGAGTACATTCTTGTGATATACTTCTGCAAATTCGTATTTGACCATGACTGCATCAGATTCATCAGAATATTTTTCAAGCCAGAGTAAGTACATTTTTACAGCGGATTCGTTAGCCTGAACCGCTAATGCTTGTTTTGCAAGATCTCGTAAGTCCCCGGATGAATAATCATTGATGTCAGCTAGAGTGGCCATATAGAATGCATCTGCTCTAACAAGATCATTTAAGTGTTTCGCTGATAAATTTCCCGCTTCAATATTGGCAGCAATCCTTTGATCAGCAGTTTCAGCTATATTTATAGCATTTTGAAAGGATTCAAGAGAAGCTTCATAGTCTTTTGAATCTTGTAATTCACTACCTTGTGCAAGATATTCATCATACGATTTTCCACATGAGATGACAAGCATGCTCAAAATGATAATTCCCAGAATAACTAATTTTTTCATTGATTCATTTCCTCTTGTTTCTTCTTCCCTTTGAACCGATTTATTTGCTAACATTAAAACTTAAAATTAATTCACGGCATCTTCTACGTATCATAAGAAACCATGTTCCCTGCATTATAATTTTTTTAAAAGGCGTATGCTATTGCAATGTGCGCTTGGCCCGGTTTATTCGCATGTTCAGCCCCCAGGGGTATTCCGTAATCTATTCGTGCTGGTCCTATAGGTGTATCAATCGTAATTCCACCTCCCACTGCCATTTCTACGTCAGACATAGTTGCATCATCAATTTCTGACCAAAGGTTTCCAATATCCAGGAAAAGACTTCCTCCCACTATGTCATATATCGGGAAACGCAATTCGAAATTTGTATAGAGTCTGAGATTACCACCCAGTGGCGCACCGTCGTCTGTTGGTCCAACCATCCGTTGTTCAAAGCCCCTAATACTAGAATTACCTCCAAGAAAAAATCTTTTTACGTATGGAATTGCAATTTCTGGATCACGTTGAAAAGCGACTGCAACATTCAGGTTATGAGCAAGGACCACGTCACCAAACAGGTTCCAAAATGAGCTAAATGAAGACTGCACCTGGCTATAGTTATTTTCTCCGCCTAAAAAGTACCCAACCATTTCCGGTTCGATTACAAATTTATATCCATGATGGGGATAGAAATAGTTGTCACGTCTGTCCCAGGTGAACTTAAAACCGATTTTCCGAGCTTCCTGGTATAAATCTTCTTCTTCCGTAGGGGCACCAGTACTTTTTGATTGACTCCATTCTGCTAGTGATCGGATTTTTATCCTTCTAAACCACCGATATGTCATGACGGCCCGCAAACCATAGGCCAAATTGTTGAAATATTCATCCTCATCGTCAACATAATCCACATACCAGAAAAACGGATTAATGGTAAGGGGAATTCTATATTTGGATAGCCAGGGCTCCACATAAAAGAAATCAAAATTAAACCGCTGGGGAATAAATATTGAAGGATATATCGAGCTGATTTTCGTTTCAATTCGAACCCTTTTACTCTTCTCAAATAAATTATTGTGATACCAGCTTCCTGAAAGACCAACACTCAGTTCAGGATCGAGGTTATTGGACCCTTCAGGCCTTCCCTGTCTAACACCCATGCTCATATCGAAGGCGCGGAACTTTGCTGCAATCACTTCAACATCTATATCAATCGTAGCTGAATCCAGATTAACATTTCCCATAGATATATTCACACTATTAAACAGGCTAGTTTCATAGAGACGTCGTTTTGACTCCTCAATATCCGCAAGATTAAAAACTTCACCAGGATCTACAATCAGTTCTCGTGCGATAATACGCTCTGGGACTTGTTCGACTTCCTGGATATTGATATCCCCGATATTGAGCTTTGGTCCCTCTCTCACCTTGATGTAAAGGCTTACCGAGTCCGCTACGACAACACTATCCTTGATATTAATTAGTGGATATCCATTGTTCTGGTAATGCGTGAGCATTTCTATGAGGTTTTCCCGAATCTTAAAAGTATTAAAGGTGGAACCAGCCTGAAATTCAATGATCTCAAGATAGTCCTCCTCACTGAAAACACTGTTACCCGAGAGTGTCACATCTCTTAGATAGTACTGTTTCCCCTCTTCGACACTCAATACAATGATGATGGTTCCCTCACCGATGGAGAGAGAATCAGTGATCTGAGCATCCAAAAATCCATTGAGAACATAGTAATCTTCCAGTTTCTCTATTTCTCTCGCAAGATGATGCGGGTTGTAAAAACTTCCCTTACTCACCAACCTTTTTTCTTTGAGGTGGATTTGATTGAGGAGATCCTTACTGGTAAGGTTGCTATTCCCAATTATTTGAATATCTACAATTTCTGGAGCTTCCTGGATGTTCTGAGGGAAGACATTCACCCCAAGTAGAAAAGTTAGTATCAGGAATCGAAGGGATAGCGATTTCAATAAGTAAATTTTAGCCTCCCGTTCAACTCCACGTCTCGATTCTGGTTAATTTTTGTTGTTACAGATACATTCTTACTGATTTGATACTCAAATCCAAAATCGTAGTCTGTTTCACCATCGGTAGGCTGGATGGCTCCTTCATACGTAATCATTAAATTCTTTGACAACCTCTGCCCAAGACGCAATCTCGCATTAGCAGTAGAATCAGCTGCAAAATCTACACCCACAAGATCAAGACCAATATATTCACGACCCAGTTTTGATAGCTGTTTTTCTACAAACTGTATGCTAAGATTTTCAACTGGATCAAGTGCCGATTCATCTAAACTAATATCCACTAAAGTTTTATTCAATGTAAGATAAGACAGCACATCACTCTGAGTTAGTTTGGTATCTTCAGCCTTAATTACCAGCTCTGGTTCGTCAAGATCACCACTCAAAATGAGCTGAACCCTTTCACCTTCAATATCAATTTCAGCTTCCATATTAATTTGGGGGTTAAAATCTACTGAATTAAAGATGATTTCCCCTGATAGAAGATCTAGCTCATTACCAACATAAAAGAATTTTCCACCCTCAAGCACAGTAAGCGTGCCAGTAAAACGCATGATATCATCACCGTAATCCAACAACCACAATTCACCCTCGAACTCCGCCTCCATCTGATCATTGGAGATAAGCAGGTCACTGGCAAATTGAGTGTTTAAATTGTATTTAAACAAACTACTATCAGTTCTGCTGACTATTTCTTCGTAGGAGGTTTCAGATTCGAAATTGGCATAATATCCTGCTCGAAGAACAGGAATGATGGCTTCAACATTTAATGTGTCCTGACCATCAAAGGTTAAATCAGCATCAGCGATGGCTTCTATGAGTCCATCTGTGCTTCGATAATAGACCTCATTGGCTTTTAACTGAATATCAAAACGCGGTTCAAAGAACGATGTCAGATCAAGTCCACCTGTTGCCGTCACTTCTCCAGCATAAGTTTCAGTGGCATTGACCCCAATTAAATCTCCTGCCTTTTCGGCCATCCAACCCACAGCACCCTGTGTGTTCAAGTTTGAACCCTCAGAAAAATTCATTCGCCCAGAGAAATGATCAATTGTCAGGGTATTATCAAGTACTGTAATTTCTGAATGAATGTCAGTAATAGGATTACCAAGCAATGAGATTTCCAGACTGGCATTATGACCTCTTATCTTACCATTTCTTATTGGACTAGCCATAGGTCCAGTAAATCCAAGTGTGCCGATAAAATCACCTTGAATAGCATCAATAGAGGTGATATATGATGACAAAAATGGCATTTCATTGAGATTAAACTCAAACTCAAGACCCATATCCCGCGAGTCAACTGATAGCCGATCTTCGGCTATCAGATCAAGAGAAACAGGCATGAATCCCGTTCCAGAACCGTAACCCCAATTACTGACCATGGAAAGCGTATCAAAAGTAAGGAGATTCCCTTCATAGGTTAATTCTGAATAACCCTGAGAAAATTTAAGGGTGTCAAATGCAGCGTTGGAGAGCGATAGCTGTGCATCCAGTTTTGTATCAAAGGGTGTCCCGCGAATGGATAAGGAGCCTGTCGCACGTCCTGAAATCGGCATACCTACAATGGATGTAAAATTCAGATCCCTTAGTCGATAGTTATCGGTAACGATGGAGAAGGATTGGGGCATATCACCAATCTCTTCACCTTTGACTTTATACCCCCATGGTAACTTACCAACCAGGTTCAATGAACCGCCAGCCGTAAATGCATCAACGTTGTTGCTGACGACTTCGGAACTGGTGAGTCTCAGGTCTACGTTAGCAGAGTCGCTTGGATAACCGTGTGTGACACCATTTTTCAAAATAAGTTTCGCATCAATGATTGGATCAAACAGGTTTCCACTAATGGCTGCTGACCCAGATGCAATCCCACTATAATCAACTTTTACTCTAAAGAAATCCAGAACCCTGGCAACATCTATTAGCTCAAACTCTGTGTTCAAGGCAAAACCATCTTGATCTGAAAAGGTACCTTCAAGAGAAATCCCACCATTATTAAAAGTAACAACACTTGATGGTAGTTGGAAAATTCCTTGAGGATTGCTCCTGACAATAACGGTGTCCGCAATTTTAAGCTGATTCTCACCCTGAATCATGTTCAGTTTATTAAGAATGATATTTTTGTTATCATAGCCACCGCTGATGGATACCATGTTTTTGATGCCCTGTAGGTGCATATCTTCAAGGAAGTAGCCATCCTCCGATATATTTCCCAGAATGGTGTAGGATTGGAGACTATCTCTAAACAGGAAGCCGCTCTCTCCCATAAGGGCAATATCCCCAGTTAATCTTTTTTCATTTAAGGAAAGGTCAATTTTTCCGTCACCAGTCAGTGTAAGCTTGTTATCATAAGAAAGACTCTCGGGCATAAGATCTGCTCGTATCCGTGGCTGGTCAACGTTACCAGTGATCTTAAATTGACTTGAAATATCACCGCTAATCTTGTTGGGTATTCCAAAAGCGTCAAGAAATGAAAAATCAGAGAAACCTATGGATCCGTCTAAATTGAGATCATCTGGAGATAGTTTTCCATTAAAGTTTAACCAGTTGTTGTCCTGGGTTACAAGTCCTGTGAATACATCAATCCCATTTTGCTCTGAATAGGTAAAGTCTGATTCAAAAGTATCAAAATGCAGATTATTCAGCACAAATGATTCAAGAATAACCCCTACAACATATTCACCCGTTGTGCCTCGAATAGAGACTTTTCCAATGGGCTCAGAAATGCGAAATTCTGGTATGTCAAGAAGCTGTCCTATATCAAATCGGAAAAAGTTAATGTTTGCATTTTCATATCCATCAGCTGACCTATGAGCATTGATTCTGACATTTTCTAACTCCGTGCCCAGGGATAAGTCAAATTGCTGGGTTACTGGATTAGATTCGAGTTGGTGTAGGTTAAATGGTATATCAAAACCATTTAGTTGGAATGAACCGCTCCCGAACAAGGCTAAACTATCTTTGTTCCGATGTATATCTACATCATAGTTGACCCGCAAATCAGACAGGTAGCTTGGAATCGTAACATTCTCCAATGTGCTGGGGTCTAGATTAGTACCACGCATACTTAATGATACTTCATCTGAAGCATAGGCAACATCAAGTTTCATATTTTGTTTAGGAGTGTTTAGATCCAGATCACGAACCTTTATATCACCATCTGCATCAATTCCAACTAAACCTTTTACAGTCAACGTATCCTTGGTAATTGAGGGAGCGATGGCTAGTGCAGAATGAATTTTGGTATCAACAAATCCATCAATATACCATAAGGTGGAGTGGAGAGATGGTAGCACAATGGTCTCGGTTGAATCGCCACTTCCATATGATACTCGACCATGCTCAGCTTTTACATTCTGTATAATTGTTGAGACTGATGATTTTTGATCTCCAGCCATTTTTGTAATTGATGGAGTATTTTCAGCTTGTATAGAATAGCCATCAATAAAGAGGTTTTGCAGGGTGAGCTCCTTTGTGGACCAGTCCCAATCCCAGCCTAGTAAGGAAATTTCATCAGCAGTTAGAAGCGAATTTCCAGTTAGATCGACTTTGATCAATAACTGATGAAGACCCAATGATTTTCTAAGAAGACCCCCTTGAACATCACCACTCATGGATATGCCAGTTGGAAACAGGATGTACTTGTTGAGTGAGTTTACTATGATGTTAGAGAATAAATGTGTCTGGAAGAGAATAAGGTATATAAGGATGCTAATTGTAGTTAGCAATCCTCCTCCTATCCATTGTGCTACTCTTCTTTTCACCTACTCATCTGCCCTTTCAATTGGCCTTGAATTTATAGAGGTTTTTCCATATTTCTACCACTTAGAACCAGAATGGTTCACCATTTTACATCAAGTATTTAAGGGAAAAGCAGCGTAATATCCTGCATATCAATCCGCAGATAAAAGAAAATGACCAGAATAACGCAGGGTCATCTGATCATTTTCCTTTATACAATTGATGTCGGAGCAGTTGCCCCGCATCATTTACTTACTCTTTTGGTTCGGCGTCATCCACAACTTCAAAGTCGGCTTCTTCAACTTCTTCATCACTGGAAGCTTTACCACCGGCTTGGTCAGCACCTTCAGCGTCAGGTTGATCAGCGTCATCCTTGACAGCTTCATACATGGAGCCAGAAGCCTGATTCCATATCTCGGTAAGTGCAGCGATAGCTTTATCGATGGCAACCTTATCAGAACCACTATTAACGGATTTTAATGCTTCCACCTTTTCCTCAATCATGGCGCGCATTTCACCTGGGACTTTGTCTCCATACTCTTTCAAGTTTTTCTCAGTAGAGTAAATCATAGCGTCTGCCTGATTTCTTGTATCAATGAGTTCTCTTGCTTTGGTATCTTCTTCAGCATGCTTTTCAGCATCATTGATCATATCTTCTTTCTCAGCATCACTCAAACCACTTGATGCCTCAATACGAATCGATTGCTCTTTACCAGAGGCCTTATCTTTAGCAGATACGTGCATGATGCCATTGGCATCAATATCGAAGGTAACCTCAATCTGTGGCATACCGCGTGGAGCTGGTGGAATACCATCAAGAATAAAGCGACCCATTGATTTATTATCGGCTGCCATCTGGCGTTCACCCTGGAGAATGTGAATTTCTACCTGGGTTTGATTGTCAGCAGCAGTTGAGAAAGTCTCACTTTTCTTGGTTGGGATTGTCGTATTTCTCTCGATGAGCCGGGTACAAACGCCGCCAAGAGTTTCAATACCAACTGAGAGTGGAGTTACATCAAGCAATAGAACATCAGATACAGTACCAGAAAGTACACCACCCTGGATGGCAGCCCCCATGGCAACTACTTCATCAGGATTTACTCCTCGATTGGGTTCTCTTCCAAAGATTTCCTGTACGATTTCCTGGACCTTAGGAATACGAGTAGATCCACCAACAAGAATAACTTCGTTGATTTCACTAGCCGCTAAGCCAGCATCTTTGATGGCATTTAAACAAGGCTGCTCTAGTCGCTTGAAGAGATCTTCTGTTAAGCTTTCAAACTTGGCACGGGTAAGTGTTAGCACAAGGTGCTTTGGACCAGTTTGATCTGCTGTGATATATGGCAAGTTGATCTCGGTAGAGCTAGTACTTGAAAGCTCAACTTTGGCCTTCTCAGCAGCTTCTTTAAGCCTCTGCATACCCATGGCATCTTTAGAGAGATCAATACCTTCAGATTTTTTAAACTCACTCACAAGCCATTCAATAATGGCCTGATCCCAATCGTCACCACCAAGGTGTGTATCACCATTAGTAGATTTTACTTCGAAAACTCCATCACCTAGTTCAAGTACGGAGACATCAAAAGTTCCACCACCAAGGTCAAAGACTGCGATGGTCTCATCATTCTTTTTATCCAGTCCATAAGCCAAAGCAGCTGCAGTTGGTTCGTTGATAATGCGAAGCACATTCAAACCAGCGATTTTTCCAGCATCTTTAGTAGCCTGACGCTGGGAATCATTAAAATATGCAGGAACTGTAACTACGGCATCATCAACTTTTTCACCAAGATATTCTTCAGCAGTCTGTTTCATCTTCTGAAGTACCATGGCTGAAATTTCTGGTGGTGAGTAGGAGTCATCTCCTACCTGTACCTGGCTGCGACCGCCTGGCCCACTTATAATTTTATATGGAACTTCTTCGATCTCGCGTTCAACTTCACTGAACTTTCGACCCATAAATCTTTTTACTGAATAGATTGTATTTGTAGGATTGGTAATGGCCTGTCGTTTGGCAGGCTGTCCTACTAGCCGATTCCCCTCTTTTGTAAATGCAACAACGGAAGGAGTAGTTCTCCCTCCTTCAGCGTTCGTAATGACAACTGAGTCTTTCCCCTCAATTACGGATACGCAAGAATTTGTGGTACCTAAATCGATACCAATAACTTTACCCATTTTTCACCTCGATTATATGTTCTCTAATATTTGCTTTGTATATCATAGCGCAACTACAATGACAAGTCCTGTGCCAATAGCTGATATATGCCATATAGGCGTATTATTGTATATATATATGCCGATATAGCATATATATTTAGCCCGGATTGATAATATTATTTGTCTTGACGGTAGTGGTTCACAATTGGCATACGACGACCAATACCAAAAGCTTTTGATGAAACGCGTATTCCTGGGGGCATTTGTTGCCGTTTATATTCATTAATACGCACTTTGTGGAGGAGATCTTTTACTAACTCTTCATCCCAGCCCTTGGCTACAAGAGTCGCAAGGTCAGAATGTTCTTCAATAATGGCATTTACGAGGGGTCCCACTACCTCATAGTCAAAGGGGTCGACCTGGTTGTCACGAAGTTCGGCACTGGGCTCTTTAATAATAGTATTTTCGGGAATCATTTCCCCATCATTGATTTGATTGTAGTAATTAGCAAGTCTGTAAACCATACGTTTCCCGATATCGCTTATGACAGCCAAGCCCCCAGACATATCACCATAAAGTGTGCAATATCCCAGAGCAATTTCAGTCTTGTTCCCGGTTGTGAGCAGTAAGCTACCATCCTTATTAGAGAAGCTCATCAGGATGTTTCCGCGAATTCTAGCCTGTAAGTTTTCCTCAGGAAGTCCGCTAATAGGTGCACCAAGGGTTTGAGAGTAGGTATTCTGAAATCCGTCGAAAATGGTGCCAATAGGCACATTCAGATATTTCATGCCAAGATTAGCTGCTAGCACCTCTGCGTCTGTGACACTGTGATCAGAGGAATATTTGGATGGCATGGCGATGCCGAGAACATTATCAGCTCCCAGTGCCTCTACAGCAATAGCTGCGGTCACGGCAGAATCAATGCCACCGGATAAGCCCAATACTGCCTTGGCGTGCCCCGTTTTGGCAAAGTAATCATGTACACCAAGCACCAATCCTTTGAAAACCTGTTCTTCTTTTGAAATAATCGGCAATTTTTCCGAAGTATTTGCATCTGCGGATGCTGGGAGGATTACCTCAGATATACTTTTGGTAAACTGAGGGCTAACATGCACCCAGTCGCCATTTTCATCTGCAACCATTGACATCCCATCAAATACAAGTTGATCCTGACCCCCGACTAAATTTACATAAATAAATGGTTTATTATATTTCTCTATCTTATTGACTATCAGCCTACTACGTTCAATATACTTATTGGTTACGAAGGGCGAAGCAGAGAGGTTAATGAAGAGATCAACACCCTGGTCACCTAGAATATCACAAATCTTATAATCAATATTTTCATCCCATAGATCTTCGCAAATATGAATCCCCAGACGCAGTGTCTCACCATTTCTGAACGTAATAGTTACGGGCTTATTATCACGGCCAGGTTTGAAATAGCGCCATTCATCAAAGACATCATAGGTGGGTAGCAACGATTTATGAACCCATTGAATAAGTTTCCCATGCTGAAGGGCGGCCACACCGTTGTAGGTATCGGTCCCATCATAATGAATCGCACCAATAAGGGTCAGCATTTCACCTGATGCTGCAGCTAGATTGTCCACCATCTTTTGATTTTCGAGGACAAAATGTTTTTCAAGGATGAGATCCTGTGGTGGATAGCCTGGTATAAACATTTCAGGAAAGACCAATAGATCCTTCCCCTCAGCTTCCGCCTTTTCCATGATAGACAAAGCCTGATCTGTATTGGCCTGTATCGCACCTACAGTTGGATTGACCTGGGCGATAACTAATTTTAGATCCTTCTTCATCAATCTGCATCTCCCATCAATTCGAAAATTCTTTTTACGGCTAGTTCAGGAGTTTGGACAGATTCTAATCCTTTGATATCCCAGGATTTATAACCGACGACGGGTTTACCATATCCCAGGGTATAGGCAATCTCAGATAATGTACCATATGCACCCTCAACAGCAATGGCAGCATGTACAGACCTGATGATGATGGCATTTCTCAAGTCTCCCATACCCGTCATTATAGGAACGTCTATGAAATCATTCGCATCAAGCCCATCTGAATCTTTGAGAATACCTACGACAATCCCATCAGCTGCTTTAGCACCTCTACTGGCTGCCTCCATGATACCCAAACCACCCCCTGTATAAACAATAGCTCCATTCTCAGCGAGAAGTTTGCCTGTATCATGGGCGAATTGGATGCCAGCAGGACTTGCGTCTCTTGCTCCAATAATGGCAATTCGTTTACCTGATGCGGGTTTACTCATGGGTTTAAACGTGAAATGGTCCTTGGAAAGGGAATGGTTTCGCGAATATGCTGTAAACCGCATAGCCAGGAAACAACCCTTTCAACACCCAATCCGAAACCAGAATGAGGAAAAGAACCATATCGACGAAGATCCAGATACCAACTGTAATCCTCCTCTGTGGCTCCATCTTCCTTAATTCGGCCAACCAAGGCTTCTATATCATCTTCACGTTGTGATCCACCAATGATTTCTCCGTATCCTTCAGGTGCCAACATATCCAGTGCCATGGCTTGTTTATCGTTCTCGGGATCACGTTTCATATAAAATGCCTTTATAGCTGATGGATAACGATGCACCATAACAGGGCTATCAAATTGACTCGATATAATGGTCTCATCACCACCACCGAAATCATCACCCCATTTAAATTCAACACCATTGTCATTCAAAATCTTGACTGCATCTGTATATGATATGCGAGGAAATGGCTTCTGAATGGCTTCTAATTTAGAAATGTCTCGCTCAAGCGTCTCCAACTCAGCTCTACGATGCTCCAAAACTTGTGAAACGATGTAGGAAACAAAATCTTCTGCGACGTCCATGTTCATATCCAGGTCGTAGTAGGCCATTTCGGGCTCTACCATCCAGAATTCGGTGAGGTGACGGCGTGTTTTCGATTTTTCTGCTCTGAAAGTTGGACCAAAGCAATAGATTTTACCAAAAGCAGCCGCACCAGCTTCACCATAGAGTTGTCCACTTTGAGTTAAGAAGGCTTTCTCTCCAAAATATTCAGTCTCGAACAGCGTGGAGGTACCTTCGGTGGCAGCCTTCTGGAAAATGGGTGTGTCGACCAGAGTAAAATCACGATCATCAAAGTAGTCTCTGATAGCTTTTACTATAGTGTGGCGAATGCGGATAATCGCATGTTGTCTTTTGGAGCGCAGCCATAGATGACGATTGTCCATCAAATAGTCAGTTCCATGCTCTTTCTTTGATATGGGGTACTCATCGGCCACAGCTACAAGCTCCATGGATTGAACAAGCATTTCATAACCACCTGGAGACCTTGGTTCCTCTTTCACTTCCCCAGTGACAATGACTGATGATTCTTGCGTAATCATAGTTTTTATATCAAAGGAAGCTTCATCGGCGTCAAATTTGGTCACTACGCATTGCATGATGCCTGTACCATCTCTAAGCAGGAGGAACCAGATTTTGCCACCCTTACGGACGTTATAAGCCCATCCTTTAAGTGTAACAGTCTCCCCTACGAAATCTTTTGCATTTTGTATAAAGTGTTCTTGCATGTCTTTGCCTTGTTTTTCCATTACTACCATTCTTCCGTCATCGATTCAATAATAAAATCAATCAGTTTTTCAATCGTTTCAGTATACGCATCATCGCGTATGAGTTTTTCGGCGTCACTTCGATTGGCATTTTCGTCTTCACTAAAGTAGGTACCGAAAACCGTATAATTCTTTTTAAAAATCTCTGTCTCGCGAATGTGGTCATACCAGATCACCTCTCCGCGGAATTCAAGTCGATATTCTAAAATATTTTCGTTCTCATCAAAGCTATTAGGTTTATCCGTGATACTGTTAATTTTGCCTTCTATATGAGAATCCGGGGTCTCTTTTGCTGAAAGAGAGAGTAATTGTTCGTTGAGCATTCTTTGTGTAAGTGCTTCTTCAATATCAGTCTCAACAGCAAATTCAGTGGTCAAATTCTTAAAGGTGACCAACTCCACATCGTGAAGATGGTCGGGAATACTCCCTTTGAATGAATAGACTCCGCACCCAGCAAGGAAAACTGCTGAGATCAGAATCGGACTAATTTTCTTTAACAATTTCATACTCTTTTATCTTTCTATAGAGTGTTCGCTCAGCCATCTGTAGCGCCTGAGCCGTTTTACGCTTATTAAAATTAAAACGTTCCAGACTTCTGGTGATAAGCTCTTTCTCAACCTGGGCAGCCGTTAGTGCACCCAGCATTTGAGGATTCAGGATGGTCCCAGAATCATCACTATGCACTTCACTATTGTGATCATCAGGCAATACTTCAAGGGCGGGATGATATTCTTCGCCATTGCTTTCACCAGTTGGTCGAGGTGTCAAACCCTGGTCAATAAGACCCTTCATCTCAGCGATTTCACGTCTCAGCATGAAGAGTTGCTGAAGAATAAGTTCACGTTCTGCTTGATCAACATTACGATCCAGCTTAACTGGAAGTAATGGATTGAGTTCAGTCGGGCTGGATTCGGCATTCAAGTAACGATAAATTACTTCAGTCTTGATAACCCCTCCCTTTTCAAGAATGACCATGCTTTCAATAAAATTCTTTAGTTCACGAATATTGCCCGGCCAGCGATGCTGACTCATGACCTTTAAAGCACCTTCTGAAAAACCCTTAAATAGGATTTGATTCCTGATGGCACAATCATTGGCAAATTTATTGGCCAAAGTTGCAATATCATCGCGTCTATCTCTCAGGGATGGGACAGTAATGGTAATAGCCTTGAGCCGATAGAATAAATCTTTTCTAAATGAACCTGAATCAACCTCTTTTTCCAAATTTCGATTCGAAGCTGCTACGATGCGCACATCAACTTTCATTGACGATGATGAACCAACTGGTAGGAATTCACCCTGTTCCAAGACTCGCAACAATTTTACCTGTGTCTCAAGGGGGGTTTCACCAATTTCATCCAGAAAAATGGTACCACCATCTGCAGCTTGAAAATATCCCTTTCTATCACTCCCGGCACCGGTGAAGGCACCTTTCTTATGTCCAAATAATTCACTTTCGATGATGCCAGCTGGGATAGCACCACAATTTACAATGACGAAGGGTTTATGGGATCTTCTGGAATGCTTATGTAGCGCAGAGGCAACCAGCTCCTTCCCTGACCCACTTTCACCTGCGATGAGGACTGAAATATCTGTGGGTGCTACCTGTTCAATAGTTTCCAGCATTGATTGGACCCCGGCAGATTGCCCAAGAATTCCAAATTTTCTCTGTAAGGTGTCAGTACGATTGTTTTCAAAATACATAGAGCTACTCATACTTTTAACGTTTCATCTCATTCTCGACCTTTTTGATCTCATCCCGGATCATGGCGGCTTTTTCAAAATCCAGACCTTCAGCAGCTCGAAGCATATCTTGCCTCATTGTATCGAGGAGTTCGCCAGTCACGTAATCAGTGTCATATTTTTTAAGGCTTTCCTTGATTGCCTCTTCTTTGCTGTGCATGGCATCCGCCACGCTGGTAATCCCCATAATTTCTTCCTGGGTTTTGTAAATGGTTACGGGTTCGATTCCATGTTCGTTATTGTAAGCCATTTGTCTGTCGCGACGTTGTTGGGTGGTATCTATGAGATATTGCATACTATCTGTTACCTTATCAGCATAAAGGATGACTTTCCCGCTGGCGTGGCGAGCTGCACGGCCGGCTATCTGCATAAGTGAGGTTTTGCTCCTCAGGAATCCTTCTTTGTCAGCATCTATAATGGCTACCAGGGATACTTCCGGCAGATCCAAACCCTCTCTTAAGAGGTTGATACCAACAAGGACATCGAATTCACCAAGGCGTAAATCTCTAAGAATGGATATACGCTTAATACTATCAATCTCAGAATGGAGATAACGAACACGCAGATGATAATTTGTTAGGTAGTCGGTTAAGTCTTCGGACATGCGTTTGGTGAGCGTGACGACCAGTACACGTTCTTTATTTTCAACCCTTTTATTGATTTCTTCCATGAGATCATCAATCTGCCCCTCACTGGATCGTAGATCAATCACAGGGTCCAGAAGTCCAGTAGGTCGAATCACCTGTTCTATCACCACTCCATCGGATTTTTCTAACTCATAATCAGCTGGTGTAGCCGTTGTAAAAATCACCTGATTCATTGAATGCTCAAATTCAGGAAGCTTGAGAGGCCGGTTATCAAGAGCCGAAGGCAGACGAAAACCATAGTCCACTAAATTCCGCTTTCGTGAATAATCCCCATTGTACATCCCTCGGAATTGAGGCAATGTCACGTGCGACTCATCAATAATCATGAGGAAATCTTCTGGAAAGAAGTCCAGCAATGTAAAGGGTCTTTCACCCGGTTTTCGCCCAGTGAGATGGCGGCTATAATTCTCAATACCCGAACAATGTCCTACTTCTCTCAACATTTCCATATCAAATTTGGTGCGTTGCTCAATGCGCTGGGCTTCCAGCAACTGGTTATTGATGCGAAACTCCCCTACCTGTTCCTTGAGCTCCTCCTCAATATGACCCAATGCTTTAGCTATATGTTCATCTGATGTAACAAAATGCCTGGCTGGATAGACCACGCACACATCATCCTCAGTAAGAACTTCTCCAGTGAGAGGATCAACTGTCATGATGTCTGTAACCTGATTACCCCAAAACTCTATACGAATAGCATTTTCGTTATATGCCGGGAAAATTTCAAGTACATCACCGCGCACCCTGAATTTTCCACGTATAAAATTGATATCATTACGTTCATAGTAGATATCTACCAATTTGCGCATGATATCACGTTGATTGTAGCTCTGACCCTTATTGATAATAACCAGTGATTTTTTGTATTCCTGGGGATCCCCTAAACCATAGATACACGAAACGGAAGCCACAACAATCACATCCTTGCGGGATAGTAAAGCGCTGGTAGCTTTTAGTCGCAGCTTATCAATCTCCTCGTTCATCGACATGTCTTTCTCGATAAATGTATCAGTTACAGGTAGATAGGCTTCAGGCTGATAGTAGTCATAATATGAAATAAAATACTCAACAGCATTTTCAGGAAAGAATGATTTGAATTCTCCGTATAGTTGAGCTGCCAGCGTTTTATTGTGAGACACGATGAGGGTTGGTTTTTGGACCGCCTGGATGACATTCGCTACCGTATATGTCTTGCCACTGCCGGTCACACCAAGCAAAGTTTGAAAGGGAGTATTTGACTTTATACCACCTACAAGTTCTTCAATTGCTTCGGGTTGATCGCCACTAGGGGAATATTCAGTTTTTAGTTTAAAATCTGCCATAATGACTTAAAATATACATATATGACAGAGAATCAACACTCAAGAGCTAATCTGATATTATTTTCTTTACGATAAAACCTACCATTTGCATTCACATCAATAAGCCCTAAAATGATACCCATGCCAGACACTCAGACGATCATCTTCTTCGCGATACTCATCCTTTCCATAATCGCCTTTATCCGCGAATGGTTTCCCATTGAGGTCACTTCCCTCTTAGTGCTGGCAGCATTACTACTCTCAGGACTCATTGATAAACATCAGGCTATCAGCGGATTTTCAAACAAAGCGGTGATCACAATTGGTGCAATGTTCATTTTGAGTCATGCATTTACCAAGACAGGCTTTATCCGTGTGTTTACAATCTGGCTGGAAAACAATGGTCGTGGCAGGAATTGGTTGGTAACCACCCTGTTCTTGCTCTCTGTAAGCATATTTTCGGCTTTTATCAATAATACTGCAACGGTGGCCATACTTATCCCAGTGGCAACAGACTTATCACATCGGTTAAAAATCAGTGCCTCAAAAATAATGATACCACTGTCCTTTGCTGCTATTGTAGGTGGTACGTGTACTGTTATCGGAACGTCTACAAATCTGATTGTCAATGATATTGCCCTTGAGGCTGGGTTTCATATTGGGGTCTTTGAGCTGAGCAAACTGGGTGTCATACTCGTGATAGCGACTCTTTTGTATATTCTCATCGCTCAGAAATGGATTTTACCCTCACGCGTCCCGGTTTCTGGCCTCACCAAAAAATATCACCTCGGAACCTATCTTACTGAAGTCAAAATCCCTAAAGACTCACCGCTCAATGGACGAAAGTTTATGGATTTGAATCTTGGGCAGACTTATGAGTTGACCGTTTTAGAAATTATCCGTCATGGGAATCATATCACCACCAATATGCGAAACATTGTCTTAAAGGAAGATGATATCCTCCTTGTTCAATGTTCTGTGGACAAACTGCAGGTCTTTCGAACAGAACAAAAAGTTCTACTTTTAACTGATATTAAGATGGATGACAATGAATTGGCTGATAATGAAAATATCCTCATGGAAGCCATGATCTCACCCAATTCAAGCCTGGCAGGATCTTCCCTCATGGAAGTGGACTTCCGGCGTCGTTATGGCTTGTTTGTTCTCGCTCTGCGCCGCTATCGTGAACTTATGCGGACCAAAGTGGCCCACGTCAAACTAAAACACTTTGACACATTGTTAATCTTTGGTTCAAGAACACGTATGGCCGGTTTGAATACTGATCCGAATTTTATCATACTTGAAGAATTGGACACAAAACTTCACAAAATAAAATATTGGTGGTTAGCTGTAGCTATTATCCCCATTGTCGTAGGAGTTGCTGCTCTGAATATCTTATCCATCATGGAAGCATCCCTCCTGGGAGCAATTTTAGTCATGGCCGCAGGGATTGTGCCTGCTCAGGAAGCGTATAAGTCCATTAATTGGACAGTAATTTTTCTAATTGCCGCACTTATACCACTGGGAGCTGCCATGGAAACCATTCATTTATCGGAAAGAATTGGTGGAATTATCACCAGTGCCAGTAGCCAATTCGGACATGTCGGCCTCATTGGAATTCTATTCTTTATAACCATGTTGATGACTTCATTCCTCTCTCATACTGCAACTGCCATCATTATGACACCCTTGGCTATTAAGTCTGCTGGTGTACTGGGGCTTGATCCTATGCCCTTCATCATGACTATCATGTTTGCGGCTTCACTATCTTTTATGACACCCAATGGGTACCAGACCAATACCATGGTATTTTCACCTGGTGGATATCGCTATATGGATTTTATGCGTGCAGGTATTCCCCTGCATATCATTCTGGGAATCATTGGTGTTATTCTGATACCAATTATCTGGCCTCTTTAGAACCACACTATAGCTATTTCGTTAGATACAAAAACACCCGAATAAATCCGGGTGTTAAGGGTTACTAGTGTGAAGCGGAGGTGGAGAGACTCGAACTCCCAAGTCCTCACGGACGTCTGTTTTCAAGACAGGTGACTTACCAATTAGCCTACACCTCCAGTGTAGCATTGTATCATTATTAAACCCAAATACTGGGTGAATAATGCGGAGACGGTAGGATTCGAACCTACGGTACGCCAAAACGTACAACGGCTTAGCAAGCCGCCGCCTTAAGCCACTCGGCCACGTCTCCGTTTTGAAAAAGCGCGCAAATATAAACCAACCCAATCTGAGGACAAATGAAAAGTGAGGCTCCCCTATTTCAATTCGTGTTTTGGTCCAAATCTTTGACTGAAATAGATAAATGGAGTATCGATAAACGCGACGATAAGCTTGAGAACATAGGTTGTGAGAACAATCTGCCAGACCACAGACATGGGTAACACACTATCTGGGTCGAGGAACAACCTTGGAAAAACAGCAAAGGCCAGAATTGCAAATGTTATTGAATCAATCAACTGACTGGAAGCAGTAGATAAATTATTCCGTACCCAGAGTAATTTTCCTTCAAATTTGGCTTTCCAGAAATGGAATGCCCAGACATCATGAAGTTGGGACACCAGATAGGCTATAACACTGGCCAGAACAATTCCAGGAGCAAAACTGAATATGGTATCCATACCTGCAGAAGCACCCCAATCATTTGGACTGGCATTATATAAGATCATAAATTGGGACATAATGAGGTAAAATAAGGTAGCCCCTAGTCCGATAAAAACACCCTTCCGAGCAGCAGCCTTGCCATAGTATTCAGAAAGAATATCTGTGCTGAGGAAAATGGCACCATACAAAACATTTCCACCGGTGGCCTCAAATCCAAAAAGAGTTATGGTTTTTGTCACAAAGATATTAGCCAGGACATAATTGACCGCAATCAGAGCATAGAGCCAGTTCTTTCCCATGCGAAACGCAAATAGAACCATGGCCAGTCCAACAATGGTCTGGATAAAAAATATTAACTCGTTGCTCATTGTTCTGATTTCCATTTCTGTTTAAGGACTTGCTTTAATGAATCTGGCATTCGGGTTGGTTTTCCATTCATTTTCACAAATGCATGTATCGTTTTACCGCGATTTAAAACTTTATCTGGATCAGTATCATTAATTAGTGTGTAAAGAATTTCCATTTTGCCTTTGGGCCATTCCTTCACTTCAGTAATGCAGGTCAGATGGTCATCAAAACCAGGACCTCCGAAATAATCTGATTCACTACGGACTACGGGCATCATAATGCCTTCTGCTTCCAGCGACTTATAGGTGAGTCCTAAATCTCGCATCATGTCTGTTCGAGCAGCTTCAAAGTATTCATAGTATCTGGAGTAGTACATGACCCCCATTTGATCAATATCTTTATACCGAACTTTAAAATGATAGTCGTAGCGGATCATTCGCCTCAATCGCCTTCCCAGGCACCCATATTCTCTATTTTATGGATTCGTTTTTCAATCATCTCTTCAACAGAGAACTCTGTTATTGCACCGAGTTCTTCGAGAATGACTTCTTTCAGGATTTTGGCAGTGCCTTTATAGTCACGGTGTGCCCCACCCAGAGGTTCTTCTATGATTCTATCGGCTATTCCCATCTCCAAAAGATCTTCTGCAGTCACCCGCATAGCCTCAGCGGCTTTTTTCTTTTGGGTCGCATCTCTATACAAAATCGATGCACAACCTTCAGGAGAAATAACCGAATACCAGGTATTCTCCAACATGATGAGTCTATCACCTACTCCAATACCCAATGCACCACCTGAGGCACCCTCACCAATTACAATGACAATGATTGGAACTGAGAGATGACTCATTTCAAATAGGTTTCTGGCAATGGCTTCAGCCTGACCACGTTCTTCTGCTTCCAAACCTGGATAGGCACCAATAGTGTCAACGAGTGTGACAACTGGTAAACCATATTTCTCAGCTAATTTCATGTGACGTAAAGCCTTGCGATAACCTTCAGGATAAGGCATCCCAAAATTGCGATAGAGGTTGTCTTTCGTAGACCGTCCCTTTTGCTGACCAATAATAACCATACGTTGTTCGTCAATACGAGCGATGCCGCTCACAATGGCCTTATCATCGCCGAAAAGGCGGTCTCCATGTAGTTCTACCCAGGAATCACACATGAGATCAATAAGATCCAGTGCGTGAGGACGATCGGCATGTCGAGCAAGTTCGACCCGCTGCCATCGAGACAGGTTTTTGGTGATCTTTTTGGATTGTTCGACTAGTTTTTTACGGAGTTTTTTAACCTCCTTTTTCATATCCACATCTGTATCACTGGACATGATTTCCATTTCAATGATCTTTTGTTCTAAATCATGAATTGGTTTTTCGAACTCTAATACTGTTTTACTCATATTACTTTCCTAAGAAGGCTTTAATGATAATTTCAAAATCAAGGAGGACTGAATGATTGTGGAGATAGTAGTTCAATAGTGAATACCTCTCATCTTCACTAAGCTGAGATCCCCCTCGCACGGATTCAAGACTGAAAATACCACGTTTAATATCCCATCCTTTGTCCATCAGATCAATTGGGGATCCGACCAGGCTCAACTTTCCCCGAATCACAAGGGGAAGCAAGCTTAAATTACTCCAAAATGAGACCTGTCCATCGGGCATTTTGTAGCTGGAATATGTCTTATCACCTATTCGAATATCTGTAGCTATCATATCTCTTGATTTTACCATAAGCGCTTGAAATGGTCGGAAGACGATGTAAAGAAAGGGTGTTATAATTAAATCCTCAAACCGTTTTACAATTTTTGCACCGGTGTGGTAGTATTTAAAATCCATGTCTACAAACTGAACAGTCTGTAAATTCTCAACGGCAGATTTTCCAACGATAAAAGAAAGATTACCGGGGACCAGTTTAATTTTGACTCCCTGTTGACTCAAGGTTGGTAAGTAGTCAAATATCTGACTCAGCTCAATGTTATCAGAGGTGAATATGACATCGTCTATACGGTGATACTGAACAAGAGCCATCAAATCATCCAGGTGTCCGATTATCCTATCATCAGCATGCTCTTTACCATCAGTTGCGATGATGCCCACAGGTGTATATCCAAGTCCAAGGTTAGTCATCAATCTTGAAAAGATATCGCTGGCACTTTTAAATTCGCCGATAACAAGGGTTCGTTGTGTACCCAATGCGAAATTCTCTGTCCGTCTTGATGAAGCTACTATTCTCCAACCTGAGATCCAGAAAAGTGCTCCCAGATAACTGATGAGCATAACAATGCGTGAGAATGCGTAATCTTTGAAAAAATATGTGAGAGTCACATTTATGAGGAATCCCAGGGTCGCTGCGAGTAAAGATCTACTTACTGAATATTTGTATGTCCTGTATAATCCAAGACTTGTGATAACTGCTAGCCAGCTCCCCAGGTAAACGGGCAGAACGTATATGTATTGACTCAAAACATCGAAGGTTCTGAATTTGATATAAATAGCAATAAGAGTGAGAATCAAAAGACCTGATAGATCAAGCACATAGGCAGCTGCATTCTTACTGATATTGCTGAGAATTGATAGAACATAGCGTGCAAAAATACCAAGACGCAGGACCCAGTGGATTGGAAATCGACTGGTAGATTTGAAATGCTTTTGGGCAAAGATATCCATAGCGCGGTAAAAGTGTGTATTGGTATCCCACAGGGCTACTTTTGATGATTCACCTTTGTAGTGTATGATGCTGGTTTCAGGTGTGTAATAGACTTTCCAGCCGGATTGGCCAAACCTGTAGCACCAGTCCAAATCCTCGCCGTACATAAAGAAGGTTTCGTCAAGTGTGCCGACCTGTTCCAATGCTTCCCGACGAATAAACATGCAGGAACCACTAATGGCTTCTACTTCATATGCTTCATCAGGATTGAGATGGGTCAGGTTGTAACGGCCAAACCACTTTGATTTTGGAAAAATATTGGCCAGACCAAGCAGTTTGGTGAAAGCTACCCAGGGGGTTGGAAAACTTCTGCGACACGCCAACTGCAGACTACCATCATCGTTGAGGATTTTGCACCCCAGCATCCCAATTTTCTCATCCTCTTCCATAACTTGAATAAGTTTTTGGGGAGTATCCTCCTGCACCAGTGTATCAGGGTTGAGAAGCCAGATATAATCACCTCTAGCTTGTTTTATTGCCTGATTATTTGCTTTGGCAAATCCGAGATTATTCTGGTTTTGGATCAGATGAACTTCAGGAAACTGTGTTTGAAGCATTTCTATGCTGCCATCAACAGAGTGGTTATCTACAACAAATATTTCTGTTTCGATTGATTGTGTGGCCTTGAAAATGCTCTCCAGGGCCTGCTGTAAAAAGGCTTTTACATTGTAATTGACAATAACAATGGAGAGCTTCATAAAATTAGGTTTTGAAGAAAGGACTAAATTTTTCCCAACAATGCCATTAATCTTAACCACCAGACACGCCAGATAGCTTCCCGAACAATAGCCTTGGACATTTTGCTCTGACCTACAGTGCGATCGACAAATAAAATCGGTACTTCTTTAACTCTATCTGGAGATTTTCTCCAGGCTCTGAAATTCATCTCAACCTGGAATGAGTATCCATTACTTCTCACTTTATCAAGATTGATTTGCTTCAGAAAGTCCACACGCCAACATTTAAAACCACCGGTACCATCATTTACAGGCATGCGGGTAATCATTTGAATATATTTGCTGGCAAAATAGCTCAACATCAAGCGTTGAAGCGGCCAGTTTACTACACTAATTCCATTTAAATATCTTGATCCAATAATCAGATCATTTGTTTCAATTTCTTTGAGAAAGGTCTCAATAACTTCAGGGTCATGGGAAAAGTCGCCATCCATCTGCACGACGGTATCATATTTATGCTCGATTGCGTATTTGAAACCGGCGATGTAAGCGGTGCCAAGACCGAGTTTCCCTGCTCTCTCCATGATATGCAACTCAGGCGTGTCTTTCTGACGATCTTTGACAATGTCAGCAGTGCCATCAGGAGAGCCATCATCTACAATAAGAATATCTGTTTTTACACCAAGCGAAAGCACCTTTTCTATAACAAGAAGTATATTCTCTTTTTCGTTATAAGTAGGTATGATTGTTAAATTACGAGACATTCATTTCTTCCTTAAGCAGAGCCAGTTCTTCATCAATACTCATGATGGGAATATTCAACTCTTTATTCAATTTTTCGCAAATCAAACCGCTACGCAAAGGTCTTGGAGCTTTCTGATTCAGGTCAACCGTCGAAATTGCATTAATTAATGCAGAGGACAACCCAAAAGTATCTGCAATTTTTAATGCAAAAGTATAACGCGAAACAACCTCTTTTGATCCAAAATGCCAAATGCCCCATGCTTTTTGATCGATAACTGACCTAATTACAGAAGCCAGACGCCGTGCATAGGTAGGGTTATTATACTGATCATCAACGATTCTAACAGATCTTTTATTTCTCAGTTCGCCAAGTAACCAGGCTACAAAACTACTCTTGAGCTGTTCCCCATGACCATACATGACATTGGGACGAATCACAGCCACCTCCGCCCCTGACTCTAGCACAGCCTTTTCGCCAGAAAGTTTTGACTCAGAGTATTTTCCCCTGGCATCACAAATATCCGTTTCTCTGTAGGGTCCTGAATTACCGCTAAACACATAGTCCGTTGATAGATGAACCAGAGGTATTTCATTTTCTTTACAAATCGCAGCAATTGATGCTGGAACCTGACCATTTACGGCAAAAGCGATATCCTGATCTTCTTCAGCCCTATCAACGTTTGTATAAGCAGCAGTGTTAATAATACTATCAGGTTTAACCAGTCTGATATATTCCTCGAGAGCTACTGTGTCATTTAAATCTAATTGATTTACGTGGATGTTATTAACTGAGCCAAAAATACTTGGGGTCAAATCAAGGCCATAAATATCATGATCGCTGGCAAACTCTTGAACAATATTTTGACCTAACAATCCGTTGATACCTGTTATCATTACACTTTTATTCATTTGCCATAAATCCTTAATCAGCTTCAAATATTTCTGTGTCGAAAGTCCTGATGATGGTTTCCATTTGTCGAATATATGGCATCTTTGCCTTTTCTGGTGCATGGACAATACCCGACACAAGATATATGCGATCCTTCACGGGCTCATAAAATCCATAAGCGATAAAGGGACCACCCTTTACCTCTGATTTTGATTCCCATAAACCATAGTACTTATACGTCGAGAATTGCTTAAACCAGATAGACTCTGATGTTAGATAATCCCGATTCAGTCTCACATCTCTTAGTTTTTTGCCAAACGTGTCTGTCAGCAATTCATTTAGCTGATATTCCAGAGTGGAATCACTGGGTGCCGCCCAGGAAACCGTGAGCCAGCGATATGGGAAATCACGACCTAGCCAAACAATCTTATCCTTAGGGCGATTTTCTATTTCAACATAATCGTGCATCATGCGAAGATAGAATCCATATTGATCGTAATACTTTTCAGCGAGTTCGAATTGTTCACCTGACCGGTAAATAAATGCTGTATTTCGTTCGTACATCTTTTGCTCAATAAAATTGAAGATTTGATCCTGATTGATTTCAAGACGATTACGTAAATCTGCAAGTGTCTTCCCAACCACCACGATAAGTGCTTGTCCTGTAGCATAGGCATCACCCTGCTGATAGTAACCTTTGGGGTTCTTCCGCATATTACTGAGAGTAGAATCTGGAAGCATGGAGCGTACCTGGGGGGTGACGCCGCTTTTTTCCTCAAGCCGGGTTAATATCATCAAGTTTTTGTTCAGGATATTCGTGTTGAGATCATTTGGACTGATTCTTTGGAAGGTATATAGCGTCTCAGTGGGTGGAGTTTGATATACCTTGCCCAGGGTTTGAGCCAAAATCGGCTCACAAGCTGCCCAATTTCTTTCGTCACAAACCACTGTAATGACATGATCATAGCCAATCGCTTTTTCCTTGGGTCTTTCACATGTACCAAACGTTAGGACGACCAGTAATGCAAAAATCGCATGGTGGATAACCTGTAAATTTCTCATTTAACACACTCCCCTGGGTTCATAAAAATGACCAAGCATAAATTTAGAACAGACACGAATCTCTCACAGGCTTTAATTGTTCAAGATCTCAAAATCTGCCAGCCCTTCCGAGATAGAGACTGATGTGACCTTCACCCGAACAGGATCACCTAAACGATACATTTTTTTTGTACGTCTGCCGGTAAGCGAGAAATTATTCTCCTCATATTCGTAATAGTCGTCTGTAAGACTTCCAGCATGCACCAGCCCATCAACAAAACTCTCAGCCAGTTCGACAAAAAAGCCGAAATTCAAAACACCTGAAATAACCCCATCAAATTCCTGACCGATCCGTTTACTGAGATATTGGAGCTGCTTCATTTTCATGTGATCCCGCTCTGCTTCAATGGCGACTCTCTCCCTTTGGGAACAATGCTCTGCTAATTTTTCAAGCGAGGACTGAGAAGGTGGATTGGCAGTATCCTGTTTCACATATTGCTTTAGGAGACGGTGAACTGTCAAATCAGGATAACGTCTGATTGGTGAGGTGAAATGAGTGTAGGATCTGAATGCCAATCCAAAATGTCCTCGATTTTCCACTGAATATTTGGCTTTAGTCATGGATCGGAGGGCCACTTTTTCGATAAAGTGTCTATAAGGGCTCTCTCGTACTGCTTCCACCAGGACCTGATAGTCTTTTGGTTTGACCGGCGTTTTGATCTTTTGGGGTATTTTTAATCTATCCAGGATCATCTGCAGTTTGCTCACGTCGTCATTTGAAGGGGTCTCGTGGATGCGATACATTCCAGGAAGTTTTGCCTTCATAAATTTATTATCCAGATATTCGGCTGTTACCCGATTTGCCGCCAACATAAATTCTTCTACAAGACGGTGAGCAGTTAAACGTTTTGATGGCTTGATATCATGGGGAAAACCAGTATCATCTAAAATGACAATAGGTTCAGGGAGATCCAGATCAATACTTCCCCGGGATTTTCTGTCCCGAAAAAGAACTTTCCTCAACTTTTCCATTTCATGAATATGTTTAGAATATTTGTGGTTTTTACCATGAATAATCTCTTCAACTTCTTCATATGAGAAGCGTTGATTCGAATGAATGACAGAGTCCATGATCTTGGCTTTACCGAATTGACCATCTCGTCCAATTTCCATCATACAAGTCATACTGAGTCTGTCGATATGGGGTTTTAGCGAGCACAAATTAGAAGCCAGTTTCTCTGGCAGCATGTGAATAGCTGTTCCAACGAGGTAAACACTTGATCCACGTTTCCTGGCACCTCTGTCGATGGGACTGCCTGGCGTGACATAGTGAGATACGTCTGCGATGTGAACACCCAGATTCCAGCCCTTAGGTGTTGCTTCAATCGAAATAGCATCATCAAAATCCTGTGCTGTCTCTGGATCAATAGTGAAACAGGTAAGTTTTCTCAGATCTGTGCGATTTTTGATTTCGGTTTGAACACTCTCTTCAGAATATGATTCGGCCTGATCTATAGATTTAGATGTCCATTTTGTTGGTAAATCATGTTGCTGAACAATGAGGGCAATATCTACCCCTGGATCTCCAGGATAACCCAGAATGTCTTTAATCCTGACAAGTGGCTCTGGATGTCCTTCATCCCATTGAATGAGCTCTACGGAGACCATATGGCCATCTCTGGCTTTGCTCTGTTCCCCTTCCATGATGGCAAATCGAACCCTGATGCGTTTATCCTCTGGAACGACCCATTCGCCAAACCGATCTTGTTGGTATACTCCTACAAATTCTGTCTGGTGTCTCTGGATAACCTCGATAATCTTGGCTTCTGGTTTATCCCCCTTTTGTTTGTTTAGAATCTGAACACGAACCAGGTCTTTGTGGAATGCATGCTGCATGTGTTGGGCACGGATGAATACCTCGCTGCCATCCTTCAACTCTACAAATCCAAAACCCCTTGAAGTAACTGCAAGAACTCCAGTTTTCTGTTGTTGCTTGGGCTTATAGGCATATTGATTGCGACCTTTTTGATCGATGAGACCATTGCGGTACATCTCCAACAAGAGAACTTTGAGCGTGCGATAATCGCGCTCTTTGATGCGAGCAGCTTTCATGATAGCGCGATGTTTATACCACCGACCTGGATTGCGTTTAAATGTGTCTAATATTTTCTTTTCGATTATCGATCGATCCATGGAATGCCTCCGGAATATTCAAGATGGAAAAAGCTATTACTCATTTTTATCCCCTTATGAGAAGCCAAAATGAGTCTAATGGGTCCTCTTCCACTTCTTAATTGAATGCCCAGACCATACCCCTGGATATTTTCAATTGAATTTTGTGTATTATGCAGGCCAATATCATAAAACGCAAGGATTTGCGACTGATTGCCTATGGTATAGTGGAGTGTGTTCTGCATACTGATAGTATTTGGAGCTCGCAGGTAAGCTTCTTCATAGCCCCTGACACTATTTACTCCACCTAATGGCATCAGTATAGAAGGGTCAGTCAAGGAAACCGTATGATTTTGAATAGTTGCATCTACTCTTTGTGAAATGTAGAGATTCTCCAAAAGCAGTAATTCGGCTTCGGATCGCAGCTTGAATTTGCTTACTGATTGTGGCTCAAAATTAATTTCCTGATATAGAGTTGTCCGTAGTGACATGCCATGATGTGTTTGGATATTCAAACTTGTTTGCCGATAGCCCAGACCAAGCATCCGTTTTTTATCTGCTGACCACTCAGGATAAAGCAGCGAACCCTCATGGGTAATAATTGACTCATTCTGCTCATAATTAAAATGAATTGATCGTTCCCAGTCAATATCCCATTCAAGTCCAACAGTCGTCTGGACAACCTGGTAGTGCCCATCAATCACATCTCTCCCAAACTGAAAGACACCCTCCAGGGGTAATTGAAACAACCAGGGATAGTTGAATCCCAGACGGAATGATTCAGAATTAGAGGTGAGTCGTTCCCAGGCAAAGTCAAAGGACTTTCCCTTGCCATCAAAATTTGGAATATTCACATTTACCTGACCATACCAGGCCACCGTATCAACGGTTCCACTCATATTAAAGCTGGCAAGACCCTGCACTCGTAGCTCAGGGTGTCTTTCCACTGAGTAATTCATGTGGTACTCTGAATTATTATCTACTGATAGTCTTGAGACATCTGCCAATTGATAGCCTAGCCCGATAATTCTACGTTTCGCCTGCTGCAGATTGTCGGTGCTAATAGTGGGTCGGCCCATTTTAAATTCTTTTTCCAGATAAGCTGAATCCCTGTTCTTGAGACCTGAAAAATGGATATGACTCAGTTTCGCAGGAGCACCAGGGATGATATTCGCCACAATAATATCGGATTCATACACATCTTGCGATAATACAATTTTCGAATCCCAGTATCCCCCAGAAGCGATTGATACCAATCTCGAATTCAAAATAGAATCAATTTCTATATGCTGAACCAGAAGAGTGTCAGAGTCGTTGCCGAAATTTAATACAAGCCTCAGCTCCTGTCCCAGAAGTGAAATACTGAGAAGTGTAAATATGCTGAATTTTAGTAAGAAATATCGCATTAGAAATGTGTTCTACCTTCCAATCGTAGGTACTGCTCGTTGCGATTATCTCCGCGCTTTTGGATGCTATAATTCATGGAAACCTGAAACATGCTCGAAAATGTATATCGACCATTTACAGAGTATTTCCAATTGTCTCCTGGTTGCCTGCCTGAAAAAACAGAATAAGGAATGGCATTGACATCAGCCTGGATATTTGAAAGTGATAGATTCTGATCAGCTCTACCTCTTCTCTTGATTCTGAGGCTATGATTAAGATACAGCAATGCTTCAGAATATGCCTTATCGAGGTGTTTGTCTGTCACCATTGAGTATTTAACATCTATCTCAATTTTTTGTTGTGTGGATAATTTAATCAGATGATTAAAAAATGGTCTGGTAGATATCCACTGTTCTCGTGCTAGCGGATTGTACTCTAAAGCACGTTCTCGAGATTCTAACATAACACCCAGCTTTGAATGATGCCTCGTGTTCCACACGAATTCACCGTCTACACCATGAGAATCAAATTTATTTTCCTCTGCACCATAGTTATACAGGGTTGAATTATTCTGATTTGATTTTCCAGAATAACCGATACTTGTGAATTTTGTCGACTGACCTGTTTGCAAATCAAGATTGAAGCTGAGCATTTCTTGGCGCTGAATGGTCGTCTGGCTTTGGACTTCCTCTTTAAGGCGAATTTCATACCCAAGTCTACTTTTAAAGGCCATTCGATCCATCTTCCCAAAACCTTGAGAAGTGTATTCTAGCCTGGATTTATTATCATACTTCCGGACCTGCTCTTCTCGATCCGAGTATAATCGTTGTCTCACAAAACGTCCGCCATTCAGGGGGATATAGTCCTGAATAGCTGGATCGAAGCTAAAATCGCCATATCCTGTATCCACTTCGATATAGTGATAATCGTATTTTGGAATATGCTCTTCATCCAGTATGAAATACTCTTGAAATTTGAGTCTATTGTCCAATGCGCTCCCACTGATCTGAAATTTACCAAGGTAGTAGCGTTTGACAGCACCACTATCGCTGCTATGTTCCCTATACTTCATATTGAATAACCCTTTTGAACCGAGAATGTTTTCAAACTTGTAGTCAGCGATCCAGTCTTGTCGAAGATCATCCCAATTTTCAATGTTCTCCGAATTCAAAAAGCTGATGTTGGGTTCTACGAAGCGATAATCCATTCTCTGCACATAGCTAACCCCCATTTGCTGATGCTCTGAATAGGCAAATGAAGCACTAACTCCAGATTCCAGGTGGTCGTTGCTGACATGCAAGCGTGATGAGGACCCGTCCTCAATGTGAAGGGATAAACCAGATGTTAACCTGCCTCTGCTGTATCTGGTTTTGAATGAATGGTTTTGACTCAGAGAACTGTCCAGGTTTGTCAGTACAGCAGAATATTCAGCAACCAGCGGGGCCTGAGAATTTGACTTGCTCTCAATCTGCACCTGTTGCCCCACGAGCAAGCCGGCCCTTTCCATCTGGGAAACTGATGTCTTCATATAATGAGTATTCTGTTGTCCTAATCGAAGATGACCATAACTGAGATGCTCAGCTTGATCAAGTCTGGGACTTAAATGCCAACTTCGGTAATATTCCAGTGATTCAATGGCATCATGACTCACATATCCCTTTTCAATTTGTTTACCACCCAGGCGGAGCCCCAATAGTGAACGAGTGATACCCAGATCGATATCCCAGGCAATATTTTGCGATTGCTTCTTGGAGGTAGCATATAAATTTTTGTTATCCTGAGAAATACCCACATCGAAATTTGCATCTACACCTGATTTTTGCGCATGGCCAGAAAGTGAAAACACCGAGAGTGATTGTGGGGCAATGTATTGTTGAGCAGGTAAATATTCCCCCAGATCAGGATCATACACAAAATATGGCGTAACTGCATTTTGCTCTTTTCGGTATTGTCCTCGCTCCAGTCCCACAAAACTGAAGTCAACGGTGAAATCACCAAGCTGATTTCCTCTATATACCAATATCCCCGAAGTATCCTTATCATAACTACCATTTGTTGTGTCCCACACAATGGTGCTTAATTCTGTTGTGTTGGTGTTGGACCCCAATTCCCCAAATATTTGTTGAAGTTGCTGTTCCTCAATATTTCCCAGGGGATTATTTTGATCATCCCTAATTTCCTGCCAGGCTGCGGATATAAAAATGGGTGAATTTGAACGGTTCCCAAGAGACACTTCCCCACTGATGAGTTGCTTCCCAAAAGAATAGGAAGCAAGATAGATATCCGGGACATATTCGAATTCTACGCTTATTCTGGAGTTGGCGGACAGGATATGATTCTGAGTGAAATGTATTTCAGCGGCATTGTAATCAATGATGTAGTCATCATTTTCACCTCGAATGAGTAGTTCATCGTCGAGTTTGACCTTCTCTGAACCTGCGAGAACAATGATAAATTTCTCACCATCTTTGCCTGATAGTCTATATGGTCCTTGCTTTCCATTCTTGCCCTGGATCTGGAGCAGATGATAATTACCATAACTAAAACCAAGCGCTCCATGCAGACTACCACGCTGGGATTGGGTTTGCACACTGATACCTTCAATGGAGCGATCCACTTTTCCATATTTTCCATTATGGAGTCGCAAATCAATATCTCCAATGGAAGCATGTAGTGTTGGACCATCAATCTGTATCATCACGCGATCAAAGTCATTCAATCGTCGTGTATTTCCAATGGGTTGCAATGGCGATGTTTTGTCAGTAAGGACACCTTGCACGGTATAATCTTCGCTTAAATTGCCTTTAATCTTGAGGTACATGCTCGACTGTAAGGAAACTGATGAGTTGCTGGAAACCTGAATTCCCCTGGTTATACTTCCCACAGCATCCAGCCCATTTTCAATCCGTTGTGGGGTCAGAGTTTGGGTTTCAGCATTTTTAGAAGTATCCAAGGCTGGTGTGTATTCAGGGTGGTTTATTGAGAAAACCCTCTGAATCTTCAGAGTATCCGACCCAACTATGTAGACAATTGAGTCATTGCTAGCCTCTGTAGCCATTGCAGATTCGAAGTTACATCCCAGGGAGATGAAGAGAAATGTGATTAGCCAGTAGATGTTTCTACCGAGTTTCGTGGATAATATTGATTGTAATAATAGACATTGGTTTTTCTTATTAATGAGGTAAACGATTGGACACTCAAATTCGTTCCCTTTTGCAGAACGAAATATTTTCTACCAGGAATAAGCCAATATGAGAAAGTTATAGACAATATGGGCATAAACACTGATTCCATATCCTCGAGTATAAAAAAGACTTCCCAGGAGAATGCCTCCAAATACACGTTGTGAAAATACTGGAAAACTATAAACTTCCATAAATAAATGAAAACCTGCAAACACGATAGCTGAAAGCAGGATGGCGGCAGGGACTGACACTCCCCGCTTTAGAGCAATCCCCCGCTCGAGGATAATCAGGATAGATCCAATTAAAATCAGCCTGAAAATGAGTTCCTCAAATATACCTGCACCCACAGCTAGGTTGATATTGGACAGTTTTTCCTGCATGGTAACAATTTGCAAGGGTAGAGATGTAAATAGCTGGAGACCAATGAAGATAAGAACACCCCAGAACATACTCTCCAGCAGCATATAGATGATATAATTGGCATGAATCCCAGGCTTTTTCTCAATTTTATAACCACGTACCATAACCACGATGAATAACAGGAGTAAGATCGTGGAAACGATTACGGGATTGGTCAGACCTAGATACTCAAAGAAACTGCGAAGGAGTATTTCTCCGGTGTTTCTTAACTCAAAGAATGAGTCCTTGAAAAGCAGCAGGATTCCAATTTCATAAATTGCCACTGCTGGGAGGGTCAGTATCAGACTGTAATGTAATGATTTTGAACTGTTTAGGTATTGGCTAAGGGCAGAGACTTTTTTTGCCATGAATCGATTCTGGTACTTTTCAGGTATTCTGCATTGTAATACTAATCATTGAGTTTCAAAACAGCCAGGAATGCGTCTTGTGGAACCTCAACGCGACCTACCTGCTTCATTCGTTTTTTACCCGCTTTTTGCTTTTCAAGTAGTTTTCTTTTACGGGTAATATCACCACCATAACATTTTGCTGTGACATTCTTCCGCAAGGCTCTTACTGTTTCGCGAGCAATAATTTTCTGACCAATAGAACCTTGAATAGGTACTTCAAATTGCTGTCGGGGAATTAGCTCTTTTAACTTTGCGCACAATCTGCGTGAATGGTCGTAGGCCTTATCCCTATGTACAATCTGGGAAAGTGCATCTACTCTTTCAGTAGCAATGAGAATATCCAACTTCACGAGATCACCCTTACGGAAATCGATGGGTTCATAGTCAAAGGATGCATAACCCCTTGAGGTACTTTTAAGCTGATCATAAAAATCAAAAATGATCTCAGACAGCGGAATCTCAAAATAGATCTGGACCTTGGATTCATCAAGATAGTGGGTTGATTTATATATTCCTCGTTTGTCAATGATCAGTTTCATCAAATTGCCAATGTAAGTAGGTGGTGTTAATACCTCAGCAGTAACATAGGGCTCATCAATGTGGTCTATATCCCCAGGGTCAGGCAAATCACTTGGTTTATCAACCATGATGTGAGAATCATCTTTGAGATGAACCTTAAATTTCACATTGGGCTGAGTGGTGATAAGATCAATAGCGAATTCGCGTTCCAGACGTTCCTGCACAATTTCCATATGCAGGAGGCCAAGATATCCTACGCGGAATCCAAATCCTAAAGCGCCCGATGTCTCAGGTTCCCATGTCAGGGCAGCATCGTTTAAATTTAGTTTTTCAAGTGCAGCTCTTAAATTGGAATAATCATCAGAGACAATGGGATAAACACCTGAATAGACCATTGGTTTTACTTCACGATAACCTGTCAGGGCCTCAGATGCACCGTGCTTAGCGGTGGTGACAGTATCGCCAACACGAATCTCACTGATATCTTTAATATTGGCGATGATATACCCAACATCTCCAGCTCGTAGAGAATCACCTTTAAATTTCTTAAGCTTGAAATAGCCAAGCTCGGCAACTTCATATTCTTCTTTGCTAGCCATGAAACGAACAATTTCTCTGGACTTAAGTTGTCCTTCAAGAACTCTCACATAGGCAACAGCACCCCGGTAGGCATCATACGTACTATCAAAGACCAAGGCTCTGAGAGGCAATTCATCATTACCCTCTGGTGCAGGGATTCTCTGAACCACTGCCTCTAATATCTCATGAATGCCAATATCAGCTTTGGCTGAGGCTTGAATAATTTCTTCCTCATCACAGCCCAGTAGATCAACAATTTGGGATTTGACATTCTCAATCTGAGCAGATGGGAGATCTATTTTGTTAATAATGGGAATGATTTCTAAACCACTCTCAACAGCCAGCATGGCATTACTAACCGTTTGGGCCTCCACTCCCTGGGCCGCATCAACCAACAGTAAGGCACCTTCACAGGCATCTAAACTTCTGGATACCTCATAACTAAAATCAACATGCCCAGGCGTATCAATAAGATTGAGAACATATTCGGTACCATCCGCTGCAGAATATTTTACCTGAATGGGATGCGATTTTATGGTTATACCACGTTCTCTTTCAAGATCCATATCATCCAGGACCTGATTCATCATTTGATTATCAGAAAGGGTGTGGGTTTCTTCCAGCAAACGGTCTGCGAGGGTAGATTTTCCATGATCAATATGGGCAATTATGCAAAAATTTCGAACTTCAGATCTCATCATAGGGCGCAATATACGCTCGATTACCTCGTATCAAACAGGAAGGCAAAACTGATTTAAATTGTTGATCAGGAGATTAGAATTTTAAGAAGAAACTGTTTCCACCTTGAGGTGAGTCTTCGATGCCAACAATTGCCTCATGGGCAGTGGCTATTCGCTTCACAATAGCAAGACCAAGCCCTCTTCCCCGTTTTTTTCCTTCAGCAAGCTGAACATTCCGTTCAAAGACGGCTTCTCTTAATTCGACAGGAATGGGTTCACCAGAATCCTCGACTCTGAGGATTACTTTTTCATCGGTCTTCTGTAAGGTGACATTGATTGAGCCACTAGCAGAAGAATATTTAATAGCGTTACTTATATAATTCTTGGGAATTTCTGATATAATGGGATTTGCCTGGACAATAAGTGAATCTGGAAGGTCGACATTCATTGTCATGGAAGCCGTTGATAACTGTGATGCGAATTCTGACTCAATTTCCCTGAGAATGGGAACCAGATCCAGGTCTTCCTTGGTGATATTCTCACCAATACTAAGTTTGGACAGAACTGTTGCGTTTTCGATAACCTTCATCAAACTGTCTGCACTCCCCTGAAGCACTTCAAACATTTCATTACCACTATCTTCTGCGCTCAATAATTCTGTGATGGAACTGATAACGCCAGCGGGATTTCTCAAGTCATGCGTAATTACATCCAGGAGCAGTTCCTTCATGCCATTGGCATTGGCCAATTCACCAGCTAATTCTTCGAGAGCTTTGGCTTTCCTGGCTCGATCAATGGTGAGGGCCACCTGACCTGCAGCAAGATCGAGGAGTCGGACATCTTCTTCATCATATTGAGTAAGACCATCATATTCTTGAAGCACAAATGCTCCAATGACCTCATCTTTTACTTTGAGGGGAATTCCCAACCAAACACTTGGTAACTCACCAGCAATGGTGACCTGCCCACTTTCTATCAGCTGTTCAATTTCAGTCTCTTTAACGTGAAGTGTTTTCTGTTGTACAATGGTTCTTGCGGTGAGAGATCTCGTAGGGTCACACGGAATGCTCTCTGGAAGCTCAGATTCATAACTATCAATTTCATAAGGAAAGTAGATTGTGTTATCCTTCTTATTTAACATGGCGAGATAGAAATTGCTGCTTGAAATTATTTCGCTTATAAATTGGTAAATATTTTCATACAGGCTAGATACATCCTTGGCCTGTATAGCTGCAGAAGTGATAGCATAGAGCACGTCTCTGAGTTTGTGATCTTTAAGTGCTCGTTCTTGTTCTTTTTTCTGTCTGGTGATATCTTCATTTAAGGCCACAAAGTGAGTTACAATACCAAATGAATTTCGAATGGGTGAAATGGAAGCCTTACCCCAGGTTAATTCACCATCTCGCTTGCGATTGACAATCTCACCTGTCCAAACAGTGCCACTCTTAATGGTATCCCACAAATGCTTGTAGAACGATTTGTCGTGTTCACCAGATTTGTATAACCGGGGGTTTTGTCCGATGAGGTCTTCCAGGCTATAACCCATAAGTGATAGGAATTGACCATTCACGTATTGAATAGTTCCTTCAACATCAGTGATCACCGTCATAACAGGACTTTGTTCAACTGCCTGGCTCAATTTCTTGAGTTCAAGGTTTGCTAAATTTTGGTCTGTAATATCTAGGGTATGGCCAACATTTTTTACATTCCCCTCGCTATCAACGAATGAGTTGGCTGAAACGAGGATATCACGCATTTCCCCATCTGGTCGCATAATATCCAGGGAATATTCTGAAGGAGCTTCCTCTCCAGTTTGCCTGGCTTCATAATTCTGGATTACTCGAAGACGAGAAGGACCAAGATGTTCAGAAAAATTTGAACCAATTAATTCCTTACGTGGTCGATCGAATATTTCACAAAGCCGATCATTCACGTAAACAAAATTTGATTCGTTATCGATGATATAAATGCCAGTCGTAGATTGTTCGACTATGGCCTTGATATGTGCTTCAGAATCAGCTACCTGCTTTTGAGTTTTTTCCTGCTCATCCTTCAACTGGGCATTTTTAATACTTTGTGAAATGAGATGAGCGACATCCTTGATGACGGCAAATTCACTGCGAAAATTCGGAATGCCTAAATTCCAGGTAAATCCAAAAAGACCGACAACCTGATCTTCTCCTCGAATCAATATGAGGAATGTATCCTCGTCCAAAATGGTATTCATGAGATCATCAGGAATCATCATCTTTTGGTTCTCAAGACTTTTCCGATCCCTCTTTTTTAAATAGGTGCTGAAGACTTTATCTGATATACCTTTTTTTTGGCTGGCACTAATTTTATCATCCTCAGACCACAGGACGATCCAATACTTCTTAAATATATTTGTCTCTGTAAATGAGCTGTGGAGAAGGGCAGCTATTTCTTCGATACTGCGAGTTGATTCCAATCCACTATAAATAGAATCCTTGATTCCAAGGAGCTCATTGATTCTTAACATCATCTGATCGGTGGCAAAGCGTGTAAGCGCTATTTTGATCATAGTATGTGCAGCTTTATGGTCAATGGGCTTGTGAAGAAATCCGTATGCATCAGCATCCTGGATAGCCTTTGCAATATGGTCATCATCTCCATAGGCTGTGGCGAATACAACAGGTACCGAACGTTTTTGGTGGATTTCTTTGGCTGCTTCTATGCCATTCATTTTCCCACGAAGTTTAATATCCATGAGAATGATATCAGGTTTTGTTTCAGCGGTCAACTTGAGAGCCTCAGCACCTGTACCCGCGATACCTACCACTTCAAAATCAGCATGCCCAAGACGAATGGAAAGATCCTCGGCCGAGAGTCTTTCATCTTCTACGATTAGAATGCGAATTTTATGCTGTGATTTAATCATTGTATTGAAACATTTGCCACAATATTCAGTTGTTTGACTGAAATAATATAATTCTTCTAAAGCACCACCATAATTTTAAATGAGTGGATTACTCAATTTCTGCAAAATATTTAGCAATTCTTTGCCCAGTCTTGCCTTCCCACCCGTCAATTGGAAAACCGTCAATTTTGTTTCCCTCAATCACATCAACTATTTTTGCCTCTATCTCCTGAACATCAAATCCAAGCAGTGTATTGGTTCCCTTTGTGAGAGTAACGGGACGGTTGGTGGTTTGTCCAATGGTTAGACATTGAACACCTAAAACACTGGATTCTTCCTGAATACCTTGTGAATCAGTTACAACAACGACCGTATTCTTCAACAACTTTAGCATATCGTGGTAATTCTGAGAGGAAACAAATTGAAGATTTACCCCTGGATCCAGCATGACCTCTGGCATATCCTCTAGCTGGATCAAGGTTTTGGGGTGCAAAACCATACAGATACGTAATCGCTCTGAGAGTCTTTCAAGCATGGTGAGAAAAGAGATGACAAAAGATTTATTGCGAAGCACATGATCGTGGTGAAGCGTTAAAAGCATATATGCGCCTTGTTCCAAACCATACCGATCTAAAACGTTACTATCTTCAGCAAACCCTAAATTTGCAAATACAGCGTCTGCACGAATGTTTCCTACTTCAATGATGTTCTGATTGTCATACCCCTCACGAATGAGATTGATGACTGGCTCTTCGTTTGAAGTGAACAAGTAGGTTGACAATCTGTCAATGAGCATATCATTCTGCTCCTCAGTGATCTGAGGGTCATAAGACCGAACCCCAGCATCAATATGGGCAACTTCGATATGAGACCTTGATGCCACTATAGAACAGGCTAAGGCAGAGTCTGAATTCCCCAGGACGATAACCATATCTGGTCGATCAATGTTAATCTGATTCTCATAAGACATCATGATTGACGCCAGCTTACCGATGCCTTCAATAACATTGATATCCAGATATGCATGAACCGGAGACAGATTTAATTGATCCAATATGTCCTGACTAAGTTCTGGATCGTAGTGCTGACCGGTATGTAGGATTCGAATATCCAGAGTATCTTCAAAATCCTGAAATGCAGTTTTCAGTGCCGCAGCACGGATAAAATCTGGTCGAATTCCAATAATTATATCAATCTTTTTCATAGTGTCTCCATTTTCGGTCTATAAGTTAGATTAAACATAGAGATCCATGTCATGTATTTCATAAGCCGAATTTATACTTCAATGTGAGTCCAAAATGACGTGGGTCCCCGTACGTCATGTATAGCTTTTCGCCATAATTGGGTGGTTCAAGACCAAAGTAAAAACCTCTTACAGCATATTTTGTATCTAAAAGATTATCTACCCAGAATGAGGCTTCAATGGAATTCGAAAATGCATATGTGATTCCGAAATTAACAAGATGATAAGCCTCAGATACTTGATCATGACTCTCTGAAAAATAGAATTCATCTTTCCCGGCAAGCGATGCTCGTACGGAAATATGTGAAGCTATGTTGTAATTTACACCAACTCGGAAAGAATAATTTGGGGCATGGGCAAAAGCCCTATCTCCCAGGGAAACAACCTGTCCTGGCGCTACTTCAAATGAATACCTCTCGGTTTTCGAATCCAATAAACCCAAGTTACCAGACAGCTGAAGATTGCTGAATACTTCTCTCCGATATTCCAATTCTAAGCCATAGACTTGTCCCTCAGAGGCATTGCCAATGTAATAGGTGAAACTATTGGGGTCCATGGGGTCCTGCTGGCTGGAAAGCGACACTTGCTGATCCATCCGCTGAGTGTAAAAGGCGAGGAGTGAAAGCATACCTCTGCTTGAAACACCCCTGAATCCAATTTCATAGTTATTGACATACTCTGGAGCAAATGGACGATTGATATCAAGAATCCTGGGATGCTGATTTATTCCCCCTGCTTTAAATCCTCTCGCCGCATTTATAAAAGCAGTCTTACGATTGTCTATCTTATACAGCATGGCAATCTTCCCACCATTCAATTGATCATTCATGCTGAAGGCAGTGCTTTTGTTATCCTCATATTCAGTATCACGGTTTCCTATCCGCAGGTTTGAGGTAAGTGTGATCTTGTCAAAGGGGCTATAGTCGATCTGGGCATAAACAGATCGATTACTCAAATGAAATTCGCTAACAAGTTCAGATTCAGCTCCACCAAACAAATATCCCTCTGCATCATCTTCCTCTGTTAGATCTTTATAGTAAGCGCCTGCTATAAGATGAACAGATTCATTTTTGCTGGCATGCACCACACGCAGTTCTTGAGTTCTGGTGTTCCTCAAACGCGCCACTTTGTCAAAAAAGTCATACCTCCACCCCTCTACTTCTGGATCAAAGGAATATGGTTCATTTGCCCAGAAATCATCATTCCCCCAATCACTGTCGTAGCTGTATATCATATCAGCTTTAGATAAGGAAGTGATTGAGTATATGTCAGTACGAGGCGTTACTGCATATTCAGCCTTCACAATAGCCGCATTTAAAGTTTGACTATCTTTACCGGGATTGTCACTGTAAGTCGTAAAGGCCGCGTTATCAGGACTCCAAGTATCATATCCATTATCCAATTTGACTGAAAGCAGTGTCGTTTTGAATTTGAGTTCTGGCTGAACATTCCAAATAAGTTTTATTCTTCCCATGGTTTCGAGACGCTCATTGGTAGTGTGATCATCGAGATACTCATTATGGACGAATCCGTTATTGTATCCGCGATAGGCGGCCAGACGTGCCTTAAATTTTGAGCCTGTAAGGAGATTCATAGCTGTCCCAATGTTCAGCGTACTGGCATTTCCAGCTGAGATTGAAACATAGCTATCCTGATGCTGTCCTGGATCATTTGAACGCAAAACGATGAATCCAGCCAGAGCGTTGGGACCATAGATGGATGATTGCGGGCCTCGGAATAGTTCAACCCGGTTGACATCAAAGGTCAACCCTGACATGCCGATACCACTCAAATCAAGATCATCAATGCTGAACCCCACAGAGTAATTCGGTGGACCATCGCCTGCGAATTGTGATCGTTCCCCGATACCTCGAATCTGAAAAAAGCGTGGTCTGGAACTACCTCCTGCCCAATTCAGATTAGGTATGTTATTAATCAGTGTCTGAAAATGGGGTTCACTACTCTGGTCTATTTCTCGCTTACTAATGACGCTGATGCCACCATCTGACTCCAACAATGATTGTGTTCTAAGTGCTCCATAAACACTGACAGTTTCACCTCTAAGTAAGATTGGAATCATTTCTACTATTTCTGGAAGATCAATTGTGTTCAAACTCAAACGATCATAGGCAATATGTTGAAAAATGACTTGTGTATCAAGTTCTCCAGAAAGTGAGTAAGCCCCAGATGCGTCAGTAATGGTGCCTATGGAGCCGGAAATAATTTCACAGCCAACAATGGGTAAATTCGTCGACGCGTCGACCACTCTACCAGAAATACCTACATCCTGGGCAATTGAAAACGAGTTAAGCATTAGAATTGAAGTGAGTAAGATGGTGAAACGATACATGTTTTCTCCCTACGCTGGCATGATCCAGATCAGGTTCATAGGGTTTGATCTCAGCCCGTACTCCACGATGGAAGTCAACGGACACCCCGATATCGGTTGCAATATAGAGTTATGATTGTGCTTAGGGGTAAAAAAAATGCCACCCCGCAGGATGGCATTTAAAAACTAGCTATTTTATGAGAGATTAGCCGATGACTGTATCGACCTTGGCTATAATCTGAGGTTTTGGTACTGCACCAACCAGCATCTGGGCCACTTCACCATTCTTGAAAATCAAGAGACTCGGGATACTACGAATACCGTATTTTTGAGCAACTTCGGGATTACCATCTACATCTAACTTGCCAACTTTCAACTTACCATTGTATTCATTTGCTATCTCTGCAACCACCGGGGCAACCATCTTACATGGCATGCACCATACAGCCCAAAAATCGACCAGAACTGGTACGTCGGACTCAATTACTTCAGCATTAAAGTTGCTATCGGTAAATTCTTTCACATTTTCAGCCATTGTATCTCCCTTGGCAATCAATTAACATTTTAAAAAACCTGAAGAAGATAAATGTAGCTTCAGGTATGTCAAGATATTCAATCCATCAAATCTACTATGCTCTGATCCATCTATATATTTCTGGCAAAGTAACGCGTTTTCCGTATAGTAATATGCCTGTCCTGAACACTTTCGCAGCCAGTCGAATACTCCCATAAACGCTGATTATCATCACGATAATTGTGGTTAGTATTTGAAAAATGGAGGTTTCCCCTACTGCAATCTTAATCATCATAAAGAAGGGTGTCACCAGGGGTATGTAGCTTAAAATATTTACCAGGTTGGAATTGGGGTTTTCGATAACCATGGTCCACAGAACCATGGGGATAATGGCTATAAATGTAATAATCTGAATGGCTTGTTGCGCTTCCTGTTCAGAATCAAACAGCGCACCCACACCAATATAGATACCAGCATACAATAGATATCCAAGAATGAAATAAGTGAAATATAGCAAGCCAATTGCTGGAGTAATAATTGACAAATCATAGTAGCTACCAGCAAAGAAGGCACCTATGAGATATATGGCTGATTGTGTCAGTCCCAGAAGTCCCAGCCCCAATATCTTGCCACCCATCAGCTCATTATAGCTAACTGTTGATAGTAGCACTTCAATGACTCTTGAAGATCTCTCTTCGAGGACAGCTCTTAACAGAAGTTGTCCGCCGGTGAATATTCCCAGAAAAAGCAGAAACATAAATATGAAGGGTGCGATGTAATCAGCTATTAGCTCTTCAGTCTCACGTTCCTCAGAAGAACCAATGTCAAAATGAGCTACATTCACATCAAAGAAGATTTCACCGAGGACTTCTTCGGATAATTGTAGAGAATTTGCCTTCTGTTTTATGAGCAATTCTTTCAGCTCCGATTCGATGAGATCAGTGGAGCGAAATGTGGAACTAGATTGGGAGTAATTTCTCATCACTGGATTACTCATGAAATCATGTGGAATAACGAAGTAACCATCCAGAGTCTTATCATTCACTAATTCATCGAATTGAGTTTGCAACGATTCAAAACTGCCGTTGGACACAGCTATATTGAAAGGTGGAACCTCCTTATCAGCAAAGCGCTGATCTAGAACAAGGGATAGTTGTCCACCATAGAATCCAGTCTCATCAATCATACCAAAGTTTTTGGTTTCAATCCCCGCTCCTGAACCAGCCATGTATCCAGTTCCCAGGCTAATGCCAAGTATGAGAATGGGCATACCAAAGGTTCCAATGATGAACCATTTCGATCGAATTCTTCGACGATACTCAAACCATGCAATTTTCCAGGCATTCATGATTGGGATCCCTGTACCAGATGGATAAATATTTCTTCCAGACCGGGCTCAGCAACTTTTACAGATTTCAAATCCATTGATTTATTCAGGGTAGCAATGATATCCTGTTTGGACTGACCATCAATTTCAATAAAGACAGAGCCGTTGGTCCGATCTGAATTAAATGCTGAGAAGCACTCGTGGGACAGATCGTTCTCGTTTACTGGTGTCACCTGAAGACGTTGCACACCTTCAGATTGCATGATGGTCTTCAATTTTCCAGCGGTAACAAGTTGACCTTGATTTATTAAGGCTACATCATCACACAGCTTTTCTACCTGATCCATCTGGTGAGAACTAAAAATGATGGTTTTTCCTGCTTGCTTCATTTCCTCGAGAATCTCTTTTAAAAGCAATTGGTTTACAGGATCTAATCCTGAGAATGGTTCATCAAGCACGATGTACTGAGGGTCATGCAGGATGGTATTAATAAATTGGAGTTTTTGCTGATTGCCTTTGGAGAGTTCACTGACTTTTGATTGGAGTCGGCTTCCCAGATCAAAACGCTGGAGATAAGCCTTTATTTTCTCATTGGGATGTGGAACGCTTCTGAGGTGAGCAAAGTACTGCAGGGTCTCAAAAACGGAAATCTTCTGATACAAACCCCGTTCTTCAGGAAGATAGCCTACCTGATTTGATGGAGGCCTTTGATCTTTCCCCTCAAATAGAATGTTGCCCTCATCGGGTATTATAATATTCATGAGCATGCGAATGGCGGTGGTCTTGCCTGCCCCATTGGGCCCAAGAAATCCATAAATTCGGCCCGGCTGGATGGTCATATCTAGCTGAGCAACTGCTTTGATGGAATCGTATGATTTCGAGATTCCCTTAATTTCGATCATAAAATTACTTTCGTGCCTTGTGGGAGACTGAGCAAGAGGTTTTAGTTATGGATGATCCGAATAAATTTGCGCTTGCCAGCTTTTACTACAAAGCTACCGCTGGTATTAAAGGGTAAAAACTCATTCTGGACTTTCTCTCCATCAACACTCACAGCATTCTGTTTGATAAGCCGGCGGATTTCCCCTTTACTGGCAAACATTCCACTTTTATCCAGCAGAGATAACAGGGTTTCATCATCTGACTCTACAATGAGTTCAGGCATTTCATCGGGAATATCCTTTTTGATAAACAGGTTATCAAATGCTTCCTGTGCTGTGCTGGCAGCGTCAGCATCATAATATACTTTTACCAATTCACGACCAAGCTGACGCTTAAAGTCTCGAGGATTTTCCCCTGATTTCATTTTGCCATCGATTTGCTTGACCTCATCCATGGGAAGATTTGTTGTGAGTGTGAGGTATTTAATGATCATTTCATCTGGGATGGATAAGACTTTTCCAAACATTTCTGCAGGTGAATCTGATAACCCGATATAATTATCATAGCTCTTAGACATTTTCTCCACACCATCTGTACCTTCCAGAAGGGGCAGGGTCATGATGACCTGTTGAGCCTGATTGGATTTTTTCTGCAATTCACGACCCATAAGAAGATTGAATAATTGATCTGTTCCACCCAGCTCTACATCAGCATGTAAATGGACAGAGTCCTGAGCCTGGGCCAGTGGGTAAAGGAATTCGTGGACAGAAATGGGTGTACCACCCTTATATCTTTGAGAAAAGTCATCGCGCTCAAGCATTTGTGCCACAGTAACCTGAGCTGCTAGCTTAATAACTTCAGAAAAATTCATGGTATTCAACCATTCCGAATTGTGCACCACATCTAGCCTGTCTGTGTTGAGAATAATGGAGGCTTGTTCCAGGTATGACTTCCCATAATCACGAGCTTCTTCAAGGGTTATGCTGGGTCTGGTCTTGTTTCTACCTGTAGGATCACCAATGGAGGCTGTGAAGTCACCGATGATAAGGATAGCCTGATGTCCAAGGTCCTGGAACTGTCGCAACTTCCTAAGGACAACAGCATGACCGATATGTAAGTCAGGTCGGCTTGGATCAGCACCAAGTTTGATTTTTAGCGGTTTGCCTGACGCTATAGATTTTTCGAGTTTCTGTTCAAGTCCTTCAGGTGAGACAAAGTCTTCAACACCTCTGGAGAGTATATCTAACTGTTCTTTAACTGGTGGAAATTTCAATTGCTTTCTCCGGTATTCTTAATGACTGAGTTTTCTGGCTCTTTCCATTTCTCGATCGGCATCACGTTTGAGGGAGGTCTGCCTCTTATCGCGAATATTCTTACCTTTGGCCAGGCCCAATTCAACTTTCAATTTTCCTGCCTTAAAATAGAGTGACAGCGGCAGTAATGTATATCCCTTAGCTTCGATCTCATGACTCAATTTTCTAATTTCTTTTTTATGAAGTAAGAGGAGTCTGGGTCGTGTGGGATCATGCTGATCGTAATCATTGGCAGTCTCCCAGGGTGAAATGTGCAAATTTAATAGGTAGATGCTTCCATTGCGTGGTCTTGCATAGGAATCACCCATGTTCAGTTTGCCAGTTCTAATTGATTTTACTTCGGTTCCCTGAAGGGAGATTCCAGCTTCAAATTTTTCCACTATCTCGTATTCGTGGTAGGCGCGCTTATTGCGCATGACCAGCTTGATGTGTTTATCATCGTTCATGCGGAAAATTTATTCCTACCGTACCTGATAACAACCCTGCTTTTATTATAGTTGTTCTTAAAGGAGAACTTTAATTAGAATAATTACACAAGATTCAGCACGATTTCATGCAAATATAGCGAGCTATGGGCTCGATAACTTCAATTCGTGGTGTTTTCAAGCGTCGATAAAAAAAGCTGTTCAGGGCACTATTAAAGCCTTGATGATCGAGTAATAAGGGATTATAATTAAAGTAATGGTTCAAGTGTTTAACATAGATTTATGATAGAGTGAGTGGATTATGCCAAGGGAAGCCATCAAAAAACTATACTATTCAATCGGTGAAGTCAGTGAAGCCACCGACTTAAAGCAATACGTTCTACGCTATTGGGAGTCGGAATTTCCACAGCTATCTCCTGCTAAAAACCGTGCTGGCAACCGTACCTATCGCGAAAAAGATATTGAGCTGGTAAATTTTATCAAAACGCTCCTTTATGAAAAGAAATATACAATTGAGGGGGCACGTCAGAAGTTAAAGGAGCTCCAGGACAACGGTCAGCCCCTAAATGTACTCAGCCTTGAAGAGCCAGTTGCAGCCACTCCTGCCCCACCTGCCAAGCCCATGGAACAACCTGGCACATCAAAACCTGTGTCTTCTCCGCAGGGAGATATGACTCCAGAGAGCTATAAGAAATTCCTCACAAATCTTCGTACCGAGCTAAAACAACTTATCGAGTTAATTGATTCATAAACTTGTTTTCAGCGTTTAAAGCTCCTTGATTCGGAGTGTTTCATTTCTTTAATTAGGCCGCTTCATAAATAGGTCATTTCTGAAACTTATTTTGGAGTTAATGATCCCGGAACGTGGCGCAGCCCGGTTAGCGCGCTTGACTGGGGGTCAAGAGGTCGGGAGTTCAAATCTCCCCGTTCCGACAGAAAAAAGGTTACCGTTTAGGTGACCTTTTTTTTATTGGTCGGGAGTTCAGCCGGAGAGCTTGTAGTGCAAGCTCGGAGACCAGAGAGGACAGCGTTAGCTGGACGAAAATGAAATCTCCCCGTTCCGACACCCTAAACCCTGCCTATTTGGTGGGGTTTTTTGATTAACCACAGAGGTCGTAGATTATCCTAAATCCTTTGTTAGCTTTGTGATCCCTTTCAGAGACTCTGATTGAATTCCTTGCTACATGTCTCGTAAAGGAAGTGTGAAGTAGTGTCTAATTGAAGGAAGAAATCCTATTCCTAGAATCACCATTGCCCAGATCAGATAAAACACGTGCAAAAATCCAAGCGGTACCCATTGAATCTGAACAATGATCCACACCATCAAGATGACCCCTGCAGCCAGAGACGCGGTCCAGGACCAGTGAAATGATCGAAAAGGGTTGATCCTGTGAGGCAAGCTCCATGCAGGTTGCCTCCAAATCGAAAACGCCACAACCAAGGGATACACACCAATAAACACGAAAAGCAAAATACCTGGGAACAGAAAGTCTGTAAAAGGTGCTTCAGCAAGCAGGTTCAGTGGCAATTGAATTAGATGACCATCTGGTGCCACAATTAATGCTATGGCAGATACGGTGGCTCCTACGCCCAGGAGGAAATGCAGGATAACAAGTGTGGTAACTGCTTTAGGGTGATTATCCATAACTGGTCTCATGATTTTTTGATCCTTTTCAATAGGTACTGATTAGGGCGTTGCTTGGTCTTTGCTAGATATCATTTGAAGCATCTATAATAGAAAGAAAGACCACTTATTTATTTACAACCATTTTCTTGGTAGCTATATAGTCACCCATCTGGATTTGATATAAATATACTCCTGAGTTTAAGTAACTATTAAAAAGCTGGACACTGTACTGCCCTGGTAGTAATTCAGTATCCACAGGTTTTGAGATAGATCTGCCGAGGATATCAAATATCTCTAAAATCACATGACCTGTTTCCTTTACATCAAACCTGATAGATGTGGATGGATTAAACGGGTTAGGGTAGTTTTGCTCAAGACGACTGTCATTTGGTGTATTGATCGAATTTGTTACGCCAGTGACAGTCAGGTTTTCATACCAGGCAATTCTATCACTACCCTTTGATGCGGATAGAATATCCATATCACCATCGCCGTCAATATCGCGGGCGTGTATAGAAGAAGCTCCATTACTATCATATGTTAGAACGTGCGTTAAAAATTCCCCCTGACCATCATTTTCATACCAGGCAATTTTACTATCTACTGAAGAGGCTGACAAAACATCCATGTCACCATCATTGTCCATGTCAGCTGCAAAAACTGATGATGCGCCATTTGCAACTGAACTAATAACGTGCGTGGAAAACTCTGTCATACCATCATTCTCGTACCACCTAATTTCGTCGTCATGCATGGATGCTGAGAGAACATCCATGTCACCATCTCCATCAACATCGCAGGCGTGTACTGAAGAAGCCCCGATTGCATCAGAGCTAATGATGTGCATGGGAAACTGAAAGCCACCCACGTTTTCATACCAGGCAATTTTGCTGTCATAGATTGACGAAGACAAAATATCAACGTCTCCATCTCCATCAACGTCAGCGGCATATACGGATGAAGCTCTATCTGCAGCAGCAGTTACTATCCTACTGAGAAATGAGGCTTCACCAGTATTCTCATGCCATTGTATTTTGTTATCATAAGTGGAGGCTGAGAGAATATCTATATTACCATCATCATCAATATCGCTAGCATATACCGAGCTAGCTCCATTTGCATAAGTTGATATGATATGTGAGCTGAAACCTTCGGTTCCATCATTCTCGTGCCATGCAATTATATCGTCATCAAATGAGGCCGACAACACATCTAAATCACCATCATTGTCAACATCGGTTGCATAAACAGATGAGGCACCATCTACTTCAGCTGTGATGACATGAGTATTAAAATTTTCGTCACCATTATTCTCATACCAGGCGATGGTATTGTCATTCATAGAAGCAGAGAGGACATCCACATCACCATCATCATCAAGGTCAATAGAATAGACAGAGTTGACACCATCTGCGTAGGCATAAATAATATGGGGTGTAAATCCGCCAGACAGAGTATCCTCAGGATATGAAAAGGTTCCGTATTGTGTACTATCAATACGGACAGCAATCAGATCATCAGACCAATACCAGCCCCCATGGCTAAGGCCATTCAAATCATAGAAACCAATGTTGGAAACATATGAATAGGATTCCTCATTGATGATAATTTGTCCATTGTTGTAGTGTTTCTCATAACTACTTACTCCCGTACCCCAAAAATTAAAGGGTCCATCAATACCTTCATAAACATGGCCATTAGGGTGTTGCTCACCAGGCTCCAGGACCAAGTCCCAAAATGGTGTTTCCAGTGCAGTGTCAAAATCGAGCTGATAAACCATCATTTCCGTAGTGTCAATTCGTAGATACCCATGGGCTGAATGCTCATAATATTGGTAACCATCGAAAATTGTATCTTGATATATTTCAAGCGTAAAGTATGACGGACTGCTTGAACCATCATCGTAATTACCATGTGTGCCTCTATACTCCCACTTATCACCAACATGTAGGGGAAAGAAACTTAGCTCAAATGTTGTGTCTACTTGACCATAAGCTGAAACCATGAATAAGAAGAGTAAGCATTTTCTAATTTGCATGTTTGATCCCCCTACTAATATAAGTGTATCAAATGAGTGACGGAAAGTATGATAGGTAATCGGATGGGTCAAGGCGCATTTATCAACAGAAAGTTCAATTGCGCGTTGTATGATGGGAAGGTCCATGTGATGACAAAAGTACCGTATATCTCGACTCCGGAATTTCCTGGAACATCCTGGTAATTTTCGGGTAAATTGAAGACATCAATCATTTGAAATGATCAATCAAAATCATTAGTCAATTAAAAGGAGAAGGAAATGACCCTTAAAGAGAAACTAGAGCTTTTATGGAAATACCTGTTTCTGGCAGTCATCGTATTTGCATTATTTCAGTTCGGTAGAACCCACAAATCAAGAGCAATGTACCACGATTTCAAGGGAGATCACGGAAATAAGATGATGTGGTATAGTGATGAGAATTGCGATACAGATAAAATGAATGTTGATGTTGAAATTGAAAAATTTGCTGATGGTGATTCCGTTATTAAAGTGATTATCAATGGAGAAACCATGGATCTGGATGATCTTGAACAACTTGATGAAAATATTTTTATCAAAAAAATAAAGCATGATGGTGGTGGTAAAGAACATAAAGTCAAGGTTATCAAAAAGAAGATGTCCAATAAATAGTAAAACTTCTTCAGAAAAAAAAGGCGAGTATTCCTCGCCTTTTTTTATATCAATATTTTGTTAACGCTATTTTGAATATACAGCTATGGCAGACATCACTTCCCGTTCAACTGTTTTACCTGCTGGTCGATTGAGCAGCATCCCATTTACCACCAGTGCAGATGAACCGCCCCCATCAAGATTGATGGCATCTTCGCATCCTAACTCCTGCATAATATTTGCCAGCTCAGGTAAATCAACGCCGCGACTAATCAACTGTCTCCCATCCACCAGCAAGAGAATTAAATCGCCTTCAGGGGTCACTCCTGCGGCTGTACGAGGATGGACTTCTGGTATACTTGTTCCAAAGAATACTTCTTCATTGATGGGAATAAACACTTCCCCATCTCGCATGAGGAGTGGACCAGCTCCCAGGATATCGCGGTAAGGCCATAGTTTTCGATGAATATTATCTTTCTGTTCGCCTGGCTGGCCAGGAATATTCTCAATCCCTTGCGCCCAACTAAAAACAGAATCACCAGAAGAAGAAACCCAATTTATTTCAACACCATTATTGGCACTGAAACCAATTGCAGATCGATGAAGATAAAACCTTTCTTCGTTTCGTAGCACTGATGAGGTGGCAGCGTGTATCAACTCGCCATCAACTTTCAATAGCCCTACATGTTTCGCTGGGTTTAGATCCATCCTGAAATAACCGCCATTTATCATGACAGGCACGTCAAGGCGTTGTGCGAATTCTGAAACAGTTTCTCTTGCATCAAAATCGCTGGAAACGACAACACGACTCTCAATTTCGGGAAGTGATTCTTTAACATGGACGTACCAGGCTCTGAGATTGGCACCAACATGAACGGATTGATAGACTAGTATACCCTCAGGCAAGTCACGATTAATTGAATCAATCACAGTCCACTCAAGACCAAGTCCAGGATATTTAGCGGAAGAATTGCCAGAAGTATTACAACCTGATAGCAGTATGATGGCTAGTAACGAGAAGAGAATTCGATTAAACATTATCATCAATATAGTTTAATTCTAACCAAAATCGAAAACCGAATATTGGATTAATTACTTTTCTTTGCAGAGTTAATCAGAAATACAGCAATAATGGATAATGTGCCACCAAGGAGAACATTTAGTTTTAAGGGTTCATTCAGTATGAGCATGCTGAATAATAACGCACTCAAAGGCACCGTAAAAATAAATGCTGAGGCTTTCTCAGAACCTAGACGTGAGGCTGCAATAAAATATGCTGTGGTGGCAAAGGCCATAGCACCCACGGAGATTGAAAGAAGGTTTAACCAAAAACTCAATCCCATAGTGAATACGGTTAATAATGCTGTGGCATCTACAAAAAACAATGAAAGACCGGCACTAATCAGATATAGCCAGAAGCTATAGGTTAGCGTACTCATGTGCTGATTAATCTTTGAGGATATGAGCGTCAGAAAGGCCCATGTGCTTGCACACAATACAAAATATTGATTCCCACTTGTGAAAATAGCTGACCAACCGTCCTGCCAGACATTAATCAGTATACTGCCTCCAAATATTCCCAGGATCAGACCGCCCAATGAGCGACCTTTTGGCAATTTCTTGTGAACTACTGAGATAAGCAAGAACGTGAATACTGGATTGAGCGTGGTTACTAACACCCCACCAGCTCCTGCTGCACCAAGCTTAGTCCCAGTAAAATAAAAATGATTGTATAGAATAAGAAAAACTGAACTTGCCAGAATAGAGGGTAGCCCTGCACGGGTTATTCTCCATTCAACACCTCGCAATATCAAAGTTAACCACATAAATATTCCAGCGATAAAAAAGCGCCAGAACATGAGGATGGGAATGCTGGTATAATTTCCCAGAATCTTCCCATTGGTCCACGATAGCCCCCACAATACCATGGCGAGAATCATAATAAAATATAGAAAGGTATTTTCTGATCTTTTCATCTGACAGGTTAATCAAGGGAACTGAATTTACCCCAGAAGAAATAAAAGAGTCCCCACCAATTTCTTGATGGAGACTTTTCATTGAGTTATGGCTAGTTTTTACTCTGAAGCAGCAACGTAGCGTGGGTAAACGGGTACAAACATATTTTCCTTTACCCAAGCCTTAACATTCTTCGGTCTTTCAACTCGAGCCAGCCCCTCGTCAAAGGCCATTTCGCAAACTGCCGTGGCTATAGTCAGAGAGATCTTTCTAATTTTCCGTAGGTCGGGATATACTGTTCTGAGGGATAGTTCTTCCTCAGTGACCATGTCTGCTAGTGTCTTGGCTGCCATATAGAACATGGCATCAGTTACTTTCTTGGCCTGGCATAATGAAGCACCTAACCCCACTCCAGGAAAAATGAACATATTGTTGCCTTGTCCTGGGACATAGATTTTCCCACGCATTCTCACTGGATCAAAGGGACTACCACTGGCAAAGATTGCTTTGCCTTTTGTCCATTTATAAGCCTGTTGGGCGGTACACTCGGATTTAGTTGTAGGATTGGATAACGCAAAAATGATGGGCTGTTTAGAGAATTTCATCATTTCCTTGACTATGGGTTCGGTAAATGTCTGACCCTGACCGCTAACACCAACCAGGATGGTTGGTTTCACAGCCTTGATGACGTCCATGAGATTGTCGATAAGATCTTCATCCCGGGCATAGGGAACTTTGTGATCCTGGAGAGGACGGGGACCATTCTTGACAACCAATCCCTGGCTATCAATCAACCAGAAAAGTTTTCTGGCTTCTGCTTCACTCATCCCACTCTCTTCAACAATTCCAGCCACAATCATGTCAGCAATACCTACTGCTGCTGACCCAGCGCCGTAAAAAATGATACGCTGATCAGAAAGTTTCTCCTTTTTCATACGCATCCCACCAAGAAGACCAGATAGCGCAACAGCACCTGTGCCCTGGATGTCATCATTAAAGCACAATACTTCTTCTCTGTATTTGTTCAGTATTGGGAAAGCATGATCATTTGTAAAATCTTCCCATTGAATCAAAGCCTTGGGCCATCTACTCTGCACTGCCTTGACAAATTCATCCACGATCTCATAGTATTCATCATCATCAATACGGTGCTGATTGAGTCCCAGATAGAGGGGATCGGCCAGCAATTCTTCATTGTTGGTTCCAGTATCAAGCAGAATTGGTAATGTCTTACAGGGATATACACCACCACCAGCAACATAGAGAGCTAGTTTACCGATTGGTATACCCATACCATTAGCACCCAGATCTCCTAAACCAAGAATTCTGGATCCATCTGAAATCACAATAATATCAATTTCATCTTGATTCCAGTTATTAAAAATGTCGCGGATCTGCCCTTTGTCTTTGGCACTGATGTACATGCCGCGATTCTTGCGGTAGATGTGTCCAAATTGTTGACAGGCTGCACCTACAACAGGTGTATAGACGATGGGTGTCATCTCCATCAAATTCTCTGTAAGTACCTTATAATAGAGAGTCTCGTTTCTATCATGAAGACTGGTAAGGAAGATGAATTTCTCCAAAGGATCAGTTTTACGCTGATAGTTCTCCAGAACTCGAACAACCTGTTCCTCAATATCCACTACTTTAGGTGGAACCAGTCCTTGAAGACCCAACTCCTTGCGCTCATCCTCGGAAAAGGCTGTTCCTTTATTGAGCAATGGCTCATTAAGGACATCAGTACCTCTGATGATCACTTCAAGCGGTTCATCCATGCTTTCCATCTGATAGCGACGTTTTTTTACGATTCCCATGATCTTCCCCTTTTAAAACTATTAATAAACATTAAGGGACACAATGTGCCGAAGTGAACCCTTTGCTAGTGTTGATCTTTCATGTTGACATAATTATGCAAAAATGATGCAAGCTTGGCACTATTCATGCAAATAAAATTCGACGATTAGAGATTTTTTAATCAACACAGATTCATTTTTTTAAAATAGCGGAGGGACAATGGAAATTAAAAATCGTTGGTTTGTTGTTTTGGGGGCAGTTCTCATTCAGTTAGCCTTGGGGGCAATTTACGCATGGTCAGTATTCACTCCATCACTGGTTGATGCAGGTTGGACAAAAGCTATGACACAGGCTGTTTTTGCAACAGGCCTGTTCTTTTTTGCAGTTGTCATGGTCATCGCAGGACGAATTATGCCAAAATTGGGACCTCGTAAGGTTGCCATGTCGGGTGGATTTGTTTTAGGTTCAGGATATCTGTTGGCAGGACTATTTGGTGGCACAAATTTTATAGCACTTCTCATATTTATCGGAATGATTGGTGGAGCTGGAATCGGTCTTGCCTATGTAGTTCCAATCGCAGTTGGTATGCGTTGGTTTCCAGATAAAAAAGGATTGATCACAGGACTGGCGGTTTCTGGTTTTGGCTTTGGTGCAACATTATGGGTTAAGCTAGCTGGGTCATGGGGTTCCCTGATTGCTCTATATGGACTCAGTACCACCTTTACGGCTCTGGGTGCAATCTTCATGCTTATGATCCTGGTTGGTGGTATCTGGATGATTTTTCCACCAGAAGGATGGTTACCTGCAGGATACACATTGCCAGTCGCTTCTGATGGATCAGCTATCAGCGATGAGAACCAATTCAATAGTACTGAAATGCTAAAGACCCCACAGTTTCACTTTATCTCAATGACGTTTGCTTTTGGCGCCAGTGCTGGGCTTATGAGTATTGGTCTCATGAAATTATGGCCCATGGTTGCCTTAACAGGCAATGGTATTGATAAAGTGGCTGCCAGCGCGATTGCTGGAACTGCTATGGCTGTATTCTTCTCCCTTGCTAATGGTCTGGGACGCATTGCCTGGGGTGCCATCAGTGACAAGCTGGGTCGTAAGCAATCCATTGTGATTATGATGGCCACACAAGGTGTCTTTGTCATTCTGTTTCAATGGATGGCTGGAACCCCTGCCCTCCTATATCTAGGGGCAACACTGATTGGTTTTAATTTTGGTGGAAATTTCTCACTCTTCCCAACTATTACGGCTGATACATTTGGCACAAAGTTTATCGGACAGAATTACGGGTGGATATTTTTAGCCTATGGCTTTGGTGGAATACTAGGTCCAATTATGGGTGGCTGGCTTGGAGACATGGGTAACTTCCCACTGGCCTTCACCATTTGTGGAATACTCTGTTTAATTGCCGCAGTCATTATGTCACAGATAAAGCCTGCTACAAAAACAGTCTAGATCCAGCACCAATTACAGATTAAAAAAGAGACAGCATTTGCTGTCTCTTTTTTGTTGTCAAGTTTTTACCTGGATGGTCAGATAGATATTGAAGCTAACACTTTTGAATTTTGTAAGCCTGTGAGCTCAACAGCTACAATGCTATTCAACAATGTTTCTGAGGGGTTGGCAATATGAACTTTCAGGTAATTTTCTGTCATCCCAGTGAGGACCCCATCATGGGAACTTTCAAGTAAGACCTGTTTGGACTGATTGAGTTGTCGTAGAGCAAAGCTCTGATTCTTTCTCTCTGAAAGCTGCGTCAAACGCTTATTCCTGGTTTTACGATCCCTCATACCAACTTTGCCAGACATATTGATGGCATCCGTATTGGGGCGCTCGGAATAAGTGAAAACATGTAGATAAGAAATATCCAATGATTCTATGAGATCGTAGGTCTCCTGGAATTCAACTTCACTCTCCCCTGGGAATCCTACGATAACATCCACACCAATTCCAGCATCGGGCATAACAGATCTAACAGCGGCAATTCTGTCTTTGTACAGCTCAACACCATATCTCCGTTTCATGAGACTCAAAATCTTATCTGAGCCAGCCTGCAGCGGAATATGAAAATGCGGGAGGATACTTTTGGACTTTGAAACAAAGTCGATGATCTCGTCAGTAAGTAGATTCGGCTCAATAGAAGAGATTCTGATTCGGTCGATTCCTTCGACAACATCCAATCTTTTTAACAGATCGATAAGCGTTAAGCCTGAACCAAAGCGGTAATCACCAACATTTACACCGGTGAGAACGATCTCCTTGACGCCTCTCTCTGCAATTTCTTGAGCCTGATCAACCAGAATCTCTGGATCGATACTACGACTTTTCCCCCTTGCCAGTGGAATAGTACAATAGGTGCAAGGGTAATCACATCCGTCCTGAATTTTTAAGAATGATCTGGTTCGATCACCTACAGAGTATGACGGTGTACAGCCATGTAATTCATCAATTTCTGCATCCTGGATTATCAGTGGAGTTTCTATGGTGGAATCAAAATCAAGATGTTGAAGAAGATTGAATTTTTCCTTCATCCCCAGTACCACATCAACTTTGGAGGTAGCAACAATGTTTTCCGGTCGAAGCTGAGCATAACAGCCTATGACGGCAACCTTTGAATCAGGTGATAGCCTTTTTGCTTTGTTGACAATTTTGCGAAACTCACGGTCAGCATTTTCAGTAACAGAACAGGTATTGATTACATAAAGATCAGCTGTTTGACTAAAGTCAATCTTTTCGTATCCAGCAGCTTCAAATTGCCTGGAGATGGTTGATGTTTCAGCATAGTTAAGCTTACAACCAAGCGTATGAAAGGCGACCTTTTTTGTTCTACTATTCATCGTTATATAATAGTCACCACGACTCTGTTGGAAAGTTCATTCTGATTCTCAATATTGATTCATTATTATCACTGGAAACATTGCACAAAATACCGATATAAACGAATATTCTCCCCGAATTCAGTTTGATTTATTACGGAGTAAATTATTTTGTTTTCTCACATCAAAGGAGTAAACATGAACCTATTTTCACATTCCTGGCTTCCCTTCATTTACCTGTATGGTCTTGGTGGAATCCTATTCCTCGCAGGAATCATCATCACAATGAAAGCCGGTGCGTTTGACTTGAAACGTCCTAAACATAAAAAGTGGATGTGGATTCTAATATTTGGTTTTGTCTGGTACCTTACCATGCACGCTCTCATGACCTGGGCCGCACTTGGAACCATCTCTCCCTACACAGTACTCTATACCCTGTTAGCTATGGTTGGAGTATTTATTGTTGTAACCCTTAGATTCGGAAAAGGAGCGAGGGCATAATGCAGACCTTTCATAGCATCGGAACTACCACCGATTGGATTGTTATGGTGGTCTACTTTATGGCCATTATGCTTTTTGGTAGCTATTTCGGACGATATACAAAAAACACTTCAGATTTTTTCTTTGGCGGACGTCGTTTTTCATGGTGGCTGATTACCATGTCTATTGTGGCGACTGGAGTTGGAAGCCATAGTTTTGTAAAATATTCAGCGAAAGGTTTTGAGCATGGAATTTCCTCCTCAATGACCTATCTGAATGACTGGTTTTTTATTGCCTTTTTTATGTTTGGTTGGCTGCCAATCATCGTTTATTCAAAAGTACGCTCCATCCCTGAATATTTTGAAAAGAGATTTAGTCCTTCATCACGTTTTATCGCGACCATTCTCTTATTACTATATATGATAGGCTATATTGGTATTGGTTTCCTTACGCTTGGTAAGGCTGTGATTCCCATGCTACCCAGCGCTTTTGTGCTCTTTGGAATGACCATACCCATCACGCTTATGGGTGCCATCATTGTCATCGCAATCATAACTGGTATCTATATTACATTTGGTGGCCAGACTGCAGTTATTTTTACTGACCTTTTACAGGGTTTTATTCTGCTCTTTGCTGGATTGCTACTCTTCTTTTTTGGGATTACCTATCTCGGTGGGTTTGATATCTTTTGGAATCTGCTGCCCACGGAGTGGAAGCTTCCCATGGCGGACTTTAACCAACCCTCCAATTTCAATTTTGTCGGTATATTCTGGCAGGATGCTATTGCTGGATCAATCGGTTTCCTATTTATGAATCAGGGATTGATCATGCGCTTTATGGCCTGTAAAAATGTCAATGAGGGACGAAAAGCTGCGGGAATCAATATTCTCTTTGTTCTACCTATCTCCGCAATCGTGGTAGGTAACGCAGGCTGGGTTGGCAAAGCAATATCTATTGCCAGTCCTGAAGTTGTGAGCCCCTCAGTTTCACCAGATCAAATTTTTGTGGTGGTGGCTAATATCATTGCCAGTCCTGGAATGTTTGGATTTATCATGGCAGCGCTAACTGCAGCTCTCATGAGTACTGTGGATACACTAATCAATGCTACTGCAGCCATATACATCAATGATGTTCACAGACCAGTCCGTCAATTTCTCAAGAAGTCCTATGGTACGGTTGCGGAAAGTGATCGCCGAGAACTTACAGCAGCCCGTTATGCATCTATTGCTGTCACCACACTAGGTGTCTTAGCAGTTCTGGCATTTAAGAACTTCCCAACGGTTTACGAAGCACATGGATTTTTCCATTCAACCCTTACCCCACCCCTGGTCGTTGGAATATTCCTGGGAGTATTTTGGAAGCGTTTCACGGCCTCAGCTGTTATCACCACATTTGTGGGTGGTGTAGCATTGATGATTCTTGGAGCAAGATTTCCTGGAATATTAATCGCTCCTTTTGACCATGGTATAGAAATGAACGAGGCTCATCCTTACTCCTATATACGTGCACTATACAACACACTTGTGTGTACTGGTGTCGGACTGTTGGTTGCCTATACAACACAATTCCAGCTTAATTTCATCTCAAGCATCAGAAGTAAGGCAAATGATAAGACCATCATGAATACAGTGCTTGGTGTTGCTATTGTGTTCTTCGGAATTGTTTTATTTGGAATTTCTGGCATGACCATCCAACTCCTCGCCGCAGTTGGTGTGATTCTTCTGGTTCCATTAGCAGTTACTTATTTTGTCCATTATGATGAGGAAGTCAACACGCAAGGTTTAACTGCTAGTTCAATTCAGTTAGCAAGAAAACAGTTTAAAGGTAGTGAGCCAAATGATGTGGAAGGTGAAAACGTAATCGTCCAGTGGAAAGTGATTGAAGCTGATGAGAGCACGATGAGTTTTTCCAGCAAGGATATGTCTCTGATGAAAGCAAATCAGGGAGATCTTGTCTATCTTTGTGATAAACGAGGATGGCTGGGCGGCTTAAAGTCTGTTCATGCATCATATGCTGAACCCCATGATGAAGAAGGTGTTGTTTATCTGACACAAGATCTAGCAGAATCAGGTCTATTTGTTAAGGGTCGTGAGCTCCGCGCCGAAAAAGAAATGTAGAACATAAAATGCGCCTTCTCCTCCTTTCACTCATCGTCATTATAGGGTCGAGTGGGTTGTCTGCTCAGAGTCAATTTAAAGCTGCATTCTGGAACATAGAGAATCTTTTCGATACAACGAATGCAGCCCTCATCCGGGATGATGATTTTACCCCTTCTGGTAAATATCTTTGGACTGAGGAAAGATTGGTGAAAAAGTTTCAGGATGTTTCCAGGGTTATTCATGAACTCGATCAGACAAATGATCTTGCCATCCTGGGACTGGCAGAAATTGAAAATAAACTCGTCCTAAATCGCTTAAATAAAGACTTCATAAAAGCTGGAATGAAGATGATTCATAAGGAGTCTCCTGATGAACGGGGCATTGACTGTGCCTTGCTTTATGATTCCAGCCTGGTCACTGCCAACAGTTTCCAATTCCTTCCCATTTTTTTAGCGGGAGATGAGAAAACCCGAGATATCGTTGAGGCTGAATTCAGTTTTAACCATACCAATGAAAACCAAACACTTTACGTTTTTGTTAACCACTGGCCTTCCCGTTGGGGCGGTCAGAAAGAAACAGATCCCCTGCGTCGAACTGCAGCTAGAACACTGCGGACCCGTATTGATCAGATCCTATTGAAGAATCCACAAGCGGATATTTTAGTCATGGGAGATTTTAATGATTATCCAGATGACCCTTCTTTATATGATATCCTCAGAGCTCACGAAGCAGGTCCACAAGCCTATCCAGGTGACTTGATCAATACAACATGGTCATTGGATAAGGATCCTGATGCCGGAACCTGTATGTACAGAGGCCAATGGACAGTACTGGATCAAATCATCATTTCAGCTGGAATGCGGGACAAAAAAAACTTTGATTGGGCTTTCGAATCTACCAAGACATTTATGCCTCCCTATCTAATTGAAAAAGATGGGAAATATAAGGGTTGGCCATATCGGATGTATCGTAGTGGCAAATATCATGGTGGCTATTCGGACCATTTGCCAATTGTATGTAATATCCTTGTAAGTCCCACAAGATGAACATCGTCTTTGTTTCAGCCGAAGTTGCACCTTTCTCCAAGGCCGGCGGTTTGGCTGATGTGGCTGGAAGTCTACCCCAGGCATTGGCTCCTTATATGGACTCGGTTCAAGTTCTCACACCGCTATATGGACAAATCGATCAAAAAAAGTATGATATTCAATCCACCACCATAAGTGGTCAAGTTCTATTAGGTGTTGACATCATTCCCTATACGCTTTATCAAGCCACTGCACCCGATCAAACCACTCAAATTGGATTTATTAGCTGTGAACGATTTTTTGGTCGTGATGGTATCTACACGGAATCAGATGGTGAAGGTTTTGCGGACAATAATTTGCGATATTTCTTTTTTCAATTGGTGGTGTTGGATCTGATTTCCTCGGGCACTATTTCCACCGATTTTCTGCATTGCAATGATCATCATACTGGACTTCTACCCCTCATGATGAAGGCTAAGCAGTTAAAAGTTAAAACCATATTTACGATTCATAATTTTCTTTACCACGGTCATTTTTCTGAAGAAGAGATCTCTTTGCTGCCAGAATCAACTGAGGCCCAACTTACAAAAACTCAGTGGGACAATTACAGCGCACTACTTGAAGGAATTGATCATAGCGATATTGTGACCACAGTGAGCCCAGGATACGCTCTGGAGCTCCTCGAAGGCTTGAATGTAGATGAGCATAGCCTCATAAGAATACAGGCTGTAAAATCCAAATTCTCCGGAATTGTGAATGGGATCGATACTAAATACTGGTCCCCTTCTAGTGATGAGTACACTCCATTTCATTTCTCAAAGGATGATCTCCTGGGAAAGCGTAAAAATAAAGAAGCCCTGTTGACAAAGGTAGGTCTGTCTCCAGATTTAGACGCACCTCTTTTGGGGTCCATTTCACGACTGGTTGAGAATAAAGGCTTCCCTCTGATTAATGATTTGTTAGATGAATTCGTTGAATTGGGAGCAAAATTTATTTTTCTTGGATCTGGAAGCCCTGAAATTTCTGACCAGCTGCGCAAAGCAAGTGAAAGGCATCCGCAGCATATTGCATTTGATGATGGATTTAATGAACCACTGGCTCATCTGATTGAGGCTGGTTCTGATATGTTTCTTATGCCCAGTCGATTTGAGCCCTGTGGATTGAATCAACTCTACAGCTTACGATATGGTACGATTCCAATCGTCCATCGTACAGGTGGTCTTGGCGATACCGTTGAACCATGGACAACAGATTCAGGAACAGGTTTTGTCTTTGAGCCCTATGATGTGAATGAACTGCGAAAAGCGATGAAACTGGCTCTCGAAGTATATCAGTCAAGGACAGTTTGGCTGACACTTATGCGGAGAGCCATGTCTATGGATTTTTCTTGGGATCAATCCGCAAAGCAATATTTACAATTATATAATCTTTAAATAGGAGGTTTGAGTGAAAAAATCTGAAGTGCGTTTAGGAGCTATAATCCTTGGGGGTGGACGCGGAGAAAGATTAGCCCCTCTGACTTCTTACCGGGCAAAACCTGCAGTACATATTGGTGGTAAATATCGATTGATCGATGTCCCTATCAGCAATTGCATTAACTCTGGAATTAACCTCATACATGTATTGACTCAATTTAATACCACATCATTACATCGACACATCTCACGTACCTACAAATTTGATATCTATTCCGGTGGTGATATTGAAATACTGGCTGCCCAGCAAACTGCCAAGAACAAAGACTGGTTCCAGGGAACAGCTGATGCTGTAAGATCCTATTGGGATAGATTTGAGCAGATGAATGCTACTCATTATATCATATTGGCTGGAGATCATCTGTATAAAATGGATTATTCTGAGTTTTTCGAGCATCACCTCGCTACAGGAGCTGATGTTTCTGTCGGGGTAAGACCCATGCCTACCGCCACAGCCTCTGAGTTGGGTGTTCTAAAGGCCAATAGTGATGACGAAATTACTAGATTCGTTGAAAAACCACAGTCTGCTGATCTCATTGACGAGTTAGCTGATGACATGGATGGTGAAAAAAAAGTATTGGCCTCCATGGGTATATACATTTTCAATAAAGAAGTGCTAAATGAGGTTTTGAAAATTGAAGGTGATGATTTTGGAAAAAATATAATCCCCCACTCTATTGAGACATTGAAAACCACTGCTTTCAGATTTCAGGGGTATTGGGAGGATATTGGGACCATCCGAACCTTTTTTGAGTCAAGCATTGCACTGACAAAAGAGAATCCACATTTTACTTTTTACAACGAAGAGAATCCAGTCTATACGCGACAACGTTTCCTACCGGGCAGTGAAATTCGTGGTGCAAAAATTGACCACTCCATCATTTCTGAAGGCTGTAAGGTTGGTAACGCACAATTGAAAGATTCAATAATTGGTATTCGAAGTATTATTGGTGACGGTGTAAAACTAGATCGAACGTACTTTATGGGTGCTGATTTCTATGATAATGATGAATCTAATCCCATTATTCCAATGGGTGTGGGTGCAAATTCAATTCTCTCTAATGTCATTGCAGACAAGAACGTTCGCATCGGTAAAAACGTTAAATTGACCAATAAAGATGATCTAAAAGAGTTCAGGAGTGACACCGTTACGATCAAGGATGGTATTATCATTATCCCGAAGAATGCCACCATTCCCGACAATTTTGAGATATAATCTAAATTTCTAAATATTGGTTTAACGAGGAAATATTTAGCAGCGAGCGGGAAGATCAGTTCAGGCTATTTATCCTTGGGACTTGAAGCTTTGGGAGCTTTTGAAGTAGTTGATTTTTTTGGGGGTGTTGCAGTTTCAGTTTTCTTGGCTTTGCCCTTGGCGTAATCAGTGATGTAGAATCCCGACCCTTTAAAAATCAGTCCACTACCACCACTAACGATTCTCCTGACACTTCCCTTACATTGGACGCACTTGTCCAGGTGTGAATCGGACATCTTCTGGAAAGCATCGAAATGATTACCACAACTCAGGCATTCATATTCATAAGTGGGCATTCTCTAAAACCTTAATCTTTATTATTTATGTGGAACTTTTTGTGAAGCGTTTCAGCAACGTATGGTGTGACAAAAGAACTGATATCGCCACCAAAACTTGAGACTTCCCGAACAATAGTTGAATTCAAATGCGTATAGGCTTCATGGGGCATCAGAAATACTTGAACAAGGTCAGGATAAAGAGTTCTGTTCACCAGGGCCATCTGAAACTCAAATTCAAAGTCTGACATGGCTCTCAACCCTCTGATCATGGCGACTGCATTTAATTTACGGGCATAGTCAACGATGAGTCCATCAAAGTAGGTCACTTTCACATTTTCGAGGTGAGCAGTAGTTTTTTCGATCATCTCCATGCGTTCTTCCACGGTGAATAGAGGTTTTTTGCCAATATTCCTTCCTACCGCAACCACTACTTCATCAAAAATTGAAACAGCTCTTTCGATAATGTCAAGATGACCCAAAGTGATTGGATCAAAAGTACCTGGGTATATGGCTAATCGCTTTTTCATTTCAGTGTGCCTTATATATTTGAATTCTTGTTTCTGCAACCACTTTTTCTTTTAGCAATTTAAATACGTCTGAATCGAGAGAGGTTTCATCTCTTCTGGCAGATTCATAAACAAAATAAGCATTCTCAGTGCCATGCGCCTCAATTAGATGCATAATTGTTGACGAAAGTTTTTCTGCATATGGGGGGTCGGCCAGTATCAGATCAAATTTTTGAGTTAATTTTCTGAGAACTCCCTGGACATCTCCAACATAGGCCTTGAAATTTTTCTCACGATCCCTCATCCAGAGTTTCTGTTCATTGATGTATTTGCTATCTCTGTCGATAGATACAAGGGATGCTGCCCCACGACTCAGTGCTTCAAATCCTAGAGCACCGGTACCGCTATAAAGATCTAATACCTGCATATCCCTCACATCCCGTAAGGTATCAAATAGAATGGTACGTGCACGATCTGTAGTCGGTCTAACCGATCCAGTCTTAAGCTTGGGTAGAGGATGTCCTCTCCACTCCCCGGCTATAATGCGTGTCATGGTGTATAATTGAAGAAGGTAACGCTAAAGGTGAGAATGAGGTCTTCACTTTGAAAATCAATATCTATTGATCCTATGAGATAATTGCTACGAGACTCGGACCATGAAGATAGTATGTATTGAATTTCTTGTGCAGATCCTGAGAATACAATTTCAACTGGGTTATCATCGGTCTGTCGGACGGGATCAATGACGATTTCCTCTAGATAATCAGTAAATGGGTTTGCCAGAATATCCAGTAATCGCATGGCATCAAAGGATTGACCTTGAAAATCTTGCTCAGCATTCATGATAATCTCAAATTTACTGGAGATATTCGCCGTACCTGTACTATAGTCCTCGATAAAGGAACCCAGAACGAATTTGTCCAGAGTAGATCTCATCTCTCCCACCCATTCACCACCCCGAGGAGCGCTGATTTTGAGAGCGTCTCTCTTCAGGAATAGATGACCAGAACCATATTCAATTGGGAAATTACTGATCATTTCTGTTACCATGAGTAGCAGGGAGCGATTGTTGATGATGGAGATATCATCATCTGTAAGTTTAACAACATCTTCGGATACCTGTGTGTACTCCTGATAAACAATTACCGTATCTCTTCCACCCGGTAGTTTCACATGCAAAGATTCCGGTTTGGCAGAGGCCATTGAATCTGCCAGAGCTGCAATATCCTCTGTCATGGGCATGAGCTTATTAAATACTTCATCTGGAAGTACATCTTCGGGAGTCGCTTCCTCTATGACCAAAGAGTCACCTGAAAAATATTCATCATATTGCTCTAAATCTGAATCATCCTCGACTGGGAGATCCAGATCTATACCTAAGAGATCGTATACGTATTCCTCAGCCATATCTATGGTGGAGAATAAAATCCCTTTATCATTCAGATAGTAGGCAGTTATTGAAACCATGAGAATCAGTAAAACAAATTCGCGCAGTGGGTTTCTATTACTTTCTTTTTTCTTTTTCTTGTCTTTTGATTTAGTCTTTGGTACTGGTGTTTCGCTCTCAAGACTCTCTTCATCATGAGTATCGGGTTTGTGAGCTGAACGGCGCCTACGTATAGTCTCAGCGATAAGATCATCTTCAGATAGCTCGGGAGTCGAGGAATCATCAGCCAGAAACTTCGTGGGCTCAAGAATTCCCTTGTCTTTTCTAAGATCAATCTTCACTGAAGCGCTCCTGTATTTCTACATTCAAAGCACCTAGGACAACGGCATATTCATCAATGTTAGCGGTATCGGGATCTCTAAAATTAAAGTGGTTTCCCAATTTAAGCTGTTGGCAACTCGCTTCATAATTTTCCAGGTTGCTCAGTAAAGATGGGTCACCTGTGGATGAGAAATAGAATAAATTTGTAATCACATTATCGGGATCACGTTTGCCTTTGATTGCTCTCTCAATGGCTTCCTTCACCAACTGGATCAGGCTGGTGTCCCCGCGGACATGATCGAGCGTGATTTTATAATCCCAATTCAGAGACCCATGAAAAAGACCTGAAAATTCCTGGTTTTGGTACATGTGACAGTTAATCGTATTTTCACGATTTTCTAATACGACCTGGATTCCACCTTCGAAATCAAGGAGTTTGGTTGCAGTCAGGACATTACCGATTGCTTCCATCTCAGTAATGACCTTCTTTAGTTCCAATTCTGAGGGACCAATAATCCGTTCTACCCATAAGTCAAAAGATTGAGGGATGGCCATAGAAAGGTATTGAGCAGCCTTGGCTGAAGATCTATTGAGTTCCTGGTGAACCATAGAATATTTAGAAACTGAACCTTCCAGCATCTCTTTTATATACCAATTGAGATATTTAGTAAGATCATTCCCGGATAAAGCACCATCAACGGGGTGAATACCCATTGGAAACCAGTCGCTATCGATGACAAGATGTGTCGTAGTATCTGGAAACTCAGCAGAATTTCGAATGGATGAGATTTGCTCAGCCAGGGACATAATGGCTTGAGTATTCGTCATGTCTGGATTATGAAGTTCCTCACTCAAACTAACCTTACCCAGACTCTCGATAAAGGGTGTACCTTTAAAATTCACCAATTGAGCGAACTTAATGGTACTTCGAGATATATGAATTGCCAGCATAATGGGTGGCCTATTACTTGGCCCAGCTCTCCTCACCGTCAACTAAACTTCCGTGGGTTGAATCAACCTGGGTAAAGAAAGCATACCGTCTGGTATGAATGGGTCGTGTTATAGGTGACTCAATGCCCAGATTCACATTATTTCTCACAGTGATACGATATGGCAGATCTGTCACTGTACATTGTGTCAGCATAGAATCAAACTGATAGTGCGAGAATAATTGTTTCTTAACATATTTTTTGCTGATTGTTGTATCTATCCAGCCACCGAAAGAATCTTTCTCCATGAATAAATCCTTTTCATTATCACCGGCGACAAATTCTTCAGAAACAATGCTGAGACTATCAATCTGAATAGAGTCAAACTCAGCATAACTGTCTGCAATCAGGAAAAGATTTTCTAACAAGCTATCTCCAGCAAAAATAAGGATGAATTCATCCATGCCGTAAAAAACCTTCTCAACATATGCAGTATCGCTTTTTTCAAGGATATTCATTGATAGTACGCTATCAGTACCATTAAAATCATAGCGATAGTCAGAATTGGCCATTGGGTTAAGGAAGGGCAGTGAATCCAATGAGAAATCCTGGGATACACCCACCATCCCACGATACCAGACACCATTAAAGGTACTATCATCAAGCTGCACGACCGTATCACGGGCAATTGTGAAAGTGGTATCATATTCTGCTAAATAGGTTGGGAAGACATCAACAATTAGTGTATCAGCGGCAAATTCTATGACCTGTTCGCCGCCCCAGTCCAGAGTATCAACACCAGCCATGTGTTCTGCGATTCCAACAATTTCACGGGCCAGATCGTGTACATTAATAAACTCGCTGGTAAGCTTCTCAGCGAGCTTTAAATTCATATCATCGTATTTACGTAAGAACTCGTCGTAAACGTTTACGTTAAAGGTATCGGACTCAACTTCAACAACCTGCCATTTAAGAAAATCAGATTTTTTAATGAGTCTCGCACCAACAAACTCCACCACTTCAACGGCTGCTTTTTCCCAATCTAAATTGCTTAGATTGACTGCAGATTTATAGTAGGCTTGCTCCAAACTTACTGTGCTAAAATATTCTGAAATATTTTTATGAATGTTAATGTTAAAGACAGCCTCTGTTAAGTCAATATCCAGATGGATTGAATCTAATCCAGCATTGGGGCTGTACATTGAATCCAGAGCAACGGCTATAACCTGATCAGCAATATAAGGACTAGGTTCAGAATACCCGGTTAAGCGTTTGTATAGGGTGTTTCTGCGCTTGGCCAGGGCAGCTTCCATATCCCCTACTTTAATTTCCACGGGGATTTCAATTTCAATACCACTTGTGTCAAAATACATCAGGGACATATACTCAGGCATATTTTCCAGAGTATCGTTTACAAAGAGGAACTCCTCCAGAGCCATATCATAAAGTGTGTCGCCATATGTGGCTGAATCATATGAATCAAATACAAATTGTTTTTTCAGAGTTTCCAGAGTTTTTGCCAGGTTCTCTTCAAACGTAGCGGGAATGATGAAATCAACCCTTACAGTACCGTCATAGATGCCGCCAAACTCAGTACGACCTGAAAGTTCTGGATTTTTCGCGATACTATCCATCACTGCATCAACCAGGGGATTTGAGAAGGATGGATATTTTGTATAACTCGTGGTAAGTGCATTGAACATTGAGGTTTTAATATTCTGATACAAAATATCAAATTTCTCAGAAACGGTAAACTCCAAACCTACACTATCAATTTCCATACTCTGGTCGCCAACATAGTTACCTGCATCAAAGAGAGTTTTAATACTATCAAGAACGATGTCGATAGTATTTGGATCCATATTGTGGTTGGGCTCGAGAGTCTTGAACAGCTCGAGGTGCAGTTCATTATATAACGCTTTGTATTCATCAGAATAGTTAACTGAAACGGACTTTGGAGCTAGAGCGATTCGCTGGGCACCATAATAGCTGTAATTGGTATCCATAGCTGCAGCGAGTAAGCTGTCTTTGACACTATTAACAACCAGTAATAGTTGGCCAGGATCAGTTGTGTACTCTTTGACCAATTGGTAGTGCAGTTTTTCAGCAAGACTTACAGCATTCATCCGAAATCTAGCTTCATCGCGGAGTTCTGCCTCATAATCCCAGATAGTTTTAGGAAGATATATCACACTGATAAACAGTGCGATCAGAACAATAATTATTATTGAATTGGTTCTGTGATTAGCGAAAACATCTTTACTCACGAGTCCTCCTCGACTACTCTGTCGTAACTAAACCCTCAAGACGGGTATATATTTTTTCTCCGATCCCCTTGACGAGGATAATATCTGATTTATGCTTAAAGGGACCATTTTGATCCGTATAAGCCTTAATTCTTGCAGCTTTGGCTGGGCCAATACCTGGAAGCTCAGCAAGTTCACTGATTCCAGCTGTATTTAAATTAACAAGCTTGACTTCGCCTGTGCTCACTTCTGAGGGTGCGTCCACATTCATAGAATCAGAAGTTGAAATGGTTTTGTCAACAAACTGGAGCGAGTCAGAATTAATCTGCTCTGCAATCTTTTTGAATTGTTGCTCTTCTTCGTAAAAGCGATTCGGAGTCAACTGATTTTCAAGATGCTGATTTCTAACCAGCCTTAGAACCGCTCCTACTCCCAGTGTGACAACTAAAAAGTAAATTACGATTCGTTCCTGGCGGGTAAAATTTAGCAAGTTTCCTGCCTCATCATAGTAAGGATTTTATTTTTCTAAAGATACTACTCTTGTTGCCTTTGTTTTTTTGACTGCTGTAATAGTCAGCGAGCTGTTTATAGAGCTCTTTTTCTTCCTTGCCAGGTTTGACAGGTGTTTCTATCTGAATCTTTACCATTTGATCGCCAACCATATGGCTATTTATACGAGGAATCCCCTTACCCCTTAATCTCAGAAGTTTCCCAGACTGAGAACCAGCAGGGATTTTCAAATTGACTTTTCCTGTAAGTGTTGGGATTTCCAATTCTGTACCCGTCACAGCCTGGGCGATATTAATGCCCAGTTCCAGATAAATATTATCTTCTTCTCGAATAAACAAGTCATGTTCTTTTTCATCAATCAAAACAATCAAGTCGCCATGTTGTCCACCGCGTCTGGCAGAATTACCTTCGCCTTTCAGGGTCATGTAATTACCTGCATGAACACCGGCAGGAATTTTGGCTGATACCACTGATTCTTGTCGAACTCTACCATCGCCATTACAGGTCTTACATGGATGAGCAATGACTTCACCCGTACCATCACAATTTGAGCAGGGCTGAATGTTTACAAATTGTCCAAACATGGATCGGGAAACCTGTTGAACTTCTCCCCGGCCATGGCAAACCGTGCAATTTGTTTTGCTGGCTTTATCCCGAGCTCCTGAACCATCACAGTCCGAACAAGATTCAAATCTTTTGACTTTCATCTTCTTGGTGACGCCAGTTGCGATTTCCTCAAGAGTCAGTGGCAGTTTTATCTTGAGATCTGAACCTCTGGCACGCCCCCGGGAGCGAGATCCACCTCCACCACCAAATAAATCACCAAATCCGCCACCACCGCCACCACCGAATCCATCCATAAAGATTCGTAGCGCATCGGACAGGTCTACACCAAAGCCACCTCCACCAAAACCTTCAAATGGACTACCACCCATTCCTCCTTCAGGTGTATGACCAAATTGATCATAGTGAGCTTTTTTCTGCTCGTCATTTAAGACTGAGTAGGCTTCAGCTGCTTCTTTAAATTTTGCTTCAGCTTCTTTATCGCCGGGATTCTTGTCTGGATGATACTTCATCGCAATCTGGCGGTAAGATTTCTTTACATCTGCTTTATTGGCCCCTTTTGATAGACCAAGCACTTCATAATAGTCGCGTTTTGCCATAATTATTGACTTACCACTACTTTTGCAGCTCTAAGCACACGTTCACCAGATTTGTAGCCTTTTTCGAAGACCTGCATGATAATACCGGAATCATACTCTTCTGATGGCTGCATAGCCATCGCTTCGTGTAATTCAGGGTCGAAAGGCTCTCCTGTTGGATCATAGGCCTCAACATCATCAGTATCTTTCAAATATTTTTGAATCTGATCCAAGACCAGTGCAATACCTTTAGATGAGGTTTCTGCATCTGTCTCATCCTTCTCATACTGGGCTGATCGTTCTAGATTGTCAATAATTGGAAAGAGCCCCATGAGGACACGATCTTTGGCAAAGCTTAGGGAACGTTCCTTCTCTCGCTCAACGCGTTTTTTGCCATTCTCATATTCTGCAACCACGCGGAGCATTTTTTCTTCTGCAGCTTGAACACGTAGCTGCTGATCAACAAGTTCATCAGTAAGTTTGTCAACTGTCTCTTCAAGTTTATCAACCTTTTTGGTGAGAGCTTTTTCTTTTGTACTTAGCTTTGGTTTAGCAGTAGCCTTTTTTGGCTTTGTCGTCTTTTTCTTTGTTTTATCAGTCATTTCACTTTGTGTATTTTGTATTAATTAAGGTTTCAATTTTATCGGCAGTAAATTCTGCAAGTCCTATGATCCGTTCATATTCCATGCGTGTGGGGCCCAGAATATGAATCTCTCCACTGCAATTATTACCATTATAGGCAATTGAGACCAGTGACATATTCTGAAAGAATGTCTGCCCTAATTCTCCACCAATAAAAACACTGGGTTTCCCATTGTATAGCGGAGCGGGGAGATATCGTTGGAGTGTATCAGTTTCGATAGCTTCCAGTAAAAATTCTAATTTTGCAGGATCTGCAATTTCAGGATAATGCAGTAGCTGGTGTGTACCGTAGGTTCTATAGTCATTATTGGAATTGGAATCCAGAACACTATTAAAACTCTTTAAGATCTGATCAATGATGGGATTTTTTCGAGCTGCCTCTTCGGTTCCCTGTTCAACCTGTAATTGAACATCATCTATATCGCGACCAGCGAATAAATCATTCAGAATATTTTCAGCTTCCTGCATCATGATGCGGGAGAGCTTGCTTTCCAATTCGAAGGCAACCGTCTTGACCTGCTCAAGGGACATATGGACTATAAGCAACACAGAATCTTTGTCGAGTTCATGCAGGGCAATTGATCGTATCCGAGTTGCTCGTTCCTGAGGTCGTGACATAAGCACCAGGGCATGGGACATATCTCCCAGGAATTGTGCGGTATTCTTGATCAAGCGATCAAGATCTTTACTGAGGTTATCCAGACCTGATTCATAATCTCTGGTCATGGCCTGTTCTGGCTGACCCGGCTCCATTAGCCTGTCTACAAAGTAGCGGTAGCCTTTGTCAGTAGGGATTCGTCCAGCAGAGGTATGAGGCTGTAATAGATAACCCCCTACTTCGAGATCACTCAAAACATGACGAAGTGTTGCAGAACCCACTTTGAAATAATCCATGGCGACCAAACGTGAAGAGCCTACTGGATGGCCATTTACCGCATAATCTCTAACCAACCATTTGAGGACTTTTTCCTCACGTGATTTGAGTTCCAGAAGCGTTTGTCTAGTCATTCGATTCATAACCGAACATAATAATTTTCGGTCCTAATTAATACAAGATTTTAAATGTGTAAAGAGTTGATATATAAGGCTTGGAAGGATTTGTCTGTGGAAGGAGAAACTATGATTTTAAGCAACGAATCGGAGCATTTTCCTGACTGCTTTTAAAACCCCTAATGATGACAGGCTAACTCCAAATAGGATAAGACCCAAAATCACTTCTGGATGATCGATTATCTTCACAGGTAGATCTAAATGGACGTAATACTTGATACCGTATTCCGCTAGAATAATCAAGAGTACTGAAAGGGATGCTCCCAGAAAACCAAGAATTCCCCCCTCAAGAAAGAAAGGTGCTTTTACCAGGAAATCGCTTGCACCCAATAGTCTTACCGTTTCTATGAACTCATATCTAGCCAGTATCATCAGCCGAAGATTGTTGGCGGTGAGAAAGACTGTGGACAATATGATGAGGAATAAGGTAATGGTTGCCACTGTATAGACCAACTGCATGATGCCCTGGACACGGTTGAAAAGATCCTTCTTAAAAATGACTTCATCCACCCCATCCAATTCATTCATATTCTGGATAAAGGTCAAAATGTAGTCAGCAGAACGGTGATCATCCTCAAATGTGATTCGAAATGAGCTAGGCAATGGATTATCATCAAGTAAAGAAAGTACATCTTCCCCGAATTCAGCATTATAGAGGGCTGCAGCATCTTCCTTTGATAGGTAATCCATCCTGAAAATACCTGGGTAATCCTTAACGATGGCTGCTAATTCAGTCTTTTCAAATGTCGTCGCTTCATTTTCCAGGAATATCTCAAGATCGTAATCTGCCTGAAACTCACCAATAAATTGCAAGCTGTTGTCAACGGCCAAAACTCCCAGACCTACAATTAGAAGTGCAATTGTTACTGAGAAGACAGATATCATAAAAGGCATGCGGGATCGTTTGATACCAATGATCCCCTCTCTGATGATATAGCTTAGTTTCATAATTGCCTATCCTTCACCACTTCGCCTGATACCAGGGTCATGGTCCTGGCCGGGTCTTTTTTGAGAAGGGTTTCATTATGTGTGGCGAAAACGACGCTGGTTCCAGCATCATGAATTTTCCAAATATACCTCACGACATCGGCTGCAGCTTTTGCATCGAGGTGTGCAATGGGCTCATCTGCCAACAAAATATCAGGTGAATTCACAATGGCACGTGCCAGGGCAACTCTTTGCTGCTCACCTGCAGATAATTCATGGGGATAATGTGACAATCGTGAACGAATCCCAAGCTCATCAGCCTTTGAAGTCACCTTGCTACGAACCTCATCGGCCTTGGCTCCTTGAATCTCAAGGGGAAGTGCGATGTTTGAATAGATATCCCGATCTGATAACAGGTGGAAATCTTGGAAAACCATACCAATTTTCTGGCGAATCATGGCAATGTCTCTTCTTTTGATATTGCTGGAATCAGCACCCAGGACATCAACGGTTCCGGCATTAGGAAACATATCCATATATATCATTTTTAGAATGGAGGACTTACCACTTCCTGAATCTCCATAAAGATATACAAACTCATCCTTGTCGATGGTAAAATTCAGATCACGTAGGGAGATGCCAGTATCGTATCTCAGGAATACTTTATCAAATCGAATCATGCACTTTTCCTGAGTATGACAATAAATCGCTCTGTCTTAATTGTTGGTTGCTCCAATGTTTCATCATCAAGAATCTGCCACCACTCAAAATTAGATGATTGGCAAAACGCTTCCACTTCACTTTGCTCATATGCTTTTTGAATATGCGATTCAACATCAACTGTATCTGTAATATCAGTTTTCAAAGTGAATACAGACTCCGCGAGTCGAGAATTGGGATCATAATTTGTGTATCTCTCGTATCCACCTTTTTCATCACTAAATATCTCACGATATCCGCGGAAATGAGTTTGACATAATAAGGGTGTAACCACATCGAAAAGTAAAATACCACCAGGTTTAAGAAGTGCATATGTATTTTTAAGGAATATTTCGATATCAGCAGTCTCAAGGAGATAGTTTAAGCCATCATGGAGATTGATGATAACATCAAACTCTTTTTCTGAGGAATAATTGACCATATTACCGACACTGAAATCAATAATAAGATTTTCAGAGAGTGCCTTATCACGGGCAATATCTATCATGTGCTCACTGAGGTCAACTGCCGTCATATCAATTCCAAGACGGGCAAGTCTAAGGGCCATTGAGCCGGTTCCGCAGGAAATATCAAGCCATGTCTTGCCAGGTTTATGGGGTGCCACCAGAGCCTCAATATCTTCAACCCAGATGTCGTAATCGATATAATCCATAAGCAGATCATAGTAGGCAGCGAGACGCTGGTATGGCTGAATCTTTTGTATATTCTGCTTGTCAAGCATGAAACTTAGTTTCCTATCAGGAACGACCGAAGAAAAGGTAGACATAGAATCCGATATAACCCATCACCAGGATGGTACCAGTGAGGCGACCGATTTTATGTCTAAGTCCAAGTGGAATGAGAACCAACCCAAACATCATCATGATGATGTATTGAGCATGGGGAAATAACTTCACCACCTCGCCGGCAATAGTCCGACTCTCAAGGACATCAAGTGGTTTGATGAATCCCACACCACCCATTATAAAGAGGATATTAAAAACATTGCTGCCGATAATATTACCAACTGAAATTTCACCGTGTTTTCTGAATGCAGCCACAAGAGAGGTTGCTAGCTCAGGTAAACTGGTTCCAACGGCGACAATGGTTAGCCCTATGACCATCTTAGGAATATCAAATTCCTCAGCGATCCATACTGCACTCTTTACAAAGAGCCAGGCACCTACCGAGAGAGCGACACTTCCAGCAAGAACCAGTAAAAGATTTTTGGTTTTGCTTCCAAATTCTCCGTCATAATCCTCCAGGGGTACTTCTCCAGGATGTCGATATAAATAATAGATATAACCAATGAGAACAAGAACCATGACCAATCCATCGATTCGAGAAACAGATCCATCAAGTGAAAGCCCATAAAGCAGAAGACTGATGATGAATAAAAAGATTAAACCCTTATAGGTTTGCTTAAAATGAATTGTGATGGGAAAAATCAACCCGCTGACGCCCAGAATCAAACCGATGTTGGTCACATTGCTTCCAATAATATTTCCAATCGCTATGGTAGAAGAGTCCTCAAAGACATTAGCAATTAAACTGACCACAAACTCAGGCATGGAAGTACCAAAAGCCACAATGGAAAGCCCAACAATAAGTGGTTTAACACCCATCTGTTTGGCAAATTGGCTCCCACCTCTCACCAGCCATTCCGCGCCAAAAAAGAGCAAGGCAGCACTGATGGCAATGATGACACTATTGCCGCCCATACCGATTGAAGCAATCATGTTATCCATTATTCAGGTCCATAAAGTTTATTATTTTGGATGTACTCCGAAACAACAGTTGGAACATAAAACCGCGTCATGCGATCTGCATGGAACCGATCTCTGATCTCCGTGCTGCTAATTTCCATACGGGGTAAATTTAAAAACTGAACTTTGTCAATGATATCAGCATCTATATCAGATTTCTCAAATCTGGGTCGTCGAGCCACAATGACCTGACTTTCGTTAAGAATGTCTTCCCAATCTTTCCAGGACTTAAACTCTGCCAGGCTGTCACTACCAATAAGAAAGTGTAAATCACTTGAGGTAACGTTCTTTTCCTTTTTCATCTCACGGATCGTATCAATGGTATAGGAAACACCTCCCCGCACAATTTCAATATCAGAATACTCAAATTGGGAGATATCATCTATGCATAACTTTAACATGGCGATTCTATGTTCAACTGGCGTGACTGGTTTAATCTCGAACTTGTGAGGAGGTCTGTAGGCAGGGATGAAAACAATTTTATTCAAATCCAGGGATTCTCTAATCGCCTCAGCAATGATAAAATGTGCATTGTGCGGTGGATCGAACGTACCGCCAAAGAGACAGACCTTCAAGAGTATCAGCTCACTTCTTTGAGGTTTCGGTTTCTGCGACCACTTTTTCACCCAGAGTACGCATTTTTAGCAGCTCCTTTGGAGTAAGGTCATTTTTACCATTAAGTGCAATAGAGTTCATCAATTCTCTGGCCTCTGACCAACGGCCTAGGGCAACCATATCACCGGCTTTTCCCAGTCTGGCGGCTGCATACAATCCAGTATCACCATATTCGTTAATGACATTATCATAGTAATATATGGCCGACTCGTACTCGCGAAGTGTATCATAAAGTTTGGCACTTTCCAGTAATTTCCTGGCCAGTTTTTCACGCATTTCCATGATTCGGGTTTGAGCCTGTTCAGAATACTTACTCTCTGGATAAATGTCTACAAAGTCATACAAAAATCTAAGGGCTTTATCAGTCATATCCCGCTCGAGACGATAGTCCGGAGATAATTCACAATAGGATACCGCTTTTTTCCAGAAGGCATCCTCTACATAGCTTGAATTTTTCATGCGCCGAATAAGTCGATCATATTCACTGATTGCCAGGAGATACTCTTCTCTTTCAAAATACGTTTCAGCAAGTTGGAACTGCGCATCATCAGCATATGCACCACCGGGATCATTATAGATGATGAAAGTGAACACTTCTTCGGCCTTGATATAGTTGTCTTTTTCAAAGTATTCGAGGCCACGCTCGTAAGTATCACCAATGTTTGAAGCTTCCAGATCTTCTTTCTGGCCGGCACACTGCTGCAGGGATATACCCATCACGATAACAGCAGGAATGATAAATCTTTTTCGGGTAGAGCTTTTATTCAAAATGTAACCTCCATCGTGATGCCTCTTGAGACATTCAGCGGATTAATATAGAATTTTCCAGCGAAACTAGTTGATTCAAATGATGTAATATCTGTGCCCAGAGCTGCATCAAAAGCACTGATAAGATGGTTGACCATAATGAGGGTTCCAGCTAACTGTGCATTGCGATACAATTCATTGGAACGCGTACGCATATCTACATAGTTCAATTTATTAGGGGATAAATCTTCATCGGCTAGTTCACCATTTGGGTCCCAATCATCCCATCCACAAACAAATTCAGGGTATTTACTGATATTTTCATAGAAGTGATGATCCTTGATTGGTCGTACGATTCCATCAGAATCGGTATAGACATCCATTGTGTGCGTCCTGAGATTGCCACAGGCCGTTTCACCATTGTCACTAAACGACCATGTCGTGTAATCCCAATGCGCATCTCCAAATAGCTTAAACTCTGATTCTTTTTCAGCACCAGCATCATAGTTGGTCTTATATCCATAGATGCCTGCTATCTCAGCTGTCACATAAAGAATACCTCTAACCTTATTGCCGTTCTCCACTTGTCCCCAACCGGGAATAATCAATGACTTTACAAAGTTTTTCAGCATACGCTTATCTACTTTGAGTTTTGCAGGTGCCTGAGGAGGCTCCTGTGTATAAGCAGTTGAGAGGATCAACAATCCGGCAATTAGGGTGATTAGTATTTTTTTTATGTTAATCAAAACCAAACAGCACCTTCCAATAGTAGCGCCATTCCTTGCCATATCGAATCACATCGCCAGTACTGGTTTCTGAATCAACATCATCTAGACCATAGTAAGCGCCAAATTCGAATGCGGTTGGAAAGGCATAATATGAATTGAGAGACAATCTAAGATCGACACCCACATCTCGAACCAATGAGATCTGATCTTTTTCATGGTTCATCCAGGCAGAAAAATCATCAGGTGTCACGAATTCAGGATCTGCCGACCATACACCACCCATTTGTCCATGGAATCCAATATAAAGATCCCGGACGGTGAGGTGAGCTACTCTACTATAGTTGTCCCGAAATAGAGGAAATCTCATGGTTGCTGTTGAAATAAGTCGTCTACTACCCTTCATAGAATAGAATGGATAACCTTTTAAACCGGGCATTCCCCCACCAAATTCCCAGAAAAAATCATCGACGGCATTGTTATCGATGAGATCGAGCTCAGTTTTGTTGGAAAGAACAATATTCCCTGGAAGTGGTAACATGTATCCATAAAATGCTGATGCATTCAATTTCGTGTATCGATAATTTCCAAAGATATTGCCCCATCGCTCAGTCGATTCATCATAGCCGTAGTGATCAAGGAAATTATGATGATTGTCTCTGATAGACAGACTGGCTTTGTAACCTGAGGGGTTGATACCCCGCTCCTGTCTGATATTAATACGAGATACATCCCATTTGAGACCCCAATCCCAGCCCTTGAAGTAATCGTAACTAATTCCGCCAGCCGGTTGACCACCGACAATGTGTGTTCCAATGGCAGTCCGATAATTCGATGCGGAAATATCCAGCTTAAGCGCATGCATGGGTGGGACTCTGATATCTGCGGACAAGACACCCTGGGATAAACTGAATGTTAAATCACTAGTGGCAGGCCAGACATGATCAAAATACCATAATTCTTCCTGGGTATGTCTAACCATCTGATAGAATTCAAAGGTCAGTGTGGGTAAAAATCCTTTGTACTGAGCCGATAGAAACAAATCCATATCAAGGTTGGGAGCGAGACCAAATCCACCAATCATGGAATAATTGCTAATAATCTCATCTGAGAAAAAGTATAAACCTGGTTTAAATAGAATATCGTTCTTGGATTGATCCATCTCAATTTGCAGACGTGGCAGTAGAAATAATGGGCCAGCGCGGAAGGTGTACTCTTCTGCACTTAAATTCTTCTCATGTCGTGTCCAGGTTGGCTCAATAATGCGATCTGTTGATGCGCGGACTGGGCGGGTTTCTACATGCAGTAGTTCAGAATCATCCAGCACAGCAATATTGAAACCTAGGCTATCGTATAGTGAGTAATAGAGCTCGTCATTTAACCATTCTGGCTCAAATGCTCCACCAACCACATTGGTCACGCGATAATTGGATGTATCCTGGAGGTTGTGTTCATAAATATTAAAGATACCTGTACGATCATCAGTGTAAAAGATAGTTGAATCGTCTCTAAACACAGGGTTGCGTTCATCCCATGGAGATGTCAGTAAGGGTTGTACAGCGTGGCTAGCTAGATCATAAATCGCGATATCACGATTGCTGCCTGAGGTATAATCAAAAATAACCTGGTCTCCACGAGGTGACCATCTTGGACCATAGACCTGGGTACCAGGTTCAAAATAGGTGATTTGCTGAATGCTATCAGGATAGTCTGGGAATGCAAAACAAAGGTTATTCGTACCATCTCTGAGGTTTACAAAGGCAATTTTGTCACCCAGAGGTGACCAGGCCGGATTCTTTACTCTTTCTCCAAAGGTAAGCTGACGTTCTTCCTTAAGGCTATCAGGATGCACAATAAAGAGATCTGAATAGCGTGAGCCACTGAGGACCAATTGACATTTTTCACAGGTAGAAACTGCGTTTGCAGAAACAAATGGATTTAATCCATGACTACTGTGATTTGAGGTACGTGCTTCAGGTGTTCCCCCATCAAAATACTCTTTCCGAGCATAGACAAGGTGTTCACCATCTGGACTCCAATCAAACCCCTCAACTCCCGGTAGGAATTTTTCGGCGTTTTCAGAACTATCCTTAATAAATAGAGCGGTTCGGGAAAGATAGGTTTCACCTGCGCTGGATATGTAGCCCAACTTCTTTCCACTTGAATTGAATCGCGGATAGTGATTTGCATCCCCCTCACGCTGAATAAAGTGAATGGGGCTAAGAGATTCATCTTCCTGATATGAAAGGGCATGTCTATCTGATAGAGATGCTATCCAGTTTGACCATAGTCGATTTACGGGCATGCCTGTCTCTGCCTCCAGAGCCTTGTAAAAACCATAATTCAAAGGTCCACTGATCCGTTCCGTAACGCGCTGGATGATATCCTGACCGTATTCATGACCCATATAGTTGACCAGTCCGAATCCATGATCATAGACGCTCTCATTGCCAATTCCAACTTTACCAAATCCATCCATCTCATTGAGTGTCAGGACTTTATCATAATTGATACGATCTCGCAGGATCATATCACGATTACTATCCCACCAGTCCCAACGGGTGGTATCATTCTGAAATTGTGCAATACCTTCAGCCCACCACATCGGCACAGCAACCGATGGAAGCGGATATGATGCGATACCATTTGGGTAGCCATATAGAACGTCCTCACGACGTTCTGGCTCATAAGAGATTACCTGAAAATAGGCTGCAGGAACATTCCCATGCATCTTTCTTGAGGCGCGTAGACTGATGATATGCGCGAATTCGTGAGTAATCACATCTCTAAGCCAATAATGTGAACCCCTCAAACTATAATCAAGTGGCATGGCCCATATTTCAATTTTATTGTCGAAATAATAGGCTCCACCATTGGCATAGTCATCCGTATCGCGAATAATTAGCTGTGTTTTTTCCTCAGGCTCGTAATTGTACAGGGATGTGATGCCATCATATATATCATCAGCAACATGTAGAGCCTCGTTGGCTGTCCACTCAGTCCCCTGATGATAGTGAACGATGAAGTGCTTACCCTCGATGGTCTTCCATTCCAATTCAGGATGGTTGAAGCCCTGAGCCATGAGAATAGCACTTATACTGATCAGGAATAGTATGGTTTTCAGGGTGTTCATCGAATAACAGCGATCTTGATTATCTCTGATGAATTACCGGCAACGATTTGGGCGAGGTAAACACCATTTGAGACGTCAGAGGCATCCCAGACCCATTCATTATAGGTATTTCGTTGAAGTACATCCTGTTCAACACGGGCAACCTGTGCACCATTCATGGAGAATATCTCGATACTCCAGGTATCCACATCCCCTAACCAGGCGCGGATAGTAGTCTCGCTGCCCTTAATGGGATTTGGATAATTATAAACAGACCTGGATTGGATGGCAGGCGTGGTTGTAGTTGCAACAACCGGTGTCATGACGACTCTATCACCAGCCCGATTACCCTGTGGATCTGACCAGAAGGCATACGTATCGATTGTCAGGTCGTATTCAAAGTAGAGTAGCTCCTGGCCACTAAGTATCAGACTTAGGCCATTCGAAGTGCTGAGATAATTTTCAACACCGGATGAAACTTGCGGTAGGACACCGCTATCCAGTGAACCACCCTGGTAATCATATATTGAATATCCATTGGTGTGTCGTAAAAAGATACTGGGTTGACCGTCTATGGTTGAACCAACAATGGGATTGCCTTCATAGGGTTCAACACTAAAAGGATTGCCATTGTATGCAATCCCAGCTTGATTGATAATCTCTATTGAATTCTCATAAAATAGAGCGATCTCATAGTATCCATCCCAATCAGCATCCAAAGGAATAATGTGCAGCGGTTTATCACCGCTGATATAGTCCATTTCCTCGGAAGGAAGATGGGAAATTTTTAGAGCATTTTCGCCATTGGACCAGGAAATCACATCAAGTTCCTCTGGAATGATCATCATAATCGAATTCGGATCTCGATATGGTGTAACCCCAACAGGAATGGGATCCTCTGCAAAACTTGAATAGAAGGGCTGAATACCCGATGTTGTCTGAAATCTGGCGACAGGCGTTACCGTGAGCTGTTCACTTATGAATTGTGCCTGTTGCTCAAACCATTTCACCAGGAAGTAGTTACCATTTTCTTCAGCAAAATATGAAAGCGTTAGCAACGGATTGTTCCCGCCAATTATCTCAAAAGGTTTGTGCTTGGTAGGGTGAGAATGGAAGATACCTGTCTCAATATCGATAAACCGAGATCCAGCATCCATATTAGGGAATACCCAAGGATACCTGTATTGAAACGTGCTGTCACTGTTTGGGTGTAAAATATCAGCCGGTGTCACAGTAAGACTTGCAGTATTAGTTAGACGATTTTCAGCAAAGAACGTTTCAATGACTTGAGATGAGTCTGTATTGAATGCCCAGAGTGTGCCTGGTGCTGCACCCAATCCAATAAAACTTGAGATAGAATCTTTTTCAGCCAATCTGTCCGATGAGATTGAAAAGCTCATGGTAGGACCATTATTAGAAATATTTTGAATATTCAGATGGGTAGGAGCACCTGTATTAGATGTGGTTGAGGGGAAGGTCCTCGAGTTGAAGCTGAGCAGACTATCTCCCACAACTTCTTCGTAACGGTTGATATGAAACCAGCCCTGATTACCAGCAAACCACGGATCAAACCACCAGCCAGTTTCCAAATATGAGGCGAAGAGTAATTGAGTTGTATGCCCCATATCCTGGGCACCATCAGCTTCGACAAAATCCACTAACTGATTGGTTCCACCATTAGGATTGTCAGCAGTGAATCTCGCGTTCTCATCGATGTGCCAGATGTTGAGTCCATTACCTGGTAACCCAGCATGCTGTTCGTCAACATTTAAAACGACACCTCCAGCGCTCAGGACGACGGATACTGTATCAAACCCAGCCTCATCAATCCAAAGGGGCATGCTACTGGGGTGCAGTATGTTTCTCTGACGATTCTCAATGAGATAATACTCAGACTCACTGATTGAAATTTTTATGGGAGGATCATCAACATGAATCGAGACCGAATCCCCTATCTGCATCTCACTGGCAGATATCCAGCCCTGCTCAATGCGAGTAAATGGGTCAGGATAGGCTGGGACGATGCCGTGAAAATTATTTGAGCCCTGGTCCATGAGGGCAAAACCACCCACTAAGGACACACCTGTCTCTGTATTGTATAATGGTGCCAGGCCAAGATGAAAGCCCATCATAAGTGCCAGGGTTCCATTCAGCCCAACCTGATAAAAGCATGGGTCCTCAGCATCTTCAAAAAGGCTGCGAGTTTCTTTATACTGAAGGAAGTTTTGGGACTCAGGGATAATGATTAAGTCGGTAAGATTACCCTCATCAGTTTGAAGATAGCGATATTCTTCAAAGTCTGATTGTGAAAGATAAGCTGAAGGGATGTTACCGGGAGTCGGATCAAGTGCGAATGCGAAATCACCACCCATACCTGCATGTGCAAGAATGATGGTAGTATATTCATCAAAATTGATGTCAGGGTCTGCCAGCTCAATAGCATCCTCACTCAACTCAAAAAGTTTCGCCGTTTCATCAAATGTTTCCAAATATGGATGATAGTAGAGCATGTCGTGGGGCAATTGGTAAACTTCATTGTCGTTTAGCGGATAAACATCTGAATCAGATAAATTCACATAAACTGCACCGTTGCTCACACGCTGCCAGTAGTTGTCCATGGCTATGAGGTGATCCTGGAAATAGGTGCGACCATGTGGAGGTGGATCAAGAGCCCAGTCAGTGCAATCAAGATCAACGGTATCCTCCAGAACGAAGCTACCATCCCCTGTTGTTGCCGGTGAGGAATCAGGTTGAAATGCTACTCGCAGAACAGCTACCTTGAGTTCCTGTGCTGAAAGGGATATGACCGACAGAATAGTCAGCAATAATCTTACTGTGAATTGATTGATATTATCCCCGCTAGTCTTTGAGGGTTAAAAATTAAAGATCGACGATCAGATTAATCCGATCTACCTTAAAATTTTAACATCAGCGAGAATCGCATGGTGTTGTTCAGAGGGTGTGTTTCCTCTGCAACCGTATATCCAAAATCAAAACCATAATTTCCATAGCGCAACCCAGCACCCACGGTTGGTGTGGTAATCTTACCTTCAGAATCGTAGTAGTAACCACCACGAATGGCAAACATCTCATTGTACCAGTATTCTAGACCCACACTATGGATAAGTGATTTAAATTCATCAGCAGGGCTTCTATCATCACTATTACCGATCTCCAGGTCACCGCCTTCATTGTAGTGACCAGCGTCAGATAGCTCAGTATATGTAGAGTCGCTACCCTCAATTAAATTCCATCCACCAATAACTCTATCACCATCCATATCACGATCACCACCGAGATACCAATCATCCAGGAATGATGTAAAGATGCCAGCCCACCATGAGTCGGTATGGGCAAGTTCATTCTGTCCATCTTTATTGTAATTACCAGATTGATTTTCGGAGCCATCATCATTATAGCCACCAATTAAAAGATCACCATCCCAATCCATGGAGGCGTATTCACCAACGAGAAGCTTGTTTACATCGTAGACCACATTCAGTCTATTATATTTTGAATCATACACTCGCATATTGAAACCAAGCTTCAAATTTGTTGGCATCGGATCAGCTTGTTCCTCATCATTGAAAATGACTTTGGGTCCTAAATTGGCAATCATTGCTCCAATATCCAATTTGCCACCCAAATAGCCCTTGCTTAGATATCCTACGTCAAAACCAAAGTTAGTTGCTGTACCCTTGGTTTTTTCAGTTCCCACCTGGACATCAGAATCTGTGAGGTGTTGATATAATATTTTAAAGTTAAAGCCAACGCTTGAATTTTCTGAGATCATGGTTGCATAGCTAAATGCTCCAGAGGTGAAATAAGTAAGAAATGTTCCCAGGGATACGCCATTGGCATCAGTATACTGTTGTTCACCGGCATTCAGGTAGATCAGATGTCCCCCAAATACGCCGAGACCTTCCACTGGTGCTCGACCGGCCAGAAAGTCATAGTACATGTCATCTACAAGGCCTGGTAGCCAATTTACGTGCATCCCTGAAACTTCATAACCACTTTGAAATCCTAGTCCTGCAGGATTCCAATAGGTTGCATAGGAGTCATCTGCGAGAGCAACTTGTGCTTCACCCATACCACCAGCCCGTGCACCAGGTGCAATTAGCAGAAATAATGCACTCTGTGAGAATGCTACCGATAAAAGCATCAGGCTTCCGATGGTAAGATTAATAATTTTATTCATTTTCATTGTAACTAACTCCTCATTCATAAAAAAACCGAATATTATGAATAACATTCGGTATCAACTTTAAAAAAGATGAACGCCAGGTTCGTATTTTATTTTTCGGCGGATTCTCATCAAAAAATCCCAGTAACGTTTTCTCTCTTAAAGCTCTCCTCTATTAAAGCGGGCGAATATAGGTTTACACCCTACGCTAATCAACGGAATTTCCAGTATTTAGGCCTTCAAGTGATATGGATAACCCTGGGATAAGCTGTGGAATACCATGGCGAATATTATAGGCGATGCTTTGGTTTTTACTGACCAGCATCGCTGTGTAATTGCCTCGCAACAGATCACCATTACCGTTGAATATCTGTCCACCTTCTACCCAACTATTGATGGCATTTATGAGGCTATCGCCAGCTGGCTTGAGCGCTGTTTTGGAAATGGGACAATGCAAAAGGTGTTGATTCAAATTATTACCTAAATTTTATATCTGTTTCTTCTTTATAGCCACTAATAAAATCCTGCACAGATTTTAACTCTGACTTTCTCATTTCTTCGACGCTACCAACAAAGGAAAAGTTCCCCTGATCCAGTAAAACAATTTTATCTGCCAGAAAAAAGCCAGTTGGTATGTCATGTGTCACGATGATACTGGTCACTTTAAGATCATCTTGCATTTCTTTAATCAACATAGCTATCTGTGCACTGGTGACTGGATCCAGGCCAGTAGTGGGTTCATCATATAAAATATATTTTGGTTCCATGGCTACGACACGAGCCAAACCAACACGCTTGCGCATACCCCCACTCAATTGTGCAGGGAATTTTTGGCCCACATCAACAAGACCAACACGTTCAAGACTTTCCTGGACTTTGGTCTCAATCTCTGAATCTGAGAATTGGTTTTTCGCTTTCAATCCGATTCCCACATTGTCACAGATATTTAAACTATCAAATAAGGCAGCGGATTGAAACAGCATACCAAATTTCAACCGACATTTAACCAATTGATTTGGATTGAGAGTACCCAGATCCTCCCCATCTATGTAAATATTTCCAGAATCGGGATAAAGGAGGCGGGTAATCAGTTTAAGAAGAACGCTTTTTCCCTGACCACTTTTGCCCATAACAACGAGGCTCTGACCATCTTCGACTTTTATACTTGCACCGTCGAAAACGGTAAGATCACCAAATGATTTGTAAAGTTTTTTAATTTCGATCATATCGATGCATCTCTGAATCAGATCGTTTGCATGGATCTAGATGTCGTCCAGTTCCGCTCTGAACTCTTTAACATCTTCAAATTTTCGATAAACACTGGCAAATCGTACATATGCAATTTCATCAAGATCTTTGAGATGTTTCATCACCAGTTCGCCAACATCCTTGGCATGTACTTCAGAAGAACCAAAAGTATTTACATCTTGAATAACCAAATCTACAGTCTGACTCATCTGAGCACTATTTACGGGACGCTTACTACATGCAATAGCTATACTTTTTAGAATCTTTTCTCTGTCAAAGGGTTCACGACGCTGATTGCTTTTGATGACCAGGAGTGGCTGGGTTTCAACATACTCATAGGTCGTAAATCGATATGAACAGCTCCCACACTCCCTACGGCGTCGAATGGCTCGACCATCCTGAGTATGACGAGAATCAATGACGCGGGTATCATCCTGTTGACATTGGGGGCAATTCATAATGCTTACTCGACATCCTGATAGTGAGGGAAATCTTTGACCAGTTCTCGCACCTTAGAGCGGACGGCTTCGTTGACACTTTCATTGTCAGGATCAGAAATAACATCATTGATGTATCCTGCAATTAATTTCATCTCATTTTCCTTGAAACCACGAGTGGTTAAGGCAGCAGTCCCAATGCGAATACCACTGGTAACCAGTGGGCTGCGTTGATCAAAGGGAACCATGTTTTTATTGGTGGTCATCCCAGCTTCTTCCAGAAGACGCTCTGCTTTCTTACCACTAAGTTCCTTTGCAGTTAAATCAATAAGAAGCAGGTGGTTATCTGTACCACCTGAGATAAGCTTAAAGCCAAATTCGTTGAGGGCAACACCCAGGGCTTTCGCATTAGAAATGACCTGCTTGGCATAAGTTTTAAATGATGGTTCTAAAGCCTCTCCAAATGCGACTGCTTTTGCTGCAATAACATGCATAAGCGGACCCCCCTGAATGCCTGGCATGACTGTACTATCCAGAAGCTCACTCATCATTTTAGTTCGGCCACTTTTTGGTGCAACAATACCAAAAGTATTTTCAAAATCTTTTCCCATCATCACCAAGCCACCGCGGGGTCCACGTAAGGTCTTATGAGTTGTAGAAGTCACTACATGACAATGTGGCATTGGACTCGGGTGTTCGCCGGCTGCAATTAACCCAGCGGGATGGGCAACATCGGCCATGAGAAAAGCACCAACTTCATCAGCAATTTCTCTAAATACCTTAAAATCATAATGTCTTGGATAAGCAGAACCACCGGCAATGATCATTTTGGGCTGATGTTTTTTTGCCTGGTCGCGAACCATATCATAATCGATATATCCGGTTTCTGCATTTACTCCATAGGCCACGATGTTGTAGAATTTACCAGAGAAATTTACATGGGATCCATGGGTTAAATGACCACCGTGGGATAAATCCATACCTAGAACTGTATCACCAGGCTTTACAAGAGTGAAGTAAACAGACATGTTTGCCTGGCTACCAGAGTGTGGTTGGACATTGGCATATTCAGCACCAAAGAGTTGCTTAACTCGGTCTCTTGCAAGATTCTCAGCTGTATCTACAGCCTCACAGCCACCATAGTAGCGTTTTCCAGGATAGCCCTCGGCATATTTGTTGGTCATAACACTGCCTGCAGCCTGCAAAACAGCTTTGCTAACGAAATTCTCTGATGCGATTAATTCCAATGTATCGTTTTCACGATCACGTTCTGCCATGATAGCAGTGTATATAGCCGGATCAGAACTTCTTAGCTCATTCAGCATCTTGACCTCGAGGATTTAATTCAATTTTGTTAAGTCTTCTCGCATGCCTGTCACCCTCCCACTCAGTGGTTAACCAGAGAGAGATGATGCTTTTCATGGAGTCAACAGATTGAGTTCTGGCACCCAGGCAAAGGACATTTGCATCATTATGAAGTCTGCTCAGTTCAGCGAGCTCTTCAGTAAAACATAATGCAGCACGGATACCTTTATAGCGGTTGGCAGCCATGGACATACCTAATCCCGTACCACAAATCAAGATACCGCGCTCAGCTTCACCGGATTGGACTTTTTGGCTCACGCTGGCGGCAAAGTCCGGATAGTCAACAGACTCCAGGTTGTGGGTACCTTCATCGATTATGTCATGTCCTGATGACTGGAGAAATTGGATAATCTCAGTCTTTGCATCAAAAGCGGCATGATCACACCCGATGGTAATTTTCATAACTACTCTATATTAAGCCTTAGGAGCTGTGACACTACGTTTTAACCAGGTATAACATTCCTTCTTAGGCTTTGCTTTACCTGCTTTAACATATTCGTCTCTATTGAAGAACCAGTCACCACTCTGTGGAATACGGGCTTCTTTTAGAAAGTCAATTTTATTGGTAGCTTTAAAATAGCCTTTTGCCTTGGCTGTTTTATAGTCTTCATAAGCCATCATAAATACGAGTTTGTCATCAAAATCCGGAACTGAACCAGCACATGCCATACCCACTGCTTCATATACAGAAGCTCGGTTTGCATAGGTCTGACCATTTTGAGAATCCATTTTTATAGCTTTTCCAGCCCACGACATTGCTGATTTTAACTGTCCATCTTCAATGTAGGCCTGTGTCATATCAAAGTAGATGCGGACATCTTCAGGATTGGCTGTATTCAATTTTTTCAACCAGCTAATGACCGTTTTTGTTTGACCGAGTTCGCGGTAGGCTTCAACAAGATCTTTCATGATATTGGTCATTCCCGGTGAAATAGTAAGTATTCCCTCTAGGACCTTGATGGCCGTATCATTCTCGCCAGCATCGCGGAGAACTCTAACATAATCTTGAGCATTGGAAATATTGCCAGGATTATTCTTGTATTCTTCTTCAACAAAACCCCTCACATCACCACCCTGAGCTTCAATTGACTCACGAACAATATTCCTCAAGTTTTTGCTGTCAGGATTTGTAGTCAGGAGATGTTCAGCCATAGTTTTCGCTTCGGCATACATTGAAAAGGTGATGTAATCTTCAGCAATTTCTTCCCCAAGAACTGAATCTTGTGGGAAAGCAGCGTACATATCTACTTTTGCCTGAAGTACCAGATCATCATCATCCATCATTTTCAGCGTGAAGAGTTTATTCTCCCATAGATATTTGTTTTGTGGGATGATGCTCAAACCTTCTTCATAGTAGATCATGGCAGTATCAAGATGATCCATTTCACGATAGGAGTTGCCCATATAGACATAAACATTTTGAGCCATTTGCTCATCAACACATTCATACTCAAACAATTTCTTATAATTGTACAAAGCATCTGGATACGCTTTATTCTTATAGTACTCTGTGGCAAAACTTAAATGTTTCATACAGTAGCGTGAATTGGCTTTACGTACTGAATCTTTGCGCGCTTTTTCCATGGCTGCTAATTCTTCAGCAGTAGCTTGTGGAGGCATGCAGGCGGACAAGACCATTGTAAATAACATGATGCCCATAGTAATAATTGACACAACTTTTAACTTCATGAGTTAACCCTCATCTTCTTTTAACTTTTTTGAACCACGTATCATTAATTTGAACACCAAACTTCATGCGGGCAAATAACTCATCAGGTAAACTTTCGTCTCCCCCACGAGATCCGATTTCGCCAGAAATTTCAAACAAACTTTTTCCATTTCTCATATCGAGATTGGCACCAGTTATCAATGAGTATTCATATATCATATTCTCACTGGCTGGTGACAGATAATAGTTTTTGATGGACACACCGGTCTGCCAACCTGTTCTCTTGGTCCAGTAACGCGACATCCTATCAGCAGGTAGTTTTTGCATACCAAGTTGAAACGATGCCACAGGTACAGTTGTCCAGCCTGCAGGCAAGGCAAATACGCTTGCCGTATTGAAACCCGACTCAGAAAAGAGTTGCTGTGCAATACCTGCTGTAAAATTCATAGTTTTTGAATGGTGATAGATGAGACCCAATTTAATTGTGCTTGGCCAGGCATCCATCTCCTCATCTATTTCTGCAAACGCAGAAGAACCAGCCAGGCTATCCTGACCTGACAGGGTAGGTTTGTCGTAAGGAATATTTACAGTTAAACCAAGAGACACCTTTTCTCTCAAATTTGAAATGACGCCTGCTTCAATACTTTTTCCGGATATGTCACCTTTGACCACATATAATTCTTGAATGTCATCAGTCAGAATGATGGCTTCTCGTCTTAACTGACCCTGAAATGCATGCAGTTTGAGCCCCAGCTTTATAACAGGAGAAAGTGAATAACCAAGTCCCAGATGAAAATCCCAGATGCCTCCAGATGATTGTTCAGAGAATGACCCCATGTCCATGCTTGTCTCATAATCAGATGCAAAATCAGCTACAGCATGGGTTCCAAGACTCATCCCGATCCGCTTCCCAACTGGAAATGTCACAAAGAGTTGTTCAAGTCGGGTAGTGTTCGAAACGATATTGCCTATAGATCGAAATTCTGATCCAAGGCTTACACCAAAATGAACCCGATTTGAACTGGTGAGTGATGCAGGATTGTGTGGAGTGACGCGGGCAGTGTCCTCATATGCTACAACACCATGACCAAGACTGCTCCCTAATGGGTCAGTTGTTGGAAAGATGTCCCCATACCCTAAACGGTAGTATGCAGACTGTCCCATTAGCGAGATGGACAGGATAAGTAAAAGTATTAGTTTCCTCATGGTCGCACCGCCAGGGAAGATTTCACAAAAAGTGCTGATGCCGAAGCATCTTTTGAAATGGCAATAAATCCGGGATTATAGCCAGAAGTGGTAGGGCTCAGTATTAAGTCTATTTCATCCTTTTCATCATCTAGGGCAGATTGAAGGATATTATTTATCTGATTGGTGTTAAATCCACCATCACCATACTCAATAGTAGATGACAAACCTGAGCCAGGGTCCTCGACAAGCATACTAAACCTGAAAACACTATCTGGAGTGAACAGGGAGGAAGCCAAGTCATCAATTGCTGGCAAAATACTGGAAGAAACGATATGCTGGAGAGTGTCACCTCCTACCATAAAGCCTTGCAGGTCCACAGTGAGCAGAAGCGAATCGTTTTTCAGCTGGCTAAGGTATTCATATTGGACTCGATCAAAGGCTCCAGAGTTCTCGACGAAATGCATGTATAAGGTATCAGCCTCATACGGAAGAAAGGTCGCGCTGTCATTTCCTGCTGTATCAGGTTCATGAAAGAAAAAATTCAATGAGGGTCTTGAAGATGAGCCACCGCCATAAAACGAGGAAAGATAATTGGTAGTATGAGGAAAGATTCCCAGGCTGACTATAGTATCACCTTCTGTGATGAGGTCAGCAGGCAAGGTGTATTTCCAGGAATTGTTACCACCTGCAATATTCATTGAATCACTACCCAGAAGATTACCATAAATAGAATTTTCGATATCGATGGCTTGATCCATGGTTTCGTAGAACCCAAAGGTGGAGTAGTTTACAGCAAGCGTATCTGCTCCATTCTCTGGATAAGTCACAACATGGCTAACACGAAATTGGATACTGTCTACCTCACTGATGTTCAAGGAGGTGTCAGAGAAATTGAATTCTACTGTAAAACCTGATTTGTAATGTTGGGTTTCACCAACCCAGGATCTGAAATGCCCACCCCAATCAATATCTGCTGTACCTGCTTCTATGGAGGTTACACTATTAAGTGTGTCTTCAGTAAATGAGAATGGGTTGTAGGTAAAACTACTATTATCATATGATATTGGATCATCACACGACCAAAAGAAAAGTGCGGTGATAAAAACTGCAAAAGGAATCCGGATTTTCATAAGCCCCTTTAAAAAAAGAGTTAAGCGATCAAACACTTAACTCTGTTGGTTTAGAGTCAACACTGTCAATATTCAGAGTTTTAATTCTCAACTCCAAAGAATGTTTCCAATTCCAAATTGAGCTGTTGCCATTCCTCTTCACTTTCATCAGAAATCGTAAAGTACTTAACTTTTTTGCCAGTAGCTTTTAATGCTTCCTGAATCTTGTCATGTTTTTCAATTTGATCTTTGTTGCTTTTACCGTTTATAGAAATACTAATTATCTCATCAGCATGCTTAATAGCGAGTCCCAGGAGATTGTCTTCATAACCAGCATAGTCTTCAGGTTCAAGACCTGCCATTTCGTATTGTTTTGCTCCAACCTTGCCCATCTCTTCGATATTGACCAGGTTTAGAACCGTCTTCATGTCTGCAAAGAACTCTTCTTCAGCATATACGGTCTTGAACAGGACTGGGACCATGGCCGTGGTCCAATCATTACAAAGAATAAAATCTGGCTGCCAGTACAAATAAGTAAGATTTTCGATAGCGATTTTTGAAAAATAGAAATACTTCTCAGCATTCCGCTGGTTGTAGCGGTTTTCAGCTACCTTGTATAAGGTTTTATTTTTGCCACCAAAATATGGTTGATATTCCATGAAATAAACTTGAACCCGGGTTGAAGGCACAAAGGCTGACTTGGCAGCACCAAATCCGACCTCACCTTTATATTCAACTTCAATTTCCTTGAGGCGAATAACTTCACGAATTACATATCGACGTTCACTGACAAACCCATACCTCGGTGTGAAGATCCTCAGATCCTGTTTTTTTTCTTGAAAATGTGTGGGAACCTTATTTGAAATTTTAGCAAGGTCAGTTCCCTCAGAAAATGGAGATACTTCTGAGGAGAGATAGTAAATTTTTGTTGGCATAGAATTCTTTTTTTTATAACCTATTTATCTGGAGGCGAGGATTTGCTTGACTTTTTCCCGGTAGGAACTTTCAGGGAACATATCCAGAAGCCGTTCTAATTCATCGTAACCGCGGGCTTTATCGCCGCTATTGAGGTAGGAATATCCAATCTTGAATTGTGCAGCATCGGCTTTATTGGAATCGTTAAATTGAATCACTTTTCTAAATGCTTCGATAGCCTTTGAGTATTCATCTAAAGCGTAATAAGACTCTCCAATCCAATACTGTGCATTGTCAGCATAGTCGTTCTGTGAATCATTACGGATCAACATCTCAAAAGCATCTATGGCACCCATGAAATCACCATTTTGATAAGCACTTAATGCATCAATATAGTGTTGTTTATATGTCTCATAGTCCATCTTTGCAGCAGCTGGTGACTGTTGCAGAGGGGTTTGTGTAACTGGAGTTCGAACAATATTTGGAGTTGTTGAAGGCATGGCCATGAGCTCGTTGAATGAGTTCGTTAGCGAGATTATTTTATTCTCCAGAAATACAAGCTGGGATAGAATATCATAATTAGAGCTGTCCTGAACTCTGGCGTTCATCTCCAAAGTCCCCAACTGATCATCAGAACTCATCATATGGTCAGCGACATTCAATTGAAATTCGGAGTAGGATGAATCCAGGATGGAAAACTGACTTATGATGTTTAGTAAATTTTCTTCCAGGATGGCAATTTTTGCAGGATCCATGGTGGCATAAATGCTATCTACCTGAAATTGAGTATTTTGAATAGATGTCCCAAGACCTGCGATAGACTCTCTAATCCCGACTTGTTCAGCCTGCAATCCTGCTATCTGCTCACCACTTGTTCTGGCTGATTCACTGTTGACAGAATCTGTCCTACTGCGCTCACTTGCCAACTTACCCTCAATTTCTGAAGAAAGTTCGTCTATTGAACGCTTAGATTCAGCATTGAGCTTATAAAGGTTTTCAAGACTTATGTGGTTCTCGTTGTATGTTTCACGCATAGCCTTCACTTCCTGGGAGAACTCTTTTAACCGGGCATCAAGAACAACTAGAGTACTATCTGTACCCTGGGTATCCTGTTTCACCTCACTAAGTTCCTGCTTCAGTTCTTTGGAACCACCGCAACCTACGATGAGTGCTAATATCAAAATGAGAGCGAACGTTCTTTTGTACATTGCTTAAGCCACTTTCTGCTGGGAGTTAAGACAAGAAATCATACGGGCGTCAATTTAACCTCGCCACAGGGACTCGCAACGCTAAATGTAGTGGTTTCAGGGGGCTTGAGACACTACCCAACGGCTCTGCGGACAGAAGACATATTCGCAGAAAGACCAGCTAATACCATGGAGGTCACCATAAATGACCCTCCATAACTGATGAATGGTAATGGGATACCAGTTACCGGCATGATACCAACTATCATCCCCAGATTGACAAATACGTGAAATATATATATGGATGCAATTCCAATGAGGATAACGCTGTCAAACCTGAATTTGCTATTGTAGGCTTGCGTAATCAATCTCGCGATTAGTAAGTAGAAGAGTGTGATCACCACCATCACACCGACGAAACCAAACTCCTCACCTATCACAGTCATAATGAAATCTGTATGTTGCTCCGGGAGGAATTTCAAATGTGTTTGCGTGCCTTCGCCAAGGCCTTTTCCAAAAGGTCCACCTGATCCAAAGGCGGTTAGTGATTGAGAAACCTGATATCCTGCACCAAGCGGGTCCGAGTCAGAGTCTATCATTGATAGAATACGCTGCTGTTGATACGGTTTTAATAGTGCCCATAGCAGATTGGTAATGCCACCCAGCCCAACATTAATAAAGAAGTTTAATATTTTTGTCCAAAACGGGAGGTGATTGAAATAGAGTATAACAATAATAAGTCCCATCCAGATAAAAAAGGATAAGGTTTGAAAGGCCGCTAGCATGGAGATTATCGGTGCCAGCAACAGAAAGAAATGGAGTGGTCTTATCCCTGCCCAAAATATGATCACAATCAATATCCCAAAGTATACCAGGGCTGTACCCAGATCTGGTTGAGCAAGAACAAGGATGGTGGGTCCAAGGGCCATGGCCACAGGAGTCATTAATTCTTTTATATTTGAGAGTTTTCGTTTATGATCTGCAAAATATTTAGCCAGTGCTAGCAGCAGAAATATTTTCATGAATTCAGATGGTTGAATCCCAATACTACCAATCATGATCCATCTACTGACAGCACCGCTGCTTTTCATGAGTATGGGAATGATCAAAAGGACAATTCCAATTCCATAGGCAGGGTATGTCAAATTGTGAATAATTTTCCGGGGTATAAAATATGCTGTAAGAAATAACCCAATACCCACAACTGTCCAGATACTTTGTCTGAAAAAATAGTCCGAGCCTGATACATGCTGCGCTTCAATACTATAAATGGCTAGCAACCCGCTTGCTGAAAGCAACAAGACAAATATGAGCGTACTCCACTCTAACTCTTTAAGCCTTATGACTACATAGCTTCTAATATTCATGAGGGTCGTTTCGCAATGTTTCTAAGAATCTTTCCAATGAGCGGTGCTGCTATACCTCCGCCACCACCACCGTTTTCCAATAAAACTGCCCAGGAATATGGATAGCGTTCATCAAGGCTAAACCCGATGAACCAAGCATGATCCTCACCATGGGGATTTTGCGCAGTTCCGGTTTTACCATAGATCTCCCAATCTTTTTGACGAGCAGCCCTGGCAGTTCCTTTTTTCCCGTTTACAACATCCCACATAGCCTGATGTACAAAATCCCAGGAATCTTTTGAAGCCGTGACCCGATCCCTGGATTGAGAAATATTTTCCTCTATGACATCACCATTTTTTGAAACCACTCGATTAACAAAATGTGGCTCAAATTGAGTACCTCTTTGAGCTAGCATTCCGGCAAATTGAGCGAGTTGCAGGGGTGTCACCAAAACATCTCCCTGACCCACAACAATATTGAGCAGGTTGCCCTTGGTCCATTTATTTTGCCCATACTTGCGGTTCATATATTTTGTATCTGGAACCAGACCTTTATTCTCACCAGGGATATCAATATTGGCTCGCTCCCCGAATCCAAATTCGCGGGCGATAAGTGCCCAATCTTCCAGCCCTATATCCTGGATCAGATTGTAGAAATACACATTGCATGATTGTTGCACAGCATCATGTAGATTCATTTTACCATGTCCGACTTTTTTCCAACAGCCAAATGAGCGGTTACCCAATCGATAAGATCCACGGCAGATATAAGTCCGCTCCTTCGCATTGGAATGATTTTCCAAGGAGTAAAGGGCTGCGATGGGCTTGAGTGTTGAACCAGCCGGATATAGACCCTGTATTCCCCTGTCATATAGAGGTTTACGTGGATCTTGCATAAGTGCGTTCCAATCTTTTGAAGAAATCCTGCCCGATAACATTTCAAGATCATAACCTGGTCGACTGGCGTAAGCGAGAATCTCGCCAGTTTTATGATTCAGGATTACCACAGATCCTGAAGAATCGGCCAATGCTGTTTCTACTGCATACTGAATATATGAATCAATGCTCAGATTAAGATCATGTCCGGGAATTGGATTGATAGGAGCACGATCCTGAACCTCACCAATTTCCTGACCGAGCGCATTTACTTCAACATATCTGAAGCCCCTCTGACCATGTAATTCTGACTCATAATATTTTTCCAGACCCTTCCACCCCACCTGATCACCAGGTTGATAGTCAGAATCCTTTTTGAAACGATTTAAATCGTCTCTGTTTATTTCTCGGGTATACCCCAAGGCATGTGACAGATCCAAGTCTGACACATAATTACGAATGGGCTCAATACTGTAAGTCACACCAATAAGTTCTAGACGGTGCTCTTGTAAATGGGATATTTTCTCAAAGGGAACCCTACTAAATACTTTGGCTGGCGCAAAGGAACCACGACGATTTTTCACGATACGGCGATTAATCTCTTCAACCGAAATTTCCATAACACTGGATAGACGTTCCAGTGATTCGGGTTTATCCTTTACTTCAATGGGTATGACAGAGATAGTGTAACTGGGAGCATTATCTACAATGAGATTACCTGCTCGATCATAGATGACCCCACGGGATGCCAGAACGGGAACAGCACGGATGTGATTTGCAGTTGCCTTTTCAGCATATTTCTCATGAAATACAATCATCAAGTAGTAATAGCGACCGATGAGGATCAGAAAAAGGAGTGCCAGAAGACCGTGGACGAGAAGTGACCTCCAGCCCTCTACGATATTCCTGCCCTGGAGCATTATTCTGCTCCGACTCTGAGGACAATGAAAGTTCCACTCAGGAGCGCAAGCGTATATAGCGTCTTGGGCAGAAGTATCAGAAAAACAATATTACCTGTGGCAAACTGTGAATCCTGGAGCGAAATCATGACAGTAAGTATAAAGAATACGAGTAAGAATCCGGTGTAGAGTAGATATTGAACTATGACTGGTATTCGGACTATCCTACCATGAAATATTCCGGATAGATAACCTACTGCAGATAGAGCTAGTGCAGTAATACCCATCATGTCGGTGCCTGTCAAAGCATCAATAATGAATCCCAAGAAGAATCCTAACCAGATAGCATGAAGTTGGCTATTGGTTAATCCAATGTAGATAATAAAAATGACCAGAAAACTTGGGGTCAGACCATAAATGCTGAATATATCACCCAACATCCATTGAAAAATGAGTACAAGGATACCCAGGATACTATTTTTAATAATTCCAAACATACTATTTCAGAATAAATACTTCCTCTACTCGATTAAAATCAGTTGCCAGATCAACTCGGACCGATTTCACATAGTCTTCCACAACCGGTGAGATAGCAGAGACCCAGCCTACAAAAATATGCTCTGGGAAAATGTCACTAAAACCTGATGTTACCACTGAGTCACCAGCAATCACTTCAGCATTTTTTGGAACATCCTGAATGACGTACCCTGTTTTCAGGGAATAGCTGAGAATACCCACATCTCTTGAGCGCATTTCTCTTACAGACACCCTGAAATTTTTATCGCTAACCAGTTGAACGAGCGCTGTATGTGGCGAAATGGCTACAACCTTACCAACCAACTGAGCTTCTGCATCAACTACACCAGAGAGCAGTGTAACACCATCGTCAGAACCCTGATCAACAGTGAGACTATTCATGGTATGGCTCCCCACATCGGATAGGACGTTGGCAGGTATCACATTGAAATTTTTATCACCCTTGAACCCGAGCATACTGCGAAGTCGTTGATTTTCCTTTACAAGGGTTCTGGTTTTATTTAGCTCGATCTGGGCTTTGATGTGCCGCTGTTGAAGCTCACGATAGTCCTTTTCGATGGTGAAGATGGTTTCAACCCATTGGATGGGTACATAGAGATAGGCTGATGCTTCGAGAACGAAACCACGAGTTCGATCCATGGCCGGATTTCCATTGGAGGCTATAATCAGCAGTGACAGAGCAATAGCTGCTACCAGATTTACCAGAGATTTATATCGAGAGATAGATGGTGCTTTAGATGCCAAGATTTAACCTATCGCGCAGGTGAAAAGCTAATAAAGAACATCCTCAAAGCGTTCAACGGCGTCCAGGACTTTGCCGGTACCTTGAACGATGGAAAGCAATGGATATTCAGCCACGTTTACAGGAAGATCTACTTCCAGACGCATTCTTTTGTCAAAACCCTGGAGAAGTGCTCCACCACCGGTGAGGATGATACCGCGGTCAAGCAAATCGGAACTCAACTCAGGAGGGGTTCGTTCCAGGCACATTTTCACTGCGTCTACAATAAGGTCGATGGTATCACGTAAAGCGTCCCTGATTTCTGAGGATGATACCTCAATGGTTTTGGGAATACCAGCGATCATGTTGCGACCTTTTACTGACAACTTGTAATCTGTACCCTGGAGCGCTGAGCCAACATTCATTTTAATGCTTTCAGCCGTTCTCTCTCCAATGAGTAGGTTGTGATCGCGCTTGAAATGTTGAATGATTGCTTCATCCATTTCATCCCCGGCCACACGGAGTGATTCTTTGGTCACAATTCCATTCAGAGCAATAATGGCTATTTCTGTCGTTCCACCACCAATATCTACAATCATGTTGCCAACAGGCTCGCTAATATCGATGCCAATACCGATGGCTGCTGCCACAGGTTCTTCTATGAGAAATACTTCGCGGGCATTACGTCTTTCAGCCGACTCTTTTACTGCCCTTTTTTCTACTTCAGTAATACCTGAAGGGACGCAGATGATCATGCGGGGACGTGCCAATTTTGAAATGGGTAGCTTATTTAGAAATCCTTGGAGCATACTGTCTGCCATTTCAAAGTCTGCAATAACCCCATCTCGTAGAGGACGGATTGTTTCGATCTCCTGGTGAACTTTACCAACCATACGCTTGGCTTCGTTCCCTACAGCAATAACTTTTGAAGTGGATTTAGATTTTGCCACGATGGAGGGCTCATTTAAAACGATGCCCTGACCTCGCACGTAGATAAGTGTATTTGCTGTTCCAAGGTCAACTGCGATGTCTACACCCATCCAGTTTCGGAAATTTGAAAATTTTGTAGCCATCTACCCTCTCGTACCTGAAAAGTGCCCTCAGGTCTTTGAAAACAATACTTTACCTACTGCCCGAAAAACACTTTTTTTAGGGCGATGCAAAATCTATAAATTTTTAAGCCAATAGCACCCATTAAATGCCGTTTCAGGTCTTTATTTTAAGGGTTTAGAACGAAGGAGCTAAAGTAAGGCTTGCATGATGCATGATAAAGTGAGGAAGCTATTTTAATATCTGAAACGCCAGTCTCCCTGATCCAGATAAGTATGATCCAGTCTGAAGTCTCCGAAGCCGGTTTCATCTCTGAAAACGAATTGTTTCCCAATGTGGTAATATTCCCACACTTGATATGGCTTTCGATCCAGCTCAAAAGGACCCCGTTGAATTTCATCTGGAGGACCAAATAGGATATAGATCATACCTCTATCTGTTTTCCATCCTTCCTGCACAACGGTGAAAGCCTCCATGGAGAATGCCACACGCCGGTAATATTCTTCCATGAGTTCATTTTCTATAGTCCCAGGGGTTGGATCTAAGGCTGCCCAAAAGTTTTTGAAGTTTTCAGTTTTCTCCAGTTCGTTGCCCTTCATCATCTCTTTTATCTGACGATTATTGGCAAGATAGACGAGTTGTTTCATAGCATCGTCCATATTATCCACCTCAAAGTTGACGCCTCTGATCCGTACTCTGAAATTCGACTTGGTCATCACTCGGTTTCCCTTTGCATCTTCAGCAATCATGAAAAGGGAGTAGTTTGAATAATGCATATCAGTAAGTGGTACCACAAAATTAAGAAGCGAGTCAATTGATCCAGCATGATCAAGTAAGATCGTTTTGTTAACCTTGGTTTCATCTTTCACCTTCAATTCATATTTGACCTTGAAGGGATGATGGTCACCAAGCAAACGTACTTTGAAGTGCAGGGTGTCAATAATTTCATAAAAAGACTCATTCATGAGGAGCCTTGAAACACCTTCAACTCCATTATCCATGATGATGATATTGCCCAATGATAATTCACCAGCATACATTTTTGACTGATCAACCCCATCGCTGAGAACGGAGGATTTCTTGGTATATAGATCCGTGACGCGAACATTAATAGTTAATTCAGAGGCAGGTACCTTAAAGGTTTTAACTGATGTGACAGTATTCGAATTATTGCGGGTATCTTTATACTCTGACAATCGCAATGTATCACTCCATATTGTTCCTGCTATACGCTCCTTATTCTTGTCTGCAAGATTGACTGCAATTTCATATCTGGCTAGATATTCATCCCCAGTTCGAATAAACTGAAGTTCAGTATATGGAATTTTTACATGAACTGAGACCTGAATATTTTCTTTGTCAACCAGGGGTTCAGACAAACCAATAAAGGAAAAGTCTGGTAGGGTCAGATCATCTTCTCTATTTACATTTTGCTCTGCACATCCCAGAACCAGAAATACTGATATCAGGGTAAGAATTGCTATTCTCAATATAGATTTTTCCACTTTATCCTCGTCAATCCTAAGTTGGTGCCAACCCAAATATGGGCATCTCTCGTTATCAATTCAGTGACAAAATTGCTAATCAATCCATCACTAACCGTGTAATGTCGCCACGATGATGATTTAGAGTTAAAGCTATATAATCCAATATCAGTTCCAATCCACACACTTTTCCCTGTAGCAGTTAACCCCCTTGGTTTAAATGGAGCGCTTGGTGAAAGATGGAAAGCGCCCTCTCCAGTAAGGAAATCCAAAGTCATGAGCCCCCGGTGTGTGCTAGCCCATATTTTATCTCCCACCAGGATACTTTCATAAATCGGATCTATTGCAGAATTTTCTGAAATCGGTATGGTACTACCTGATGAATTAACTTTCAAAGTAAATCCAAGTGTTACTTCATCATAAACATACAGACCATAGTAGGTTGAGAGATAGTATTGCCCATCTTCATACTTTATGTCAAAAACTGGCCAGTCAAGACCAATTGGAAACAATGTGCGCAGGATCATACCGGATTCATGAAAAAGATAGGCATTTCGTTCTGTGGCAACCATGAGATTGCCACCACTGCCGGCAGCAATGGAATAAATTCGTTTACTTGTCAAATCTTTCTTAGTAATTAGTCGATCCCATCCCCTTTGGGTCAGGCTTGCACGAAATACGCCTCCCCGACCTGCAATCAGCAGATGGTTACCCAATACATCAATATCAGTGATAAACGAGTAGTCAAACGCAATGTCACGAATAGCCTCGTCATATTCAAAAGCTGTGCTATCCATATATGTTAATCCAGCCCTACCCCCAATAACGAGTTGATCATTAATCACATCCATTGCCATGATGTCAGGTGATAGTAATCCATATGGCAAGCTTGAAAATTCACCTCCAGCAATATCCTGATGATAGATCCCCATACCATATGTACTAAGGAAGGATTCACCTGCAGTTCGTTCTCCTGTCAGGGATGATACCTCTCCTAAGGAGTTTCTAGGATGACCATCTAAATGCAATTTACCTTCGGAATCAAATGATCCAGCTGTTACAGACTGGACGGGAAGCGATTCATAGATATCATTCAAACCAGGAGAAATGGGATGTATCCATTCCACGGTTTCCCATATTATATCCAGATCCTCGTTAGCACCCCATAATTCAAAACTGCCGGCTGTTTTTGAAAATAGAGCGGAATATTTACCAGCAGTATCTGGAGAGGATGCTGACACGATGACATATGTGTCAGATACGCCTATATCATAAGTTCCGGAAAAATTGGGGTCAACAGGCAGTGGCACTCGGGACATCCAACCAGCAAGTTCATCATAGACAAAGACATAATCCGGTGTCACAATCCAGACATCCTGGGTAATCGCATTCTGCCATACCAATAATACGGGATATTGAGTCAAACCGTTACTGGCGGTGATGGGCTCCAGCCACTCACCCTTGTGATGGTTGTATACGATGACTCCATCTTCAACTGCAAAATAGACATTCCAGGTACTGTAATAGCTGTGATTGACATGCTTGCCGGCTGGAAAACTAACAAATGTTCCCCTTTCGTAAACCTGTTGTGCTTTGGCACCAAGAGTCAGGGAACAAATCAGCAGGGTACGCAAAATCATAGATGGCGAAAGAGACATATGGTTTTCCAGGAGATTAGATATCAGTATGCGGGTTTCAGACGAGTCTGTTAATCTGATTCGTTGAGATATATGGCAAGTATGGCATAGGCCAGGACACTAAGACCTAGAGATCCCAGTGTAGCCACCGCCCAGAATATGCGGATGATGTTGGAATCAATATCAAAGTATTGACCTATTCCGCCACAGACACCTGATATTTTTCTATCTGCACGTGATTTGTAAAGCTTTTTATCTGGTGGAAATATTTCATCCATTGAAGGTTTGGTATCGTCACCCTCACCACTGTTGAAATATAAATATAGACCAAGTCCAATTATTAATACGGGCCAGAGCACATGACCCATGGCCAGGGCTATTCCAGCAAAAACGCCTGCTATAGGTCCAACAATACCGAATAATAACAGAACACCGGCAATGACCATAATAACTCCCCAAAACCTATTTGAATAGGTTTCTGGAGTAACATCTGCCTCTGGCTGCACTTCTTCATCCCCAAGTTCTGGACTTTTGGGTATAATTAACATAGCGATGAGATAGGCTACAATTCCAGTGCCCCCAAATACTACAAGGACCACCCACATCAGACGGATGATAACCGGGTCTACATTGAAATATTCTCCAATGCCTCCACAGACACCTTCAAATACTTTATCTTTTTCGGATTTATATAGTCTATTCATATCGCCCTCAATTCCCTCGTTTTCCTTGCATATTTCGATCAATCTCATGAACCGATCCATGTACCAATGGCACAAATCTTACAGGATCTTTTCTTTTCCTTAAAATATGGCCATCTTTTTTTGTGCAAATCCACACATATTGATCTGCTTTTCCCTCTGGCGCAACCAGAATGCCCCCCTCTTTCAAGCTTTCAAAGATATGTTCGGGTATCCTTGGCGGGCTGGCCCATAGTATGATACGATCATAAACTATACCCTCCTTTAAATGTTCCCAGGCGCTACCATGCATGAGATCTATATTGAGTAGCTCCATTTGATTGATCACCGTTCTGGAATCTTCTAGCAACTCTCCATATACTTCCATGGCAGTCACGTGCTGACACAACTTTGACATTATCGCAGTGGCATACCCGCTACCGCTGCCTATTTCAAGGACGCGGTAATTTTGATGGAGACCAAGATAGCCCAACATAAGAGCCACAACATAGGGTTGGCTGATTGTTTGTCCTGATTTTATGGGGAGTGGTTGATCCACATATGCATCACCTGGATTTATATGAGGAACAAACAGATGTCTGGGAATTTCTTTGAAAGCATCCAGAATAGCAGGATCAACAATGCCCCTTCTCATGAGCTGATTTGATACCATTTCCTGCCGGAGATCCTGTGTGTCTTCATTCTCTGTGATTCCCATGGTCGCAATTTAATCGTTTTCCTTAACCAAGCATTAACTTATCGAAAAACATTAATTTCTGGCCTTGGTTCAATTATATTTTGAGATATTTCCAACGTCAGGGCCAAAGCAGATCAGTACCATATAATATGGGGAGATTTTACACATGGATATTGGAAAACAATTGAGACTTGTGCGCGAAGCGCATCAGATTCTACAAAAAGATCTCGCAGCGAGCGCTGGTCTGGATAAAAGCTATATCAGCAAACTTGAGCGTGGTTTAGCGGATCCAACCTTTTCGACCCTCTCAAAAATTTCAAAGGCTTACAATCTCTCGGTTGCCCACATGCTCAATTATGGGAGTGAGGAAACATTCAGCCTGGATATTGATGCTGCCCTTGATGCCCTCAAAACGCTTAAGTACAACATGGTGAATGTTGAGATAAATATTAAGCCACTATAAATAGAGGAGGCAGACCACCGAAGCAGCCTGCCTGTTCTATGCAATCATATAGATTTGTCAAATAACTTTCTATCAAATATCTATTCGTAACGGAACTCAAATGGAAGCGCATAGGTTAATGCTACAGGAATTCCGTTTTGCATGGCAGGATTCCATTGTGTATTCATAACGGCAGTAGCAGCAGAATTGTCAAAATTGGCTCCACCACTCCTGGCAACCTGGATATTTGAGACCTTCCCCTCAGCATCAACATGAAAAGTCAAGATTACATCCGCATCGTTTCCCACCAGACGATGAAAAGTTGGATAAATAATATTTCGCTCCAATGCTTCCATCCCACCAACTGGCATGGGTTGGCAACAATTCGCGTCAGATTTTGGCTCTGCTGTCAATTGTGCTGCTCCGAGTAAAAGAACCAGAACAGTTAAAGTAAGTTTAGTTTTGCTCATGAGACACTCCCCTTCCATTGTTATTATCTCATTCATCATGGAATATCCTTTCACAAGCGATATGCCAACCGTTTGATACAAGTTATATCTTACTGTATATATTAGAATAAGAGTACATAACAAATCTCTGCGTGAAGTAAATTATTATGACCATATGATCTGACCCCATATCGATATGATATGGTTGTTTAAGATATTTTTCTAACTGAGGGGTCAATTTTTTAGTAAACAACTCTGGAAGAGATATTTAGAGGGAAAAATAGTTTGCCCCGCCATTGACGAGATTTATATTCACGCCGCTTTTAAGCCATCTCTGATGGCAGACAGCTCATGCGAGAGTAGCTCAGTTGGTAGAGCTCCACGTTGCCAACGTGGTTGTCGCCGGTTCGAGTCCGGTCTCTCGCTCACAAAAAAAAGAGGCTGAAAATTTCAGCCTCTTTTTTTATCATCAATTTTAGATATTTGTTAATGCCCTTTGTGATTATCCTTTTCTTTAGTCTTTTTTTCTTCAGGCATGTAATCCTTTACTATGAGCGCTACCTCAGGGGTATCTTCGATTTTTTCATTTAGGGGAATCGGTTCCAGAAAGTAGCTATTCTTCAGTTTCTTGATTAGATCGACATTCGTTTCACGTTCATCGCGAAGGCGGGTTATTAACTTTAATCTGTTTTCATCACCTGCAAAGTGTTCTTCGAGAGTCATACCCTCCTCAATCCCTTTGGCCATGGCATTGAGACGATTATCTGCAAATTTGATACGCGTATACTGAGAGGACACATTCTTCATTTGACTTATTGGGTCAACATTCCTGATCCTTAGTATACCTGCATACTTTCCTTGTTTACCGATACGAATGATGGTAGTACCATCCTGCTGTTTAGGATTTCTTTGAAGGGATCCAGATTTAGACCGGATGAGAAAATCGATGCCTTTAACCTCTGCAGTTAAAGTTCTTTCCAATTTATCATCTACATTGGCCATTAAAAAAACCAGATCAACTTTGTCCTTGATTTCATCAATTGCTTTTTGAGCAGCTTCAACTGGCTCTGAAAAAGTAAATTCCTTTACTCTATGATCACCCTTTGTCACTCCAACAAAACCAAGCGTCTGGTCCTGGGTTTCAATAATTGCATATGGTTCGAACAGAAATTCATCCGTACTTGCATCTTGAGTATTCGCTGATATGAATGGAAAACGAGCTGTTTTCTCCATTTCCAAAATAAAATCAAGACCTGCAGCGAGATCATTGGTACCCACATTCATGACCTGACATTCCATCACATTATAGGATGAGATGATTGCCTGGGCAGTTTCCTTTAAACGTTCACTTTGATCCTCTGCAATATAGGGGTACTTGAACAGTGCATCTCCGGCATCCACCAGATAGACTGCCTCTGTTTCTGCAAGTCCCTTCATAATCGTATGCTTCCTGGCAAGACCGCCAAGTGGATTAGATCGTCAGCCGCAGGGACCAACTTCCCCATTATTGCTGGCTGCTACCATGAGGGTGAACTCATTTGCATTATATGTGGGATTTGTAGTCTCACTTTTACAACCCACTGCAACGAGTGCGATGAGCAGGAGCATCAATCCTGATTGTTTAACGAGTAGTTTCATTATTATTCCTGATTCAAACTTTATTCATAAGTGCTTCAATTTCAGATATCTCTTTAGGAACGGCAGCGGTGAGGTTTTTGTTCCCAGACTCCGTGATGACAATATCGTCTTCAATTCGTATCCCAATTCCTCTGAATTTTTCAGGTGCTTTGGATTTTGAATTGACATAAATGCCAGGTTCCACAGTAAAAACCATGCCTGGTTTAAGCTCGATGGATTCACCATCAGCCATGTAGTTGCCCATATCATGGACATCCAGCCCCAGCCAATGGCCTGTATTATGCATGAAATAGTCCTGATAAGTCTTATTTTCGATAACTTCATCAGCAGTTCCATCCAACAATCCAATTTCTATCATCCCCTCAACCAGGAGTCTCAAATCCATTTTGTGAAGCTCCTTAAAGGTGACTCCAGGTTTTGAAGCTTCAATTACTGCCTTCTGGGCTTTAAGAACTACACCATAAATGGCTTTTTGTGCTTCCGAGAATTTTCCATTTGCAGGAAAGGATCTGGTGATGTCTGCAGCATACATGTCATATTCGGCCGCGGCATCAATGAGAATCATGTCCCCATCTACAATTTGGTCACGATTTTTTATATAATGAAGCACTGTCGCATTGTCTCCAGCTCCAACGATGGATGTATAGGCGGGTCCCGCACTTCCCTCGTGAACAAAGTGACTTTCCAGGACAGCCTGAAGTTGATATTCATACATGCCAGGTGAGCAGACTTCCATGGCTTTTGAATGAGCATCTGCTGAGATATCCGCAGCTCTCTGTAAAAGTTTTATTTCGTGTTCATCTTTAATCAGTCGCATTCCATGAGTAATAGAGCCAACTGATTCAAGCCCTACTGGACCTCCGCCGTTGCGTTGTACTTCTTTACGGACCTGACCTACGAGGTCAAGCATCTTGTACTGGTGAACCTTATCATGATTCAGGTTGGTGTAAACTTTGGACGAGGTCTTCATAGCTGCCAGTGAAGCTGTTTCGAATTCTGCAATATCCAGAGCCTGATCAGCTTTATACTTGGCCACCGTTTCATCAAAACTGAGTCTCCAGCCAGTCCATACTTCTTTTTTAGGATCCTGGGGAAGCACAAACATGGTGAAGGGATTATCCTTGTTATTGGGATCAATAATACAAGCTGCACCGGGCTCCGTATATCCTGTGAGATAAAAGAAGTCGGAATCCTGTCTGTAGGGGTATTCAGTATCGTTTGTGCGAATTTGCTCGGGTGCTCCTTTTAGGATAGCCACACCCTTGCCCATAAGATTTATTAAATTTTGTCTGCGTCTATTGTAAATGTCACTATTAAACATAATGCTTCAATGCTCCTTCTATAAGACAAAGAAAATAAATTGAGTGACCTCTCTGAACAAGGTACAACTTTATCGATTCCTGATTCCCTGGGAAGCATGTTTCAGGAGTATTCCCTGGCTATTCCAATTGGTTTCACCCGCGCTCCTCTTTAGATTGAATAGTTATGAACGCATCAATTGAAGGAATTTTCACATAAATGAGTACCCACTTCTCAGAGTCACTTAAATCCCTAACCCGCTACCAGCGTTATCAAAGTCGAGTCGTAAACATCGGCGATATTCCAATGGGTGGCAACCATCCCATTCGAATTCAATCTATGACAAACACGAACACAATGGATACTCAAGCCACTGTTGACCAAACGATTCGTCTGGTAGATGCTGGTTGTGAATATGTCAGAATTACTGCCCCAAGTGTCAAAGAAGCCCAAAATCTGGGTGTCATCAAAGCCGAACTTAAAAAGCGTGGGTATACAGTTCCCATCATCGCAGATATTCATTTTGTTCCGCGCGCAGCAGAGGAAGCTGCCAAACTCGTCGAAAAGGTGAGGGTGAATCCAGGTAATTATGTGGATCGCAAAAGATTTGAGGAACTGGAATATAATCAAAGCGAGTACCAGGCCGAATTGGATCGCATTGAGAACAGATTTACACCCCTTGTGAAATTGTGCCGTGAAGCGGGTACGGCGATGCGCATCGGCTCCAACCACGGATCACTTTCGGACAGAATTCTCAGCCACTATGGTGATACCCCTCAGGGTATGGTTGAGTCAGCCATGGAATTTGTGCGAATCTGCGCAGCAAATCAATACCATGAGCTGGTCATCTCCATGAAGGCCAGCAACACCCGCATCATGATCCAGGCTTACCGCCTGTTGGTACACCAGATGAATCAGGAAGGATTTAACTATCCCCTTCATCTGGGAGTAACAGAAGCAGGTGATGGTGATGATGCCAGGATCAAATCATCATTGGGAATTGGGTCTCTCCTGCGAGATGGTCTGGGTGACACAATCAGAGTATCACTCACGGAAGCACCAGAAGCAGAAATTCCGGTGGCACTTTCAATCGTAAAATCTATTGAAAGTCTTCCACAACACCATGAGATTGAGACACTATCTAACCTCCCAATCAATTTGTTTGAATACCGACGTAGAGAAACCCAAGCGAACGTTATAATTGGATCCGACAATGTCCCAGTTGTCATTGCTGACCTATCTGAGATGAGGAAGATCAACGAGGAGTTACTTACATCAGCCGGATATTATTTTGATTTATTAAGCAATTCCTGGAAGCGGGGTGATCAAGGTGCAGATATTCTCTATTTCGGTGAAAACAATCCAGATATTCAGCTTTCAGATAATACGCTAAGACTCTATGATTCAGATATATGGAGTGGTTTACCCTCGGTAGACAACTGTTATCCATTGTATACCTTGGAATCGTATTCATCCGCCTTGGTAAAACACAATATTGCCAACTTCATTGCCATCGACACAAGGACTTCAATTGATGATCTACCTAAAGATTCGAATATTGTCTGGCTGCTCAGTTCAGACAATGAACATCAAATTGCCGATTTGCGAAGATTCATCCTTGAGTTATCAAACGAGGGTTTCCGGCAACCCGTTATCCTTATGAATCGAATGACAGATCAACACCGTGAGGAATTTTTGCTTTCAGCAGCTGCTGAAATCGGTTCCATTCTAAACGATGGTCTGGCAGACGGAGTATGGATGCGGTCAAATCAGCTTGAGTTAAAAGATTTGAATGAAATTGCGTTTGGAGTATTACAGGCTAGCAGAAGCCGTATGACCAGGACTGAATACATTGCTTGTCCCTCCTGCGGTAGAACGCTTTTTGATCTTGAGGAAGTAACTGCTCAAATCCGTGAACGTACCAGTCATTTAAAAGGGGTTAAGATTGGAATCATGGGTTGTATTGTGAATGGCCCCGGTGAAATGGCTGATGCTGATTTTGGTTATGTAGGTACGGGACCCGGAAAGGTGTCTTTATATCGTGGACAGATGGTGGTTCGCCCTCATGTTCCGCAAACTGAGGCTGTGGATTCTTTGATTGACCTGATAAAAAGTGAAGGGTACTGGGTCGACCCCTAATTTGCTCCATTTTTATGAGGAATGGGGTGCGTATTGCCTGAAGAAGATGTCACCCTTCTCACATATTTTTTTGTATACTGTATTTGAATCTTAGCTTAGATTTAGCGTATTATAAACAAACCACTAGGAAATTCTATGAGGAACACTCTTTTTTGCGTCGCAGTTTTCACATTATCCCTGTTCCAGCTGTCCTTTGCTCAAGATTCTAGAAACCTTGATACTGCAGAAGAGCATGTAGCATTTGCTCAAAGTATATATTGGTCCGCGCTTACCCCCTCGGAAAAACAGACATTTTTATTCGCATATATTTCCAGCGCCTATGAGATGCGCAAACTCGTTAACTCAACTATTGCAACCTCTCCCCGAAACACGCATCAGTTTAATGAGGAAATTGATAATCTATTCATGATCTGGCAAAATTTGTTAGTCATGGAAGATAATGGCGATGCTGCCATGGATGAATTCATGGGCTGGATAGATCTCTATTTTGAAATCGACTCCAACAAGTCAACTCCATTTATAAATGCTATTAAATATGCTCATCAAAAAATTAAATCAGAAGATAAGTCAGTATTGGAATTGTTCTGGGGCAAAACGACTGCACCTGACTCTCGACTTCCTAAGGATGAGGTTTTGGAGCAAAAGGCAATTGAGCGTAAAATCGCAGCCTCTGAAGCGCGAAAGAGTGTTGATTCAGCAGTAGAAATCGATCCTCCTATGGCATATAAGCCCTTGGGAGCCTCCCCTACAACAGCTTTTGTCCTGACTGATGAAGAACTGAGAATAATTGCTCTTGCTGTTGAAACAGAATGTCTAAACAAGAATCAGCCAGATGCCTTACAAGATCCCGTCAGGCTTGAGTCTCTCGCCCGAAAACACGGTTTTGAGAGTATGTCCGCTTTCAATCTCAAATTTTCACACGCTCAATCAAATGCAGAGCGCTGGAAATACATGAATAAACTCATTATAGAACAGGCTTTTGATCAGAACTGTATGTAGAGTCCTGTTTGTCATCTTGACCTAGAGAATAAGTCCAGCTAACCAGGTACATTCTCCACAGCTTCACCCTATAACCGTATCCCCATAAGAAGGTTTTCAAACCTTTCATATTGTCATTCTTCAAAAAGGAGTTTGCTATGCTGGCACGCGTATTAAGCAGTTCATTAATTGGAATAGATCCCTATCTCGTCGAGGTCGAGGTGAATGTCGAGGGCCACGCCTTTCGTTACTCAACTGTTGGATTACCAGAATTGGCGGTAAGAGAAAGTAAGGACAGGGTAATTTCGGCCATCAAAAATAGCGGCTTCAGGTTCCCACCTAAGGCATACACAATAAATCTGGCTCCTGCTGACATTAAAAAAGAGGGGTCTGCATTTGATCTCCCCATCGCCATCGGGATTCTGGCTGCTTTGGGAATCGTCATCCATGAAGACCTCGACGACTATGTACTTATGGGAGAATTGTCACTGGATGGTACTCTACGCGGCGTAAAAGGGGCTCTACCATCAGCTGTAGGTGTACATGAGGCTGAGATGAAGGGACTCATTCTACCTGCTCAGAATGCCCGTGAGGCAGCCGTGACTGGAAATATTGATGTTATTCCTGTGAATACCTTGTTGGAAGCCATCCGTTTTCTAAATGGTGAGCAAGTTATTGAACCAGTAGAAGTCAATGCAGAACATTTGTTTTCAGAAGCACAGTGCTATCCAGTGGATCTGGCAGATGTGAGAGGCCAAGCTCATGTGAAGCGGGCTCTTGAAGTAGCTGCAGCAGGTGGTCACAATGTCCTCATGATCGGTCCTCCTGGATCAGGGAAAACCATGCTGGCTAAACGATTCCCAACTATTCTTCCTCAAATGACTCTGGATGAAGCCTTGGAAACCACCAAGATTCATTCCATTGCAGGTATGGTCAAAACCGAAGGACTGGTTGCCACTCGACCTTTCAGATCACCTCATCATACCATTTCAGATGCTGCTTTGGTTGGTGGCGGACGTATTCCACGTCCAGGAGAAGTGAGTCTGGCCCATCATGGCGTATTATTCCTAGATGAGCTGCCTGAGTTTCAGAAAAATGTACTGGAGGTGTTACGCCAGCCACTTGAAAATACAGAAGTCACCATCAGTCGTGCCAGCATGAGTCTCACCTACCCTGCCAATTTTATCCTTCTGAGTGCCATGAACCCCTGCCCCTGCGGTTATAGCAGCGACCCACGCCATGAATGCACCTGCAGTAGTGTCGGTATTCAGAAGTATATGGCTAGAATCTCTGGTCCGCTTCTGGATCGGATTGATCTTCATATAGAAGTCCCAGCCATTCCTTTTGAAGAACTATCCAGTAAACAAGATGGAGAATCGTCATTTGAGGTAAGAAAGCGTGTACAACTAGCCAGAGATAATCAAATCAAACGCTTTGCAAATGAGCCACATATTCATTCTAATGCTGATATGCCACCTAAAATGATCCGAGGACTCTGCAAAGTAGATGGTGAGTCAGCTTCCTTGCTAAAGTCGGCTATCACCAACCTCGGATTGAGTGCCAGAGCCTATGATCGTATTCTTAAGGTTTCAAGGACAATAGCTGATCTATCAGAATGTTCTGAAATTCGAGTTGAGCATATATCTGAAGCCATTCAGTACCGTACCCTGGATAGACAATTATGGATGGTGTGATGAGGGATTGGACTCAGAAAGGGCGATTGTTAGTCAGGATGTATCATCGGAGGTACATGTTGTTTTTGGGATTGCTGTAATTTGCTGTGGGACAGACTGTTACGGAATACTGCCGAGGGATACATAATCCCATGATTGAGATAAATCAACCACTTTTAAAGTCAAAGTGAGCATTCATTGCACATGTAAAAGCTGAAGCCTCCTCAAATCCTTTGCCATGAAGCGATCATAGATATTAACAAACGGATTAGTTATCCTCCTGTTCGTAAGATAGTTTTGAGCACGCCTAGTGATTTGCCTAGATTATAGCGAATTCCATTCTAATCGTGTGTGGATTGAAAAAGAATGATATAGGTCAACTTACGGTCTCGTTCTTTCCACCCTTTAGGAACAGCCAGATCATTATAGCCATTTCACCGATGAGACAGGGGCCCATGAAGATGGTCCAGAGGATTTCAGGATACGCGGGAAATAGTTTCCCTACACTATCCATGAGGTATCCAATAGCAGCTATAAACAGAAGAATGCTGAAGATCTTTGGAATAAAACCGGATTTGAGTACCAGATATCCCAGAAGTGCCAGATGGAAGCTGAAAAAGAATAGACCAAGCTCAAAGCCAGCATTGAATCCATCAAAGAGAAGCAAGAGTAGACCTTGGGATTCAGGCACTCCAAAGCCAGTGAGAATGCTGTTTCCACTTGAGATAACGGAAATTAGAATGAGATTCATCAATGCGCTGCCGAAGATGGCATCGTGTATAAGCATTAACCATGCAGAAAGTAGAGCGATACTCCTGTTTACATCTCTGAAGAACACATAGACCGCCCAGGCTCTGACAATATCACCAAGAATGACAATCAGCCAACTGACGATACCTACGCGAAACAAACCCGCGGAGGCAGTGAGATTATTGGAGGTGCTGACAGCATCCCCCGGTACAATCAATCCATTCACAAATCCACCAGAGAAAATGGCACCACCAAATGAGAGTAGAAAACCTATCCCGGCTACCAATGCAGCTTGCCTTTTTGATACATCATGTTTTATTAAATTCATGTCATGCCCTCCAGAGTTTCAGATAGTGAAAGCTATTTCCTCATCTAACCAGCTATTAAGAACTCACGGTCCCTACATCAGCGTAATACTTGATACCTACAATTGTTCGTAGCACTAATTATTGATAAGTTCCTTTGCAAAAATCATGCTAAGAACTTGGGCATCAAAAAATAGAAAGTCACACTACCCAGATTCGTCACGGGTACACACATAGAGTACACGGCAGAACACGCATGCCTGCATCTCACTGATACACAGTCACTTACAGAATCAGAATTGGGAATTTAAAATCCCTTGTTGTTTGCGATCAGCATTATTGGTTGCGTTTTACCAATCTGTCGTGAAGGTTTCACCTTATCAAGGAACTCTATATGCTTGACTGTCAGAGAGATGGCCCCAAAGTCCTCCTCTACAAGGCCGCGTAAAAGATAGGGACGTGCATTGCTGAGCATGCGACAAAACTTCCGATACACTTCAGGGAAAAACACGGTTTCGTAGATGGCTGTGGTATCCTCAAAGCTAATGAACTCCATGGGCTCATCATTCTTTGTGTGAACTACTTTCCCCGTAATGAGCCAGCCAATAACGGGAATCTCCTTCCCAACATACTTCCTAAGATCGCAGGCCCGTACATAAGCCAGATGCTGCAGCAGCTTCGCATATAGACTCAAAGGGTGGCGTGAGATAAGAAAACCCAGGACATCAGCTTCATGAATGAGCATTGTTTTTTCAGAATATGCTCCTGTGTCAGGGATGTAGTAGCTGTCACGTTCGTTTAGATCCAACAGAGACGCTGGTTTATCCCGTCGTTGTTGGCTGGCTCTGGCCTGATACAGCTGCCACATGAGTCCGGGTCGGGCTTCTATACCCTCTACACCGTCAAAAGAACCTGCTTTGATGAGAATACGTACATCAGATTGATCCAACTCAGGCATACGTCTCAAGAAACTCTCAAATGAGCGAAAACGGCCATTTGTCTCCCGCTCAGCAACGATGTACTCCAGTGCGGTTCGTTTGATTCCCTTCAGTTGCATAAACCCTATCTGCACCCAGTCATTCAGACCAGTATGTCGTATCTCTGAGTTATTGATACTGGGGAGCAGGACTTTCAAACCAAGACGACGCGCCTCCGAGTAATAGCCAAAAGTAGAGTAGTATCCACCCAGATTGGTCATGACGGAGGCGATAAACTCCGCCGGATAGTGAGCTTTCAGATAGGCTGACTTGAATGAGACCAAAGCATATGAGGCAGAATGGGGCTTACAAAAGGAATACCCTGAAAAGGACATGATCATTTCCCAGAGGGTTTCGATGATGCTATCTTCTACCCCATTCTCACGTGCTCCATTAACAAATTTCTCACAATAATCACGGAGCTTAGCCTCTTTGTGTTTCTTGGACATGACCTTGCGCAATTCGTTGCCTTCATCGGCATCGAAACCGGCCAGACGCATAGCAACTCGCGTGACATCTTCCTGGTAAACCATTATCCCATAGGTCTCTTTGAGGGTTTCATCAAGTAAGGGGTGAAGTGGATCATAGTCACCACCATGGAGACGGCGGACAAACTCTCTGATCCATTTGTTGGCTGCCGGTCGGATAATACTGGAGGCAATGACCAGGTTTTCATAGTCACCCGTTTGCATCTTACTCAGCAGTTGACGAGTAGCCGGGGACTCTACATAGAAACAGCCCATGGTGCGGGCAGTACGGATGAGCTCCTGGGTTCGTAAATCTTCCAGGGGGTTTAGTTTCCAATATGGGATATCCACACCATAATGCTCATGTACATCGGCCAGAATATCCCGAATGACAGCCAGAGAGCGATTTCCCAGGAGATCAATCTTGATCAGCCCAAAGTCCTCTGCCTGATCTTTCTCCCACTGGATGATCTGAACGCCTTTGGGAGCACGCTGAATCGGTACATAGCTACGGATTTCATGGGGTGTCAGGACAACTCCCCCGGGATGGACGCTCAGGTGTCTGGGAAATCCAGCAAGGTAGAAGCCATTACGGATTATCTCTGGCCAGGGGTCCTTGAGATCAAGATCGCTGAGCAAGGGATTGGTGGCTAGCTCCTCAAATGGGTCACTGACATACCATAAATGGGACAGACGCTTGGTTACAATACCTATCTCACTCTCAGTCAGTCCATATACCTTAGCTACTTCTCGAATAGCAGCCCGCGCCTTGAAGGTCACATGGTTACAGATCATGGCTGAATGGGAGTCACCGTAGGTATCAAAGGTATACTGCAAAATCTCGTCTCGAGTATCCCAGGGGAAATCCACATCAATATCTGGCGGGTCCTTGCGCCCGGGAGACAGGAAGCGTTCAAAGAAGAGATTGTGGCGGATGGGATCGACATGGGTGATTTTCAATGTATAGGCGACAATACTGGCTGCAGCACTCCCCCGTCCACATGTGATGGGTGATTGCTTGACGATATCCTGAACTGTGAGGAAGTAATTAGAGAAGCGTTTCTCTTTAACAGTCTTCAACTCATGCTCAATGCGGTCTCGGATACGATCTGTCATATTGCCATAGCGCTCCTGAGCACCCAGATAGACACGATTTTTTAGTTCCTGGTAATCCCTGCTATCATTGGAGTCAGGAAAAATGAAGTTGTCCAGCGGTGGTCTCCACTGGCATTTTGCAGCAATTTCCATGGTACGATCCAGGGCCTCCTCTGCAAAGGGCAGTACATCGAGCGTTTCTGCCGGACTATGGAGATAATTATCAGTGGGAATGAGTTCTTCTTCAGGCAAGCGTGACAGTTTGGTGTTCAGATTGATGGCGCGCATAATGCGATGGAGCTGATGTCCCCGAGGTGAGCCCATGTATGCAGGGATGTTAGCCACACATGGAAAACCTTTCTCACGAGCCCAGTGGTACAAGCTGTAACTGCCTGATTTCAGGGAGACATACACATCCTCGGACTGGTATGCCTCCAGTAAATCACGGCTCTGGGTCAGCATGACCAATCCTTCCAACCGTCCAGTGAGATGTTTGAGCAGATCGAAGCTTTCTTCAGCATCATGGCGCTGGCTGATCAGGCGACAAAGGTTGGAATAGCCTGTGATGTTTTTGACCAGCAGAACAGCCTTGCGCTTCTGCGCATCATCTAATGTTGCCCCAACGATCATATCCAGACCACGCTCTAGGGCTGTCTGATAAAGGAAGATCATGCCATAGAGATTATTGGTATCAGCAATGGCAAATTGGGTATAGCCCTTCTTGATCATGAAATCGCATAGATGCTTTGGGGAAAGGGTTCCCCTGAGTAAAGAGTAATGGCTATGGACTTCGAGAGGGATCATTTAATTACGAATTACAAATTACGAATTTGATTTTTCATAGTGCGTTGAATACTGCCAAGGATCTTCAATAGCTCACTGCAATCTTCCAAAAGGGATTTAGACTGAGTTGGACTCAAATACCCGCTATCCTGCATAAGGCGAAGCCAGTAATGTGTCTCGCGTGCTTCCTTATATGAAATTGATAGCTTTGCCTGGAAATCTTTTTGTGATTGACCACCAATCGCTTCTTCCACATTTGCCCCGATAGATGTACCACTTTTCACTAGCTGTTTCGAAAGTACATACTCTTGTTTTTCTTTCACCAGGTACTGGTAAAGCTTCACGATTCTCACTGCAAATGCATAGCTTTTTGTCTGAACTACATTGTTTTGCTTCATAGTCATTCCTAATTCCTAATTCCTAATTTGTAATTTCTTAGGGGGATCATTGTAGTCCGCCCTCAGGATGTGGCCGGATGGATCTCTGGTAGGCAATCAATTTTGGTCGCAAAGCATCATAGCCTCGTTCAAAGCGTTTTACCTCGGCCTCCTGCAGGTACTTGAGTTCCCTGGCAACCAACAATTGGGCATAAATCTCATTCAGAGCCCCCAGAGCAACATCTACGGCGTGCTGGCGGTCTTTGGTTGTGCGTCTAGAGGTTCCCTCAGCCAGAATAGCCGGGATACTCACTGCAGCTCGTTGAAGCTGGGCGGTCATACCCATACGTTCTTTATCCGGGAATTGTGAGGTAATGGTATAGATATATTTGGCCATAAGTATTGCACGTTGGAAAACATCCAACCCCTTGAAGGTTGCCATCGCTATGCCCTGACTGGGCTGTGTATGATATCGTTCCCAGTGTTCAGGACAATGGGCTCTGTGAGTCCAAATCGTATGACAGGGTAACCATGTCGGGCACGCAGCTTGTCCATGGCCTGGTGCAATTCGCCATGTTTGGCAGCATCAGGATCAATCACCTTGGAAAAAAGACTGATCTGTTGGGCGGCCTGTATGAGGTTCTCAAAACCGATGGAGAGATAGCGAACCCGAGTACGTCGCTCAAAGAGTTGCTCAAAGATTTTCTGGGTATGATAGAACATGAGATATTCTTTATGCGTTGCTTCAGGTAGACGCACTGTACGTGTGGCAATCTTGCTGTCGGAATAACGGCAAAAGATACGAAAGCTGTTGACCTTCTTGTTCTTCTGGCGCAAGCGGGTGCAGCCATTCTCAATGAGATAATAGACAACTCCCATAATCAATTGGTCATCGTTGCTATCCTCACTGAAGGTATACTCCTCTTTTATCTCCAGACGCTGCTCTGGGGGCATTACAGGGCTTAGATCAATACCCAGAGCCTTCTGATGTAAGGTCAGAGCATTCTTGCCAATGACCAGAATCAACTTATTGATGGGAACTGCTGCCAACATACCAATGCTGGTCAGGTTCAACTCCTCCAGAAGCACCTGATCGGTGGTGTGACCAATACCTGGCAACATCTTGAGTTCCAGGGGATCCAGGAAGGTGCGCTCGTTGCCAGGTAAAACATCAAAAAGCTCAGCATATTGGCGGATGTAGCGTGCTGCCACTGATGAAACCAGCTTGTTTGCAGAAATACCAATACTTGAAGTCAGGCGGAATGATTCACGGATATCCTTATGAATACGATAGGCACTGTCCTTAATGCGTCCCAGCAAGCGTGTGGTACCCGTCATATCAATGGCAACCTGTCCATAGCGGATGGGCTCAACATAGGGTGAATAACGGGAAACCTGACTGGTAATGGCGTTCATTGCGCGCTGGTAAAGTTCCGGATTGGAATCCACCACGATAAGACGATGCTCCAGTTTGAGTGCCTGTCCAAGAAGCATGCCCCGATGGATGCCTTCCTGGCGGGCTTCCCTGGAAGCTGATAATATGATTGCCCGTCCTCCAGATCCAGATGCCACCACCACAGGTCGATCGCGATAGCTGCTATGGACAGCCTGCTCAACCGTAGCCGGGAATGATGGAACTTCTATGTGTAGAACATCTTTCATGGTCAAAAGTCCCAAAGTCGAAGGTCAAAGGATGAAAAGCAGAAGGTAGAAGTCAGGAGTCAGGAGTCAGGGAACAGAATTTCTGGAGAATATCCTATTCCAAACTCGAGGATGCCTAACCGGCAAGGCGGCTGGTAGTGGCGATCTCATAGTGAATCACAGGAGCTGCTGGACGGACAGGCCTGGTTTGTTTCTTCGGTGCAGGGACAGTGGCCGAAAGTCCAGCTACTCCATGGGATACTGACGACAATACAGCTCTGGTTCTTCCCCGGGGACCACGAAACAGGCTGGAGGCGGGCTGAGGTATTGAATTGTATCGCATATGTGATCCTTTTGAATGTTCGCTATTCTTAGTACTTACTACGCTTGATATTGCCGAAGGAGACCAACAACAACACCCTTGAGGGCAAAGTCATCATCTTCTTCCACCAGGATGGGCTGATACTGGCCGGAACTGTTACAGGGACGTAGTGTGACCCCACCAGGATGCAGGTCCAGCTTTTTGACTGTGGCCTCTCCGTTGATGGTGGCGACTACAATCTGGCCGCTTTCAGCTTTGGGTTGGGGTTTTACAATGATGACATCACCATCTTCAATATTGGCATCCATCATAGAATCTCCACGAACCCGTAATGCAAAATTATTGGTTCCTTTGAGAAGGTAGCGTGGCACTTCCACAGGTTCAGGAATCTCAATCGCCTCAATGGGGATACCAGCAGTGACCTGTCCCAGGATATCCAGAACAACCGTCTCTCCTACCAGACCAGTCAGCCGAATATTGCGGGCAGCATTGCTCTTATTAAAAGAGATATAGCCCCTTTCACGCAGAATGTTCAGTTTCTTCTGGATAGAGAAATTGGAATTCAATCCAAAGAATTCCCGTATCTCAGAAATAGTTGGCGCCATCTGGTGGCTCTGAATGAACTGTGAGATGTATTCGTAGAGTTCGCGTTGCTTTTTGGTTAGCATGCTCTTGCTCCATGGGTGACATCAACATATATGTTTGTGCTCTGTGTCTCACTATATCGTGCAACAGTAGCCAAAGCATCAGATTGGAGAAATCTATGATCAACAGTCTTCTCTGCCATTGCAGTAGGAGTAATGTCCACAAGATCAAACACTTCTATGGCATGCTGGATTAATCGTTCTCCATGCCCAAAGTTTCTATGGTTCTGATGCATTTTCTTCTCCGCTTTCCATTCAGTTTTTTTCATGGATCCAATATAGGTGTACAAAAGGTGTATATCAAGTAAATGATGTATTTTTATACAAAAAAAAGCCCCGCAGAAGATGCGAGGCTTATTAAAACGTGTGTGACAAAGGCTTACTTGAATTCGATAGAAACAATCCGTCCATTCATATCAAACACAGCGACACCATTATCATAGAGCCAAACCTGGTTTGTTTCATCTACAATATATCTCTCAATGGGATCACCATACTGACGATAGATGCGTTCCTGATCAGAGCCTTTGATCAAAATAGGTGGCGCAGTCTCATTACTACCATTGCCATTGTCATCAGCAGCAGAAAGCCCATATTCTTTAACCATGGCCAATTCCTGCTCCATAGCTTCCAGGTTGAGGACAATAGAGTCCAATTGAGCTACCATACCTGGAGGCATACCTTTTCCACTGGAATTAACGGCTTTTTTCAGGATCTTGATCTGTTTCACGATGACAGGAATCTGTTTGCCCAGCTTACCCTGATTTTTCTTGAGGGTGGCAACATCCTTTTCAAGCGCTTTAATCTTTGAGATGGCCATCTTCTGGAATTTATCATTCTTATCAAACAGTGTTTTAAGCTTTTGATCCACTTCCGTGTTAGCGGCATTGGATGAACAATTCCATACGAACATCGAAATCATAGCAAGTGTTAATAATATTTTCAGTGACTTCATCATTTTTCCCATCTTAATGAATGCATTAACTCTGGTTGACTAAACCAAAATAGCTATAAATCCTGTAATGCCTCGATTTTTTTAATGAGCTCTGCCCGCCCCTCATTGGTGGAGACATCAGCAACAAAGTCCTCATCCAGATTCTGGACCCATCCTAACGCAGCAGCAAAATCTCCGGCTGCATAATTTGCAGCCGCCAGCATGATGGTGATTTCAGCATAATCAATGCGCCAGTTATGGGTAAATTCAAACACAGGTCGAAATTCGATAATCTCTTCCCCCCTGGAAATAGCCCTGACATAATCACCAGTTACATGATAGCTCAAAGCAATACCAGCTAACATTTCAAAGCGAACCTGGCTGCTATCGATGGTGATTAGATCAAGACCACTATTAAAGAAGGTAATGGCCGTATCGGGGCTATTAAATTCGATATAACACCATCCGGCACCATTATAACCATCAATGTATTGGGTGTCCATAACCAGACCTTCCTGAAAATGGGCCAACGCACTCACGAAATCACGCTCCGCATACAAGGTCCAGCCATACTCTACAAAATCATCAACTTCAGGATCGATTTTCTCACGGCATCCAAACAGGCCTACGAGTAGGATCAGCGCAAACAACCATTTTATTATATTCATCTTCACACCTCCTACCTTAGAACCAGCATTTTGACAGTTTTCGCATAGCCCTTGCCCGTCATGAGTCGGGCAAAGTAAAGACCACTACTTACCTGTTTGCCCTGGTCATCCAGGCCATTCCAGATAATAGAGTAACTGCCAGGCTGCATTTGAGTTTCCATGAGAGTCCGAACTTCCTGACCCCTGATATTGTAGACACTAAATCTAATATCCTGATTTAAACCATCCAGAAAGCCTATATCAAAATCAATCGTCGTTGTAGGATTAAAGGGATTGGGGTAGTTCTGCGACAATTGGCTCTTCTCAGGGACAATAATGGTTCGTGGTCCTAATTTAAAGGAACCCATTGTGGCAGCCCAGGCCCTGACCCGTTCTCCATCTGAGACCGACGCCAATTCAACATAATCTCCGGCTATATCCTGGATGTAGATAGCTTGATCATTTGTCAGTGCCGGCATACTCACCAATACAGGTTCAGCGAGAACCACACCATCTGTGAGCACTTTGTAGCGTGCATCATCGTTAGCACTTAACATTGAATCCAATACTGCAATTCGAGTTGATTTAGCAGCACTGTTTGAGCTACCCTTTATTTCAAATTGCTCATCAGGACTGCGCGCTAACCATCCAGATCCACGTTTAATCAGGCTAACGGTGACATTGACTGTTATGGTTGTGTCTCCAACCCAGTTCTCAGCGTATACCTCAAAAGCGTTGAGACCTTCAGTAGAAACTTCTACAACAGCTACATAACTGAAAGTATCAATAGTTGTAAGCTCAACTTCCAGTCCTGAATGCGTAACCGAAAGTGAATCAATCATACCCAGGCTATCTACAATCATCATTTCATAATATGAGGGGTATGCCCTGTTTTTATAAAATGCGACAACAGGTGCTGGAACATCAAAAATATCCAAGGACACCTTGACAGTAATTGTATCCTGGAGGGGATCATTTGTCAGAAGCCGGAATTGACCACCATATCCACCTACAGTAAATGCAGCTGGACTGATATTAATAGCAATAACGGCACTACTGTCATATTCAATGGTATCAGCCTCAATTGGCAGACTTATCCATGCTGGTGCATCCAAAAGTGACCATCGTAAATCAGTCAAACCAAGATTGCTCAGGGTAAAGGATGTGTCAATTTCAGTCAGTCGCGCAATATTAACAGCGATGCTATCAGTGTTTAACACTGCAAAGGCAGAGGATGTTGTCACATGAAAGGTATCTGCAACAGCTGAAGTATCAGCCTGATCCAATGCACGAACATACCACTCTATAATACTGGATGGAAAATCCATCACTGAGACATCAACAGTGATTGACGTGTCCCCAGTTGCAAGCATGGTATCATAGTCAGCACCTTCAAGGCTGAGTCGATAGGTAACTGGGTTGTCCTCTATATCAAACGCTGTGGTCCAGGAAAATGTCAATAAGAGACTATCACTAGGACTCAATTGGGTTGAATCAGCTGGCAACAGTAGTGTTACTGGTTCAGGCGCATCATTGACCTGCAGCACTTCAATTACATACTGGGTAGTGTCTGCTTCTCCCAGGTGGTCCCTAACCCGGACAATAAGTGTGTCTAACCCAACATCTGCATTCAATGGGGTCCATGAAATCATTCCAGTCAGGGAATCAATTTCCGCACTATCTGGATATTGGATCATGGAGTAGAATAATGAATCTCCACTGATCGTCTCAAGATCCAGATCTGTAGCCGGGAGGATAAAGTTATACAAAGTATCCTCCTGAATACTAGTATCTGCTATGGCTAGAAACTCGGGAGGTGAATTTATTACAAATTGGAAGATATCCACACTGGTTGGATTTTGATAGTTATAAGCACTATCAATGGCCATAACTTCGACCTGATAATCAATTCGATTATCCAGAGAATCACCTGGCAGAACCACCTGCCAAGAACCATTCTCCATAAATGTAAATTGAGTCATACTATCAGCTTGCCAATCCGAGGTGATGTCATTCCACCACAGAGAATCTGACATTCTCTTGATATTTACCCAGACACTATCTACTCCCGAAAGTTCATCGCTGGCAATACCTGTAATGGATGAGTCAGCATTCCACTCCCCAATATGGTAAAATGGGTCCAGGTTAAGCGCATTCAGAGGCCGTATCAAATCTGCTACTACGCCCTGTGTGGAAATAGTATCAGAAATATTGCCAGCTGAATCAAGACTGCGGACATTGATAAAGAAACTATCGGCGTGTACGAAAGTCCCAAATGTATCAATCATGACCGTATCTAAAGTGAGGTCATACCAATTGACCTCATCTGCCAGACCAGCTGAGCTACCAATGGAATATTCGTATCTAAGAATATCAGATACTGGATCTGCAAAACCATCCCAGGCCGCGGCGAGGGTATCATCAGCATTCACAAAGCCATTCATATAGGTGGCCGATGGAATAAAATGACCCGTATCAGGAGCAGTTTGATCAATGACAAATACGGTATCTATACGTGTGCTGGTCGTGGAATTTCCGAATGCATCAATGATATCAACTTCCATGACAATAATTGCACCATCCGAAAAATCTCCAGGGCTGGCTACAATGCCTTCGATTTCTGCGGCCGTATAGCTTAATTGTCGATCGATGAAGGCTGTGATTTCAGTCGTATCGCCGAGAACAATAAAATTTTCAGCTTGCCAGGTACTGAGATGGATCCAGCTGTAAACAATACCATCAATCAGCGAGTTATCAGTGTCATCAATAGGTACTGTCATGTCAAGACCAGTACTATATGAGTTCCAATATCCTTCAACAACGTTGCTACCCGATGTCGAGTAGGTATCGATGGTTATCTCACCTGGAACCACGCGATCCACAAATAATTCAAAAATACTACGATTACCTTGTGTCTCATTCCCAGCATTGTCGCGCAAAGTTACTGTTGTCAGGAATGTGATATCATTATCAAAACCTGCTAAAGTATCTATGCTGGTTGAATCCAGGGTTACAATTTGGACCGTATCCAGATCTGTAATACTAATGAGCGTGTCCAGCGTCAACCAGCCAGAGCCCATATCAAATTGAGGAATGATATAGCCTGAGGACAATGTTGGATCATCAGCAATGGGTACATGGATTGTGATGCCTGCGTTTGTTGAATTGAATGCATTCACAACTATATTCCCATTGTATGCCATCACCGTATCAACGTCAGCCACAGCGGGTCCAGCAATATCAAGGAATAGTGAGTCAGTGATCATCGATCCGGCAGTTTGATTGCCAGCTCTATCCGTCATCACAATTCGAGTATAAACATATTCACCATCACTGTTATCATAGTTTGCTAAATTCTGAATATCCACAGCTTCAACAATAATCGTCGTATCTGTATTCACTGTAAATATGGGAATATTACTCAGCACAAAACTTGGGCTGCCAACTTCAGTAATTTGCATGGTTACATCAGCATAGCCATTTACCATAGTGGAATCATCTGGGATGCTCAGAGTCAATGCCAGTGAATCAGAGTTTGCATTCCAGGTGTTTTCTGGAAGGTTTTCACCATAAATGGAATCAAGAACTGCTGTGAAGTTAGCAGGTGGCGTAACATCAATCTCCAGTAGTGTAAGACTGGTATCATAAACGGTTGCATTCCCAGCTTGATCAAGTACAAATGCCTGGAATTCCAGGAATTTGCCACTTCCAAAGTTGGTTAAGTTTACAATTTCAGTCGAATCAATGGTGATTATGTGTGTCGGATCAACAGTTTGAAGGGTATCTATTTTCAGAAATGTCTCAAATGGGAATGGAATCACGCGCCCCATACAAAAGACCTCGCCTCCAAGCATGGACAAATCAGTATCATCCAATGGAACGATGATATTGACCTGGTTATTCTCCAGCATCCAATATCCTGGAGAAATTGTCCCTCCTGAGGTAGTAACAATTCCTGTAGAATTATCAGCATGGGGTATTTGATCTACAACTGTGACTGGTTGTCCAACTGGACTACTTGTCGTGTTCCCTGCAACATCAGTGAGGATGGCATCAAATTCAAGCGTTTGAACCGTACCCCAGTCTATCAATGCTTCAAGGGTATCCCGTGGAACCGAAATAGTGATATCTTCCAGAGTGGTAACGGATACCGGTGACATGACATCCTCCTGGAGATTTACTCCCACGCGCAGCTGGAGCTCTCCCCCAATAAGGGTATTGTCACCATCCGGTAAATTAATGGTTACCTCGATACTATCATTTGTGAGGTTAAAGTAATTGTCCCGGATAGTACCGCCTGTAGCCAGCATAGTTTCCAGATCAAATGCACCTGGAGCCGTGTAATCGACAATGAGTGAATAAAGGGGTGTACTTTCAGTCACATTTCCCGCTCTATCAGTAAGAACTGGCGTAAATCTGAGCGTATCCCCATCGTTGAACAGAAGTGTATTCAGATCAGCTGCTGAAAGATTCATCGTAAGTGTTGAACCGATATCTCCTTCAACAAGGATTGAATCAAAACCAGATTCGGCAAACGGTGTACCTCCTCCAATTCTGGATCTAAGATCAAAGAGGCCCCCAATCATACTGCTGTCATTTGGAATCTCTGCAGTAATAGTATACTGGGTGTTTGTTGCATTCCAACGTGCTGTATTGTACTCAATGCCACCACTGGCAGCATAAGTCCCTTCAGTAATCAAATCTGGATAGGTAACATCTATCTGTAAAGTTGTTTCACTCGTATTGCCTAAAGTTTGATTGCCAGGCATGTCTGTAATCACACCGCGAATTTGAATGGAATCACCGATGGCAAAATTTGGCAATGCTTCCACTTGTGCTGCACTCAATGTGATTGTAATAGGATCTGCTGTTGAAATCGTAACCGTGCCACCAATGTTCACAAATGGATTTTCATCAACACGCCCCTGTAGTCGAGCACTTCCACTGATGAGCGATCCATCAAAAGCCGAAATGGGCAAGGTTACTCGAATAGAATCTGTGGTTGCATTGTAATAACCTGAAACGACAGGATCACCTACAACTACTATATCTCCAGTATCTATAGTATCTGGGACCACACCATCAATGTGCAGATCAAAATCAGAAAGTATGGTTCCTTCAGTAGGAATTGCCAAATCAACTGGATTTCCAACAATATTGGCCAACGTACCAGTCCCGCTTACTCTAATTTCAAAGACAGATAATACGTCCACCGAATCACCTGGCAACACTTCATACGAGAAGGTCGCCTGAGATGTATTGTTTATGGAACCAGCAGCTATGCCAACAACACGGTTGGTATCACCGGTTTCCAGGCTTACAAGCAGTGAATCTGTATCCAGGCTAACACTCTCTTCGAAAGTGACGATGATATCAATCGCATCCCCGATCTTATAGAACGCATCTGAAGTGCTTGTGGTGGTGATATTGAGAATGACCGGATTATCACCATAGAGGTTAATACTCCGTACATCAAGATTTGCACCATCTGGAATACTGAGATCGGCAAGATTACCTGCCAGATCATATACTGCATCGGAAGTTGTAGTGACACTATCAATACTCAGTGGAGCTGCATTATCCTCAGCTGCTACCATAAAATTAAAGGAAAGTGTATCTGATTCATCGATGCTGTTTGTATCCAGAACACGAGCTGAATTTGTATTCAAATACGTGTAAAGTGTTGCACCACTCATGTTCACAGGCTCTGAAAAATTCACTCTCACATTAACATTATCATTGATGCCATAGTTGCCATCAGCGTTGAGAGACGTAATATTGTCAATAACTGGAATATCCCGATCCACATAAAATGTATCTGTACTTGCAGCAGAGCTTAATTTCTCGTTGCCTGCATAATCCTCAATAAGAGCTGTGATGTGATAAACTTTATCGTCATCAAAGGACGTATGAGACTCGACTTCACTTTGGTTCAATGGAATAATCACCGCATCTCCGATGTCTCCAGATCCAATGGTGTAGGAACTTCCCAAAGTTTGTCTGCCTGATATTGAGGCAAAATAGCCCTGAACATAAACGCGACCTCCAACCAGAGATTGATCATCTCCAATATCAAAGGCGATGTTCATTAGGGTATCCGAGCCATTCCAATAACCTGAGGTAGGATTAGTACCATTAATTGTAATAGCGCCCACGGTAAAATCTGCAGGGGCATTACCATCAACAATAATAGCTGCATTATCAGCCAGGTTTGAATCGGCGGGAAGGGTGGTTAGCACAACTGCATTACCACCAATATCAATAATATCACCACCGTCCACTCCAATACCTGTGACTGTTAAATCAAGACTGGAATCACCTGCAGCTACTGTTAATGTGGCTGTGGCCTCTCCACTGGATATAACTGTCGCATCTATGATCTGATCAACACCATCACCTGTATCCAGTGTAATCTGCAATTCACTACCTGTTGAGAAACTCACATTCTCACTAAAGCGAACCGTAATGTCTAGACTCTCACCGATACCAAGTGTATCAGCTGCGGTTTCGGCATAGATACTCTGGATAAAAGGAACTTCACCATCTACTGTCAGAGCGCTGTTGTCTGACAGGTTTTCACCTGTTGGTATGCTTGATAAATCTGCAGTATTACCTGCAGAATCTTGTAATGTCGCTGCTGATGTTGATACAGAGTTTACATCTAAATCTGTACTATACTCATCTGCTGAAACTGTATAAGACATAATGACTGAGTCAGTCAATGCAAAGCTGGTCAGAGTTATTACAGCATCATCTACAACATCTCCTGTCTCCAGCTCGGTGCGTAATGTACCACCCCCAACTAACTTGACATCTTCATTGAAAGTCAATGTGATGGTTGCATTATCGCCAATACCAAGGGTATCAACCGAGGGGTCTGAAAATATGGATGTTATCGTAGGTGATAGCTGATCAATATCGAAACTACTGGCACTCTCTGTACCGGAAGTACTGTTTCCAGCATTATCTGTGAGAACTGCAGTGAAATGCAATTCCGCACCATTAGCAAAACTTGATATACCTTCAACTGCACTGGAATCAAGGGTTACATCCAGTGGACTTCCATAGGCCACCAGTTCTACTGGATCACCTATATCCTCAGGTGTATTACTCCCTATATAGCCTTGAAGTTGAACGGTTCCACCATCCAATGAAGGATCATTCTTGATGGGAACACTCACAGAGATACCACTGTTATCCTGATTCCAATATCCAGCAACTACATTGGGACCGGTAATCGTTACTGCACCTACTGTAAAAGCTATCGGAGCTATTCCATCTACCTTGATAGCTGCATTATCAGCCAGGTTTGAATCGGCGGGAAGGGTGGTTAGCACAACTGCATTACCACCAATATCAATAATATCACCACCGTCCACTCCAATACCTGTGACTGTTAAATCAAGACTGGAATCACCTGCAGCTACTGTTAATGTGGCTGTGGCCTCTCCACTGGATATAACTGTCGCATCTATGATCTGATCAACACCATCACCTGTATCCAGTGTAATCTGCAATTCACTACCTGTTGAGAAACTCACATTCTCACTAAAGCGAACCGTAATGTCTAGACTCTCACCGATACCAAGTGTATCAGCTGCGGTTTCGGCATAGATACTCTGGATAAAAGGAACTTCACCATCTACTGTCAGAGCGCTGTTGTCTGACAGGTTTTCACCTGTTGGTATGCTTGATAAATCTGCAGTATTACCTGCAGAATCTTGTAATGTCGCTGCTGATGTTGATACAGAGTTTACATCTAAATCTGTACTATACTCATCTGCTGAAACTGTATAAGACATAATGACTGAGTCAGTCAATGCAAAGCTGGTCAGAGTTATTACAGCATCATCTACAACATCTCCTGTCTCCAGCTCGGTGCGTAATGTACCACCCCCAACTAACTTGACATCTTCATTGAAAGTCAATGTGATGGTTGCATTATCGCCAATACCAAGGGTATCAACCGAGGGGTCTGAAAATATGGATGTTATCGTAGGTGATAGCTGATCAATATCGAAACTACTGGCACTCTCTGTACCGGAAGTACTGTTTCCAGCATTATCTGTGAGAACTGCAGTGAAATGCAATTCCGCACCATTAGCAAAACTTGATATACCTTCAACTGCACTGGAATCAAGGGTTACATCCAGTGGACTTCCATAGGCCACCAGTTCTACTGGATCACCTATATCCTCAGGTGTATTACTCCCTATATAGCCTTGAAGTTGAACGGTTCCACCATCCAATGAAGGATCATTCTTGATGGGAACACTCACAGAGATACCACTGTTATCCTGATTCCAATATCCAGCAACTACATTGGGACCGGTAATCGTTACTGCACCTACTGTAAAAGCTATCGGAGCTATTCCATCTACCTTGATAGCTGCATTATCAGCCAGATTGGAATCTGCTGGAAGGGTGAAAATAGAACTATTTCCACCAGCATCAACCAGACTACCAGCATTCATCTCTAAACTTATTACTGTAAGATCCAAACTGGAATCACCAACAGATACTGTATAACTGGCCATCATCTCAGTTCCGCTAATACTTGTCGCAGAAATGACTTGGTCGGTGTCCCCGGTCTCTAGAGTTATATTTAATGAATCACCACCAGAAAAACTCACATTTTCATTGAATCGAACTGTAATATCAACAATCTCACCCACACCTGCGGTATCGGTTGCGGTACTTGCATAAATACTTTGGATAACGGGAGCTGCTCCATCGATAACCAGGTTACTATTATCAACCAAATTTTCACCTGGAGGCAATGTGGATAAATCAGCCTCATTTCCAGCCGAATCCTGCAGGGTTGCTCCCGAGGTTGACACTAAAATTACGTCCAAATCTGCGCTGGATTCACCTGCAGATACTTCGTAGGAAAAATTTACCACATCTGTGAGTGAAAAACTACTCAACGTAGCAACCGCATCAGCAACTAGTTCACCAGTCTCAAGTGTCGTTCTTAATGTACCAGCACCTATTAATTTTACCTCCTCATTAAAAGTCAAAGTGATAGTTGCCGAATTCCCAATTCCCAGCGTATCGTCAGACGGACTTGATGTAATACCTGAAATGGTGGGAGAAGTTTGATCTATTGTGTAACTGATGGCACTGGGACCACCCTGTTTACTATTGCCTGCATTATCTGTGATGATAGCAGAAATGTGAAATATTTTGCTATCCGAAAACCCTGGTATCCCCTCAACAAAACTAGAATCAAGCAACACATCAAGAGTATCTCCAACAGTTTCTAGAGTCACAGCATCGCCAATTGACTCAGCAGTATTCGTTCCTGTATAACCCTGCAATTGAATGGTACCCCCATCAAGGGAAGGATCATTATTAACGGGGACTCGAACAGATATACCACTATTATCCTGATTCCAATATTGAGGAACCACATTGGGACCGGTAATTGTAAATGGACCGACAGTAAATGAAGCCGGATATTCACCGTCAATTACTAGTTCATCTTCACCATTAGCAACATCAAGATCAGTCACGCCAGTAAGGGTTAATCTATTAGTCACACTATTTCCACCATCATCCTTCAACGTGGCACTGTCTGTCAATGACAGGCTGTCCACCGATAAATCGGTGGATTGATCAGTTTCAGAAATTGTATAAGTGGCAGTCACAGAGTTCCCACTAGGATTACTCACATCAACCGGGGTTGTAACACCATTTAAATAGAGTTTGAGCGATCCAGAACCAGCAAGTTCTACCTCATCAGTAAAATTTATAGTGATGTCGATTTGGTCCCCAATTCCCAGTATTCCACTAGGCTGTGAAGAAGAAAAGGATTTAATGAGAGGTGCAATTCCATCAATGTGGAGATTACTATTACTGGCTAAAGGGATTGAGCCAAGTCGGCTCACATTTGCATCATTACCTGCAAGGTCTCGGAGCGATCCAAATGCGATCAAAACTGAATCCACATCCAAATCCCCAATACTATCACCTTCAACAACTGTGTAAGTCCCAGACGGAGAGTCATCATTGGAAAAACTTCCAATACTCACATCTGTGGGGACACCTGTTAGATCAATATCAATCTGACCATCCAGTGTAACTGCTTCATCAAATTCGATGCTAATTGATGGTGTCGCATCAATACCAAAGGTTCCAAAAACCGGAGTAGAGGTAAATCCATCGATTGTAGGAGCAGTTTGATCAACGTTAAGCGTTGAGGAACTAGCACTTACAATTGTTGAATTTCCAGCATAGTCCGTAATAATGGAAGCAATTTTTAATACCTCACCATCGGTAAAACCGCCAATGCTTTCTATTCGTGTATTACTTACAGTAACTAATTGATCGTCATTTGGATATATGTTTAATGTAGTAGGAGAGCTGATCGTATCATCTATTGTGGCTGTTGCGCCAAAATAACCCAGAATTTGAATGGTGCCATCTTCTAAGGAAGCATCTGCATCTATATCGGTATAAACCTTTATGCCAGTACTGGTTGAGTTCCAATACCCAGCTTTTATCACTGACCCAGTTGTAAGTACCGAATCTGGGCTAATATCTGCAGGTGCAGTTTCATCAAATTGAAATGGTGGATCTAAAGCCAGTAGAGTTAACGGTGCATTGTTAGATTGCTTAAACTGTACTTTAAATTGAAGAGTGTTACCTGCAGAAGTGAATCCAGATAATGCTTGCAGTTCAGCATCAGTATAAGTTACGGTTATGGATGAATCAGTACTAGTTGAAAAATCAACGGCCAACAATGTTGATGACTGGAAACCATTTGAGAATAACTGAATTTGATATTTCCCAATCAATGTATCTCCTGGCACAGTAAAACTAAAGGTTCCACCCGTATTGCCAGCATTCCAGCGGTCGCTCACAACGGTTCCGCCCGTTGGGGCAAAAGTCTGTCCCATGACAAGAGAACCCATTAATAAGAAGAAAATGAGACCTCGCTCAAATATTCTAACAACGCCAGTTTTTGCTGAATTCTTCATAATTGCATTCTCTATTTTCTTTTCAAATTATTTACAGTTCCAGTCCGATTGAGAGACGCATCTCTGCCCACCATACCGGTCCCAAAGTATCTAAATCAGTTATAAGAACCCCGCGAGTGCCCACGCGGAGAAATGAGTTTCTCGTTGGCCTGAACCGATAGCCCAATTCAACCAAACTGCCCATATTTGATTCCCAGAAACCAAAACCAAAGGCAGCACTTGACTGATCCCCAATAGCCGAAGCCTGGATTGTATATGATATTCCTGAAAAGGAGCCACCCTCGGGAAAAGTATTCTCAAAGCTAAAAGTAGATGCCTCAAACAGGAAGTATAAGGGTATACTTTCTACATAAACTACATAGGGTAGTTTTATAGCCATACCGCCATCAATATAGGAATACCATGATTCAAGAGCTCCAGCAACAGCAAAGGGTGAAGCCATATTGAATGACAGGTATGACCCGTTCAATCTGCTATTCTTAAACATTCCAACTGCTGGTCCTTGTACTTCTGTTCGTTTCGTGGCCTTTTTCTTCTCTGCAACAACTTCCGCTGGTTCAGGTTCAGCTTGCACATCCTCTTCACTACCATATAATTCTTTTACAAGGGCATCGTAGTCATAGTCCGTATTGCCTGAGCCATCCTGACCATCACCAAAGACCATTGATGTATCCTGTCCCCCGTCTTCGCCTTGCTCAGCTGTATCTTGAGCCAGAACTGGAGTAACTAGCATCAAGATGATGCCAAGCGTCAGGAGGGTCCATATTTTAAGCCATTTCAACATACCAAGTTTTCTTCTAGCTCAATTTTCCTGGATTACCAAAACTTTACGCCAGTTGTTAACCTGGGTTCCAACCACCAGATTGAACCAATGGGATCAATGTTATAGGCCCAGTTCCAGCGATACCCAGCAGAGAAGAACAGGGAATGGAATTGATATGTGTATCCAAGCCCAGCCATGACACCAAAAGTTGGTGTATACATACCGAGACCAAATTCAAGCTCAGCACCATAAATTTCAGCTCTTGCCATAGGCATGATGGAAAAACCCTTGAATTTTCCTCCAGCGGGAAAGGAATTCACAAACTTGAAGCTGGAAATATCTATAGAGAAGGAAAGCTCCACAGGATCGAAGGTGAAATGCCAGGGTAATTCACTTGTCAAGGATACGTCCATAAAGGAATACCAGGTATCTAATGCGTCAGGGACCATCTGCGGTGAATAAATGGAGAGCGTGAATCCAGTATCTTCAAAAATGGTACCCTCAACGTATTTGCCAAGATCAAGAGGATGATCAGCAACTTCTTCTAAAACACTTCCATCGCCTGTCCTGGTTATGAGGCTCTCGTAGTCCTCTTCTGTATCCAGACCCCATTCATCCACTTCAGCTGAGTCTGTCTCAGCCTGGGAAGCTGTATCCTCTTCAGTTTCTTCATCATCCCCGAAATCACCAAAAAAGTCGTCTTCTCCACCTGCTTCTGTTTCAGAGTCGGTCTCATCTTCAGTTTCAAAGGAGAAGTCATCTCCACCAAGATCAAATTCATCACCAAATAGGAGGCTATCACCTTCAGAATCACCAAATAGATCTTCTTCCTGGGCATAGAGACCCGGTGATAATACGGTTAGAACCAACAGTCCCACTGTGATCATCATAAACCTTAAAGCCTGACATCTAAAATTGCTGAAATACAAAAGCATAATACTCTGTACCCTTTAATTGGTCTGTAGACCATTTTTTATTAATCATGAAATTTATGATAACTCATGTTTGAAACAAGTCTTTACGTGTAGATGTGATCTAGGAAACACCTTGTCTATCAAGCGCTAATCTTGGATTGCTTCAAGGAGATTTTTGCCAATGTATGGGTCAGTCATTTGATAAACATTTAATCGACCTGATATTTAGCTTTTGTGAATGGATAGTACGGAAATATATTGCCAGCCGCTTGAACAATCAGGCATTTGATAAATGGAGAGGTGGCCGAGTGGCTTAAGGCGCACGCTTGGAAAGCGTGTGTGCGGCAACGTACCGTGAGTTCGAATCTCACTCTCTCCGCACCCATTGTATGGAATCATATATTCGAACTACAACAGTAGTGCAGATTTGCACGATGGTTCGAAACGTAATGAAGTGGAGTAAGACGAGGGCAAAGCCCGCTGTCAATCTCACTCTCTCCGCTCAAAACAAAAAAGACCCTGCAAAAGCGGGGTCTTTTTTATATCTTTCAAACACCAGACTGATGTCGTGTGCCTATGAACCCGGCTTTAGGGGTTTTAACCAACTCTCCAATATCTTGCCATCGCCAGCGATATTAATCATTTGTTGCTGGAGGATCTCCAATGGTGCCAATGGATTTGCAAATATTTTCCCAAGGAACAATGGTTTGCTGTCATGCAGATATACACCGAGCCGAGGAATAAAGCTTCCACCCCATTTGGGTAACCCAGTAAGCGGATAGGATATGGCAACTTTCGTATAGCCCGCTTCTTCGATCTGAATCAAAAGATCTGAATTCCAGGCATTAAAAGGTGGGCAAAATGTTGTGACTTCGCTACCGATCTGATCTTCAATATGTTTTTTGGAGCTAACCAATTCATCCTGAATTTTTTTATGATCCATTGCAATGAGACGACGATGTGTTTTTCCATGAGAGCCAATCTCCCACCCCTGCTCATGCAAGTTTCGAAGTTCAGACCAATTCATGTGACTGACCTGTTTGTTCTCAGGAAAATAATCCCAGCTGTTCTTCTTACCCACATAGTCCGTGATGGCAAACACAGTAGCCAGGCCACCAACCTCATCCAGCACGGGTGCTGCAAATTCATTGATGCAGGAATAACCATCATCGAAAGTGATCATTATCTGATTTAAGGTTGGATCATAATTCTTAATGCTGGAAAATGAAAAACCCAGACGCCGGAGTTCCAGCATCTGGGTCCTAAATTGTTGCGGTGTAGTTGTTGTTACTCCCCACTCAAATTTTTCAGAGACCTTGTGATATACCAGGCCCCTGTTATAAACAGGGAATGACAAAATTTAGCTCAAGACCTGATCTAAAGGAGTATACTCCAGGCCAAATGCTTCGGCAACAGCCTCGCAGGTGACTTTGCCATCAATCATGTTTAGACCAAGAGCAAAACCATCATCAGCATTAAGCGCTGCTTCGACTCCATTGTTGGCCAGTTTTATAATATATGGCAAGGTTGCATTTGTTAAGGCAATTGTCGAAGTATATGGAACGGCGCCTGGCATATTGGCAACACAATAGTGAACCACACCATCAACAACAAAAGTTGGATCTTCGTGAGTTGTTGGTTTGCAGGTTTCCACACAACCACCCTGATCAACGGCAACATCAACAATAACTGAACCCTTTTTCATAAGACTTAGCATATCGCGAGTAATTAGCCGTGGAGCTTTTGCTCCTGGCAGAAGGACAGCTCCAACAACCAGGTCAACTTCAGGCAATAGTTCACGAATGTTGGCTGGTGAAGAATAAATTGTAGTAACATTTTTTGGCATAAAGTCATCCAAATCACGAAGACGATCCAGGTTAATATCCATGATGTAAACCTGAGCGCCCATGCCGGCTGCAATTTTTGTAGCATGGGTACCAACGATACCACCGCCCAAGACCATAACGGTTCCAGGCTTCACTCCAGGAACTCCACCTAAGAGCACTCCGCGCCCACCACTCTTATGCTCGAGGAAACGTGCGCCTTCCTGTGTAGCCATTCGTCCAGCAACTTCGCTCATAGGCTCTAATAAAGGCAGATTTCCAGCTTTATTCTCTACAGTTTCATAGGCGACAGCCCAGGCGTTAGTCTCAAGAAATCCTTTTGTGAGTGCTTCATCTGCGGCAAAGTGAAAATAGGTAAAGACTATCTGCCCAGGTCTGGTTCGAGCAATTTCAACTGCCTGTGGCTCTTTTACCTTAACAATCATGTCAGCATCTGCCCAGATTTTATCAACATCGGGCTCTATAACAGCACCAGATTTGATATACATCTCATTGGTAAAGCCACTGTTGATACCACCATTGTCTTCTACGATGACTTTGTGACCATTGGCAACCAACGATTCAACTCCACCGGGAGTCATTGCAATACGATTCTCATTCGTTTTTATTTCTTTGGGTACTCCGACGATCATATTCGCCTCCTATGATAATACTTGGACGGTTGTGCATGTCCACGCTCGAAAACCTCGAACTCGAACTCCCCTTGGGACGGTCCTCTAGACTGCGCTAGCCGGCTCCAAAATGCTAGTAAAAAACCTATCGGGATTGAACAATTCTCGTGCCAAGACTTGAATTCTTTCCACATCAATCGCTTCAATCTTTTTAAGAAATTTATCTAAACCGATATTCTCACCATAATATATCTGCTGGCGACCCAGACGCATCATACGTCTCTCCATGGATTCATCACCCATGACTATTCCTGATTTGTATTGTGCCTTGACCATTTCAAGTTCGGCATCACTCACAGGGTCTTTGACCATTTTTTCAAGCTCAGTAAGGGTTAATTCAACTGCGAGATCGCGTTTTGCTGGATCTGTCGCTAGATATACCCCAAAAGATCCTGTATCTCGGTAGAGGTTGATAAAAGAAAATATTTGATAGGCAACACCATGGGCTTCTCTAATATTTTGAAATAATCTGGAACTCATTCCCCCACTCAGGATGGAATTAAGTACGGCTATATCATAACGCCGTTCATCAAAAACGGAAAAAATGGGTAAGCCAGTTATAAGATGACTTTGTTGAATATCCTTGGTTCGGATTTCCTTACCAGGGATGTAACTAGTTGTATCAATAGACTCAAATTGATTGGCACCTGATCCAGGACGATCATATCTCTCTTCAATCAACTTTACGAGTGCCTCATGATCCACAAAACCAGCAGCCACGATTATCGTGTTTTCGGGGCTATAGTTTTGATCCAGATATGCTGTCAAAGCTTCAGGTGTAAAGCCCTTAATAGATGTCTCATTTCCCAAAATGGGTTTCCCAATAGAGTTATCAGGATAAAGGAATCTTTCAAAAGTATCAAAGGCTAATTCTTCTGGAACATCTTTGCTATCGCGTAATTCATCCAAAACAACGGATTTCTCACGTTCTATTTCAGCTGTAGGAAAAGTAGGATGAAGCAGTAAATCTGAGAGCACATCAACTGCCTCCTCCAGATACTCACTGAGAAATCTGGCATGATAGCAGGTATACTCCTTGGTGGTAAAGGCGTTGAGGTGTCCACCCACGCTCTCCAGAGATGAAGCTATTTCAAAGGTAGACCGATTTTTGGTGCCCTTAAAAACAGTATGCTCCAGGAAATGTGAGATACCAGCCAGGGGCTCGGGTTCATAACGACTCCCTGCTCGCACCCAGATGCCTAAAGCCACCGAACGGACTGTGTCCACCGTTTCAGTAACGATGGTCAGTCCGTTCGATAGTGTCGTTTGCTTACGAAGTGAGGTCACTTCAGCAATTTACCGACGATTGTTGTCCCGACGAGGTCCGCGATCTCTACCGCCACGATCCCTACCACCACCGCGATTATTATCACGCTGTGGGCGAGGTCTCTTGGGTGGTTCAACCCAACCTTCAGGTTTTTCGAGAAGTGCTTTGCGGCTCAGATTGTAGCGTCCACTGTCGTCAACTTCCATCAATTTTACTCTGACGGTGTCACCAACATTAAGAACATCTTCAACCTTTTCTACGCGAGCATATTCCAGATCACTGATATGGACCAGTCCCTGTTTGCCAGGTAGAAATTCACAAAAAGCACCAAATGACATTAAGCGTACTACTTTGGCTTCAAACTCTTCACCAGCTACTGGTACACGGACGATTCCGTTAATACGTTCAGCAGCGGCTTCAGCACCTTCAGCAGTTTCTGCAAAGACAAATACAATACCCTCCTGGTCGATCTCGACAGTTGCGCCGGTATCAGCCTGGATGGCTTTGATGATTTTGCCTTGTGGTCCAATGACATCACCAATCTGATCAGGTTTGATTCTGATTGTGATGAATCTGGGAGCATGTGGAGAAAGTTCTTCACGTGCAGCAGGCATAGCAGCTTCCATGATGTCAATGATGTGCTCGCGACCTTCTTTGGCCTGAATCAAGGCTTCGGTCATGAGTTTAGCACTGATACCCTCGATTTTGAGGTCCATCTGGATAGCGTTGATACCATCTTTTGTTCCTGTGACCTTGAAATCCATATCACCGTAATGATCTTCATCTCCAAGGATATCAGAAAGGACAGAAAAGCGTTTTCCATCACTGATGAGTCCCATAGCGATTCCAGCAACTGTTTTCTTGGTTGGAACACCAGCATCCATAAGAGCTAATGAACCACCACAGACACTTGCCATGGAAGATGAGCCGTTTGACTCAAGAATCTCGGATACGAGACGTACGGTATATGGGAAGTCTTCCTTACCAGGAAGGAAAGGTTTCAGACTACGCTCTGCCAGGTTTCCGTGACCAATTTCACGACGACCAGTAAAACCGATACGTCCAGTCTCACCCACACAATAAGGTGGGAAGTTATAATGTAGATAGAATGACTTTTTATAGTCCTGATCCACATTGTCGATGATTTGTTCATCTAACTTGGTACCTAGTGTTGTGACTACCAATGCCTGGGTTTCACCTCTGGTAAACAGAGCTGAACCATGAACACGTGGCAAGACACCGACTTCTGCAGTGATTTGACGGATTTCTTTCAATCCACGACCATCAACACGTTCACCTTTGGCCATAATTCTTTCACGAATGTTGGCTTTTAGACGATTGCCAAAAACTTCTCCAACTACCTTGAGGTGATCTGGATAAGTTTCTTCATACTTGGCAATGAGTTCTTCTTTTGCAGCATCACGGGCATCTTGTCGTTCTGACTTCAAAACAATTGAATTCAATGCCGTCAGGGCAGCCTCATCAATAGCGGAGTCCACATCAGCAACGATGGCTTCTTTGGTCTCATCAACTTTGAGTTCGCGTTTTACTGGCTTTATCTCATCGATGATACTTTGCTGGAAAGCGACAACTTCTGCGATATATTTCTGGGCAAAGACAAGTGCTTCAACCATAACTTCTTCAGATACTTCGTCAGCTTCACCTTCAACCATAACCACATCAGTGGCAGTACCAGTAATGGTAATATCCATTTCTGATTCTTCAGCCTGAGCATAGGTTGGGTTAAGAATGAGTTCTCCGTCGATACGACCGACATGCACTGAAGCTACAGGGCCATTCCAGGGGATATCTGAGATAGACAGGGCAAATGAGGCACCAATAGTACCCAATGAGTCAGCTGTGTTCTCACCGTCACTTGAAACGACAGTTATCATAACCTGAGTTTCATTGTTAAAACTTTCAGGGAAAAGTGGACGAATAGGTCTATCCGTCATACGAGAACTGAGAATTTCCTTCTCAGAAGGTCGTGCTTCTCTCTTGAAAAAGCCACCGGGGATTTTACCACCAGCATATGCTTTTTCTCTATATTCGACTTGCAGTGGGAAAAAATCCCTGCTATTGTCTTCACGCTTTGATGCAGTTGCTGCCACCAGTACAGTGGTTTCACCATACATGGCGACTACGGAACCACCAGCTTGTCTGGCCATGCGACCTGTTTCAAGACTAAGCGTACGTCCGCCCAGCATCATTTCTTTTTTAATCAAAATATCTCCAATTCCTATTTACGTATACCAAGCTTCGTAATTAAAGCTTTGTATTCAGCTGCATCACTTTTCTGGATGTAGCGTAGCAGGCGGCGACGTTGCCCAACCATTTTGAGCAAGCCGCGGCGGCTGTGGTGGTCTTTCTTGTAGGCTTTCAAGTGCTCTGTCAGATTTCTAATCTGAGTCGTGAGAATGGCAACCTGGACGCTTGTTGATCCGGTATCCTTCTCATTTTCGCCATATTCTTTGACGAGAGCAGCCTTTTCTTCATTTGTTATTGACATGTGTCCTCCTTCAGACATCCCGATAATTTTCGATTATCGCTATACACGTTTTTTTATCATTTTCTAATTGTTTTATTAAATCATCCACACTGGAAAATTTCTTTTCATCTCTTAATTTTTGTAAGAACTCAAGAATCACATCTTGATCATACAAATTTTCTTTCCCCTCTGGAATATTAAAGAGATTCACTTCTATTGTGATCTCCTTACCATTCTTAAAAGTTGGGCGAACCCCAACATTACACATTCCAAAACTGGAAAATGCATCCGTCTTGACCCGGGCAAGATACACGCCCTTGTTTGGTATCAACTTATTTTCCGCATGCGGATCAATGTTCGCAGTTGGAAAATTAAGACTCTGTCCCCTCTCATCACCATGCACAACAGTGCCAAATATTGTGTAGGCATGCCCTAACATGGCATTGGCAAGATCCAAACGATCAGATTGGATGTGATCCCTGATAAGTGTGCTGCTTACTGGCAGATTCTCATTATTAATGGGACCCACAACACTGACATTATAACCCTTATTCTCACCTCGTTGCTCGAGCCATTTAGCATCTCCAGCACGGTTATGACCAAAACGATGATCATATCCCACCACAACATGCTTGACTCCAAGCGTATCCTCAAGGACGGTCTTGGCAAACTCATCGGCAATCATACTTGAAAACCCACGATTAAAGTCAAGTACCAGGAGAAAATCAACTGGAGCATATCGCTCAATAAGAGATGCTCTTTCTTCGATACCTGTCAATAAGCGAATGGGTCTAAGATCACTATCCCTCAACAATTCCTGAGGATGAGGATGAAATGTGATGACCACTGATGGCAATCCGCGTTCCTGTGCCTCAGAAATGCATCTTTCAATCAAGGACTGATGACCACGATGAATACCATCAAAGCTTCCGATGGTAGCCACGCAACCGTTCAGCTCAGGAAAATCTTCTAAGCAGCGGACGATTTCCATTTTTCAATAAACTCTGGTATGCTCAAGGCATCCTCTATGCGATAGTCACCTATCGCCGTTCTTTTCAATTCTTTAACATGAGCCAGTGTACCAAGTTTTTGGGCGATATCCTCAGCCAAAACTCTTATATAGGTCCCGCGACCGCATTTGACACAAATATTTATTTGATCGCTTGTCCATGATTTAAGCTCGATGTCATATATGGTTATCATGGATGGCTTACGCTCCACAACCTTACCCTTGCGAGCCAACTTGTACAGCTTCTGACCATCAACTTTTTTCGCTGAATACATGGGTGGAATCTGTTGAATCTCACCCTTGAATTCTGACAGAGCTTCAAGAATCATAGCTTCTGATAATTCCGGTACAGGTGCGGTTTCAACAACAGCTCCAGTTCTATCTCCAGTATCAGTCTGATTTCCCAGAAGGATCTCAGCATCATAGGTCTTGGGCATATCCATGAATTCATTTTGACGTTTGGTATTTTTACCGGTTAAAACGATAAGCACACCCGTGGCAAAGGGATCCAGAGTACCGGCATGACCAACCTTCTTGATTCTGGTTGTATAGCGTACTTTTCGTACGACGTCAAAACTGGTCCAATCCATTGGTTTATCAATATTGATGATATGCTCATTGGAGATCATAAATCTTTCATCACCCGATTCATTTTATCGGCGTAACCTAGTGAATCATCAATAAAGAACTTGAGTTCAGGGACATATTTGAGTGGGACTTCTTTGCCAACGTGAAAGCGGACCCGACCATTATGTTGTTCTAAGGTTTTAAAAGTAAAAGCTACATCCTCTTCACTTCCATATATAGAGAAGTAGACATAAGATATTTTCAGATCAGGGGTCATTTTTGCTTTGGTGACAGAAACAAAGCCCGGTGTAGCATTTGCCAGGTTTAATATCAGATATTCAGCCACGGCTGCTCTGATGGCCTCTGCGACCCGCTGTTGTCTTGCAATACCCATTTACTTCACTTTATCCGAGGGGTCACTTTTTCTTTGCAGAAGATTCCAATTTGCGCTTGATAATTTCTTCTGAGTAGAATTCCATCACATCACCGACTTTAATTTTGCTAAAGTCCTTCAATGAAATTCCACATTCATTACCTTCCATGACTTCTTTGACTTCATCCTTGAAACGTTTGAGCGCATTCAACTCTCCGTTGAATAACGTCTCCCCTTCACGAATGAGTCGAACTTTGGCATTTCGGCGAACAACACCCTCTGTAACCATAGATCCGGCAATGATACCAATTTTTGGAATTTTGAAAAGGTCTGTGACTTCAGCTTTTCCAATTTCATTCTCAACCACATCAGGCTCAAGCAAGCCTTCCAGGGCTTGAAAGACATCATCAACAGCTGCATAGATTACATCATAGTAACGAATTTCAACGTCATCGGCTTTGGCCAGAAGCTTGGCATTGCTATCGGCAGTCACATTAAAACCTACAATGATTGCCTCAGAAGCTGCTGCAAGCAGTACATCAGATTCTTTAATCATTCCGATTCCACGGTGAATAATGCGTACTGCAACTTCACTGGTGGACATTTTCATAAATGAATCAGCCAACGCTTCAATGGAACCATCCACATCACCCTTAATAAGGAGAGGAACTTCTTTTACCTTTCCTTCAGATATCTGCAGAGAAATTTGATCAAGTGTCGTATGACGCATACGCTTGAAATCTTGTTCTCTACGTAGGGAACGACGTTGTTCACTGACCTCACGTGCCTCTTTGTCATTTTTCATGACAATCAGGTTATCACCTGCACGTGGGACATCACTAAAACCAAGAATTTCTACTGGAGTAGATGGTCCGGCGCTTTTAATTCTTTTGCCGTGATCATCTTTTAGTGCCCGAACGCGACCAGAGTAATCTCCACAAACGAAGGGATCTCCAATTTTGATAGTTCCTCTGCTCACCAGCACGGTTGCCAACGCTCCGACACCCTTATCAAGTTTCGATTCAACCACTATTCCACGAGCTTTACCCGAAGGATTAGCCTTTAGATCAAGGACTTCAGCTTCAAGTGCGACGGTTTCGAGCAATTCATCAATGTTGGTTCCCATCTTCGCAGAAATCTCAACATCTGGAATTTTTCCACCCCAACTCTCAACCAGCATGTCACGCTCTGAAAGTTCGCGTCGAACACGTTCGGCATCTGCACCCTGAACATCCATCTTATTGATGGCAAATACAATGGGGACACCGGCAGCCTTGGCATGGTCAATGGCTTCAATGGTTTGAGGCATCACAGCATCATCAGCTGCGACGATAATAATAACGATATCTGTGACTTGTGCTCCACGGGCACGCATAGCTGTAAAGGCTTCGTGACCAGGCGTATCCAGGAAGGTGATCAGTTTATCATCACCAACAGACACTGAGTAGGCGCCAATATGCTGGGTAATACCCCCTGCTTCACCAGAGATAACATTGGCCTCGCGGATATAATCCAGCAAGGAAGTTTTACCATGATCAACGTGGCCCATAATGGTCACCACAGGTGGACGAGGTTTTAGATCCGCTTCATCAACTTCTTCGAGAGCAATCTCTTCATCCATGGTTGTAACGGTATTGTCTTCAAAGACGACTGCAATTTCAAATTCTTCTGCAAGAAGTTCAATGGTGTCCTTATCAATTCTCTGATTGATGGTCACCATCATGCCCATATCCATACACTTGCTGATGATATCAGCAACGTCGATTTCTACGAGATCGGCAAAATCATGAACAGAAACAAACTCGGAAACTCGATAAGCTTGATCTTCCGTCATTTCTTCCTGTTTTCCATCTCTACGACGTTTACGCTTTTTACCTGTATCAAGGGAAGTCATGACCTTTTTAATAGAGGCATCAACTTCCTTCTGATCAAAGGTACGGCGTTTTTTAACAGGTTTGCCCTTACCCTTAGGGGCAGTTGCTTTCACAACATGCTTAATCTTACGCTCAATTTTCTTGGCGATAATTTTATCTTTGGTGGATTCTTCTGTCTTTTTATCAGGATCCTCACCAGGACGCAAAATAGTAGGCTTGGCAGCCTTCTTTGCACTCTTCTGTCGTTCCAGTTCTTCGCGCTCTTTGGTGGCTTGTGCTTCAGCAAGTTTGCGATTTTCTTCTTCTTCAATATCTCGCTTGGCTTTGGCAATGGCTTCTTTGCGATCTTCTTCTGCTTTGCGCTTGGCATCTTCGATTTCTTGACGACGTTGCTCTTCAGCATCTCGCCTTGAACGATCTTCATCCTCACGAGCCTGTTTTTCTTCATCAGCCTTGCGGATACGTTCTTCTTCTTCTATACGACGCTGCTCTTCAAGGGCTCTGCGATCAACTTCTTTCTGATCCAATTCGATTTGATAGAGATCAGAAGCAAAGTTTTTGAGAATAAGATTGTGTGTCTCTTCGTCAACAGGGCTCATATGATTGGTTACATCAAGTCCCTGATCCTTGAGAAAAGTCACTATCTCACTATGAGAGATATTAATCTGCTTCGCAATTTGGTATATTCGTTTTGGTTTATCCAATCGTTCCTCTTTCCTCATCCCTTTTAAGCAGAAACACCTCAGCCCTGCAAAACCGGAGACATTCTAAAACTGTTTCCAGTAGCAGCTACCTAAGCTTTTTCCTCATCAGAGTTGTCTACTTCTACGACCTCTTCGATGACTTCAACTTTTACTTCAACTTTATCCATCAGTGCGGCCATGAACTCGTCTAGTGATTTCTCTCCGAGACCCTTCAAGCTTAGCAAGGCTTCCTTGCTGGTATTGACAACTTCATTCACCGTGTCAATGCCATTTTCAGCAAGAATTGAGACAACACGCTTGGGAAGACCCTCGACCTCTTCGAGATATACTTCGACCACAACTGGTCCTTCAACCTCACTACGAGATTTTGCGTCGATCTCAAAACCAGTCACTTTGGATGCGAGTCGGACATTTTGCCCGTTCTTACCAATTGCGATGGAAATGTCTTCAGCTTCAAACAATGCCAAAGCTCTATGGTTTTCATAATCAATGGTCACACGATAGGGCTTGGCCGGAGACAGTGCACGAGTAACCAGCAATTGTGGTTCTGACGTGTAATTGATGATATCAATTTTTTCACCGTTCAATTCGCGAACAATAACCTGGATTCGGCTACCCTTCATACCCACACAAGCACCCACAGCATCAATACGTTTGTCATGAGACTCAACAATAATCTTGGTACGATCACCTGGTTCTCTGAAGAGTGTGCGGATGTCAATGATACCATCTTCAATCTCTGGTACTTCATTCTTAAACAATTTGTGTAGGAAGCTTGGGTCGGCACGTGAAATGATAATTTCTGGACCGCGTTTATCAGAGCGAACCTCTTTAATGATAGCACGGACACTGTCACCGCGACGATAACGTTCGCTGTATATCTGCTCTTCACGGGGCATCTTGAGCTCAGCTTTGTCAATATTCACAAAGAGGGCATCGCGACGAATCTGATGAATCTCACCAATAATGATTTCACCAACGCGGCTTGAGTAGTCACGATAAATCTGATCGCGTTCAAATTCCTGAATTTTCTGAGCCATAACGTGACGGGCAAAGGTAATCAGGCGGCGTCCAAAGGTTGCAGGATCCACAACATCGATAAAGGGGTCGCCAATTTCAAGATCGGGAGCGATTTCCTGAGCGGTCTTGACATCTACTTCAAAATCGGGATCATCGACAACTTCAACGACCTCTTTTTCCTGGTAGATTTCAATCTCACCCTTATCCATGTTGACGATTACATCAAAGTTGTCAACGTTTCCATATTTCTTCTGAATCAAAGCTTCAAAGATTTCTTTAATGATATCAGCCAACTCTTTACGGTCAATATCCTTATCCTTTGCCAGCTGGATAAACGATTCAATGATAATTTTACTGATCAAGGGGTCAATCCTCCTTCTACCATCGCATATTTACTTTGCCTTGAATGACATCAACCATATTCAAGACCATCTCTTCATCATCTACTTTGAGAGTAAGTGATTCATCAGTGGCCGATACGATCTCGCCATCCAGGGGGTTTTGCATCGCTTCAGAGCGATGTTCAATTTTCATAGAGTGCCCAGACAATCTATTAAAATGACGGGCCAATTTTACCGGGAAGCTCGCACCGGGTGAGGTGACTTCGACAGAAACCTTCTCAATATCTAATCCGGGGAGTATAAGATTATTATGAATGGATCGATTAACACGAGCCAATTGGTCAATGGTGATACCGGAATCACTGTCACACTTTGCAATGAGCTGGAAACCACCCCGTGATGCATTCAATGTTACATCAACGAGGAAAATGTCCTCAGCACCTTCAAAGCAATGCTCTATTCCGGCTTTTATTTCTTCATCGGTCCAATTCACTTCGCGTCTTCATACCCTTTACAAATAAACAAAGTGGGTCATTCAACCCACTTTGCGGGCGAAATATATTCGGGGAGAGCCCTGATTGCAAGTTCAATAATTGCAATTATTTCTCCAACACTTTGCCTTCTAAATATTTCACCTGTTCCAGGAATTTTCCTGTCGGTTTTTCATCTAAAAGTTCTTTTACAATTTTATCGGCGCTGGCGACATTTCCATCAGCGATATATGCATATCCAGCTTGTAGCATGGCATACTCAGAAACGACACCTTCTTTTAAAGCACCAACCTCACCATAAAGTGAAGCAGCATCGGCATAATTAGCTTCTTTTTCAAGGATATATGCCAATTTCAATGTTCCAGCCAGCATGAGCTGTTTGTCTGAGCTATTTGCCATTGTTGTAAACAGATCTCTGGCACCATCCAGATCATTGGCCTGCAGTTTGGCAACACCTAGTTGGTAGGTAGCCTGGGATATAGCAGAGTTGTCACCATATTCATCAACGACACGCTCAAGTTCAGCGAGAACATTGTCATCCATTCCAGTAACGGCAGCTATCGTGGCTTTTGTACTGGCCAGCATGGCTTCGCTTCGAGTGGTTTCCAGATTATTCATCCATCCCCATGCTAATACAATGATAACGGCTACAGCTACAACCCCTGTTAAGATCTGTTTGCTATTTTCCTCGTAGAACTGTTGTCCTTTCTCCAGGGTATCCAGCAATGGATCATGCTTTAATTCTTTTTTTGTTAGTTTCTTTTTTGGCGTCAACATCGGATATCATATCCCTTCAAAATTACTATTGTCAATAATGAACCCCGGCTCCCGCCTCATGGGTTTTTTCGTACCCCTGAGGTGATTCGAACACCTGACCTACGCTTTAGGAAAGCGTTGCTCTATCCTGCTGAGCTACAGGGGCATCATGGTTTAAAAAAGCACGCCAATATAAACGAGCATACAGGGGCACAAAAGGGATTTACTGGTAAAGATTAAACAGTTCAGAATAAACAAAAGACCGGTTAAAACCGGCCTTTTGGAAAAAATGTATCTTAGCTGTGGCGATCAGGTTCTAATCTCTAAACCTCCAAATGCCACAGTACAGTTCAATGTAATGTTCGTGGCACCTTCCGCCCCGCCCTTGGATTTGTCCTCAACCCCACCAAATATAGGGGTTCCAGTGACGATGACATTCCAGTCTTCAGGTACTCGAATCTCTGCTCCGCCAAACAAAGCAGTTACGTTTACCACACAGCCAGTTTCAATGGCTTTTGCATCGGTGAGATCAATTTCTACTCCCCCAAAAAGGGCCATTACATTGGCTCCCTTAAAGGCCTGGCTGTGAATCTTCTTTTCAACACCCCCAAATATGGCAGTGGCATTGATAAAATCATCATCCTCTGATGTGACTGTTGAAAAGGATAGACCGGGCTTCCCTTTTGATTTAAGAAGCATGGATACACCTACATAAAGAATAGCCAGTGGCCATAGTTTAAAGATGCTCCCCCAATTAATAAAATCCAGAGTCGCAGAAAGCAGAACGAGACCAACTATAAACAGAATTGATCCGTTGCGGCGATCATCACTCTTGAGTTTTAAGAATCCTGCTACGATGAGGATAACAGGCCACCACTCGCTCAAAAAATGACCGAGATGCATAATATTCAGACTTTGTAAAAGAAAGATGGCGCCGATGGCGATGATAACAATAGCAATCCACGATTGCTGGTTACTTTTCCCAGGTAACTTTTCGGTCATTTTATTCAACTCCTATATTCAAATATGTGATTTGTAAAAATACGTTCAAAACTTGTTTTAGCCCAACGGTATTTTAAGCGAAATAACAAAATTTGACCCGTTCCCTCGGCTTTGAAGGGTAATGCTGTTTTGATTGTCATCTACTCCGAATCGTTTTAGCTCTGAGCGAGTGACCGTCCAGGCAATCAAAGAGCCTGTTATGGCCCCAGCAAGGATATCCGTAAAATAGTGCATATCCCCTGCAACCCTCAAATACGCAGTGAGACCTGCAACTCCCAGTAGCCCTGACCATATGGCTGATTCGTATTGTGGATAGGAACGACTCAAAATCATGGAATTTGCAACAGCCTGTGAGAAGGCAACGCTACTATGGCCGCTGAAAAACGATGTGAAATCTTTGGAGCCTTCAGAGCTACGTGTACCAAAATAGTGATAGGGGCGCTCTCTGGCTGCACCGATCTTCACGAGACTGGTCATGATGCTGTTTGCAGCAAACACACGTGCATTGATCAATAAGGCTAGCTCCTTATCCTCCGCCAGCATGGGTCCCCAGAGGAGACTTGACATGCTAAATCCATAAATCAGTCTATCACTCCAGGTTCTGGCCCCATCTTGTTTGTTAAGGCCAGCCCATAATTTATCTCGCATATATCTATCCAAGGAATTGGGAGAATCAAATCGAGGCTTCTCTGGAACAAAATGTTTTTTTCCATAAAGTTCAAGTCCAATAGCTAACCCCATCTCTGACCCTGAGATGAGCCAGTCTCTGTTAGAAATTTTTTGTGAATAACTCAAATTGGTTTGCAGGAGAATGACTGCAAGGATGAGAAATATTCTAATTCGGGATTTGATGCGAGCTCTCCGATTCAATGGGCTGAATTCATCTATTTAAGCAGAACATCCATCATGATTTTATGTCCACCACTCAGAAGGGTAGGATCAAACATAAGTGCTCCCTCCAGACTGGATTGACACTCACATTTTTGCTGATGATCATGATTTTGGATGGTGTGTTTGAGCAATCCCAGCGCACTTTCCAAACTTTCACTATATCGCTTAAGTAGCTGAGGCACAGTCACATGCTGGCTAGGGTCATCCATCCAACAATCGTAGTCCGTGGGGATGGCTACAGTAGAGTAACACATCTGTGCCTCCCTGGCCAGAAAGGCTTCTGGTATATTCGTCATACCCACTAAATCACATCCAGCTGAATCCCGTAAAAAGAAACTTTCAGCCCGGGTTCCCAAACGAGGACCATCCACACAACCATAGGTCAAATTATCATGAATGGGTAATTTCAAAGTCTGACCAGAACTAAATATCTGATTCCGCAGTGTGCTGCAAACTGGTTCAGCTGACGTAATGTGAGCTACCAATCCATCTCCAAAAAAACTCTTGGGACGTCCATCTTTTACAAAATCAAAATATTGTGAGGGTAGAGCAAACTCGCCTGGTTTGATTTCCTCTCGAAGGCTTCCTGTTGCTGAAAAAGATATAATTCTTTTGACTCCCACCGATTTGAGAGCCCAAATATTTGCTCGATAATTGACTTCAGAGGGTAATAGCTGATGAGATTCACCATGACGTGGCAAAAACACAATGTCCTCTTCCCCTACTTTCCCAAATGAAAGTTTAGCAGATGGTTCTCCAAAGGGGGTTCCAACAATCCTGCTATCAAGAACTTCCATCCAATCAACCTGGTACAATCCTGTACCACCGATAATCCCCAGCATCAATTATTCTCCCATAATTCGGAACAGAAAGTTGAGATTAATTCACAGGTTTAATCTAATCTCGAAACGATTGAGTAGTATCTTTTTCCCAACCAGTGGGGCTTTACACCTAGTTTATGGCTTCTAATGAAGACATTGAGGATAATCGAGAATGAAAGGTTTCTGCAGAGAAGGAGCCTAGAAACCAAAGCTTGTTATTGACCCAAATGGAGGGTGTAATCCCTCCTAAGGTTTGTCGATTGGCGCCGCTATCTGCAATATCTACCACACTCAGGACCATTTCAGGGTACTGTTCACGGCTTTGAAGCAATGACTTCAACGTCTCATAACTGAAGTTGCATCCATCACGGATTATGATTTCTACATTGATTTGATCTGAATCGGTATTGATGTTTTCCATGGCTGAATCTAGACAGCCCCTGGAAGTAGGACTGTCATATTGCTGACATGTTGGTGGAAGCTCGCTACAACTCAGGATTCAAGCTGGTCTAGCTCACCCTTAAGCTGGAGAAATCTTCGGGAGAATTTTATCACATCTTGTTCAGCCAATTCGTTTAAGACCTGATTTACAGTCTGTCTGGCCGTGGCTGTGAGATCTGCTATCTCCTGATGAGTAAGAAATGGTCGCACCATCCAACCATCTACCATCTTTTTTCCAAATGTTTCTACATAGCGGTGCAGGAATGAAGTAATCCTCTGACTGGCATTTTTGAACACTAAATCCTCAACGTGGGCTTGAATCTTACGTAAGCGCCAGCCAATGAACTTGTTAACACTCATCGTCAGATTGGGACTTTTCTCCATGAGATCCTGAAAATCTCGTTTGTCCATCGCACAGACAATGGCGTCCTCAACTACTTCAGCAATATTGTCATGAGTATCCTGCCCCAGGATGGCGCTCTCCCCAAATATTTCACCAGGTCCTAAAAGTTGAAGCGTAGTCGTTTTACCATCTTCAGATAGTCTGTAAATCTTAATTTTTCCCGCTTTGAGAAAATAAATTGTATTTGATGCGTCCTCGGGGAAATAGATAATTTCTTTTTTTGAATTGTTTTGCATGGATGTATTCTCAGCAAGCTCCATCATCATCTTGGGACTCATACCATCAAACATATTGAAATTCTGCAAATACCATAATTTGGTTTTTTCAGCCATGATCTATTTATCTCCTACTTTCTATGGGGAATCAAGTCCAACAACAGTCACTATCCGTCACAGATTATCAATTTCAACAATTTGATTCCTTGTTGGCAGTATAATAGTTGAACGATCTATTTATTCAAACTGATAGTTGGCAAAGCAGAAACGGCTCCACTATGGGAGCCGTTTCTATCACATATTTGTTTGATTCAGAATTAACTAAGTGGTTCAAACCTCGCCTGGAAAAACCTGAGGTATTCAGGTTCATAGGTAAACTGAAGACCCGTTATCTCGGTTCTTCTTTCATACACATCAGCAATAGATTCAGCGACGACATCCATGTGAGCCTGTGTATAAACACGACGAGGGATGGTGAGACGAACCAATTCAAGCTTGGGACGATTATGTTCACCAGTCTCTTTATTCCTCCCCGCGGATATGATTCCTCGCTCCATGCTCCTGACACCGCTCTCGATGTAGATTTCTGATGCCAGTGTCTGAGCTGGGAAGACATCCTGTGAGAGATGAGGTAAGAATTTCTTAGCATCTAAAAAGACACCATGACTTCCAATCGGTCTCACTATAGGGATACCATAACCAATGAGTTTATCTCCTAAATACTCAACCTGCCCCACACGAGCACGCATATGGTCATCCTGGACAGATTCCCTGATACCTATGGCGAGAGATTCCATGTCTCGACCTGCCATTCCACCGTATGTGTGTAAGCCTTCATACACAACGACCATATTTTGGGCCTGACGATAGACATCTTCATTATTCGTGGCCATAAAACCACCGATATTGACAATAGGATCTTTTTTGGCACTCATGGTGGCATGATCCGTCAATGAGCAAATTTCAAAAACGATTTCCTGTACACTCTTATCAGCATATCCGGCTTCACGTTCCTTGATAAACCAGGCGTTCTCAGCTACCCGAGTCATGTCATGGACAATATCAATACCATGTTTGGAGGTGTATTCACGTAACTCTTTAATATTCTGTAGTGAGATAGGTTGTCCACCGGCCATGTTTACAGCGGTGGCAATGCAGATATAAGGAATTTTATCAGCACCGACCTTTTTAACCAGATCATCCAATTTTTTCAGGTCCACATTGCCTTTAAAGGGATGCTCACTCTCTGTATCATGGGCTTCATCAATAATGACATCCACAAAATTTCCACCAGCGAGCTCTTGATGTAAACGGGTCGTAGTAAAATACATATTACCGGGTATATAATCGCCATCCTTGATAAGAATTTGCGACATCATATGTTCAGCTGCTCTTCCCTGGTGTGTTGGGATGATGTATTTGTAGGAATAAAAGTCCTGGATTGCTTTTTCCAGGTTATAGAAATTGCGACTCCCTGCATAAGCTTCATCACCAAGCATCATACCTGCCCATTGACGATCACTCATTGCATTGGTGCCACTATCTGTGAGCAGATCGATGTAGACATCATCTGATCTCAGTAGAAATGTGTTATATCCAGCAGTCTCGATTGCTTTGACGCGATCTTCTCTAGAGGTCATCGTCAAGTGTTCGACCATTTTAATTTTCCAGGGTTCAGCCCAGGATTTTCTGTAGGTCATGTTAGTTCTCCATCCATAAAACGTGTAAAACATGTTGTTGTACGAAATGCCCTGGGCACGATGTCAAGTGCTTGCACCCACCATCTCGTAATCAGAGCTGGATTAAGGGATAGTTTCTAAATCCAGCTCGATGAAATACCAAGCAAGAAGCGTTCCATGAATTTTGATGGTTGAAGTGTATGTATAAGGGTGGGAGTTCTTAAGCGGGATGGTTCTCCAAATGAGCTACAAGATGGGCATATCTGACGAGGCCAGTGGAAAAGGGATGCTAATAGTCGCATCATCCAGGTAGAGCATATAGATGGAACTGGCGGGCAGAGTCTCTCGTTTCATTGATATCCCGGTAAAATATTGAATTTGATCCGCACTCACATCAAGTATGATACTGGGTATTCGTGTGCCATCATTCAATTCTATTACATCGCCAAGTGCGTCAGGATCTTTTCCTTTTAAGAGAGAGTGTAAATCTAGATTCATATTGGTCTCCAGGTATTGAACATTGCTTCGACTGACTATTTGCATGGAAGCGTCCCCATGATTATGAAAGTAGTAATAGGTGTCGTCGGAGGAAATCAACCGACCCTGTATAGGTTCTTCATCAAGATCAACAAACTCTATTGACATATCTTCATTTTCACTGCCATCTACGTAGTCGAGATTTGCAGGTTTTGCTGAAACAGTTGCAGAGGTGAGAACAAGAGCAAGTAAGTATTTGAGTGTTTTCATGGCTACATCCTTTCAGGCAGACCTGTTTTGGTCCGACTGTAAACATGTTAGCCTATCAGGTGAGACACCTCAATCAGGCTTAACCTAGTGTTTGGGGTGGATTTACCCTATAGATGAATATCTTTAAAATGGAAATTTGCCGAGAATATTCAGGAAAAGACTATGCTCGTGGACAGTATTAGATGCAACAATCCCCTTCCACAATGATCCCTTTTATAGTGGAAGGGGATTTGAATATATTTCTAATTTCTTTAGTGCTTCAACTTATGGAATTACCACCAAATTGTGTACAGCACTGATAAAATTGCAAAGATTCCTATTGCACCTACATTGAAAACTGTATCTGTATGAAAGAGATCCTTGTCAATTTTGATAGCCTTGGCAGAAACACCTTTCTTCTCAATCAAAGTAATGATCACAACGATTGCGCTGAGGATTAAAAAGACCACTCCCATGCGATTCAAGAAAGGCAGGGCTGGTATAAAGAATTTTATGGCCAGGGATAAAGGAATAGTCAATACGGCTGCCCACACTGCTGAATTTGCTGTTGCCTTTTTCCAGAATAAACCAAAAATGAATATGGCAAAGATACCGGGGCTTATAAATCCAGTGAACTCTTGAATAAATTGGAAAGCTTGCTCCAGGCTTGATAAAGAAGGAGCAATAATGACTGCAACAATTAGAGCAACTGCGCTTGTCACACGACCAATAAACACTAAACGTTCTTCAGAAGCATCCTTGTTAATTATCTGCTTGTAAATATCCATTGAGAATATGGTAGCTGTACTATTAACCATTGAGCTCAAAGATGAAACGATGGCTGCAATCAATGCCGCGAAAGCCAGACCTTTCAAGCCAGTAGGTACAAAAGTACTTAGGAGCCATGGATAGGCCTCATCAGGCTTGGCTAAATCTGCACTTAACGCATAGGCAACTATGCCAGGAATTACAACAATGAGAGGGGTCAATATCTTGAGATATCCACCAAACATGAGTCCACGCTGGGCTTCTTTGATAGATTTGGCAGCTAAAGCCCTCTGAATGATGTACTGGTTACAACCCCAGTAAAAGAAATGCGCCATCCACATACCACCTAACAAGACGCCAAGTCCAGGCAATTCTGCGTAGTTTGGATTTGATTTATCCAGAATCATATCAAATTTTTCAGGTACCTTGGCCATGAGATCACTAAATCCAGCAAAGGCCCCCTGGCCACCACTTACTTGATCGAGAGCGAAATATGTAGTAACCAAACCACCTATAATAAGAATGAGAACTTGTACCACATCTGTCCAAACAACAGCTTTTAACCCACCATAAATAGTATATAGAGCAGAGAACAATGCCAGTCCTGCAATACCCCAAATAAGTGGTACGCCGAGGATAGTTCTTAATGCTAGGGCTCCCAAATAAAGTACTGATGTCAAATTGACAAAGACATATAGTAGAAGCCAGAATACAGCAAGACCAGTCCTTACGCGACTATCATATCTGATTTCCAGCAATTGAGGCATGGTATAGATACCCTCTTTAAGAAAGATGGGTAAAAAGTATTTGGCCACCACGATCAGCGTGATGGCAGCAGTCCATTCGTAGGTTGCTATACCCAGGCCAATGACATAGCCTGAACCGGACATCCCGATATACTGTTCTGCGGATATATTGGCCGCAATGAGCGAAAAACCAATAGCCCACCAGGGCAAGGCTTTACTAGCGAGGAAATAGTCGCTTGAGTTTTTTTTGTGACCCTTTTTCTCCCTGGAAACATACAGTCCCAAACCTACAATGAAGACGATGTAACTGATAAAAACAACATAATCCAATGTTGAAAAATGCATGCATTAACCCTTTTCGTTTTATTTAATACTTTAGTGACTGAGATACTGATTAATCAGTCGGTACGCATCAATAATACATGGATTCAATTATTGATTTATAATTCTAACTTTACGTATGACAAATATCAGGCCACAACGATGATGGTCTTGATTAGACCTTTTGAATTGATAAAAGCTTAATTTATTATCATTTTCATAAAATTGATTATCAATATGAATAGCTAGCTAACTGATTGGCCAGATCATATGTAATTGGAAGTTAACAATGCAGATCTATTCTTGTTAACTGGGAGGATTTGCACCCGTTAAAATAATTGATTTAGGTTTAAAATTCAGCCGGTTGTTACTCGATCAACCACCGCCATTAAATCTTCAGTATTGAAGGGCTTATTGATTGAATCATCTGCTCCAAGAATCATAGCTTCCTTTAAATAGGAATCAACATATCCAGTCATAGCGATTATTTTCACAGTTTTGGATTGTTTTCTAATTTTTCTTATGGTTTCAATGCCCTCGACACGTGGCATGACGATATCAGTAATCACAAAATCTGTTGGATTGCTTTCAAACATAGCTATCCCCTCGCGACCATCACTGGCTGTGAGGACATCATAACCCTGTTCAACAAAAAATGTGACTAAGACATCCCTGATGGATTTCTCATCATCAACAATTAGTATCGTTTTGGCATGATCACTCTGTAATGGCAACTCTGACTCTCTCTGCTCTAATTTCAACATTCTAAACGGTTTCATAATTACTCTTATTTGCGGAGCTTTGAAAGGACTTAATCTTATCTCTAGGAAGTGGCTAATCTTCAAATCACGTGCCAAACTTAATTTTTGCTTGCATTATAGATGATTAAGTCAAAGTTTGGCGCATGGTCTCCATCCATATTATTGACGATGACGCCGAGATCAGAGAGGTTCTCAGGGAACTCTTTGAATCGGACGACTATGAAGTATCCACCTTCAACTCAGCTGAAGATGCCCACCCATACATTCTCCGTGAAAATCCGGATCTGATCCTTTTAGATATTGGTCTACCGGGTATGGATGGCCTCACCTATCTCGAGAAGTTGAAAAATGAATTTGAAGACGTGGAAGTCATCATGATTACGGGTCAAGCAGATCTTCGGTCGGCGATTCGGGCCATTAAGCTGGGTGCTATGGATTACATTCGAAAACCAATTGATCCAGATGAGTTGAAGATCCAGGTCAACCACGCCATTGATCGTCGCAAAAAAAGGGAACAACTGAATTATCTTCAGGTTAAAAGTAATTTACAGTTTGGTGATATCGTGGGTACCAGTCAACCCATGGAAAAAGTTTATCAGTTTATCTATCAGGTCGCTGAATCTTCAAAGACAACGGTGCTTATACGCGGTGAGACTGGCACTGGCAAAGGACTGGTGGCACGGTCAATTCATAATCAGAGTCCCCGAGCAAAAAACCCATTTATTGAGGTGAATTGCTCTGCGATTCAACCAAGCCTCCTGGAATCAGAATTATTCGGTCATGAGGCTGGAGCCTTCACCGATGCAAAGAATAGAAAAAAAGGTCTGCTGGAGCTGGCCCATGATGGGACATTCTTTCTGGATGAGGTTGGTGATATGAACCTGGCCTCGCAGTCCAAGCTTTTGAAGGTCCTGGAAGAGAAAACTTTTCGGCGTGTCGGAGGGACAAAAGAGATTAAAATTGATGCCCGCATCATTAGTGCGTCATCCCGGGACCTGATGCAGCTGGTGGAGGAAAAAACGTTTAGGGCCGATCTGTATTACCGCCTTAATGTTGCTTCTGTTCGGCTTCCTGCCCTTCGAGATCGTAATGATGACATCCTGATCCTGGCTAATTACTTCCTTGAGGTATTCAATAAGGAATTTAACCGAAATATCAGAAGTATTTCCCCAGAAGCACTGAAAATGCTGACGAGGCATCCCTGGGTTGGGAATGTCAGGGAGATACGAAATGTCATGGAGCGTGCAGTATTGTTCGAACAGAGCGATGTGCTTTCATCGCAGAACATTAGCCTTCAACCAATCAGCCCGAACGAAAACGCTTCTTTGAGCATTGATGTGGATCTCAATCAGGATTTTCAGCTTCCTGAAGCAGGAATTTCTCTGGAGGAACTTGAACAGTATTTATTGAAACAAGCGCTTGAACGATCTGGAGGTAATAAGACCAAGGCTGCCGCGCTACTGGGTCTTAGCCGAGAGACGATGAAATACCGTTTGAAAAAATTCAAACTTTCTTAACAGACTACTATTGAGCGCGTTGACCTAGTAGAATTGTGAATGAGTGGGATTATGCAAGACATCAATAAAAGTAGCGAACTAGATCAGATTGACCTTGAGGCTTATGAGGAATTGATGGAGTTGGTCTTCGCCTATACAGCTACAGCACATGATTTTGGCTTTACCCACAAGATGAACAATCGTTTCACATCACTTTCAATGAACGCGTCCTTTTTAAAGCAAGCTCTTGAGAATAAAAACTACGAAAAGGCTATAGCAAAGGCCACTCAGGTGTCCGAGTCAATCAACAACTTGGTAAAATTTTCTCAAGACCTTATGAGTACGAACCTGATAAAGGCTGAAAACCAGTTGCTCGAGGTTCCCAGCATGATATCTGATGTAATGGGAAAGCTCCTAAAACTTCCCACATTCACAGGTCTTGAAGTCAAACAGGACCTTTCCCCTGAATTGATTAATACCACCTCTAATCCAGGAGTCATCTGGATTTTTCTATACACCTTCTTGAAACATGCGAAGCGATATGAGATCAAGGGTCCCATTCTCATTAGTACTATTTATGACAAAGAGCAGAATCAGTATATTATTAAAACGGATGTAAACCAGATTGTGAAGATATCTGGTGCAAAATCAGGAGAATCAGGTCTGGTATTTCCGTCTGCAGGTGAAATGCCTTTCCGGTATCTCGCTAGAGTAATCCGCAATGTTTCCACAAAATTCGAATTGATCCATCGCGCAGAGCGCCCTTTGAGTCTAGAACTCAAACTCAATCTATCACTTCACTAGATTCTGGTTCATATAAACCGGTTTTTTTCACCCTATTTGGTTCATATAAACCTTTTATTTCTTGTCAATTAATCCCACGTTTCCAAACAGAGTTACTGGTCAAGGCTCATGAAGAAGATTTAATAAATAATTTATCGGGGATTCTACCATTCCTCGATAGAACAGCATAAAGCATTAAATTACAGCCTAGTAAACAGCATCCCCTCTTATCAATGGCTTATAAACCAAGAATAAATCTCCCTGATTTCTGCCCCTTTTGGCTTCTGCAATAGCTCTAAGTATCAGACTGGCATGAAAATTGGCTTGCTATACTCAGCCTAATCATAGTATCTTGTGTCTATTGCTTAAAGTTTTGCATTAAGAAACTCGTGGAAATACTTTTGATTCGGCGGAGTACACTTGTAGAAGTACATCTTCGAAATTAGAAAGAATTCGCGATTGTGGAGTCTTGACACTATCGCATATGGGGAAAATGAAATTTGCTACACTCGTTAACAATAAGGAGAATTTGTTAGCGATTAATTATATGGTAAATGTTTAGGAAGGAATTGTCTCATGAAACAAGGAAATTGGTTGCGGATTACAGTACTGATCCTCGCGGTTTCAGTACTCCATTTCTGCTCTGTAAATCCGTTAGCACCAGAGGTTGATGGTGGAATGTCATTGGAGAATGGAATACCGCTAGATCAGATCACCTGGGCAAAATGGAACCCAGAAGTTATTGCTGAACTTGAAGCAGAGCTAGATGGAGCGTTGCCTCGAAGAGCTCGAGGATTTGAATCCAAGAAAATACGTAATCACGAAGGTGGAACTGTCGGTGGCAGGAAGACATTTGGTAATGTAGTTGAGGTGCCCGAATATGCCTTCGATGAGAATAAATTAGATATAAGTGTTCGTGTACTCAACATGGACAGAGGTGGACAGTCTGGTGCTGGTGTAGAATTTTTACCAAGCAGAAACTATGATGCCGATATGAATATTACCCTCAGTTGGGATTTTCTCGATGTAGAAGACGACGACTGGGAAACGCTTAACCTACAGCCCTACTATAGTGAAGACCAAGGTGTAACGTGGTCCCCTGTAGAAGCGTATAGTGTTGATGGTGATAATAGAACTATCAATTTTTCTATTGATCATTTCACACAGTATGGGTGGGCTCTGGACGAGGATGATTAAGAGAGCCATAAAACGTGTCAAACTATTTACTACTATGCAAACACACATAAATAAAGAAGACATAAATTATGGGTGACAAAAATTTACAATCATTCTTAAGTGCCGTTCACAAGCTGGCAGTTGAAAGATGTGGGCAAGATTTTGCCGACTATCTGATTCGTCTGCGTAGCGAACGTGAAAGGCTCCTAAAGAAGAGTTGGAAGAAAACCACCCCTGAGAATCTGGGGAGTAAGAGTGAAGTTTTCCGCGAGATCGACTTTGATACGATCCAACTTCATTCCTCCAAGTTCCTGGACGAAAGGCAGTATCTTGAGCTGCTCTACGAAATTGCGAAGATTGCCATCCCCTATGGCCAATTTCATAAGGCTCAACAACTACTTCTACTTTTGAAGGATCATCGCGATTTATTAAAGGATGATCATTTCGCCGTACAGGTCCACCAGCGTCTGGGTGATATTTCTTTCTATCTATCAGATTTCAATACAAGCTTAACAGAATATGAGCTTTGTATGGATTATTATAAAAAGCTCAAGAATCCTCAACGACTTGCCAGGATCATGCTTTCAATTAGTGTTGTTCTTGTTGAGAAGGGTGAGGTCGAAAAGGCTGAGAACCTGATGCAGGAGGCCAAAGCACTGGCCACAGAGTATCAACTCAACAAAGTGTTGATTAAAATCAACATGAACCTTGGCAATATTTACCATATGAAGGGATCCTATGACGATTCATTGAACCACTTGAAGCAAACTTTAGAACTTCTTGGTGAAAATGATGATAGTTCCCTTAGAGCCAGAATTCTGCACAACATCGGGCTTGCCTACAAGGCCAAGCACGAGGATACGAAAGCATTGGACATCTTTAACGAGAGTATCGATCTTTCTACTACTGCAGAAAACAACTATATGAAGAGCCTCACTTACCTGGAAAAATCTGAAATATTGTATCGCAATGATGATCTGTCAGCTGGAACAGCACTGGCTACATCTGCTTTTCAGGCATTTTCACAGTTTGGTGACCGCCTCAGTATGGGTGAAACCTACAAGATCCTTGGTATGATTTCTGGAAAACGGAAGAAATACCGAACTGCACAGGCATTCCTGGAAAACAGTCTTAGAATATGTCGAGACCATAACAAACCCTTGAATGTTGGTCAAACACAGGTCGAGCTAGCCCATCTCTTTGTTGATCAGGGAGAAACTGGAAAAGCTATAGACCTACTAAAAGATGCTAAAGCGAGTTTCGTGGATATGCATGCATTGGATAGAGTCACTGAAGTTGAGGGAGAGCTATCTGCCTTAACGAAGTAACGTTCCAAGCTGTACCTGCGGAAACGGCAATTAGTTAGCAGTTATCAGACCTACCCCAAGCGCGATATCGTGTTTCGGGTGGGTCTGCAGGTTTC
>ENA-OREN01000031-OREN01000031.1-marine-metagenome-genome-assembly--contig:-NODE-31-length-180026-cov-5.309888_pt1 | contig 180026 bp, 172 predicted proteins | sample MGYA00248624_ERZ508555 | MGnify/ENA primary metagenome ERZ508555 (study PRJEB26222, sample SAMN06267773) | marine metagenome | isolation source: Saanich Inlet, British Columbia, Canada | place... | reverse complement strand
ATCTGAAATATTTGAAACGCCTTCAAGTAGTCCAATATTGATAAAATGTTGTAGCTGGTTGATGGAAGTTTCTTCATTATTTGGATTAAAATTCATAGCTCTTAACTTAGGTCCTATTGGACGAACAGTTTCATAATTATGATGACAAGTGATACAGTCTTCACTTGATGGGATTTGATATTGAACTTCTTGAGTGATTCCTTCAGCATCTAAATAACTAATGGGGACTATGCTTCCATCATCCGAATATATAGCGTCTGTCATATTATTGTTCCAGATGTAATTGCCTAATTTCCAAGTTCCTTCTGTTTTAATTAAAACACGAGTTTCAATAATTATTTTATTTGAAGAAATGTTTCCCTCATCTTCGTAATAATAAAATGTTTTAGATATTAAGGTGTTGTCAGGGTATACAGGAAATGAACTATCTCCATTATATTGCATAGCTTTACCTTCGGGAATTCTAATTAATCGCTGTTTATGTGCGTAATCTGAAAATAGACGGCTATTTAAATCGTAAAGGTGTACGTTTGAATCAGGTGTTAAATTAGATAATTCTCCACTAAAAATTTCCATTTCCGAAAGGTTAGTTTCAAAAACCAAAGGAGTAACTGGACCTGTGTCAACATCATCAATAATGGGTATAAGTCCATCGTCACCATTACATGAAGTCATTATTAGGGCTAATAGCAGTAGTCCAGAAATATAAAACTTTTTCATTAAGTATTTTTTTACTAAAATACAATTTTGATTCTATTAATAAATAATTTAATTGAATTAAAAATAATTTTAAACAGTAAAATAAAATTGTAATTATATGTTATTTTAACACAGATAGTTTTAGTCATTAAGTATATTTAAATTTTAAAAACAATAAATTATTATTATGAAATACTTAGTTACTGCTTTTATGTTATTAGGAACCCTTTTATCTTTCTCGCAAAGTAGATCCATTCCTTTGGATACTCTTGTGAAAACCACACATAATACTACTGTAAAAGGTGAAATGTTTTCATATACTGCTGAAACTGGTACGCAACCAGTTTGGGATAAGGAAGGTGATCCTATGGCAACTTTATTTTATACTTATTATACTAGAAACAATGTAAAAGATAGGGTAAACAGGCCATTAATTATATCTTTTAATGGAGGTCCTGGATCTGCATCTGTTTGGATGCATATAGCGTATACAGGACCAAGAATATTAAATATAGATGAAGAAGGTTATCCTATACAACCTTATGGGTTTAGAAGTAATCCAAATTCAATAATTGATGTTGCCGATATTGTTTTTGTAAATCCTGTTAATACAGGATACTCTCGTATGGTTGCTGATAAAGAAGGAAAAATGCCTGATGACAAATTATTTTTTGGTATTAATGCAGATATTAAATATTTGGCTGAATGGGTGAATACTTTTGTAAGCAGGCATAATCGTTGGGAATCTCCAAAATATATTATTGGAGAAAGTTATGGAGGCACTCGTGTGATGGGTCTTTCAAATGAATTACAAAACTCACAATGGATGTATTTAAATGGGGTTATTTTAGTTTCTCCAGCAGATTATAATCTTTACAGCACGGGGCAGCCTATATACTCAGCAATTAATTTACCTTATTTTACTGCTGCTGCCTGGTATCACAAAGCATTATCTTCTGAATTGCAAAACAAAGATTTATTAGAAATACTCCCTGAAGCTGAAGAATATTCCATAAACATATTAATGCCAGCACTTGCAAAAGGTGGGTTTATTAGCAATAAAGAAAGAAATAAAGTAGCCGAAAAAATGTCATACTATTCTGGACTTAGTAAAAAAGTTATTTTACAACATAATTTAGAGGTGCCTACTAGTTTTTTCTGGAAAGAACTTTTGCGTGATAAAACAGGTCAAACTATAGGTCGGTTGGATTCTCGTTATTTAGGATTGGACAAAATGGAAGCGGGGACAAGTCCAGATTATAGTCCAGAGCTTACTTCTTGGTTACATTCCTTTACTCCAGCAATTAATCATTATATAAAGACAGAATTGAATTTTACCACAGATGTAAAGTACAATATGTTTGGAAATGTACATCCTTGGGATAGGCGTAATAATAACACTAGGGATGGTTTGCGAGAAGCAATGGCAACCAATCCTTATTTAAAAGTTTTAAATCAGTCGGGTTATTATGATGGAGCAACAACCTATTTTGCGGCAAAATATTCCTTATCACAAGTTGATCCTAGCGGAAAAATGAAGGATCGTTTTACTTTTAAAGGGTACCGAAGTGGTCATATGATGTATTTGCGAAATGAAGATTTAATTAAAGCAAATGATGATTTAAGATCATTTATTAAAGAATCAGCTGCAAATGGTAAAGCAGCGAAATATTAATCTGCTTTGTGAGCTAATTTCATGGTAATGGGTTTGTTTTTAAACCACCTCTACAAATAAACCATTTTCGGTTTTATTTACTTTGACAATATTTTTTTTTGTTAATTCTTTAATGGTTTTATCCCATTTTTTATTACTTAGTCCCGATTGAGTTTTTAGTTCATTTAATTCAATTGGAGAATTAACTTTTAGAATATTAATGATTGCTTTTTCATCATCACTCATATCAACCTGTTTTACTTCAGGTTTCATTTGAGGAAAGAATAGTACTTCTTGTATGGAAGCGTTATTAGTTAAAAACATAATTAAACGATCCATTCCAATTCCCATTCCTGATGTTGGAGGCATTCCATATTCTAAAGCTCTTAAAAAATCTTGATCTATAAATTCTGTAGCTTCATCATCACCACGTCCTGCTAATTTTACTTGATCTTTAAAACGTTCTCTTTGGTCAATTGGGTCGTTTAATTCAGAATAAGCATTTGCTAATTCTTTACCACAAATAATCAACTCGAATCGTTCAGTAAGATCTGGGTTAGAACGGTGTTCTTTGGTTAATGGACTCATCTCTTTTGGGTAATCTGTAATAAAAGTAGGTTGGATGTAATTGGCTTCACATTTTTCACCAAAAATTTCATCGATTAATTTTCCTTTACCCATCGTTTCATCTACACCAATCCCCATTCCTTTAGCAACTTCTCTAATTTCGCCTTCCGATTTTCCTAAAATGTTAAAACCCGTATAATGCTCGATTGATGCTGCCATCGTCACTCTAGCATACGGAGCTTTAAAATTAATTTCATATTCTCCAAAAGTAGTTTTTGAGCTCCCGTTTACTTCCGTAGCACAGAATTCCAATAATTTTTCTGTTAAATCCATCATCCAATTGTAATCTTTATAGGCTACATAGATTTCCATCATCGTAAATTCTGGATTGTGAGTGCGATCCATACCTTCATTTCTAAAGGTTTTTGCGAATTCATAGACACCATCAAAACCACCAACGATTAATTTTTTTAAATATAATTCACAAGCAATTCGCATATACATTGGAATGTCTAGAGAATTGTGATGTGTTTTAAAAGGTCTTGCAGCTGCACCGCCAGGGATCGATTGCAGGATAGGGGTTTCAACTTCAAAATAACCACTATTATTAAAGAAAGTACGCATCGCTGTAAATAACTTAGTACGTTTTATAAATACTTCTTTTACCTTTGGGTTTACTACTAAATCTGCATAACGTTGGCGGTAACGCAATTCAGGATTATTAAATTCATCAAAGGTATTTCCTTCACTATCTGTTTTTGGTAATGGCAATGGTTTTAAAGCTTTTGAAAGTAATTTAAAGCCTTTAACCATCACTGTTTTTTCCCCTACTTTAGTAGTAAATAATTCTCCTTCAATACCAATGAAATCACCAATGTCTAATAGTTTTTTATAGACATCATTATAAAGTACTTTATCCTCACCAGGACAAATTTCATCTCTATTAAAATATACTTGAATTCGACCTTTTGAATCTTGCAATTCTGCAAATGAAGCTTTTCCTTGTATGCGACGAGACATTAATCGTCCAGCAATAATTACTTTTTTACCGTTTTCAAAATTATGTTTAATATCCGATGTCATCGCATCCACCGGAAATAAATCTGCTGGATATGGGTTAATGCCTAATGCTCTTAGTTTTGTGAGCTTTTCTCTTCGTACTTGTTCCTGTTCGGATAATTGCATAGAAATTGTGTAAAAAATAATTACAAATATAATAACAAACTATGTGTTAATCAATACTTGTAACAAAAGGAATTTTATATGGACCTATAGATTAATTAATAATTGTAAATTTGCATAGATGAGTATTTGGAGAGTAATTTTATCAATCATATTCCCGCCGTTAGCAGTTATAGATAAAGGCTGTGGATCTATAATTATCGTTTTCATTCTAACTTTATGTGGATGGATTCCTGGTGTTATTGCAGCGCTAATTATTATTAATAATCCAAAATAGATTATACTATGTTGCTTAAAATAACTTAGCTTACCATGGTCATAGATGATATAAATCATAGCAGAAATTCACTCTCTATAGATTTAAGTGGCTTGAGAAAGATGGTTGGAGATATTAGTGATGCTTGAGCTAAGTTGAAAACGGATACCATTATTACATTTAAAAGTTGAATTAGAAAAATAATCTCTTGAATAAACAAATTGGAATACAGGAACTAGGAATCAAAGATTATAAAGATACTTGGGAATATCAAGAAAAACTTTTTAAGGCTATTATTGATATAAAAATAAAAAATAGAAGGGAAGAAACATCCTTAGATACTCCTAATTATTTTTTGTTTGTAGAACATCCTCATGTATATACTTTAGGTAAAAGTGGACATATTGAAAACTTACTCATTTCTGCAGAAAAATTATCCGAAATAGGAGCTACTTTCTATCAAAATAATCGAGGTGGAGATATTACTTACCATGGGCCTGGGCAAATAGTTGGTTATCCTATATTAGATTTAGAAAACTTTTTTTCAGACATTCATAAATACCTTCGATTTCTGGAAGAAATGATTATAAGAACATTGGCTGAATATGATTTGAAAGGAGAGCGATCTAAGGGCGAAACAGGTGTATGGTTTGACGTAGGTACTCCTTTTGCAAGAAAAATATGTGCTTTTGGAGTGCGTGCAAGTCGTTGGGTAACCATGCACGGGTTTGCATTAAATGTAAATACCAATTTGGGTTATTTTGATCATATGATTCCTTGTGGCATAAAAGGAAAAGCAGTTACCTCATTAAATGTAGAATTAGGAAAGTCTGAAGTTTCCCTAATAGAAGTAAAAGAAAAATTACTTTTTCATTTTTTAGATTTGTTTGAAGCTGAAAAAAAGCTTTATTCTTAAGTTTATATGTTTATTTTTTTTAATGATTATAATTGACAAGCCTAGCGCAGGCTTACTGATCACTATTAGTCATTTACTTGCGTTTTTGTTATTGGAGTTTGTAAATTTTTGTTTTTCGTGAGTATGATAAATTTTAACAAGCCCGTTTCCTAATTATAAAAATTAGTTAGTTGAGTAGGTTTACAAAAAAAAATCAATTAGTGTATTTCGTAAAGAAGAATGTTTTTAGCAGCACCTTTCACAACAAAATTTGTTTTACCATTTTTTGTTAGATCTCCAAGATCTATTATAGAAGTTCCATAAACAGGGAATCCAGATAGCAGACTTCCAGATTTATTATAAACGTATAGTTTGTTTTCTTGTGTTTCAGTAATTGAAATAAAGGTTTTACGATTAACAATACTAATAGTTGGTGCTGTATAAATTCCAAAAGGTAATTCGATTAAAACACCATTGATCCGCATTAAATTATCATCTAAAGTTACTTTATTTTTTCCTTTGACAGTAAAATAATAACTTGTTACTTCCAATTTATCTGTAACCGTTTCCCCATCCAAATCAACACTATTTTTAGAGTTGTCTTTATTGATAATTACTAATTTTGTATTTTCTAATGTGATTGGAGTATTGGAAAAATCGAATGCCTTAGATACAGTTACTCTTGATTTACCTACTCGGCTAAGAATGTTTAATTTCCCGCTTTCCTCCGCAATAGTGATGTAATCTTTACTGTTAATTCTAAAATGTTGAGGTGGAAATACAATTTTTGATGTTGATTTTTCAAACTTAAATCCTTTTACTTTTTTTCCTTTGCTATCCAACATTAAAACTTCTTTTCCTTGAGTAATTACAAAGCGATATTTCCGATTATTATCATAATCAAAAACAGAAAGTGCTTGGGTGATGTTGTCTTTAAATTTTTTGGGGAAAGGAGTAACAGCTCTCCCAGTTCTGTCTAAAATATAAAAATTATTTTTGGTCGTAAATGCCAATTGCTTTTTGCCATTTCGTAAAAGATCAACTTCTTTTACTTTACCTAATATTGGATTCTTAAGCTTCTTTGTCCATAAAATTTTTCCTCCAGAAGAAATAAAATACAACTTGTTTGTAACATCTTGAACAACGATGTCTTTTCCTCCCGTTTTGTGATTACTGAAAAAAGTAGGATCATTTAGTAGTTCGTTTTCTAATTGAATACTGTTAATTTGTGTTACTTTTCCTTTAAGGTTATTACTACTTGAAAAACTCGTCTCTTTACAAACAAAATTTACGTGAGCAAAATCACGGTCATAATTGAACTGAAGTATCGCTATAGGATACTTTTTAAAAGAAACAGTTTCTGTTTTAATTTTTAGAAGGTTAGAAATTGCTCCTGAATAATTTCCGTTTAGCATCATAATTAACAAGGAAGACTCGTCACTAAGTTGAGAAAGCGCTTCTTTATAATAGGAGGTAGATGACAGACAGTTATTAGTTAAATAAGAATTGATAATGTTTTGAGTAACTTCTTCATTTTCAGAAAAAATAAAGAAATTATCTAAAATAAATACTTCTTTAGGAGCAGTTTTATTTGTAAAAGTTAAAAAATGATTTACAAATAAATTTGGCTCATTAAAGTGATGTATCATTATGCCTTTAAATGAGGCTTTAGGGCTGCTATAATTAAATAATGCCTCGCTAGTAAGGCCTATGTCAAAACTCTTTAAAACAATTGCATTCCCTTTTGAAAAACTTATTTTACTTACTTCACTAATCGCTTCAAATAAAATAGTTTCTTCACTATTGACACTTTTAATACCCCTAAAGTTTTGAAGGTTGTTTTGAAATAATGCAAAATCATCAAATGTTAATGAAACAACTCTATTAGCATTGGTTGGAGTAACTTTTGCAATATCATTTTGTTGAGGATTTAAACCTTTAAAAATAGATACCAATTGCGAAACTGAATCATTTGCTAATACAACTCCTGAAGCGGTTAATGCATCTGGTAAAACTTCAATATTAAGTGCTGCCCAAGAAGCAAAATTAAATAATAAAGCTTGGTTTACTAAAATCTCATTAGCAGGAATAATTGCTGTTAAATCCTGATGGTTACTTAGTGCTGTTATTTTTTTAAAAACTGCATCATTTTCATTTTTCCCGCTTAGTAGCTGTTCTAATACTTTTTGTGAATTTGACACAACAAATATACTGTCTTTAATAGTTGTAAAAATAGCTTGTTCGTTGATAATTACTTTTTGAAGAGTATAAGAATTAAACGAAATGTTTTCTATAGTTTTATCAGGTATGGAATCTAAATTAAATAGATTTTCGCTTAGTTTCGTAATAAAAGTAAATGAAGATTTGTCATTTTCTTCAGATATACATAGTATACTTTTTGAACTAGGATTTAAGTGATTAAAAATCTCTTTATTGTTAAGATAAGAATAGGGTTTAGAGTTCTTTAATTTAGCAAGGAAACTATTATTCTTAAGGTCAGATTTTAAAGCTTCAAAATCATTGATAGTTAATACCACTGAAGGATTCTTGGGGATGAAATCTGTAAGCTCTTTTAATTTTGAAGGTACTGGATCGCAGCTTATAAAAAAACTAAATAGGAATACCGATACTATGGATGGAATAAAAACCTTCATATCACAAAAATAATAAGGAAAACAACAGAATCAAGTAGAAATTAAAAAGTTTATTGTCGGGTTTTTAACAATCAAACTTAAATATCTAAATTTAGTGAGAATTGTTCGGGTAACAACTGAAAACTTTTGCGATGATACTTAGTAATTCCGTATTTTTTAATTGCTTCTCGATGTTCTTTGGTGGGATAGCCTTTGTTTTGTTTCCAATTAAACATAGGGTATTCTTTATCAATCTCTTCCATATATGCATCACGATACGTTTTTGCTAATATGGATGCTGCTGCTATATGTAAATATTTTCCATCTCCTTTTATGATGGTTTGATATGGGATGTCTAAAAAAGGCTTAAAACGGTTGCCATCAACAGCTATAAAATCAGGTTTTTTGGAGAGTTTTTCAATAGATTTATGCATCGCTAAAATGGAGGCGTTTAAAATATTTATTTTGTCAATTTTCCTCATCATAATGTGAGAAACTCCAAAGCAAATTGATTGGTCTTCAATTATAGACTTTAAAAGCGCTCGTTTTTTTTCTGAAAGTTGTTTTGAATCTGTTAAAATTTCATTTTTAAAATCCTCAGGCAATATAACAGCAGCTGCTGTTACTGGACCAGCAAGACAGCCTCGGCCAGCTTCATCAGTGCCGCATTCAATTAATTGTTTATTGATTTTTAGTTTTAACACATTTAACGGAATTCATTATTTAAATATTCCATTCAAAAGTATACCTTTGCTTGGTAAGTTAAAAATAGATGCGCAAAACGTTTTTTTTATTTCTTCTATTATGCTCTTCAGCAATAGTTTTTTCTCAAAATAAAAGAGAGAGCACTAAAAAGAATAAGAAGGAAAAACCTTCTATAAGCCTATATAAAATTATTTCAGCCAAACGAGATACTACTTTTGTAGATACCTCGCTTACCATTCAAAGAGAATATAAATTCAACTATTTACGAAAGGATAATTTTGAATTGCAAGAATTTTCAAACGTAGGTCAACCCTATAATAATTTAAGCTACGACTTCGATATTTTAAATTTAAAACCATTATTTGTAGCTCAATCTCATCATTTTGGCTATCGTGAAATTGAAGACATGAAGTATTATAATTTACCCACTCCTTTAACAGAATTGTATTTTAAAACTGCATTTAAACAAGGACAGCAATTAGACGCATTTTTTTCAATAAATACTTCAAAACAATTTAATTTTTCTATTGCATACAAGGGAGTACGATCTTTAGGGGCTTATCAACATGCTTTGACAAGTACAGGAGATTTTAGTTTTACTACAAATTATCACACAAAAAATAATCGATATAATATTTTAGCACATGTAATGGCATTGGATCTTGTCAACCAAGAAAACGGAGGGCTTACGGATGAATCTGTTTTGTTGTTTGAGAGTAATAATAGTGAATTTAGAGATCGGGGACGGTTAGAAGTAAATTTTCAAGATGCAGAAAATGAATTAAAAGGGTTTCGTGTTTACGGAAAACAAGAGTTTGAGTTGATCACCAAAAAAGATAGTACCGACCAAAACAAGCTTTTTATTGGTAATGTAATGAGCTTTGAAGATAAATCGTATGTGTTTAAGCAAGATGTTCCCTTTGATGATTATGGGGAGTCTTACAAAACTTCTGATTTGTATAAAAAAGGAAAGCTTGAAGATTTCAACATTCAAGGATATACTCGTTTTGAAAATAACAATATAGGAAGTCTAAGTGCTTTTATTGGGTATACGGATTATAATTATGGATATAATAGTGTCATCATATTTGATGAAGGTAGGATTGAAAATAGATTAAAAGGTGACTTGGTTCAAGCGGGCGCCTCTTACAAAAAAACATATAAAGGATTTGAATTATTTGGTCAAGGAGCTATTAATATTTCGGGAAATTATGACGGTAATTTTTTACAAGCCGGAGCTTCTTACCTTATTAAAAACGCTCATAAAATTAGTGCAGAAATTAAAACTCATACTACTGCGCCAAACTTTAATTTCTTATTAAACCAAAGTGATTACATTAATTATAATTGGCAAAATAATTTTGAAAATGTAAAAACGCAGCAGTTAAAAGTAGATTTTAAATCTCATAAAATTGCTAATATGTCTCTGAGTTATACAGGTATTAATAAGTATGCGTATTTTTCTATTAAAGAAAATGATTCTACCCCTACGCCACAACAATATGGAGAACGAGTGGATTATGTAAAAGTAAAATTACAAAAGGAATTTAAATATAAGAAGTTTGGATTGGACAACACGCTCTTGTATCAAAATGCTTTAAATGGTGAAGAGGTTTTAAAATTGCCTCAATTTATCACAAGAAATACATTGTATTTTAAAGATCATTGGTTTAAAAGAGCATTGTTTGCGCAAACTGGAGTCACCTTTAAATATTATTCCAACTATATGATGAATGGTTATGATGCTGTGTTAGCAGAGTTTTATGTCCAAAATGATACAGAGCTAGGAGGATATCCTCAATTTGATATTTTCTTCAATGCAAGAGTACAACAAATTCGTTTTTATTTTAAATATGAAAATTTTAATGCATTATTTTCAAGGACCAATACTTATTTTTCAGCTCTTGGATATCCGTATCGTGATGCCGTGATTCGATTTGGAATTGTATGGAATTTCTTTATGTGATTTTTAAGAGGCTTATAACATTCAATACCTAGATTCCAATTATAAAAAAGGCCTGACAGTTGTTGTCAGGCCTTTTTTATAATAAACGTATTGAATTACTATTTATCTAGTTTTTTTAAGCTTTCTGCTATTTTTTCAGTGTATTTATCTGCAGTTTTTACAGCATCCCTTGGGTTTTCTATTATTGTTGTAGTAGCAGCCATAAGTTGCTCGTCGTCGTCATTATTTAAATTATAGAATAATGTTTCAAGCACATATTTTTTATCAATCGTGGTATAAGAACCACCATAACCATAATAATCTCCAAAAGTAGAGTATGAATAGGGATGCGCATAATAACTATTAAAACCTCCATAATAAGATGGGTAATAAGAGTTGTAAGGTCCCATCATGCCCATACCACCTCCATAATAATCATTGTAATAATTGGTGGTTTCAGTTTCCGAATAATCTTTAAGTACACTTATGCATATGGCGTCATATCCTTCGTAACCAAAAATATCAAGAATACGCTTTCGCTTTTCTTCTGTCATTTCCTCGTCATGATCCATTTTTGGAAACCTAGTAAAGCTTTCAGTAGCTTTATAACCAGCGTTTCTTAATTTATTTGCGATGCTACTTTCGAAATCAGCACGTATTTCAAGGTCTGAGGTTCTTGCAATCACCAATATATTTCTATCGGTCATCTGGTCTATGTCTTTACTTTTCCATGCACTTAATACTTTTACAGAAGTACTGCATCCAGTAAACATCAAAAGGACAATAGCTATTAATAGGTAGTGGTTTTTTTTCATTTTATTAATCTTTTATTAATCTTTTAATAATCCCCTAGAAATTACAATTTTTTGTATTTCTGAAGTTCCTTCATATATCTGAGTGATTTTAGCATCACGCATTAAACGTTCAACATGGTAATCTTTTACGTAGCCATTACCACCATGAACTTGAATGGCTTCTACGGTAACGTCCATTGCAACTTGCGACGCAAATACCTTTGCCATTGCACTACTCATATCGTAGTTATTTCCTTGGTCTTTATCCCATGCAGATTTATAAACTAACATTCTAGCTGCCTCAATATTCGTATGCATATCGGCTAATTTAAAAGCGATAGCTTGATGGTTACAAATTTCAGTACCAAAAGATTTTCTTACTTTAGAATAGTCTCTTGCTAATTCATATGCGCCAGCAGCAATACCTAAAGCCTGTGCTGCAATTCCTATTCTTCCCCCAGACAGTGTTTTCATGGCAAATGGAAATCCAAATCCTTCTTCACCAATTCTATTTTCTTTAGGAACCTTGACATCATTAAACATTAATGAGTGCGTATCACTTCCTCTAATTCCTAATTTATCTTCTTTGGCCCCTATTTCAAATCCATCCCAGCTTTTTTCAACAATAAAAGCATTGATTCCTTTGTGTTTTTTTTCCTTATCTGTTTGAGCAATTACAATATAATAATCTGCAGAACCTCCATTGGTAATCCAGTTTTTTGTTCCATTTAATAAATAATGATCTCCTTTGTCAATAGCAGTGGTTTTTTGTGAAGTAGCGTCAGATCCTGCTTCAGGTTCACTCAAGCAAAAAGCACCTAATTTTTTACCAGTAGCCAATTGAGTAAGGTATTTTTGTTTTTGATCTTCATTAGCATATTTTTCTATTCCATAACAGACCAAAGAATTATTTACAGACATTATCACACTTGCTGAAGCATCGATTTTTGAAATCTCTTCCATAGCCAAAGAATAAGAAAGCGTATCCATTCCGCCACCACCATACTTCGGATCTACCATCATTCCAAGAAAGCCCATTTCTCCCATCATTTTTATTTGTTGGGTAGGAAATTCTTGTTTGTTATCTCTTTCTATTACTCCCGGTAATAATTCAGACTTTGCAAAATCACGAGCTGCGTCGCGAATCATAATGTGTTCTTCAGTAAGCTTAAAATCCATTAAAAACAGTGTTAAATAGTTTGATAAATAGAGTGTAAATATACCTTTTTAAATCTCAATTGTCAAATTAGAAATAGTTTCGATTGTTGTATAATTTTATTGTTATTAGTTTTGAAGAAACCATAAGGGTCTTGTATATTTAAAGTCTAAATAAGTTTTAGTTTTGAAAAAATTAACATATCATGTTTTGGGGGTGATGAGTGGAACATCATTAGATGGAATTGACGTAGCTGAAATCATTTTTAATGTATCAGAAAATGGAACATGGAGTTATAAAATAATATCATCTGAAACGGTCTCGTACGTTAAAGGCTGGAAAGATAAATTGCAGAAAGCAATATCTTTTTCTGAACAAAAATTAACAGCACTAAATTCTGAATACACCATTTATTTAGCTGAGGTTATTTTAGAATTCATATCCAGAAAAAAGATATCTAAATTAGATGCCGTTTGTAGTCATGGGCATACAATTTTGCATGAACCTCAAAAAGGTGTTACCTTACAAATAGGTAATTTACTTGAAATTGCTTCATTAATAAACCAAAAAGTAGTTTGTGATTTTAGAGTTCAAGATTTAGATTTAGGGGGCAATGGTGCTCCATTGGTTCCCATTGGAGATCGATTACTGTTTAGTGAATATGATTATTGTTTGAACTTGGGTGGATTTGCAAATGTTTCTTTTGAAGAAAAAATAGAACAACAGAAATCAAAAAGAATAGCCTATGATGTTTGTCCTGTAAATATTGTACTTAATTATTTAGCAGAACAAAAGGGTTATTCATTTGATGAAAGTGGGAATTTAGCTCGTGGAGGAAAATTATCTAAGAAATTGTTTCAACAATTGAACGATTTGCCTTTTTATACAATGAATCCACCAAAATCCTTGGGATTGGAATGGGTAAAAAATGAGGTATTCCCATTATTGAAATCCCCAGCTATTTCAATTGAAGATCAATTGCATACCATAACTGAACATGTCGCCTTTCAGTTATCAAATCAATTTAAAAAAGATTCGAATATTTTAGTTACGGGAGGGGGTGCCTATAACTCCTATTTAATAGAACGTACTAATAATTATAAAAAAATAAATTTAATCATTCCACCAGCAGAATTGATTGAATTTAAAGAAGCTTTAATATTTGCTTTGTTGGGAATTTTAAAATTAAGGAACGAAAATAATTGTTTAAAAAGTGTGACTGGAGCAAAAAAAGATCATTCCTCAGGAGTTGTATTTTTTCCTAAAAATCCATTGGAAAAGGCTTAATTTCATTATATATTTGCAAGCCTATTTTAAGCCCTAAATATTTAATTTTATTTTTTATTTTGGGCATTTAATTTTTTAAAAAAACACCTCTTTATGACTTCTATAATTATCTTGATTTTTGTTATAGGTTACCTCTCAATTACTTTAGAACATCCCTTAAAACTTGATAAAACAGTACCTGCATTAATTATGGCAGCTCTTATTTGGGCATTACTTGCTATTGGTTTTCATTTGGGTTGGTTTGATGTTATTGATACTCATGAAAATGTTTTTAACTTTCTCTCCGGTGGAGAAGCAGCAGAACACGGTTTTGATAATACCTTATTACATCATTTGGGAAAAACTTCCGAAATTCTTATCTTTTTAATTGGAGCGATGACCATCGTTGAAATTATAGATTTACATAGGGGTTTTGAAATATTAAAAGGAGCAGTAAATACAAAAAGCAAGAAAAAGTTATTATGGATCATCGGAATTTTAGCCTTTATTCTTTCAGCAATAATAGATAACTTAACAGCAACCATCGTTCTAATAACCTTATTGCGAAAATTAATACAAGATAAAGAAGAACGTCTTTGGTATGCAGCAATGGTAGTAATAGCCGCAAATGCTGGAGGTGCTTGGTCTCCAATTGGAGACGTAACTACAACGATGCTTTGGATCGCTAATAAGGTAACAGCTTTAGGTTTAGTAAAAACAGTAGTATTACCCTCTATAGTTTGTTTTATAATACCATTTTTTATCGCAGGATATTTAAAAGTTTTTAAAGGAAATATTAAAACAGATGCGATTAAAGATGTTGCGGTTGAACGTTTATTAAGTAGTAAAACGATGTTGTTTCTAGGATTAGGGATGATTGTTTCTGTGCCAATTTTTAAAACAATTACACACTTACCTCCCTATATAGGAATGATGCTTGCGTTAGGAGTCGTATGGTTAGTTTCAGAATACATTCACCCAGAAGAAGATTTTCCAAAGTCAAAACGCCATCTTTATTCAGCCCATAAAGCATTATCTCGCATTGAGATTGCAAGTATTTTATTCTTTTTAGGAATTTTAATGGCGGTGGCTGGTTTAGAGAGTTTAGTTTATGGTGTTGCAGAAAATGGTGATCCAGTAGGGACACTTCGTTATTTAGCAGAAGTATTGCAAGCAGCCATACCAAATCAAGATGTTGTAGTGGTGCTATTAGGAATTTGTTCTGCAGTTATTGACAATGTCCCTCTAGTAGCTGCATCAATTGGTATGTATGATGCACCTGCCGATTCAATCCTTTGGCATTTTATTGCGTATTCTGCTGGAACAGGAGGAAGTATGTTAATTATTGGATCTGCTGCTGGAGTAGCAGCAATGGGAATGGAAAAAATAGATTTTATATGGTATCTTAAAAAAATTGCCTGGTTAGCATTTGCAGGTTTTATTGCAGGAGCAGCTCTATTTATACTTTTAGAAAGGGTGCTTTTTGCCTAAACAATTAAATGTCTCACAATTTATGAATAACATAAACGTTATTCAATAAACCTATTTTATATGTTAAGTATTTTTATTCAAGACAGTTCTGAAACTGCAGAGACCTTAGAGCCATTAGTTCAAGAAAAAACACTGTCCATCATGGAATTACTGATGGATGGAGGTATGGCAGGACAAATTATTATAGGAGTGCTATTTGTACTTTTATTTACTGCTGTTTATCTTTATTTTGAAAGATTATTTGCAATAAAAGCAGCTACTGATTATGATGTTAATTTCATGGATCAAATACGCAATAATGTAAGTTCCGGTAATCTAGAAGCTGCAAAAGTATTATGTGCTCAAAAAAACACACCAGTTTCAAGATTAACCGAAAAAGGAATTTCAAGAATTGGAAGCCCATTAGAAGATATCAATACCGCAATTGAAAATGCAGGAAAATTAGAAGTATACAAATTAGAAAAGAATGTAAGTATCCTTGCTACCATAGCTGGTGCTGCTCCAATGATTGGGTTTTTAGGAACTGTGATAGGGATGGTATTGGCATTTCATACCTTGGCAACAAGCAGTGGTCAAGCAGAAATGGGAACTTTAGCCGAAGGTATTTATACCGCAATGACCACAACGGTGGCTGGATTAATCGTTGGGATTATTGCCTATATAGGTTACAATCACATCGTTGTTAAAACAGATAAGGTGGTGCATCAAATGGAAGCAACTGCTGTAGACTTTTTAGATCTTTTAAATGAACCAGCTTCATGAATTTAAGAGGAAGAAATAAAGTGAGTGCGGAGTTTAGTATGAGCTCAATGACGGATATAGTATTTCTATTACTGGTCTTTTTTCTATTAACATCACCTTCAATAACACCGGATGCTTTGGATTTAATTTTGCCAAAAGCCAAAGGAAAATCTACCAATAAGCAAAATGCGTCAGTGAGTATCACAAAGGATGGTGCTTATTATGTTAACAAAGAACGAGTAAGTGAATACACTATAGAAACGGAATTAAAAAAAGTATTTGCTGGTCAGGAAAAACCTACTTTAATTCTTCGTGCAGAAGAGGGGGTTCCAATTGAAGATGCTGTTTTTGTAATGGACATAGCAAACCAGAATAACTATAAAGTAGTGTTGGCTGTAAGACCAAATTAGGTACTGTCATTCGGCACAAATGCGAAAAATCTCTTTTCTATTAATACCATAAAATGCGCTTATTAAATACCAAACATAAACAAAAGAGTATGGCCATCACATTAGTTTTACATGTGATGATACTGCTATTGTTTTTTTATGTAGGATTGTCTTATTTAGATCCACCTCCAGAAAATGGCATTGCAGTAAATTTAGGTACGATGGATGCGGGTAGTGAAAATGTACAGCCAAAAGAAAAAATAAAAACTGCTCCTAAACAAACAACACCAGAACCAGTAAAAGCACAAAAAGCGGAAATAAAAGAAGAAGTAGTTAGCCAAGATACTGAAGAAGCTCCGGTAATAAAAAAGGAAGAAAAAAAAGATGTAATAAAAGAGGTAGTTAAGGTAGTTTCAAAAAAAGAGCCAAAAAAAGAAGTTAAAAAAAAACCAGATCCTAAACCAGATCAATCAACTTCAGATGCACTTTCTAGTTTAATAAATGGCCCAAAATCTGATGGAGTTGATAAAGCTGGAGAGGGAGATGATCAAAGCCCTGGTGATAAAGGAGATCCTACTGGTGATCCAAATTCAAAAAGTTATTATGGCAATGGAAAAGGATTGGATGGTGACGGAAATTATTTATTAGGCGGGCGAAAAGCTTTGTATAAAAAGAAATTTGTTCAGGATTGTAATGAAGCAGGAACTGTGGTGGTAAGTATTGAAGTAGATCGTAATGGAAAGGTAATCAATGCAACTCCAGGAGTACGCGGTACCACCAATAATTCTAAATGTCTTTTAGAGCCTGCAAAGAGAGCTGCATTAGCCACTAAATTTAATAAAGATGCCGAAGCACCTTCTAAACAAATTGGTAAAATTATTTACCGATTTAGTCTTTCTGAATAATTATAAAAAATTCATTTTTAAAAATTCATTTTTAATACCTTTATAGCAACTAAAAAAAACTGCTATGTATCGTTATACTTTATTATTAATTGCAATAGTATTCTTATCAAGTTGTACTAATTCTACAAAAACTACTGCTATAGAAACGGAAGTTTTTAAAAAATTACCCAACGATTTTATGTTTGTACAACGTGCATATCCTACCGGGGAAATTAAAACAGATGCCTATTCAAAGGCCATACAGTGGAAAAAACAACAAGCTGATAGAAATAACACTGTACTTCCTGTTTGGGAATTCTCAGGGCCATTAAATGTTGGTGGACGTATTTCAGATATTGAAATTCCAATTGATGCCTCAGAAACGTATTATGTTGGAGCGGCATCAGGTGGTATTTTTAAAACTATAGATGCAGGAGCTAATTGGATCCCTATTTTCGATGAGCAAGAAATGCTTTCTATTGGTGACATAGAAATTTCAAAAAACAATACCGATATAATTTGGGTGGGCACCGGTGAAGTAAATGCCGGAGGTGGATCTTTAGCCTATGACGGCAACGGTATTTATAAAAGTGAAGATGCAGGTTTAACATGGCAAGCAAAAGGATTGCCTGCTTCAGGTAGTGTTGGTAAGGTATTGATAGACCCTAATGATGATGAAATAATTTTTGTAGGCGCAATGGGTCCATTGTTTAGAAAAGACAGCAATAGGGGAGTGTATCGCTCTATTAATGGAGGAGATACTTGGGAACAACGATTATTAGTGAGTGATTCTACAGGAATTATAGACATGGCCATTCATCCTAATAACGGTGATATATTGTATGCAGCAAGCTGGGAGCGAATAAGACGACCTACTAATCGTCAATATGGAGGCGAAACCTCTAGAATATATCGCTCACAAGATGGGGGAGATACTTGGAGTGAACTAAGCAATGGATTGCCTAGCGATCCCAATTCTAAAGGAAGAATAAGTATTGATATTTCACAATCAAATCCGAATGTGCTTTATGCATTTTATACCGATAAAATTGGGAACGTAGAAGGTACTTTTAAAACAATTGATGGCGGAGATACGTGGACTGAAGTAAATTCAATAAGTAATGGTACTTCATATCACTGGTGGTTTGGGGGGATATTTATTGATCCTACCAATGAAAATATTATTTATAATTCAGGTTTTGTAATGGAAAAATCTGTCGATGGAGGAATGACTTGGAACTCCACCTTTCCAAATGTACACGTAGACCAACACGCAATGGCATTTAACCCTTTAGTTCCTGGTGAAGTTTTAATAGGAAATGATGGAGGATTGTATGTGAGTAACGACGATGGTAATTCCTCATTAAAAAATAACAGCTTACCCATCACACAGTTTTATCGATTTTATGTGGATGCACAAAATTCAGATAAAATTTATGGAGGAAGTCAAGACAATAGTACGATAAGAACTCAAACTGGAGGCATTAGTGATTGGCAGGTAATTTATGGAGGTGATGGATTTCAGCCAATAGTAGATCCCACAAATACCAATGTTATTTATGCGCTATCACAAAGAGGAAACCTAGGGAAATCAAGCAATAATGGAACTTCTTTTAGCGGAGCATTAAACGGAATTATTTCAAGTGATACCAATAATTGGGATACTGCATTGACCCTAGATCCTAATGATTCTCAAACACTTTATTATGGAACACAAAAAGTCTATAAAACTACAAATGCTGCAGGAAATTGGACATCTATAAGTCCAGATTTAAGCAATGGGCCTTATGCAGGGAATCTTGATTTTGGAACCGTTACAAGCATTGACGTTTCACCTATAAATAGTAATGTAATAGTTGCAGGAACCGACGATGGGAATGTCTGGGAAACAAGTGATGGAGGTGCTAATTGGACAAAAATTTCAGATGCATTGCCAAACCGATGGGTTACCAAAGTTTTGGCGTCTAGAGAAAATGTAAATAGCCTATATGTTACCTTTTCTGGATATCGGTATGGAGAAGATGATGGACATGTTTATAAGAGTACAGATTCTGGAGAAAATTGGGTGGATATTTCTGAAGGCTTACCAGACATTCCAATTAATGATATCGTGCAAGATCAGTATGGAAACTTGTTTTTAGGTACTGATATCGGTGTGTTGTCTTCCTTAGACGATGGTGCTAATTGGGAGCCATTTGGAGAAAATATGCCTTCCGTAGTTATCAACGATTTGTTTATTCACGAGGCTTCAGAATACATGTATGCCGCAACTTATGGGCGTTCCAGTTATAAAATGGACATCGGTGAAAATGTATTGGGAATTAATAATAACCCTTTGGTTTCAGGATTTAGGATGTATCCCAATCCAGCATCAAACCATGTTACTATTTCACTAGATGACCCTTCTGAAAATAGTTCAATAATTATGTATGATCAGTTAGGGAGAATTGTTTTGAATAAAGATATTGAAAATAAAAGCGATGAGGTTCCGCTTTCTTTAGATGATTTAAATAAAGGAGTTTATTATGTACAAGTTATTTCTGACAGCATGAAATTCACAAAAAAGTTAATCATAAAATAATTAATTATCAATTATAGAGAGACCATATCTTGGCTTTTTAATAAATTGCCAATGTATCAGCGTGTTGGTGCTGCTGCTTATAAAGTAGATGTATCGAACACACTAAAGCTAATGGCGCATTTAAAAGATCCTCAAAATAGTTTTAAGACAGTACATGTTGCAGGAACCAATGGAAAAGGATCTACCAGTCATATGTTGGCTTCTGTTCTTCAGGATGCAGGTTATAAGGTAGGCTTGTATACTTCTCCTCACTTAAAAGATTTTCGAGAACGAATTAAACTCAATGGAAAAATGATGCCTGAGCAGAAAGTCGTTGATTTTATTGAAAGTCATCGTTCTTTTTTTGAAGAAAATCAGCTATCTTTTTTTGAAATGACCGTAGGTTTGGCTTTCGATTATTTTAAAAATGAAAAGGTTGATATTGCAATTATTGAAGTAGGGCTTGGGGGTAGGTTAGATAGTACGAATGTAATTAACCCTGAAGTTTCAGTAATAACCAATATTGGTTTGGATCACACTCAGTTTTTAGGAACCACTTTAGCTGAGATTGCTTCAGAAAAAGCAGGAATCATAAAGCCAAAAATTCCGGTGGTGATCGGTGAAACGAAACCGGAGACAAAATCAGTTTTTCTCCATAAAGCAAGAAAAGAAAAAAGTCCCATACTATTTGTTGAAGCAGAAGCGGTTCCTGAATTTAAAACAGATCTATTGGGAAGCTATCAAATTAAAAACTGCAAAACCGCCCATGCCACATTAGGTGTTTTAGAGCAAAAGGGATGGGATATTTCCAATAAGAATATTGAAAATGGTTTTTTAAATGTGGCTAAAAATACAGGATTACAAGGAAGGTGGCAGGTTTTAAATACAAGTCCAAAGGTAATTTGTGATACGGCTCATAATATAGAAGGGCTTAGTTTGGTATTAAATCAGTTAAAAAAAGAAAATTTCGATCAATTGCATATCGTATTAGGAGTCGTAGCTGATAAAAATTTAGATGCTATTTTACCATTATTCCCAAGAAATGCAACTTATTATTTTTGTAAACCAGCTGTTGTGCGTGGCTTAGCTGTAGCTAAGTTACAGCAAAAAGCAAGGGGGTATGAACTTATAGGTAAATCATATGTTACCGTACGCGAGGCTTATAAAAGCGCAATGACTGCTGCCAAGGCCAAAGACCTAATTTTTATAGGAGGAAGTACTTTTGTGGTAGCAGAAGTTTTATAATATTTTTTATATAAATGTTTGTGTAAATTAAAAACTGCCTTATATTTGCCACCGCTAACAAGAAGGGCAATTAGCTCAGTTGGTTCAGAGCACCTCGTTTACACCGAGGGGGTCGGGGGTTCGAATCCCTCATTGCCCACTTCAACCACAATCCTGTCGAATTTTCGACAGGATTTTTTATTTTTAAAAAATTAGAAGCTTGCTTTAAAATTTTTTAAAAATAAAAAAGATGATGTGAGCAAAGCTCAAAAGGAATTGTATTTGCAATAGTGGTTTCAATAGGGGATCTATACTCCCTCATTGTCCGATAGAAACAATTAAGCTTTAAAAATATACTTCACCAGCACCACTCAAACTGACATATAGATACTTCTGGTCTTAATATCAAGCAAATGATTTGAATGTATTGCATAAAAAAACCACCCTACTTGATGTTGAACTGAGCTATTATGAAAAGAAATAACACTTTTTAAGGCAAAATCTAAATATTTTATTTTTAGCCTTTTTATGCTTTTTTGACGTATTTTAGCTCTTTTTCGATCATTTTCGATGATTTTTGATTGTTTTTAGGTCTTTTTAGAAAATTTACTATTTGATGGGATGAGTGAGTTGAATTTTAATGTATATCGACATTTTAGAAAATTTTGGCAGTAATAAAATTTGCCATGTCTACCATTTTTGATAGTTAGGCTTTTTACACACCTTACCTAAATTTTAAGTTTGTCTTATTTCTTTTGTATTTTTATTTTTCAAAACTATGCTTTAGGGAAAGTTGATTTTTTTAAAACTGCCAGCCAAAATTCACACCAAATTTTCCAGTAAAATTTCGATCATTTGGGTCGTCTGCAAAGCCAAGGTTACGACCTAACCCGCCATTTATATCAATTAGGAATCCAGAATTACTTACCCATTTCCAACCTATACCTACGCCTAAGGCTGTTTCAAAATAGGCTTCGGTATTTGTTATAGGATCTCCGAAGAAATAGGTGTCATTTTCATAGGTGTAGAACTTTAAAAAACCTTCCCCATAGAAACCTTTAGCACCATAATCTTCTTTCGAAAAAAAGTACTGGCGATAATAAGGCGAGAATGAAAATTTTTCTAAGATTTGCGACCCATTTTCATCATCAAAATTAATATTTAAATCTGCACCTATACCACTGTATTTATTTAGTACGTACTCATACCTTGGGTTAAAGGCTGGGAAGACAAGTCCAGCAATTACATCAAGACTAAGACTATGTCGTTTTTTTTTTGATAATTCAGTCATGCTTTTTTGACTTTCCGTCTCTATAGTATCAGACTTAGTTTGCGCTTTAGCTATAACGCTTATGGTTAATAAAATTAGAAATAATTGCTTTTTCATAATTTATTTTTATTTTAGATATGATATTTCTAAATAGATTGTTTTTTTGTGCTGTTAATTTTTTAATGCTTTTCCACCGGTTTCTGTCACACCTAAAGCCACAATAAATGATAGCAAAGAAACAGCCATTAGATAATATGCAATAGCCTCAGGATTATCAGTAACAGAAATCAACCATACTGAAACCATTGGCGCAGTCCCACCAAATATGGCATATGGAATGTTATAACTAATACTTGTTGCACTGGCTCTAATTTTTGACGGGAATAACTCTGCCAGGAACGCGGGAATGGCACTTATATAAATAGATAAAATAAGAGCAAACAAACATTGACCGATCAGGATATAAGTGAAGTTATCATGATCCATAAGCCCAACTAAGGGATAAGCGAATATGACCATCAACAACGAACCAATGATTAACATAGGCTTTCTTCCTATTTTATCTGAGAGTTGCGCAAATAGTGGCGCACAGATCAATATGATCACTAGGCTAATGGAATTAATATCCAAAGCGACTGACTCTGTCTCATGAACTTGATTGACGAGCCAAGTCGTCATGTACACAAAAATTAAATAAAAACAAACGGCGCTCATGATGTTTAATCCGAACCCTTGAAATATTTGTTTTCTTTGGGATTGAAACAATTCTTTTAATGGAGTCTTGCTTTTTTTTGGCGTATCACTAATAGGGTTTTCTGGTAAACCTCTGCGAATGATAAATCCGAGGATACCAATACTTATGCCGAGAAGAAAGGGAATCCGCCAGCCCCAATTTTCAAGTTGGGACTCAGTTAATACACTTGTGATATATGCGCCAATACCAGAGCCCAGCAATATACCTAATGTGGCACCCACCCCGCTAAAAGAACCATAAAACGCTCGTTTATTTTGGGGCGCTTGTTCTATAAGGTAAACAAACGAACCTGTATACTCGCCGCCAACAGAAAGCCCTTGGAGCATGCGCATAACAACCATAAGAATCGCTGCCCAATAACCGATTTGACTATGGTTGGGCAATATTCCAATGATAAATGTTGGTATAGCCATGAGCATTACCGACAAAAACAACATTCTTTTTCTTCCGTAAAGATCTCCAATTCTTCCAAATAATGCAGCGCCAATTGGCCGCATTAAAAACCCTGCTGCAAAAGCGCCAAAAGCAGCAATTAATGAAATAGTGGGGTCATCTGATGGAAAAAACTGTTTGCCTATAATGACAGCAAAAAAACCATATACGGCAAAATCATACCATTCTAGTATGTTCCCAATTAATCCAGCGGCAATTACTTTAGTTTTGTTATTCAAGTTGTGTTTTGACAGTTTTATAATAGATTAAATCCTGTCTGCAATAAGTGGCTATTGCATAAACGATAGCCGCTTAGCTCCTTTATTTATTCTATAGTTTTTAATCTATCATAGATATTAATTCTCTTTATTTTACCGTCGACAAATTGGATGTCATGTACTTGGTGCTGAACTGTTTCATTACCTTCTTCGTCCGTATCGCTAAGGTTATTACCTGTAGTTAGCCATTGGTCCATGACACCTTCCTCATTTTTGCTGTTATTGGTAATCATCCATGATACTTCCCATTTTGGGTTCGATGTTTTGAACCACGTATTTAATAATTCAGTTTGCGCATCGGGACCTTTAAGTACGTTTCCGTCAGGAAGGTATGCTTCCCAGTCAGTAGTGTTTATTGCAGTAATTTTATCTAAATCCCTGTCATTGTGCGCCTGAATGTAAGCTAACCAAACCTTTTGAGTATTTAAATCACCACCAATTATTGGGTTTATTGACCTGTCTTCCATATATGCTGATCCAATAACTGCCGGTTCATTGTTTGTTTTTAGAGCTCCATTTTTAGATGCTTCAATCATTGCAGCATGTCCTTCATTATCAGATTTTTTTTTGTCATCACATGCTACAAATAATGTAGCTACAAGTAAAAGTGTAAATAGTTTTTTCATTTTGTTTTTTAATTTTAATGTTTGTTTAAAGTAAAATTACATAATTAAATCTAAATATATATAGTTTAAATATTTTATATTAAAGATATTTTAAAACCCGTTCTAAAGCCATTCCCCTAGATCCTTTTATAAGGACATATTGATTCGTTATCATTGTTTTAACAAGGGATGTTTTTAATTTTTCAAAGGTTTTAAATTTATAAATAGTCGAAAAATTGACGGTTGTTTTATTGAAATTTTCACCCACGAGATAACAGGTCCCTTTATAATTATTTTCTAAATAAGAAACGATGTTTTGATGTTCTTTTTCAGCATCAGTACCCAACTCAAACATGTCGCCTATAAAGACTGTTTTTTGATCTCCTTGGGATTGTATGAAGTTTTCCAATGCTGCCATCATACTTGATGGATTGGCATTGTAGGCATCTAAAATAATTCTATTAGTTCCTTTTTCTATTAATTGAGAACGGTTGTTAGCGGGGATAAAATTTTCAATCGCTGCTTTTATATTTTGGGCAGTTACATTAAAAAATTCACCAATAGCAATTGAAGCTGCAATATTAGTATAATTATACTGCCCAATTAGATGACTTTGTATAGTTGTATTTTGATAATTAAGTAAAACTTCGTTGGAGGCATCTACTAATTTTATAATACAATTTTGATCTTCGTCTCCAAAAGTATACCTGTTGATTCCTTCAGAATGCTTCCGTTGTTTTGTGTCATTAAAATTGACAAAAACAGTATTTTTTTTACTTTTTAAATACCTATACATTTCTGTTTTTGCCTCAATAACACCTTCAAGACTTCCAAAACCTTCTAAATGTGCTTTCCCGAAGTTTGTAATGTATCCATAATCTGGTTTGGCAATTTTACATAATAATTCTATTTCCTTATGATCATTGGCACCCATCTCAACAATACCTATTTCAGTATTAGAATTCATTGCCAATAGTGTAAGAGGTACCCCTATGTGATTGTTTAGGTTTCCTTTGGTAGCGACGGTATTATACTTTTTAGAAAGAACAATGTTGATCAACTCTTTTGTAGTTGTTTTTCCATTACTACCGGTAAGCGCAATAATAGGGATGTTTAAGTAATTTCTGTGAAATGTTGCAAGTTCTTGTAGGGTTTCTAAAACATCATGAACCAAAATTGAATGATCGTTTTGAAACTCCTTTTCATCTATGATTACTTTATAAGCTCCTTTTTCAATTGCATTATTTACAAATGTATTTCCATTAAAATTGGCTCCTTTTAAAGCAAAAAAAAGGCAGTTATTGTTAATTGATCTAGTGTCAGTACAAATACCAGAGGATTTGATGAAATGTTTATGAATCTCTTCTATAATCATAAGAATAAATATACAAAAAAACCTCTTCAATTACTGAAGAGGTTTTGGTATAATTAATGATTTTATTAATTTCTAGCTGTTTTCTTTTCTTTAGATTTTGAACCTACACGAGACATTGCACATCTAAATCCAATATAGTCTGAAGCCATATCTTCAGGAAAATAACGTCTTTGAGCTGGATCTAACCAATAATCTCTATCTTTCCACGACCCTCCTTTAACTACACGTGCCTTATTATTAATTAATGATGTTCTCGTAGATGATTTGTCGTATTGGCGATCTAATTTACCTGTGCTATCTAGACTAACAAAATGCTTGGGTGCATTATACATTTTTTTAGTATTATCATCCTCTACCTCTTCATTACTGAATGATTGATAATATCTACTTGATTTTTTATCACCATCACGATAATTGATCTGATCACTTTTAGTGAAATTAGTTCTTAAATATGTTTCATTTTCATCGACAGGAACTTGATATATTTCTCCAGGTAAATTTCTAGCAATTAACTTACCAGTACTTAATGTATCATAAATAATAGAATCTGCAGTTACAATTTTTACTTTTCCATCTTCACCTATATAATCTTTAGTATATACGTTTCCACGGAAATAATTGAAATCGCTAAAATCATCATCAACAATTGGTCTGTAGACATCTGCAACCCATTCAGCTACGTTTCCTGCCATGTCGTAGAGTCCATAGTCATTAGGCGCGTATGACTTTACTTCAGCTGTAATATCTGCTCCGTCATCGCTCCATCCAGCAATACCTCCGTAATCACCATCTCCTTGTTTAAAATTAGCCAATTGATCACCTTGGTTTCTTCTTTTTCCAGAACGAGTATATTGACCTTCCCAAGGGTATTTTTTTCTTCCTCTATAAACGTTATAGCTACGTAATCCAACTAACCCAAGAGCGGCATATTCCCATTCTGTTTCAGTAGGCAGTCTATATTCTGGTAGTAAAATTCCATCTTTTCGTTGAACATATATATCGGAACTATCTCTATTCCTCTTCATTCTAGCTTGAATAGATCTTCCCCCTTTAATTATTGAATCATTGCCACCATATGTTTGTGTAGGTGCATTTAAATAAGTTTGAGTATTGAAAGTTTTCCCTGGCTCAAGACCATATCGAGCATTTCTAGTAGTAAACCCCCCTTCCTCTAAAAGTAATTCATTTACACGATCTGTTCTCCAGTTACTAAACTCTACTGCCTGTAGCCATGTAACTCCTACTACGGGATAATCTGCGAATGCTGGATGACGTAAGTAATTATTAGTCATTATTTCGTTATAACCAAGTCTGTTTCTCCAAACTAATGTATCTGGAATAGCACCGTTATAAATATATTTATAATTTTCCTCGGTAGGAGGGAATAGTTTTTTTAGCCAATCTAAGTATTCAGAATACATTAAGTTGGTAACTTCTGTCTCATCCATATAGAATGACTGAACATGTTGTTTATTAGGACTGTTGTTCCAGTCATGCATTGGGTCATCTTGTACCCTACCCATAGTAAATGTACCACCTTCAACAAAAACAAGTCCTGGACCTGTTTCCTGTTCTTTCTTATCGGGGCTATATTGAAAGCCTCCCTCTTTGGCGTTCATTTTCCATCCGGTTGCTCTAGAACTGTCATTGTAGTTTCTTGATTTATTACAACTTACTAAAAAAGTAGTTGAAATTAATAAAATAAATAGCTTTAATGCTAGCTTGTTTTTAAAATTCATAGATTTCAGATATGAAGAAATTGGGTTCGCAATATAGTAATTAACGATAATAATTCAATAATATTTTAAAATTTAATGGACAGTATTAAAGTTTTGGTTTTAATGCCGACGAACTAATTAACGAATTATTATTATGTTTATTTTATAAAAATATTTTTTTAGTAAAAAAAATATTTAAAAAAAGAACTATACTAAGTGTATATTTGATGCGTTACTAATATAAGATGAAAAAAAACTTACTATTATTAAGCTTATTATTTTTACCAATTGTTTTGTTTTCGCAAAATAAAACGATTGAAATTAACTGGGAAAATTCTGAAAAAAGTAATCAAGAAGCTTTTTCTGCTGAATATAAATCTTCGAAATCTAATAAAAAATCTGCAACAGGATTGTTGGATCTTTTAATAGATCAGGAAATGTATTTTATCGAGCAATGGAATGATACACGATTTGCTGAGGCGGAGTCTTTAGAGATAAGTAATATAGTTTATGGTAGTTTAACTGCGAGTGAAATAAATAAAATAGATAAGAGTTTAATTGCTGATCAACATAGTTATTTTTTAGGAAGTGGAAAGGCAAGAGCTGTATATTATACTTCAGTATCTATTAATCCTATAGTAAGAATTAATGGAGTGTATAAAAAAGTTTTATCTTTTACAATATCATATAGGTATAAAAATTATGACAGAGCAGTGCAAAAAATGCCTATTACAAATTCAGTTTTAGCTTCTGGTGATTGGTATAAATTTAAGATTGAACAAACTGGAGTGCATATTCTAACTAAAAGTTTTTTAAATAGTATCGGGATGAATACAGATGTTATTGATCCAAGGAATATTAAAGTTTATGGTAATGGAGGGAAAGCACTTCCGTTTAAAAATAGCGATAATACCGTTTTTGATTTAATGGAGAATTCAATTCAGGTTGTTGGTGAATTAGATGGGAGTTTCGATACAAATGACTTTATTTTGTTTTATGGAACTAATGCTAAAGGGTATCAAGGAGCTAATTTTGATACAAACATCAACCCCTATAGTGATGAATCTTATTATTATGTTACAGTTGTTGGAGGTTTAGGAAATAGAATACAAGAAATGGTTGAGCCTTCGGGTACTGTAACTAAAATTATTAATGAATATAATAGGTATCAATTTATTGAAATTGATGAAGAAAGTCCAGTTAAAGTAGGAAGACGATGGTTCAGTAATCGATTTGATATTGAAAGTGAGCAAACTTTTAATTTAAATTTCCCTAATATTATTCCAGGTCAACAAATGGAAGTTAAAGTTAAAGTTGCTTCAGCTTCTGAAAATACCACTTCTATGGCTGTTTCTGTAAATGGGACTAGTTTAGATCCGTTGATTTTTTCTCCAATTAATGATCCTTTTTTATTAGATTCCAATCAGTTTTCAGGTGAAATTCCTTCTGGAAATGAAAATATTGTTTTTAATTTAAATTATAATAATGGAGGAAATCCCTCTAGTATTGGATACTTAGATTATATAAGTGTTGATGCTTTAGTGCAATTAAAAGGTGAAAGTGGTCAATTAGACTTTAGATGGACTGAAGCAGCTACTATTCCTGGAATTGGAGAATATCAAATAAGTAACGCAACTCAATTTTCCCAAGTTTGGGATGTTACCAATCCTAATTTTATTGTTAGAAAAAACAATGTAGATAATTCTTCTTCATTTTCTTTTAAAGCAATTTTAGGTGAATTAAGAGAATATGTTGCGGTCAACCCTAATGATTATTTTACACCCATTAAATTAAATCGATCTTATGTTCCTAATCAGAATTTAAAAGGAACTATTTTTAATGATGAGTCTGGAAATTTTAAAGATATAGATTTTTTAATTGTTACTCCTTCTTTTTTATTGCAACCAGCATTGAGATTAGCAAATCATAGAAGAGCGTTAGATGGTATTAATGTTAAAGTAATTACAACAGATAATATTTTTGAAGAATTTAGTTCTGGAAAACAGGATATTGCTGCTATCCGTAACTTTGTTCGGTATATTTATGAAAATGCTTCATCAGAAGATAAGCGAATAAAATACCTGTGCTTATTTGGCGATGCTTCCGTTGATTATAAAGATAGAATACCTAATAATAATAATATAGTTCCGACATTTCACACCTATAGGAGTGATAGTACGTTTAGAGCTTTTATGTCAGACGATTTTTTTGGAAATATGGATCCAGAAGAGGGCTTAATGTTATCTGATGAAAAATTAGATATCGCAATGGGTCGAATTCTAGTAGACGATGTTGGTCTAGCAAATGCAATGGTTGATAAAATTACAAGTTATGATTCAAAAAAATCTTATGGAAACTGGAGAAATAACTTTGTTTTAGTGTCAGATGATGTTGATAATGCTTGGGAATATACGACATTAGAAACAAATTTAGACATCTTAGGAGATGAGGTCTCTTTAGAAAAACCAACAATCAATGTTAAAAAAATACATTCAGATTCATATCAGCAAGTTGCTTCTTCCGGGGGAGACCGATACCCAGACGTAAATGATGAATTGGAGAACGCTATTGAAGTTGGTGCTCTTGTCATAAATTACTTTGGTCATGGTGGTGAAGATGGTTTGGCTTCCGAATATATTTTCACTAAAGGGACAGGTCAGGATTTAAAAAATAAGAATCGATATCCTTGCATCGTTACGGTTACTTGTGAGTTCACAAAATTTGATAATCCTCAGCGAGTTACTGCAGGTGAACTTACTTTTTGGAATAAAGAAGGAGGCGCTATATCTTTAGTCACTACAACGCGATCTATTTCTGCTTCAGTAGGTGTAGAATTTAATCAAGTTTTGACTCCTGAGTTATTTGGTTACGGTTTGGATATCCCAAATACACCAGCAGAAGCGGTGCGTATTTCAAAGAATTCGATAGGCAGTGAAAATAGAAGGGTAGTTTTTTATATAGGAGATCCTTCTATGCATCTTGCTTTTCCAAGACAAAAGATTGAGTTAACGACTATAAATGGAATTCCTATTGATCAATCTACAGAAGTATTGAAGGCGCTTGATAAAGTTAAATTAGGTGGAGAAATTCAGGATATCAATGGAAATTTAATAAGCAATTATAAAGGGGTGTTAGAAGCAAAACTTTTTGATAAAAATTTAGAAAGAAGCACCTTGGGGAATGATGGTGTTTCACTGAACGGACAATTGTTAATTTTAGATTTTATTACCTTAGGAGAAGTCCTTTTTAATGGTAAGGCAACTGTGATAGATGGTATATTTGAATTTGAATTTGTAATGCCTAGAGATACAGAAATTCCAGTTGATACCGGTCGAATAAGTTTTTATTCTCAAGAGGATAACTCTTTAAGTAACCAAACTGGTTATAATATAGATTTAAAAATAGGAGGCTTAAATGAAGATGCGCCAGAAGATAATCAAGGGCCCGTAATTAATTTATTTATGAATGACGAAAGTTTTGTTTCGGGAGGAATAACAAACGACTCTCCAATTTTAATTGCAAAATTATCTGATGATAACGGAATAAATACAGCAAGTGGTATCGGCCATGATATGATTGCAATTTTAGACGGTGATGAGTCTAATCCTTTTGTTATCAATGAATATTATCAAGCAAATGTAGATGATTATACAAACGGTAAAGCTTCCTTTACTTTTAGAGATTTGGAAGAAGGGATACATACGCTAACCTTTAAGGCTTGGGATGTTTATAATAATTCTTCAACTTCAGAAATTCAATTTATAGTTGCGGGCAATGATGAGTTGGAAATTACTAATGTGTTAAATTACCCAAATCCTTTTGTTAGTTATACCGAGTTTTGGTTCAATCATAATCGCCCTTTTGAGCCTTTAGAAGTGCAAATACAAGTATTTACGGTTACTGGAAAAGTAGTTTGGACCAAAAATCAAATTATAAACACAGATGGCTTTTTATCTAGAGAAATTGTATGGGATGGTAAGGATGATTTCGGAGACCGAATCGGAAAAGGAGTCTATGTTTATAAGATTACCGTAATTTCTTTGTTAACTAACAAACGAGTTGAAAAATTTGAAAAACTCGTTATTCTATAAAAATAAATATATATTTGCCCAAAATTTTATACAAATGAAAAAAATATTATTACTTACACTATTAGGCTTTTTCTCAATCAATAGTATAGCGCAACTTGTTCCTGGTGACCCTACAGCTGTAATTCCTGGCTTTGGAGCTGGTGATAATGAAAGAGTTATCACAACAGGTGTTCCGTTTATACTAATTGGGGCAGATGCAAGAGCTGCTGGTATGGCAGATATTGGAGTTGCAACTTCTGCAGATGCTTTTTCACAGCAATGGAATCCTTCAAAGTCTGCATTTGCTCTGTCAAAGCAGGGAATAGGGGTTACTTATACACCCTATTTGGGAAAATTAGTAAACGATGTATTTTTAGGAAATATTACCTATTATAATAGACTTAATGAACAAAGTGCAGTAGCAGCTAGTTTTAGGTATTTTAGTAGTGGTGAAATTGAACTAAGAGAAACAATAGAACAAGAGCCTTTAATAGTAAAGCCAAACGAATTACTTTTTGATCTTACTTATTCTTTACGTTTAAGCGAACGTATAGCGATGGCTGTAACAGGTAGATATATTAGATCTGATTTAAAATTACAAACAGCTCTAGAAGATGCTTCTGCGGCAAGTTCATTTGCAGTAGATATATCATCGTATTATCAAAGTGAAGAGATTCCTATGAGTAGTTTTGATGGTCGATGGAGGGCAGGTATTAATATTTCTAATATTGGACCAAAATTAAAATATGATGATGTTGGTTCAGAAAGTTATTTACCTACCAACTTAGCGTTGGGAGCTGGATTTGATTTTGTTCTGGACGAATACAATACCATTGGGCTAACTGCTCAATTCAGTAAATTATTAGTGCCAACACCTCCAATATATGGAACAGAAATATCTTATATTGATGAAAATGGTGATGGACAATATGATGAAGGCGATGAAATAACAGGTGAAATTTTAAATAATTCAATTTATAAAGGTAAAAATCCTGATGTAAGTTTTTTTAAAGGAATGTTTCAATCTTTTGGAGATGCGCCAAATGGAATTAGTGAAGAACTACAGGAAGTTATCTGGGCTTTAGGTGCCGAATATTGGTTTAGAGATGTATTTGCGTTTAGAGCTGGTTATTTTAACGAAAATCCTAATAAAGGCGCAAGACAATACTTCTCATTAGGAGCAGGGTTTAAATACACTACTATTAATATAGATTTATCTTATTTAATTTCTACATCTAAAGTAGTTAGTCCATTAGAAGGAACCCTTCGTTTTGGTTTAACGTTTAATTTCGGTGATGAATACAACGAATACTAAAAAAATTGAAAAACATTAAAATTGAAATTAATTTAGAAGTTTTTGATGCTGTATCAGAACTTCCTGTTTCGATACAAAAACTTATGAATAAGGCGCATAAAGCACGAGAAGGTGCATATGCGCCTTATTCAGGTTTTAAGGTGGGTGCTGCACTACAATTAAAATCTGGTGAAATTATTACAGGTAATAACCAAGAAAATGCGGCATACCCTTCCGGTTTATGTGCAGAACAGGTAGCTATATTTCATGCCGGTTCACAAAATCCAGATGCTACGATTGTTTCCATGGCAATCACTGCAAAATCCCTAAATCATGTTTTAACTTCTCCTATAGCTCCTTGTGGGTCTTGCCGTCAAGTATTGGCAGAATACGAAGTAAAACAAGAGCCTTCCATCGAAATCTATTTTATGGGAGAAACAGGAAAAATAATGAAAGCTAATTCGGTTAAAGATTTATTGCCACTTATTTTTGATGGGAGTTTATTATAATTGCTAAATATTTTCTTTAATTTTAGCCCTAATTACAATTGTTTGAAAGCTTGTTGACAAATCAATTAGCTATTTCACATACTTTTCAGAATTTATAGTTTTATAGCAGCTAATAATATAGTATTTTTGCAAGCTATGGATTAATTTTTCTAGCAAATATTATGAAAAAGATTACAAAAAAAACATATTTAGATTGGTACGAAAACATGTACTTCTGGAGAAAATTTGAAGATAAACTTGCTCAAGTATATATCAAGCAAAAAGTAAGAGGGTTTCTTCATTTATATAATGGTCAGGAAGCAATATTAGCTGGGGCATTGCACGTAATGGATCTTACAAAAGATAAAATGATTACCGCTTATAGAAATCATGTCCAACCAATTGGTATGGGGGTAGATCCTAAAAAAGTAATGGCAGAATTATATGGAAAAAGTACGGGAACGTCTCATGGATTAGGTGGTTCTATGCATATTTTTTCTAAGGAACATCGTTTTTATGGTGGTCATGGTATCGTTGGTGGTCAAATACCTTTAGGAGCTGGACTGGCTTTTGCTGATAAATATTTTAAAAGAGATGCAGTTACGTTAACTTTTATGGGAGATGGTGCGATGCGTCAAGGATCATTACATGAAACAATGAATTTAGCAATGCTTTGGAAATTACCGGTTGTATTTTGTGTGGAAAATAATGGATATGCCATGGGTACTTCTGTAGAAAGAACTTCAAATAATACTGAACTATGGAAAATGGGACTGGCGTATGATATGCCCTGTAAACCTGTAGATGGTATGAATCCAGAAACAGTTGCAGAAGCTTTAGACGAAGCAATTCAAAGAGCTAGGAAAGGAGACGGACCTACCTTTTTAGAGATTAGAACCTATCGTTATAGAGGTCACTCTATGAGTGATGCACAGAATTACCGTACAAAAAAAGAAGTAGCAGAAAAGCAAGAAGAAGATCCAATTACCTATGTGAAAAATATTATTTTAGATAAAAAATATGCAACACAAAAGCAATTGGATGAAACAGATAAACGGGTAAAAGAATTGGTTAGCGAATGTGAACAATTTGCAGAAGACTCTCCTTATCCTGAAAAAAGTCTGATGTACGATGCTGTTTATGAGCAAGAAGATTATCCTTTTTTATCACATAAATTATAATTTATATGGCTGAACTAATTAACATGCCACGTTTAAGTGACACCATGGAAGAAGGGACTGTTGCGAAATGGCTTTTTAAAGTAGGTGAAAAAATAGCTGAAGGCGATATTTTAGCTGAAATAGAAACTGATAAAGCGACGATGGAGTTTGAGTCTTTTAACGAAGGGACCTTACTATATATAGGAGTTCAAGAAGGAGAAACAGCTCCTGTTGACGTCCTTTTGGCAATTATAGGTGAGGTAGGTGAAGATATTTCTGAATTCATAAATGAAAATTCTAATGCTGAAGTAATTTCTGAAAATAAAAAGGAAACCATCATTGAAACAGAAGTTAAGATTGAAGATAAACCGTTAACTGTTCCAGATGGAGTTGAGGTAATTACAATGCCAAGATTAAGCGATACGATGGAAGAAGGAACTATTGCTACTTGGAATAAAAAAGTTGGCGATCTTGTTAAAGAAGGTGATATTTTAGCTGAAATAGAAACCGATAAAGCTACGATGGAATTTGAATCGTTCCATACTGGAGTTTTATTAGAGGTAGGAGTTAAAGAAGGAGAAACTGCTTTGGTTGATGCTGTTTTAGCAATTATTGGACCTAAAGGAACAAATGTTTCAGGGATATTAGATCGTTATAGTTCTGGAGGTGAAAAAGTTATAAAAGAAGCCTCAGTAAAAAAAGAAACACCTGTTGTAGTGGAAACTAAAGTGGAAACCACTAAAAGTGTAACTCCTGTTTCAACAGTAGATAATGTTAGAGTATTTATTTCACCTTTAGCAAAAAAACTTGCTGAAGAAAAAGGGATCAATCTATCACAGCTGCGAGGAAGTGGAGAAAATGGACGTATTATAAAACGTGATATCGAGAATTATCAGCCTTTAGCTGTTGGCGCTTCAGCTTATACTCCTGTTGGTGAAGAAAGTTTTGAAGAAGTGAAGAATTCACAAATGCGTAAAGTGATCGCAAAACGTTTAGGGGAATCAAAATTTATGGCTCCACATTATTATTTAACGGTAGAGTTAGATATGGATAATGCAATTGCTGCAAGAGCTGCTATTAATTCAGATCCTGATGTAAAAGTATCCTATAACGACATGGTTGTTAAGGCTAGTGCTATGGCATTGCGCAAACATCCTAAGGTAAATTCTCATTGGACTGACACTTCTACTTTAATAGCAAAACATATTCATATTGGTATTGCTGTAGCGGTAGATGAAGGATTATTAGTTCCTGTATTAAAATTTGCAGATCAAATGACTTACAGTCAAATTGGAGCAAATGTAAAAGAGATGGCAGGAAAAGCTAGAAATAAAAAATTAACTCCTCTAGAGATGGAAGGAAGCACATTTACAGTATCTAATTTAGGAATGTTTGGTATTAAAGAGTTTACCTCTATAATTAATCAACCAAATTCAGCAATCTTATCGGTAGGTGCTATTGTGCAAAAACCAGTTGTAAAAAATGGTCAGATTGCTATAGGTAATACGATGACAGTTACATTGGCTTGTGATCACAGAACTGTTGATGGAGCAACTGGAGCTGCATTTTTGCAAACGTTTAGAAAGTACGTAGAGAATCCTGTAACCATGTTTGTATAGATGAAAAATGTTATCATAACAGGAACGAGTAGGGGAATTGGTTATGAACTAGTACCGTTGTTTACGGATGCTGGTTATAATGTGTTGGCTCTTTCTCGAAATTCAGCACCTATTTCAAGTATCAATCTAGATGGATGTACGATGTTCCCTTTTGATATAACAGATTCAAAAGATATTCTAATGGTTTCCCAGTTTGTGAAAGAAAATTGGAAACAAGTAGATATTTTAATAAATAACTCAGGAGCTCTAATCAATAAACCTTTTGCAAAAACTTCGATTGATGATTTTTTAAGTGTTTATGAAGTAAACGTTTTTGGTGCAGCTGCATTAACTAAAGCGGTACTCCCTTTTATGAAAAAAGATGGACACGTTGTTAATATTAGCAGTATGGGCGGGGTTCAAGGAAGTGTAAAATTTCCAGGTTTAAGTGCTTATAGCAGTAGTAAAGGAGCATTGATTGCTCTAACAGAATTACTTGCTGAAGAATATAAAGAAACAGGACCTTCTTTCAACGCATTGGCATTAGGTGCTGTGCAAACCGAGATGTTAGAAGAAGCATTTCCAGGTTTTAATGCAACTGTTTCTGCAGAAGAAATGGCTAAATATATCATGCAGTTTTCACTTTCTGGACATCAAATGTACAATGGTAAAGTATTGCAAGTATCCAATTCGACTCCTTAAATTTAACAATGCCCAAAACTCTTGAAAAATATATTCCTCAAGCATCAGTTGCTTCTGTTTTTCAATTAATTACTACGCATAACGTATATCTTAAAATTGTTAATGAAAGGCTTACTCGTCATGGGGATTATCGAAAAATGCCCAATGGTCAACATCAAATAACAATTAATTCAAATTTAAATACGTATCGGTTTTTAATCACATTAATCCATGAAATCGCTCATTTGATTACTTTTAAAAAGTATGGGAACTTGGTAAAACCCCATGGTAATGAATGGAAGCATACCTTTCAACAACTGATGTTGCCTTATATAAGGCCTGAGATATTTCCTAATCAATTACTGCCTTATTTAGCAATACATTTTAAAAACCCTAAAGCAAGTAGTGACACGGATGCTAAACTGTCATTAGCATTAAAGCATTATGATGCTCCTAATGATAAAAACTATATCTTTGAAATACCTTTTGGTGGGGATTTTAGATTGTATAATGGAAAGGTTTTTAAAAGAGGAAAAAAACTTGTTAAACGCTACGAATGTTTAGAAATAGCTACTGGAAAAATCTACTTATTTAATCCCAATGCAGAGGTTGAAATCCTTTAAATATATTCTTGATAGAAGAATAATTATTTTTATAAATCAGGTTTTTATAGATTTATTAATATAAAAAAAACATGCATCAATTAACAAATAAGAATTATTATGCTGTCATCATGGAATAAAAAATATACTAAAAAGAATAAGGAGAAGGATACTAAAAGGTTAAAAAATTGCTTGCGATATAAATTAAAACTGGACACACTACAATAAAGCACTTATTGTTTTTTTACAAACTTATAATTAAGGTCTTTGTTCTCAACTTGTAATTGAACAAAATAAACTCCGTTTGTTAACGTTTCAACATTGATATTGCTATCTGAAGAAATTGTAGTTTTCAGTACTGTTCTACCATTAACATCTATAACTCTAACTGGAGTTCCTTCAATATTTTTTAATGAAAAGTTGACCATAGAAGTAGTTGGGTTAGGGTATAAACTAATTCCGTTTAGGGCGAAATTTGATGTTCCAAGAACATGTTCACCTTCTATAAATACGTGTTGCGAATTAATGTCCACATTTTCAATAAAATCTATAGTTCCAGAAGGCCATTCAATTAAAACAGATTCAATTTCTGTACTTGTTCCTATACCAAAATGTGCCGTTAATGAACTCATATGACTGTATCCTGTTCCTGATCGTACTTCTCGAATTTGACTTCCCCATTCTCCATTTATAGTTATTCGAGCTCCAATTCCATTTGGATTGCTTTCAATTCCTACTAAAAAAAATTTCACCCAGTTGTTAGATCCACCATCATTCATCCATAAATTACCACCTATGCCTACATCAAGATATCCATCACTGTTTAAGTCGCCAATAGCACCTTCATCAAAAGGTAAGTCGTAACCAGTAAAAGTCATATCACCATTATTAATGTATAGTTCTCTAGCCATTTCAGATAATATATCTACAAATCCATCATTATTGAAATCTCCACCCTGATTTTCCCAAGCCCCTAGGTCTGTTGGATCGATACCCGTAGAAGCTATAATGTCTGTAAAAACACCAGCTCCATCATTTTCGTAAAAACGATTAGCGCCACTATGGTTTACACAAAAAGCATCGAAATCTCCATCGTTATCAAAATCTTGAAATACAGTAGCCCAAGATTGTTCATTGTCATTTAAGTTAATGCTAGCAGCAACTTCAGAATAAGTTCCATCTCCATTATTGCGATACATAGCATTGGTACGTTCTGGGTCACCAGGAGAAGATCCTTGTCTACATTTTGTTAAGTACATATCGGTATCGCCATCATTATCATAATCTACCCAAAGGGATTGATAGTTTCCAGCTAAATTTAAAGTTTGAATTAAACTTTGATCCTCCACCATAACCTGATTTCCATCATTTCTATATGGATGACTTTGATCAACATCATGACAAACAAAAGCGTCAAGATCACCATCGTTATCGATATCAACTAGATTGGATCGTTGAGAAAAAATGTAATCATTATGTAATTGTTCTGTAAATGCTGTTCCATCTTCGTTTGCAAATAAGAAAGAAACCCGTTGTCCATTACCTAAAACTAAATCTGTATAGCCATTACTGTCTATATCGCCAGCAGCTACACTCCAGGTAGGAGGGTAGAGTATATTCATTGCAATAAATACTGAATGGAATGTTCCATCTGCTTGCTGGTAATCAATACCTATACCACTTTGTGAAACTCTAACGAAATCATCTAAAAAATCGCCATTCATATCTACAGTGATAGATTGGGTACCTTGATAACTTTCAATTAAGTCATTTCTATTGGCAAAAGTTGGTACTTGAGAAAGTAAGCTGTTTACCATAAAAATGGCAAAAGTACAAAGTAATAGTTTTTTCATTTTTTTTAATTATTAAATAAAACAACTCAAGATAATAATACCCTAAGTATTAACATAAAAACAATATATTTTTACTAGTTATTTTTATTAATTAGATTTGAAAAGTAAAATAATTATTTTACTTTTCAATATTAAATAGTTAAAAGTTAATGCTCTTTGATCTGAATATTTCTAATTTTTTTGAATAAATCTGATGAATAAACAAAATCTGTTACATCTTTATTATCAGTTTTAAAAATTTCTTGGTTTGATCCCTGCCATACTAACGTTCCATTTTTAAGAAAAACAATTTTTTCTCCAATCTCCATTACTGAGTTCATGTCATGGGTCACAACAATAGTTGTGATGTTGTTTTCTTTAGTGATGTCTTGAATTAACTGATCAATTACTGTTGCTGTTTTTGGATCTAATCCTGAATTTGGCTCGTCACAAAAAAGATACTTTGGGTTATTTACTATTGCTCTAGCAATGGATACTCTTTTTTTCATTCCTCCTGATATTTCCGAGGGGAATTTATGATTTACATTTTCTAAATCAACTCGTTTTAAAACTTCATTAACCCTCTTAAGCATTTCAGGTCTTTTATCATTCGAAAACATTCTCAACGGAAACATAACATTATCTTCGATATTCATAGAGTCAAATAAAGCGCCACCTTGAAATAACATTCCGATGTCTTCTCTTAAAGTTCTTTGAGCTCCTATATCCATTTTGCTTATGGCTTGATCTTCGAAAAATATTTCTCCAGAATTTGTAGTAAAAAGACCAATCATACACTTTAGTATTACCGTTTTACCACTTCCGCTTCTCCCTATAATAAGATTGGTTTTTCCTTTTTCAAAAGTTGCTGAAATACCTTTTAATACCTCATCTGCCCCAAAACTTTTTGTAATGTTGTCTACTTTTATCATTAACTTAATAGTAATTGTGTGATAATATAATTGGTTAATATTATTATTATACTAGTCCAAACAAATGAGTTGGTACTTGCTTTACCAACTTCTAAAGCACCACCTTTCATATAATACCCTTGCCAAGAAGGAACGGTTGCTAATATCATTCCAAAAAAGAATGTTTTTATAAAAGCATACACTAAATGAAATGGATAAAAGGTGTCTTGAAGTCCTTGCGTAAAATCGGCTGCTGTTGTAAAACCGCCGTAAACTCCAGCTAGAAAGCCTCCAAAAATTCCTAAAAACATTGCAATAGCAATAATAAAGGGATAAAATAGCATTGCTATTATTTTTGGAAAAACTAAATAATTTAAGGAGTTGATACCCATCACTTCAAGGGCATCAATTTGTTCTGTTACTCTCATTGAACCAATACTTGAGGTAATGAATGAACCTACTTTACCAGCCATAATTATAGACATAAAAGTTGGTGCAAACTCTAAAATAATAGATTGTCTAGTTGCAAAGCCAATTAAGGATTTTGGAATTAATGGGTTCTCAAGATTTAGTGCTGTTTGTATGGATATTACTCCTCCAACGAAAAAAGATATAAATGCTACAATCCCTAAAGAATTAATGATGAGATCATCAATTTCTTTCATAATTAATTCTTTCATTACCGAACTCTTCGTGTGGCTTTTAAAAACTTTTCCTAACATTAAAAAGTAGGAGCCTATATCGGATATGTATTTAATTAGTTTTTTCACTTATGCAAGGTATCAAATATATTGTTATAATTTAATTATTGTTATTTTCAAAAAACAAAGTTTTCATCTTATTATAAATAGCGGTATTTTCATAAATACCTCCAAAATCCTCAGAATTTGGACCTTTAGCAAATACAGGAATCATAGTTGCAGAATGACCACCAGTTGAAAACACAGGTTTAATCTTATTATAATCACCATTGTCTTCTGCTAATGTAAATCCACCCGTTTCATGGTCTGCTGTAACAATAACTAAAGTTTCACCATTTAATTTCGCAAAATCTAAAGCAACTCCAATGGTATTGTCAAAATCAATTAATTCACTGATAAGGTATGCTGCATCATTATCATGACCACCCCAATCTATTTGAGATCCTTCAACCATTAAAAAGAAACCTTCTTCGTTAGTCGATAAACTTTCTATAGCTAAATGTGTTGCATTTGATAAAAAATCACCTCTACCGTCCACCATTTTTGGCATTGCATCTGGAGCTAATAAATAACCTTGTTTTTTGCTAACAGTTGGTTTGGTAGTATTTGGAAGCATCTCTAAGTCTATTGAAAAGCCATTTTTCTCCAATTCTAAAATTAAATCTCTTTTGTCTTTTCGATCATTAAAATAGTTAATTCCTCCACCGGCAAAAAAATCAATGTCTGAGCTTACTAATTGAGCCGCAATATCTTCATACATACTTCTTTTTTTTGTATGTGTGTAAAAAGCAGCGGGAGTTGCATGTACTATGGAAGAGGTGGAAATAATTCCGGTAGAAATTCCAATTTTAGAAATTTCTTCAACAATTGTTTTAACTGCAAGTGAATCGGTATTTACTCCCAAAGCTCCATTGTATGTTTTTATTCCACTAGCAAATGCAGTAGCGCTGGCTGCTGAATCGGTAATTAAATCACTGGAAGAAGAAGTTTTAATTAAACCAATAACAGGAAATCGATTAAAATTTGATGCATTTTTATTATAAAACTGACTCGCTGAAACTTGGCTTAAACCCATGCCATCGCCAACAAGTAATATGATGTTTTTTACTTTTTTTGTTGGAGTAATTGCTTTATTACGGGTAGTTTCTAAACTAACAAACTCTTTTTGTGACTTGCAAGAAATAAAGAAATTTGAAATAAATAAAAATAAAATAAAGAAAGCTATTGTGTGTTTTTTTAGTAAGTAATTCATTTTATTAATTTTTTTCAAACCAAAAATACATATAAAGTGTTTATTATAATTGACTGTGATCTAAAGTTTTTAGAATAAATATATAAATGATTAAAATAATTTTTTCTTAATGCCTTTCCATCTTAAATTTCGAATAAAAACACCTTCTTTTTTGCTAACGATAAAGGCTAAGTCCTTATTATAAGCTTTTAAAAACCCAAAGATGGTATTTAAAAAAAATGAAAAACTCCTTTTGTTAAAAGCTAATTTTGTTGAAGCAATAAAACTCAATAATAAGCCATACCTCATTTTATAAAAAGCTTCGCCTTGTTTATGTTTGGCTTCTTTGGAATAGTTAGCGCCAGTAGGTTTTAAATGTTTTACATGTAAGTTGTCATCTGTTTTAATTTCCCAACCATGATATTGCGCTAATAATTCGTCTATAGTGTCCCAGCCCATCGTGTTTTTTAGGCCTCCAATTTGATTGAAACACTCAGATCTATATGCTTTTAGTGCTCCCCGAATATGATCTTTATTGGTTAGGTTTTCTAAAATCCATGCATCCTCCTTTTTTATATAACAAAACCCTCCAGCTATTCCACAATTTGGATTGTCATTAAAAATAGCAATAATTGATTCAAAATAATTTGATGGAAATATTAAATCGGCATCTATTTTACAAATGAGGTCATACTCTTTATCAATAAATTTGAATCCTTTGTAAAAAGCATTAATAACCTTACTTCCAGGTAGATGAATGGCTTCAGATTTAGTGGTAATACTTTTAATAAACGAATGCTTTTTAGAAAAAGAATCAATGATACTTCTTGTATTATCTGTAGAGTTATCATTAACCACAACTATTTCTTTTATTGGATAGGTTTGACTAACCAAAGATTCTAGTGTGTTAACAATATAATCTTCTTCATTGTAGGCCGGTATGATGATGCAGATATTCATATTAAAATATCAATTTACAAAAAAAAGATGTATTTATTTTACTTTAAATCAATAAGATTAACGTTTAATTCTTTCCGCATAAACCAAATAAAAGCGAGGAGTAAATAGCCTCAGTATTGGCCGAAATCCTATTTTTTTTACGGGACTTGTAAATTGAATACTTTTCTTTACTTCCCAACCAGATTTTTCTAATAACCAATTAAATTGCCAGTCTTCAAATTCATGATAATGACGATCCCATTTATCAGTTTTACTCTTGTAAGCTGAAGAAAACCATAATTTAAGAGGTACAGAAGCAATCAATTTAGTTGCTTTAATATCATTTAGAACATTAAAAGGGACTACCATATGTTCAAATATTTGAAAAGCGGTAATAACATCAAAATCGTCTTTTTTAACAATAGTGGTGTCAAGATCCAAATCCTCTCCCTCAGTATTCGTTACTTTATAACCCTCCTTTTTTAAAATATCTGAAAATGGATTAATGGTGCCTAAATCTAAAATGCGATCATCTTTAGAGACAAATTGCTTTAAGAAACCTAAAGTGATTCGAAATCGTTTATTTGGAAAATTATTCTCGTACACTTATTTAGAGGTTGAGGTTATGCTTGATATACCATCGCATTAATATTCATTCCAGCACCCACGCTTGCAAATATAATTACATCTCCAGGATCAATGCGATGATCTCCTAGATTGCCTTTAAGTATTAAGTCGTATAATGTAGGTACGGTGGCAACACTAGTATTCCCTAATTTGTTTATACTCATAGGCATAATGTTTTCAGGCATTTCCATTCCATAAAGCTTATAGAATCTTTTTATGATTGCTTCATCCATTTTTTCATTAGCCTGATGAATCAATATTTTTTTAACATTTGTAATATCTACTTTTGATTTTTCTAGACAGACCTTCATTGCTGATGGGACATTAATTAATGCAAATTCATAAATTTTACGACCTAACATTTTTATATATTTATTTTTACTGGAATCATTTGGTTTAAATGATTCGCCGAAAAATATATAATTTGCTTCTTCAAGCGCATATGTCGCAGATTCGTGAGAAATAATACCTCCACTATTTTCTGACTCTTCTAAAATAACTGCCGCAGCGCCGTCGCTAAAAATCATTGAATCTCTATCGTTTTCATCCACAACTCGAGATAATGTTTCTGTACCGATAACTAAACATTTTTTTGCAATTCCCGCTTTGATAAAAGCATTTGCTTGTATCATTCCTTCAATCCAACCTGGACATCCAAATAAAATGTCATAAGCGACACAACTTGGGTTTTTAATTTTTAATTTTTGCTTTATTCTAGAAGCAATACTAGGAACCGCATCACTTTGTTTTGAATCAAAACTAACGTCACCATAATTATGAGCAACTATAATATAATCTATAGTTTCTGGATCGATTTTGGAGTCTTCTATTGCAATTTCAGAAGCAAAAGCACCTATATCTGAATTGTTTAATTTATCTTCAACATATCGCCTTTCAGAAATACCTGTAATAGATTTGAATTTTTCAATGATTATTTTGTTTTCAGCATTAAACCTAGTACTATCTTCATTATAAAAATCTTTCTTTTCGAACGATTGGTTTGGAATTATTAACTTAGGGATATAACTTCCAGCACCAGTGATTTTTATAGCCATAAGCTATTAATTTTGTTGTGATTTGTAAAAATATAAAAGCTTTTCCGAAGAAAAGCTTTTAATTCAATTTTATTTTAAATATTTTAGTCTGTTATAAAATCTTCAATAGGAGTACAGGTACAAATTAAATTACGATCTCCGAAAGTTTCATTTACTCTTCTTACGCTTGGCCAGAATTTATTTTCTTTTATATAAGCTAATGGAAACGCTGCTTTCTTTCTTGAGTATGGAAAATCCCAGGAGTCACTGGTAAGCATCTCTTGGGTATGCGGTGAATTTTTTAAGGCATTATTTGGTTCTTCTAAGGTAGATTCATCGATCTCTTTTCTGATTGATATCATGGAATCACAAAAACGATCTAACTCTTCTAAACTTTCACTTTCTGTAGGTTCTATCATTAAAGTTCCAGCTACTGGAAAAGATACAGTTGGTGCATGGAAGCCATAATCCATTAAACGTTTTGCAATATCGGTAACCTCAATTCCATTTGTTTTAAAGGGTCTACAATCTATAATCATCTCGTGAGCTGCACGGCCATTTTCTCCAGAATATAAAACTTCATAGGATCCGTGTAACCTTTCTTTTATATAATTGGCATTTAAAATTGCAAATTCAGTAGATTTTTTTAATCCTTTTTCCCCTAGCATGCAGATGTATGCATAAGAGATTAAGCAAACCAATGCAGAGCCCCAAGGAGCCGCAGAAATTGCTGTAATTCCTTGTTCTCCTCCAGTTTTAATAATTGGATTACTTGGTAAAAAAGGTGCTAATTGTTCTGTAACACAAATTGGGCCTACTCCAGGACCACCTCCTCCATGAGGAATTGCAAATGTTTTATGTAAATTTAAATGACAAACATCAGCACCAATAGCACCTGGATTTGTAAGTGCAACTTGTGCATTCATATTGGCGCCATCCATGTATACTTGCCCACCGTTTGCGTGAATGATACTTGTAATTTCAATAATTGATGCCTCATACACTCCATGTGTTGAGGGGTATGTAATCATTAGTGCTGAAAGATTGTCTTTGTGTAAAATTGCTTTTTCACGTAAGTCATCAACATCGATATTACCTTCTTCTGTAGCTTTAGTAACTACAACTTTCATTCCAGCCATTACTGCACTTGCTGGATTTGTTCCGTGTGCAGAAGATGGAATTAAACAGATATTTCTATGATGATCATCTCTCGATTCATGATATGCTTTAATTACCATCAAGCCAGAAAATTCTCCTTGAGCACCAGAATTTGGTTGAAGTGAAGTTGCTGCAAAACCCGTAATTTCAGTTAATTGATTTTCTAGATTGGTTAACATTTCTTGGTATCCTTGTGCTTGTTCTACAGGAACAAAAGGATGAACACTTGACCAGTTTGGATTGCTTAAAGGAAGCATTTCAGAAGCTGCATTCAATTTCATAGTGCAAGAACCTAAGGGAATCATTGAGTGATTTAATGATAAATCCTTACGTTCTAATTTTTTAATATAACGCATCATTTCAGTTTCAGAATGATAGGAATTAAAAACATCATTTGTTAAGAAGGGTGTTTTTCTTTCTAATTCTGCAGGGATGATAGATGGATCTAACAAAGAATCTATTGAGGAAGAATCATTGTTTGTTGCTTCATTAAAAACAGCAATAATTGCATTTAAATCTTTTAACGAAGTGGTTTCGTTTAAGGAAATACTAATAGTATGGTTGTCTATATAATAAAAGTTAATTTCATGTTTTTCGGCAATAGGCTTAATTTGTTCTTTGTCAGCTTTTATGACAATGGTGTCGAAGAAAGCAGAATTTAGTTGTGAATACCCAATATTTTCTAGAGCTACTGCTAAAGTTGCTGCAGTGTTATGAACATTATTTGCAATATGCTTTAATCCTTCAGGGCCATGATATACTGCATACATACCAGCCATTACTGCTAATAAAACTTGAGCCGTACAAATGTTAGATGTTGCCCTATCTCTTTTAATATGCTGCTCTCTTGTTTGAAGAGCCATGCGATACGACATGTTATTGTCCATGTCCTTTGTAATACCGATAATACGTCCTGGAATATTGCGTTTGTATTCGCTTTTGGTAGCAAAGTATGCAGCGTGAGGTCCTCCATAACCTAATGGTATTCCAAAACGTTGTGTGCTCCCTACTACCACATCTACTCCAAAATTACCTGGAGATTCCAACATTACTAAACTCAATATATCTGCAGCGACTGCTACTTTAATTAAGGATTCTTTTGCTTTTTCCACAAAAGATTGATAGTTATAAATTTGCCCAAATTTTCCAGGGTATTGAAGTAATACCCCAAAGTATTCAGAAGAAAAATCAAATTCTTGATGGTTGCCTATCACTAATTCTATTCCTAAAGGAATCGATCTCGTTTGTAATAAAGATATGGTTTGAGGTAATACTTGCTCAGAAACAAAAAATTTACCAATATTCTTTTTTTTCTGAGCACGGTCTCTTAAAGAATAAAGTAAGGACATTGCCTCAGCCGCAGCTGTAGATTCATCTAATAAAGAAGCGTTGGCTAGATCCATCCCTGTTAAATCGCAAACCGTGGTTTGAAAATTGATCAAAGCTTCTAATCTCCCTTGAGCAATTTCAGCTTGATAGGGTGAATAAGCTGAATACCATCCTGGATTTTCAAGAATATTTCTTTGGATTACTGGTGGTAAAAAACTATTGTGATATCCTAAACCAATGTATGTTTTAAATAGTTTGTTTTTTACACTAAGAAGATTGTTGTGGTCTTGATACTCCTGCTCAGACATTGCCTTGTTGAGCGATAGTCTTTCTTTTAATAAAATATCTTCTGGAATAGTTTGATTTATTAGTTCCTCCATAGAGTTTAAACCAATAGTTTTCAACATTTTATTTAGGTCACTTTTTCTAGGACCAATATGCCTTTGAGCAAAAGAATTTGTATTCATCTTTCTTAGTTAGAAAATTTAAAATGCAAATCTACAATTTATAACAATAACTGAAAATTTTTACTGTAAAAACAAGTTGATTTTTAACGAATAATTGTGATTGATGTTACATTGATTATTTTTGTTTCATGAAAACGCTAAGTTTCTTATTTAATATTTATATTAATAGTAGTATTCATGTGGCCTTTGCCGTTTGTTCACTAGTAGGAATTACTTGTTTAGAATATGATATTAATATAGCTATCAATCTTTTAGGTTTTGTTTTTTTCGGAACAATTGTAGGATATAATTTTGTGAAATATGCTTCTGTTATTATAAAACGGGGTAATGAATTTTACTTTTCTTTAAAAATCATTCAACTACTTTCAGTAATTGCAATGCTTTATTTTTCATTTCAACTTTCTTGGACTGTTTTAGCGTTCTTCGGAAGTTTTGCAATGCTTACTTTTTTATATGCAATACCGCTACTTAAAAATAAAAATTTAAGAAACTTCACAGGAATAAAAATTACGATTGTTGCTTTTGTTTGGGCTGGAGTTACAGTTTTGATACCGATTGTAAATGAAGGTGTATTATTAGATACTGTTATTTACCTAACTTTTTTTCAAAGGTTTCTTTTGGTATTTGTATTAACCCTTCCATTCGAAATACGAGATTTACAATATGATGATTCAACCTTAGAAACCTTGCCTCAAAGAGTTGGTGTTAAAAAGACTAAAATTATAGGTATTGTCATACTAGTTTTAGTGGTATTGATGGAACTATTTGATGATTCTATAAAACTCAATTACCTAGTAAGCTTATGGATTATTATGATTGTTATATTAATTTTTTTATTGAATTCTAAGAAAAAGCAATCTAAGTATTTTTCTTCTTTTTGGGTAGAAAGTATTCCTATGCTCTGGTTTGTAATCTTCTTATTTTTGAAGACTTATTTAGACATTTCTTGATGGATTATTTCTTTTAAATCCTTTTTGTCGTTTAATGGCATTGTTTTAAGATTCGATTTTTTAAAAACGTTTGAGAGTTTAATATTGTTTTTTGTGTAGGCTCTACAAGCGCTACAGTATAATAAGTGAATGTTTAACTTAAGCTTTTCCCAAAAGGAAGCTTCTTTATATTGACTTCTATCACATAGGTGACCAGCTTCTTCACATTTCATACTATATTTTTAAAACCAGTTTTCATTTAAACAGTCTGCCATCGCTTTCCTTGCTCGATGTATAATTACCCATAAATTAGATGGAGAAATATTAAATTCTTTACAAATTGCTTCTGTATCAAAATTATCTATTGTTTTCATCTTAAAAATGAGGGCATGTTTTTCGTTTAAATGGTCTAAACAATTATGCATGGCTGTTCCTAATTCAGAATTTAGAATTAAATCCTCAGCATTTTTATCATAAGGGTCACTTACACTTTCCTCTAGCCAATTTCCTTCAGATTCCTCGTTAGAATAAGTAATTCGGACTTCTGCTTTAACTTTATTAGAATTTATTTTCCGATAATGATCAATTATTTTTCTTTTAAGAATTGAAATCAGCCAAGTGCGCTCGCTGGCCTCTCCTTTAAAATTATCTTTAGATTTTAATCCAGCTAAAAATGTTTCAGAAATTAAATCTTTAGTTATTTCGCTATCATTTACTCTAACAATAGTGAAATTGAACAAATAATCGGAATATTTATCCACCCATAAATTAGGATTAAGTTGATTATTTGACATAGTGGTTTTTTACAAAAATAGGAAAGATTTTCAAATTCTTAATTTTCTATTATTTCATTAAACCTGCTCTCTTTAATAAAGCCTCCGGGTTTGGCTTTTTCCCTCTAAATTTAACATACAAATCTAATGGATCTAAAGTTCCTCCCTGAGATAGAACGGTGTCTTTAAATTTGCTTGCAATTTCTTTATTAAAAATACCATTTTCTTTAAAATATGCAAATGCATCAGCATCTAATACTTCTGCCCATTTATAACTGTAGTATCCAGAAGAATACCCTCCTTGAAAAATATGAGAAAAAGCGGTACTCATACAATTTTCTTTCACATCTGGATAAAGTTGTGTACTTGAAAAGGATTGAGATTCAAATTCTTTAACATCGTTGACCTCCGAAGGATCATTTCCGTGCCAAGCCATGTCCAATAAGCCAAAACTTAATTGGCGCAGCGTTTGCATTCCTTCATGAAAAGTAGCTGAAGTTTTAATTTTTTCAATCAACTCCATTGGTATTACTTCACCAGTTTTATAATGTTTTGCGAAAAGTTCTAATGCTTCTTTTTCATAACACCAGTTTTCTAAAACCTGGCTAGGGAGCTCTACAAAATCCCAAGAAACATTTGTTCCTGATAATCCCTTATAAGTTGTGTTTGCAAGCATACCGTGTAGCCCATGACCAAACTCATGGAATAAAGTAGTTACTTCATTAAATGATAATAAGGAAGGTTTACTTTCGGTAGGCTTGGTGAAATTACAAACATTAGAAATATGCGGTCGTACATTTAAAACTTCATTTTTATATTGAGGTTTAAAAGAGGTCATCCAGGCGCCACCACGTTTGCCAGAACGAGGATGAAAATCTGCATAAAAGAGCGCAATTAAATGGTTGTTTTTATCTGTTACTCTATAGGTTTTAATATCTTCGTGGTATTTGTCAATGTCAAAAACTTCTTTAAAATTAAGGTCGTAAAGTTTATGAGCAATATAAAAAACCCCTTCTGTCACGTTATCTAATTTAAAATAGGGTTTTAATTGTTCGTCATCTAAATCAAAAAGTTTTTGTTTTAATTTTTCTGCATAATAAGCGCCATCCCATTTTTCAAGTTTTTTTAAACCATCTAATTCATTAGCAAAAGCCTTAAGTTGATCAAATTCATTTTTAGCAGCAGGTTTTGCTTTTTCAAGTAATTCATTTAAAAAATCAAATACTTTTTCGGGTGTTTTTGCCATTCGTTCTTCCAATACAAAATGAGCGTGAGACTTATAGCCAAGTAATTGAGCTCTTTTATAGCGAAGTTTTACTATTTCTAAAATAGTTGCTTGATTGTCAAATTCATTATTTTTAAAAGCCCTTTTTCCAAAAGCAATGGTGATTTTTTTGCGCAGTTCACGATGATCGGCATAGGTGACAAATGGAACATAACTTGGATAGTCTAATGTAAAAACCCATCCTTCCAATTCTTTTTCTTTGGCAGTCTGAGCAGCCATTTCTATAACACCTTCAGGTAAACCGGATAATTCTTCTTTATCGGTAATTTGCATTTGAAAATCATTAGTTTCTGCTAATACATTTTCTCCAAAGCTTAATTTAAGTTGCGAAAGTTGGCTGTCAATTTCACGAAGAGTTTCTTGATCAATATTAGATAAGTTAGCACCATTTCTTGAGAACCCTTTATACTGTTTTTCAAGTAACATTTTTTGCTCTTCATTCAACAATAGTGAGCCTCTATGGTCATAAACTTGTTTTACCCTTTTGAAAAGATTTTCGTTTAAGAGTAAATCGTTTTTAAAATCTGAAAGTAATGGAGATACTTCTTGAGCGATTTTTTGAATTTCATCATTGGTTTCAGCACTATTTAGATTAAAAAAAATGCTACTAACTCGATCCAATTCCTTTCCAGAATTATCTAATGCTACGATTGTATTGTTAAAAGTAGGATTTTGATTATTATGAGTAATGTTATCAATTTCAGATTTAGTTTCTTTAATAAAATGCTTTATGGCTGGAGAAAAATGCTCGTTTTTAATTTTTGAAAATGGAGCGGTATCAAAAGGTACTAATAAAGGATTGTTCATAGGTATTCCTTAAAATTAAAAGGCTTGTTTTATTTTATTGGGAAAGATTTTTTTAAGAAGGTGTTATTTAATGCTTTTTGCACTTTCTTCAACTTTTATTTTTAATCCTTCTTTGTAGGTGATTATTTTGTCTAAAACAGATGCATCGCTTATGCCAATTATTTGAGCAGCTAAAATACCTGCGTTTTTAGCTCCATCTAATGCTACTGTTGCTACAGGAACTCCTCCAGGCATTTGTAAAATAGATAAAATAGAATCCCATCCATCAATTGAGTTTCTAGATTTAACGGGTACTCCAATAACTGGTAAAGGAGATAGTGAAGCAATCATTCCAGGAAGGTGAGCTGCGCCACCTGCACCTGCAATAATTACCGAAAACCCTCTAGTGTGTGCATTTTTACCATAATCAAATAATTTTTCTGGAGTTCGATGAGCAGAAACAATGTCCACCTCAATTTCAACATCAAATCCTTTTAAAATGTCTATTGCTTCTTGCATAACTGGAAGGTCAGTAGCGCTTCCCATAATTATTCCTACTTTATTCATAATCTATTATTTTAAATTCAATTTTGGATGTAATACTAATTTTTAATTACTGATAACTTTAATGGTCTCTTTAACTATTTCAGCAATTTTATGAGCTTTATCTATGTCTTTATTTACAATGGTAACATGTCCCATTTTTCTAAAAGGTCTTGTTTGTTTTTTACCATAAATATGTGGACTTACACCTTCTAGATTTAATATGTTCTCCATGTTTTTATATTGAACATTTCCAGTATATCCTTCTTCTCCCACCAAATTTACCATTATTGCAGCAATTTTACTATTGGTTTCTCCCAATGGAAGATTTAAAATAGCACGTAAATGTTGTTCAAATTGATTAGTTACACTGCCTTCAATACTATAATGGCCACTATTATGTGGTCTGGGAGCTACTTCGTTAACCATGATTTCGTCATCTTCAGTTTGAAATAACTCAACCGCCAAAAGCCCTACGTGTTCAAATGCTTTTGAAACTTTTACCGCAATAGCTCTAGCTTTTTCAGCTACCTTGTTATCTATTCGTGCAGGGCAAATAACATATTCTACCTGATTAGCTTCAGGATGAAATTCCATTTCTACCACCGGATAGGTTTTAATTTCACCTTTTGGATTGCGAGTTACAATAACTGCTAATTCGTTTTTAAAAGTAATTAATTGCTCTGCAATACACGGAACGTTTCTTAATTTATCAAGGTCTTCTTTCTTTCTGATGATACTAACTCCCATGCCATCATATCCACCTTTACTTTGTTTCCAAACAAAAGGAAAAGATAAATCTTGATTGGAAATTGCTTGTAATAAATCCTTCTTTGAATTAAAAACTTGAAATGGAGAAGTAGGTATTTGATGCGTTTGATAAAATTGTTTTTGGGTTATTTTATCGTTGATGTTTCTTAAGGTCTTTGATGAAGGATAAACAATAATACCCTCGTTTTCTAATTTTTCTAAAGCTTCTATATTTACAAGTTCAATTTCAAAAGTAAGAACATCTACTTTTTTTCCGAAATTATAAACAGTGTCAAAATCCATTAAGTCGCCAATCTCAAAATGATCACAAGCGATCTTACAAGGCGCTTCCTTGCTTGGATCTATTACGTTGGTTTTAATATCAAATTTTCGAGTTTCGTATAAAAGCATCTTTCCTAATTGACCGCCACCTAAAATGCCTAAAGTAAATTCTGAAGAGAAATAATGAGTCATAGGTTTGTAATTAAATGCAAAAATAAATCATTCTAATCAGATAGAGAAGTTTACAAGAAATAATAAGTTAATATGTATCTTTGCATCTTTATTTGTCAGTGCTAATTTTTCTGGCTAGTTATTATAAAAATTAGATTTTAAAATGATTCAATTACATGATTTATTCTTCAAAAAATTTATTTCAAAAACACAGATAAATCAAGCAATTAATGGTATTGTAGTTAAAATAAATGAAGATTATAAAGAGAAGACCCCGGTTTTTTTAATTGTATTAAATGGTGCTTTCTTTTTTGGTGCAGATATCATTAAAAAATTTAATGGAAATTGTGAAATGAGCTTTATAAAAGTTGCTTCCTATGAAGGAACAGAATCAACAGGAAATGTGTCTACAGTTATGGGAGTAGATCCTTCTTTAAAAGGGCGTGATATAATTATTATTGAAGATATTGTAGATTCTGGTAATACGATAGCAGCTATTTTAAAAATACTTGAAAAAGTAGAAGTTAAAAGCTATAAAATTGCTAGTATGTTTTATAAGCCTCTTGCATTTACAAAATCGTATAAGGTTGATTATATAGGAATGGAAATTGAAAATGATTTTATTGTTGGATATGGATTGGATTATAATGGTTTAGGAAGAAATTTGAATACTATTTATAAGTTAAAACCTCGAAAAATGAAAAATATCGTTTTATTTGGTCCTCCAGGTGCAGGAAAAGGAACTCAAGCAGAATATTTAAAAGTTAAATACGATCTGATACATATTTCTACTGGTGATGTATTTAGATACAATATAAAGAATAAAACTGAATTGGGAATATTAGCCAAATCTTATATTGATAAAGGCGATTTAGTTCCAGATAAGCTAACAATAGATATGCTTAGAGCTGAAGTAGATAAAAATACAGATGCTAAAGGTTTTATTTTTGACGGATTTCCAAGAACTCATTCTCAAGCTGCAGCATTAGATGCTTTTTTAGCTGAAAAGGGAGAGGGAGTTAATGCTATGGTTGCTTTAGAAGTAACGGAAGATTTATTGGTTACACGGTTGTTAAAAAGAGGGGAGACAAGTGGGAGGTCTGATGATCAAGACGAACTTAAAATTAGAAATCGTTTTAATGAATACGAAACAAAAACGGCGGTATTAAAAGATTATTACCAAGATCAAAATAAGTATTTTGGAGTTGATGGAATAGGAAGTATTGAAGGTATTACAGAAAGGGTATGTAAAATTATTGATAAACTTTAGTAAATTATAAATAGATTATAGTAAAAATTCACGGTATTAATTATGACGGAAGGAAATTTTGTAGATTATGTAAAAATGCACCTTACCTCCGGTAAAGGAGGGCAGGGTAGTGCCCATTTGCGCCGTGAAAAATACATTCCAAAAGGAGGCCCGGATGGAGGAGATGGAGGTCGTGGAGGTCATATAATTTTACGGGGCAATCCCAATCTTTGGACACTTTATCATTTAAAATTTAAAAGACATTATAAGGCGGGTTATGGAGGGGCAGGAAGCAAACAAACTAGTACTGGTGCAGATGGGGAAGATGTGATTGTTGAAGTACCATTAGGAACTGTAGTGAGAGACTCCGAAACTCAAAATATAATTCTTGAAATTACTGAAGATGGTCAGGAATTTATTATTGCTAGAGGTGGTAAAGGTGGATTAGGAAATGATCATTTTAAAAGTTCAACGAATCAAACTCCTCGTTATGCTCAACCTGGATTAGATGGAGTAGAAGTAGATATCACTTTAGAATTAAAGGTGTTGGCAGATGTTGGCTTAGTAGGTTTTCCTAATGCAGGAAAATCGACTTTGCTTTCAGTTGTTACTGCAGCAAAACCAAAAATTGCGAGTTATGAGTTTACAACTTTGAAGCCTAATCTTGGTATTGTAAAATACCGTGATCATCAAACGTTTGTGATGGCAGATATTCCTGGAATTATTGAAGGAGCAGCAGAAGGAAAAGGTTTGGGGCATTATTTTTTAAGACATATTGAACGTAACTCTACATTGTTATTTTTAATTCCTGCTGATGCGGATGATATTAAAAAACAATACGATATTTTATTGGATGAGTTAAGACGTTATAATCCAGAAATGCTTGATAAGGATCGATTGATAGCTATCTCTAAATGTGATATGTTGGATGAAGAATTGCAAGCTGAAATGAAGCAAGAACTAGATGTTGATTTTAAAGGAATTTCCTATCTATTTTTCTCTTCAGTTGCTCAAAAAGGTTTAATGGAACTTAAAGATAAGCTTTGGGGAATGTTAAATAATTAATATTTTTATAGCAAACATTTAATTGTCAATATAATCTCTAACAGAAGGCAGAAAATCTGTTCACACTTTGACTACAATAACTTTTACAAGAATATTATTGCATTTTCAGACTCTATACTAATTTAATATCACATCTTATTAGGAAATTATAGTTCAATTATAGAAAATATTTTAGCTTTCTAGATATACTGAAAGAGGAAAAATTAATATAGAAAATGTGATTTAAATAAATCAATCTGTATCTTTACTATCGTTTACTTAAAATAGTTCTAATTTAAAAATACTCCTTCTTAGGAACCTTATTTATGAAGATACATTTTATAGCTATTGGTGGTGCTGCCATGCATAATTTGGCTTTGGCACTACATTTAAAAGGAGATGACATTACCGGAAGTGATGATGAAATATTTGACCCTTCAAAAAGCAGGTTAAGTGCGAGCGGAATATTACCAAAAGTATTTGGATGGTTTCAGGAAAAGATCACACCACAATTAGATGCGATAGTTTTAGGAATGCATGCAAAAGCAGACAATCCAGAATTGTTAAAAGCACAAGAACTAGGTTTAAAAATTTACTCGTATCCGGAATTTTTATACGAACAGTCTAAATTTAAAACACGTGTGGTGATTGGTGGAAGTCATGGAAAAACTACGATTACTTCTATGATTCTTCATGTGATGCATTATTTTAATCGAGAAGTAGATTATATGGTAGGTGCCCAATTAGAAGGATTTGACGTGATGGTTAAACTTACAGAACACAATGATTTTATAATCCTAGAAGGTGACGAATATTTAAGCTCACCAATAGATAGACGGCCAAAATTTCATCTTTACAAACCAAACATTGCTTTGTTAAGTGGAATCGCTTGGGATCACATTAATGTATTTCCTACTTGGAAAAATTATGTTGAACAGTTTAGTGTTTTTGTAGATTCTATAGTAGAAGGAGGAAGTATTACTTACAATATAGAAGATGCTGAGGTGAAAAAAGTTGTTGAGAATTCAGAAAACACCATTAGAAAATTTCCATATCAAACCCCAAATTATAAAGTGCAAGATGGTACTACGTTTTTAGAAACAGAAGAAGGGTCGATGCCCGTTGAAATATTTGGTAAGCATAACTTAAATAATTTAGCAGGAGCCAAATGGATTTGCCAGCAAATGGGAATTGATGAAAATTATTTTTATGAAGCAATTTCTACATTTCAAGGCGCGAGTAAGCGATTAGAGAAAATTGCAGAAACTAAAAAAAGCATTGCTTATAAAGATTTTGCACATTCTCCATCAAAAGTATTAGCAACAACTAATGCTTTAAAAAATCAATATCCAAATAGAAAATTGATTGCTTGTTTAGAGTTGCATACCTATAGTAGTTTAAATCCTGAGTTTTTAAAAGAATATAAAGGAGCTTTGGATGCTGCAGATGTAGCTGTTGTTTTTTACTCACCCCATGCAGTAGAAATTAAAAAATTAAAAGCTATTAGCAGTGAACAAATTGCCAATGCTTTTCAAAGAGAAAATTTAATTATTTATACTAACCCAACAGCGTTTAAAACATTTTTATTTTCTCAAAAATTTAATGAAACTTCGCTGTTGCTAATGAGTAGTGGGGATTATGGAGGGTTGGATTTTGATGAGCTAAAAAATTTGATAGCATAGTATTATTAAATGGTTGATCTCTATTTTTAAAATAAAACTATCCAGCCTACATAATAACCAAAAGCGTTTTTATAGACATATTACAAATTCCCTGATTTCATATAAAAATATTTTTCAGTTTACATATACATCATTATCTTTAATGACTCCCCGGTAATAAAAATCATTCATTTTGAAAGAATACAAACCCTCTTTTTCTATAAAGCAATGGTGTGAAGATGACCGTCCTAGAGAAAAATTATTGATAAAAGGCAAAAATGCATTAAGCCACGCAGAACTAATTGCCATACTAATTAACTCTGGTAATAGAGAAGAAAGTGCAGTAGCCTTGAGTAAACGGATACTAGCTTCTGTAGCTATCAACTTAAATGAACTCAGTAAATTATCGGTAAAAGACCTGATGAAATTTAAAGGTATTGGAGAAGCAAAAGCTACAACCATCCTAGCAGCATTAGAATTAGGAAGAAGGCATAGGGGAGAAGAAGCATTAGAAAAGAAAAAAATAACATCCAGTTCTTCAGTTTTTGAATTAATGCAGCCTATTATTGGTGAATTACCTCACGAGGAATTTTGGATTGTTTATTTAAATAATTCAAATAAAGTATTGCAAAAAATACAGTTAAGCAAAGGAGGTATCACAGGTACATTAGTTGATGTTAGGTTAGTGTTAAAAACTGCTTTGCAAATTGGTGCAATTGGCCTCATTTTAACTCATAACCATCCCTCTGGTACGCTCGTGCCAAGCCAAGCAGATAAAAATATCACTCAAAAATTAAAAATTGCAAGTGAAAGTATAGACATAAAAGTGTTGGATCATCTAATTATTACTGAAAAAGCGTATTTTAGCTTTGCTGATGAAAACCTGCTATAGTACTGTTTATGTTATTAATTTACTCTCTTAAAACGACACAACGAATTACCTATACTTTTAAGCATATTTGCTTTAGAATTTTAGGTATTGAAGTAAAGTTCACCTCTACAATAGAAGAGTTTATAGCCTACTCTGGACCAAAATTATCCTACGGTAAGAAAGAATTAGGTAATGAATTATTTATTCAGAGTTCCGAATTATTAATGCAAGAAGGGTTTGAAAGTATTGATATTACTGTTAAAGATTGGGAAGATACAAAATGTTTCTTTGCTGTGGGAAAGAATAGCTCCTTGCCATTTGATATTTTTTCTGCCAGTTTCTATCTGTTATCTAGATATGAAGAGTATTTACCACAGGTTAAAGATGAAAAAGGACGTTTTTTAGCTTCAGAAAGTATCGCTTTTAAATCTGGTTTTTTACAAGATCCTGTAGTTGATATTTGGGCTTATAAGTTCAAGAATTTATTACTGCTAAGTTTTCCCGATATTAAATTTTTAATAAGGAAGCCTATTGTTCATACTATTATCAATGCAAACCAACCATCATTATATAAAAACAAAGGTTTGTTAAGAACAATAATTGGATTTTTTAATGATTTGTTCAGCTTTAATTTAAAAAGTATTTTTGATAGAAGTAGTGTATTATTTAGGTTTAGAAAAGATCCGTTTAATACGTTTAATTGGATTATAAATTCGGCAAAAAACAGTAAGTCTAAATTGACCGTTTTCTTTCTATTAGGAGCATCTAAAAATTTTGAAGAAAGTTTAAATTCTCAAAAAAAATATTTTAAATTATTGGTTAAAAATGTTTCAGATTATCAAGAAATAGGTTTGATATTTTCGGATGAAGCATTAAAAGATTTAGTAATTCTAAATAAAGAAAAAGAACAAATAGAAGCCATTACAAATAGAGCTTTAGTGTGTTCCATGAATAATGATTATTTAGTAAGTTTACCTCATAACTACCGAAATTTAATAGAATTAGAAATTGCAACGGATTATACAATGGTGTACGAAAATGTAATGGGTTTTCGGGCAAGTACCTGTTCTCCTTTTCTATTTTACGATTTGGATTATGAAATTGTTACTCCATTAAAAATACATCCAATAGCCTTGGTTACAAAAGGATTAAATAAAATAGCTACTTCAAAAAAAACAGATGCCATTCAAAAAATGATGGAATCTGTTAAAAAAGTAAACGGTACTTTTTCGATGATATTTTACAATTATAACTTTATGAATAGTAGAAAAAATACTATTTTGAAAACAATTTTTCTGAAATTAATAAATAGATTTTAATGGCAAATAGCTTACTGGTAAAAGATGTTTTTTTTGACCTAGATCACACCTTATGGGATTTTGATAAAAATTCAAAGCTTGCATATAAAAGAGTCTTTAAGCAATTTAAAATTGATGTAGAGTTTGAGCGTTTTATTAAAATATACGAACCAATTAATCTAGAATATTGGAAAAAATATAGAGAAGAAAGAGTTACGAAAGAAGTGTTACGTAGAGGTAGGCTTATAGATTCCTTTAAAATGTTTAATAAAAAATACACTACTCTTATTATAGATAAATTAGCAGATGCTTATATTGAAGAGCTTCCATTGGACAACCATCTTTTTGATGGAACTTTACATATTTTAGACTATTTAACTGAAAAGTACAAACTTCATATAATAACTAATGGTTTTGAAGAAGTACAATATAAAAAATTAAAGAACAGTGGTATTTTTCATTATTTTTCGACGATCACCACCTCTGAAGAAATTGGTTTAAAAAAACCGAATCCAATAGTATTTATAAAAGCATTAGAAAAAGCCAGTACAAGCGCAAATCATAGTGTAATGATTGGAGATTCTTTTGAAGCAGATATATTAGGTGCTAAAAATATTGGTATGGAAACGATTTTTTTCAATTATCGAAATGAAAAAATACCAAATGGATATAAAATAATTAATTTTCTATCCGAGATTAAATCTTACTTGTAGTTGTAATATCCATAGCATTACTCCGTTATCTATTAAATTCCCTCATCAATGAAAAAGAAATCACATCTAATTTTCTTATTCACAGCTGTTATTTTATTATTTACGGCTTGTGTGAAAGATACTGATTTTGACCAATCAGATGATATTTTATTAACACCTGCAATAGTACTCGATTTTCTATTTTTTAATCTAGGTTCTGAAAATTTTACGGACATAGGTGTTAATAATTTAGTGGTTTCAGACACTACTTTTTTTGATTTATTAATAGAAGATTTTACGATTGACAATTTAATAAAAGCCGATTTTTATTTTAAAAACACAAATAGTTTTTCGATTCAATTAAATACTCAATATCAGTTTCTAGATGAAAATAATGATGTATACTATGAAATTATAATTCCAGTAAATTCAGGTTCTCTAAGCAATCCTGTAATTACTGAGCATATCGAAATAATTGAAGAAGGTACTATCGTTAATTTAACTAAGGCTGATAAAGTGGTTGTTAATGTAATAGCACCTTCTTCCTTAGATAATCTTGATGGAATACTAAATTTACAATCTAAAACTATCTATTACTTAAGTCTTGAACAATGAAATACCTAATTACATGTGTTTTCATGTTTTGGATAGTTTCATTGCTTTCTCAAAACAAAGAAGTGCTTTATGGCTTAGAAGAAACCCCACAAGCGATGCTCTTAAATCCAGGGAGTAGAATCTCTTATGAGTATCATTTTGGAGTTCCGCTTTTATCTCATATCCATGTTAATGGTGGTTCATCTGGTGTTTCAGTATATGATATATTTCAAGAATCAAGTTTAGATATTAATACTCGCATTAGTAATAAAATATTCGAATTAGAAAATACAGATTTTTTTACTGCAACTCAACAATTAGAGATATTAAATTTTGGCTGGAAAAATAAAAAAAATTATTATTTTTCAGGAGGTATTTACCAAGAATTTGATTTTATATTATATTTTCCTAAAGATTTAGCAATTTTAGCTTGGGAAGGGAATGCTAATTATATTGGAAAAGAATTTAACTTAGGTGAAATAAATGTTTCAGGAGATTTATTAACGGTATATCATTTTGGGGTAAATAAAAAAATAAATAAAAAAATTACTGTTGGAGTTAGAGCAAAATTATATTCCAGTATGCTAAGTTTTAGCAGCACTAGTAATTCGGGTACTTTTGTGACAATACCTAGTGAATCTGGAGATAATATTTATGATCATATAGTAAGTAATGCAACTATAAATGTAAATACTTCAGGGATCACTTCTTTAAGTGATTTAGATACTAGGACTCAAGTAATAAACAAACTCCTAGGAAGGTCATTTTTTGGAGGAAATTTAGGTATTGGAGTTGATTTAGGCGCAACTTACGAAATAAATGAAAAATGGACTGCAAGTGCTAGTATACTCGATTTAGGCGCTATTTTTCATAAAAAAAATATTGAATCTTATCAAGTAAGTGGCGAATATAACTTGGACGGAATAGAATTATTATTTCCACCTTTAGGTAATGGAGATTCTTCACTGCCTTATTACGAAGATTTAATTGATGATATTGGGGCAGCCTTTACAATAGATACCATTTATAATTCTTATATTCAAATGCGCCCTGTTAAAATGTATGCTTCTGTTAAATATAATTTTGGTCAAGCAATAGGAGGTGATAAAACTTGTAATTGTTTAAAAATGGGAGAAAATCAAAAATACAATCAATCTATTGGTTTTCAATATTTTAGTATTATTAGACCCAAAGGGCCACAAATCGCTGCAACTTTATTTTATTATCACCGATTGTCAGATTATTTTTCCGTAAAAGCAACCTATACTGCAGATTCCTATTCTTATTCAAATGTTGGATTGGGTTTAATAACTAATATTAAGATGGTTAATTTCTATATAGTGGCTGATAATCTACAATGGTACTCTAATTTAGCAAAGGCTAAAAGTGTATCTTTACAGTTCGGGTTTAATATAATAATAGACAAAAATGAATAAATTAGTTTTAGGAATATTTCTTTTTATTGGTATAATATCTAAAAGTTTTTCCCAAAAATCCTTAAGTGACTATAGTTATGTTATTGTATCAGAACAATTTGAATTTCAACAAGAAAAGGATCAATATCAATTAAATTCATTAATTAAATTTCTATTTAACAAATATGGATTTCATGCTTATTTTGATAGAGAAGTTCCCTTAAATGTGGTTAGATGCGATGGACTGTGGGCTGAAGCTGAAGGGACACCTGGATTTATTATGACTAAAGTCCAATTGGTTTTAAGAGATTGTGCTGGAGAAGAAATTTTTAGAACTAACTATGGAAAAAGTAAAGTTAAAGATTATAAAAAAGCATATTATGAATCTGTTAGAAATGCTTTTGATGATATAATTAATCTTAATATAATCCAAAAAGAAATTGAAGACTTAGGTATAGTAATAATTTCAAACCCTCAAATTTTATCTGAAAGCACTAAAAATTCACCTATTTTAGAAACTTCTATAGTCGCTATAAATTCTATAAAGAAAGAGCCATTAAAAAAAGTTGAACCAACAATAGAAAAAACAATAAAGTTAAATCTTCCTTTAAATAAATATACCAATTATAAGTATATGGGAAAAACTTTTTTATTGCGAAAAACAGCTATAGGTTATACACTTTATCAAGAATTAAGAGATGCTGATGATGATTTATTATTAATTGGAAAAATTGATGTGAAAAATTCAAAAATTAATTTCAAAAATAAAAAAGATAAAATAGTTGAGGCCTTTTTTGATACATCTAATCATTTAATTATAGGTAGCGGAAATAAAAGAAAGATATATAATTATATTAACTAATTCCCATCCATTTTTTACAGCATAAAAAATAAAACATAAATCATTAATTTTACATATATTTGTGCTTTGATTAATAAACTTAAACAATAAATCATGAAAAAAATTATTTTTTTATTATTAACCGTTCTGATTGTTTCTTGTAGTAGTAGTGATGATCCTAATCCGGTACCATCTTGTTGGGACAGCCCTTCATTTGTAGGAACTTGGATTGGTACAGATGAAGCCACAGAAACTCCGACTACAATTACATTGGTATTTAACGACGACGCAACTGGTAGTATAGCTACAGTGGGTGAACTTGATTCTGAAACCTATAATGCTTTTACATGGGTAGATGTAAGAGATATAGATTTTGATGCAAATAAAGAGGGTACATTAACTCTTAATGGTTATGATTCAAATATAGGTGAGGTTTACCAATTCCTTGGATGTAACCAATTTAGAGCTTATAAAGAAGTTTCAGATGGTACGGAGGCTGATATTATAGTTTTTAATAAGGAATAATATTCGATATTTTTTAAAATATTAAAAAGGTTATCATTAATTTGATAGCCTTTTTTTATTCAATAATTTAAAAATACATCTACTTGGCTTAAAAACTAAAAAGCTTGCAACTGTCAATAATATATGAAATTAAATAATATGTAAATTATAATATATTAATTAATAACCATATTTATCCTTCCACAGATTTTTTAAATATTTTTTAAAAATATTTTCTTTACTATTGTTTCCTGGAGTATAAATTCTTGTTCCTTTTATTTCATTTGGCAGGAATTCCTGTGTAACAAAATTATTATCAAAATCATGGGCATATTGGTATTCTTGTCCGTGCCCCAATTCTTTCATCAATTTTGTGGGAGCATTTCTTATTGCAATTGGCACCGATAGATCTCCTGTTTGTTTTACAATGTTTTGAGCATCCTTAATAGCGAGGTAAGAGGCGTTACTTTTTGGAGAAGTAGCAAGATATATAACGCATTGGCTTAAAATAATTCTAGACTCTGGATAGCCAATTATATTTACAGATTGAAAAGTTGTATTGGCTAGGACTAATGCAGTTGGGTTTGCATTTCCAATATCTTCGGACGCTAATATCACTAATCTTCTTGCAATAAATTTTAAATCCTCTCCACCTTCAATCATTCTTGCAAGCCAATAAACAGCTGCATTTGGGTCGCTGCCACGGATTGATTTTATAAAAGCAGATATGATATCATAATGCTGTTCTCCTGTTTTATCATATAAAACGGTATTTTTTTGAACTTTTTGTAATACCATTTTATTAGTGATGGTAACAGCATCTGAATTTTCTGAAAGAACGACCAATTCAAGTATATTTAAAAGTTTTCTTGCATCTCCGCCAGATAATCTTAAAATAGCTTCCGTTTCTTTAAGAATTACTTTCTTTTTAGACAAATATTCGTCTTTATCTATAGCGCGCTTTAAAAGTGCTTCTAAATCGGTTCTACTGAATGATTCGAGGACATAAACTTGACAGCGAGATAAAAGTGCAGGTATTACCTCAAAGCTTGGATTCTCTGTAGTTGCTCCAAATAAGGTAATCCACCCTTTTTCTACAGCTTTCAGGAGTGAATCTTGTTGAGATTTACTAAATCGATGAATTTCATCAATAAATAAAATTGGATTCTTTGTGCTAAAGAGAGTATCGCTTTTTTTAGCTTTTTCAATAACTTCTCTAATTGCAGCTACACCACTATCAATAGCGCTTAACATGTAGAAAGGCCTTTCTGATTCTTCTGCAAGAATCATAGCAAGTGTTGTTTTTCCTGTTCCTGGAGGTCCCCAAAATATCATAGAGGATAGCATCTGAGAATCTAATTGAGACTTTATAGCACCATTTTCGCCAACTAAATGTTTTTGACTTAAATAGTCATTTAAGGACTTAGGTCTTATGCGCTCAGCTAAGGGAATACTCATAGCTGTAAAAATACAATTTTATTAACGTGCTTGTACTGACAATTTAACCGAAATTTGAAAAAGGGATTGTTTTTTGAAATTAAATGATTATGACTAAAAAAAATAACTTATATTTTTCTAATGATGTACTATTATTTCCATTACTTTTTTTGTTAACGATTGTAATTGTTTTTTGGATAGAATCACGTTTCAATATTAATTTAAATTATTTAGGGATTTATCCAAGAAAAATAGAAGGCTTAATAGGAATCATATGTAGTCCATTTATACATGGAGATGTTAAACACTTATTTAACAACGCTATACCATTATTGGTATTAACTTCTGCTTTATTTTATTTTTATAGAAGAATAAGATGGAAGGTTTTAATATATGGTTTGTTATTAACTGGTTTATTTACTTGGATAATAGGAAGGTCAAGTATACACATTGGAGCTAGTGGTGTAATTTATATGTTAACAGCATTTTTAATGTTTAGAGGTATATTATCAAAACACTATCAACTAACCGCATTGTCATTTAGTGTTATATTTTTATATGGTGGTTTTATTTGGTATATATTTCCAACAGACCCTAAGATATCTTGGGAAGGTCATTTGTCAGGTTTTATAGTAGGAATAATTTTTGCTTTAATATTTAATAAGCAAACACTTCCAGTTAAAAAATATATTTGGGAAAAAGAAGATTATAATCCAGATAATGATCCTTTTATGAAAAATTTTGATAAAGATGGAAATTTTATAGAAACTACATCTGAAACTGAAGTTATTGAGCCTCAAATAGAATCTACTTCAATAAAATATATTTTTAAAAAATCAATTACTAAAGAGAAGAAAGATTTATAAAGATCGTTGTCTTATAGCTTCATACAAAAATGCTCCACAAGCTACAGAAACATTTAAAGAGTTTACATCTCCTAAAAGAGGCAATGACGCCCTATGATCAACAATGTTTAAAACTGATTTAGAAACACCTTTTCCTTCAGAACCCATAATAATAGCAAGTGGTTTGTTTAAATCTAAATCATAAACTATATTTTCAGTTTTTTCTGTAGCTGAAACGGTAGTGATATTTGAAGCCTTTAAATAAAAGATAGCATCTTTTATGTGATCAACTTTACAAATAGGTATTTTAAATATAGCTCCAGCCGATGTTTTAACTGTATCTCCTGTTACCGGTGCACCTCCTTTTTTTTGTATTATAATGGCATCTACGCCAGTACATTCAGCGGTTCTAATAATGGCGCCAAAATTTCGCACATCACTAATTTGATCTAATATAATAAATAAAGGTTTTTCTTTCTCTGAAAGTATTTTCTCTACAATTTCTTCTAATGGATAAAACGGAATAGGAGAGGTGATTGCAATAATACCTTGATGATTTCCATGAGTTAATCTATTTAGTTTTTCAATTGGAACATGATTTACTGTAACGTCACTTGATTCTATTTTTTTAATTATTTCTTCAATTTTAGGATTTATCGAATCTTTTTGAATAAATAATTTATCAATTACTATATCAGAATCTAATGCTTCTAATATAGGATGTATACCGAATATCGTATTTTGTTTATTTGCCATATTACATGAAATATAATGATAAAAAAAAAGACTGTCTTTATAAGACAGTCTTTTTTATATTTATAAAAACCTATTGTATTATCTGATAACTTTTACAGAACCTTCAGTTCCGTTAATGTTAACTTTTACAATGTAAGTACCGTTAGATAAGTTAGACATATCTACTGTAGATCTCATTGCATTTACATTAGCGTTATAAACTTGTTGACCTAACATATTGTAAATAGCTACAGAGTTAATGTTTTCTTGAGCTTTTAATGTTAAAGTACCGTTACTCATTGCTGATCTAAATCCTGTAGATGCAAAATCGTCATTAGCTAATACCCCCTCTATATAAGTGAAAGTATCATAATAAGCTATGTGTTCTGAAGATATAGAAAAGAAATCAATTCCACCAAGACCAGTTGCTGTTGTTCCAGCAGAATCTGTGAAAGGAGTTCCAGCAGGAACAATATTAACACCATTTACAGTCACATCCCAAGTTGCTAATGAAATACCAGAATTGATATCCCAGTTCATCGTAATATTAAACCATTCACCATGAGGAAATTGAAATTCTACTGCACCATTAGCAGTATTATCAATAACACCCTGACCAGGTGTTCCTAAAGCTTGATTAAAGAATATGTTACCTACAACCCATTCACCAGAGCCAATTGGTACTGCTCCTTGCAAATTAAAATATCCTTCTTTGTTTTCAGGTACAAACATCCAGAATGATAATCCCCAATTACTAAATATTTGGTTTCCTAAATTTAATACAGCATCAGTAGTACCATCACCTGGAACAAGGCCAGATTGTGATCCACCTTGAGCTTCTTCAGCAGATGACATTATTGCACATCCTGGTCCTCCACCACAACCCCAATCAGTCCACCAATCAATAAATATTGGCTCACCTACATTGTAAGATTCCATGTCATCATCGAACGTTTGAGCGTTCATTGTTACTGCAGCAAATAAGAATAAGGTTGCTACTAAAAAATAATTTTTTTTCATGATAATTTTGTTTTAAAAGTTAATTACATACAAATATATAAAAATATTACTTTAAAATAATGTGTTTTTAGCAATTATTTATAAAATTATTAAATATAATTATTATAATTTAAATAATTATAATGATAAAAACGCTAAGAATCTTGATAGAAACTTAGCGTTTTTATTATTATTAATAACTACCTTAATTAATTATTTATGTAGATAGTTTTCCAAGAAAATGGTGAATTAAAATAAGGACCACTTAAAGTAGCACCAGCATTACTCACATTCCAAACAATATTATTACCATCTTCATCTAATTCATTCATTTCTAACTCAAAATTAGTTACTATAAATGAGGCACCACTTGGAATTTCTATTCCTGGGAAAGCTGCAATCATATCTTCAATTGTTATTTCAATATAATATGATGGTAACTTATTAACTTCACTCAATACATCAAATGATTCGGCAGGTATAGTCTTGTACAAAATATTAGGTGTATAAGAAGATTCTGGTGTAGCATCTTGGTTATCAAAAAGCTCAATTTTTACACGCACTTCTTTAAAGTCTGGAGTGAAGCTTCCATCACCTTGTTGCACTTCTACAAGAAAACACAAACAAGATTTTTCTTCACCATCATTATTTAAGAGATCAAGTGGTTTTTCTAATATTCTTAATACTGATCCAGTTGTATTAACTTCTTCATATAAAGTATCTATCGCTAAGTCGCTGTCAGAACAAGAAGAAAAACCTCCTAATATAATGATTGTAACTAATATTGATTTAAATATATTTTTCATAATTATTTGTTTTATTATTAATTAGCAATTGGGAAACCAGTACTTCCAGGACCTGCTGCACTTGATGCAGGATTGTTATCCCAAAATACTTTCACACTAACATCAGGTTTTTGCGCGATATTTGGATTGGTATTTGCTTCATCAGCAGGATAAAATAATGATCTTACAAATCCTCCAGGAGCAGGTTCAACAGTCCATTGAAGTGTATGTGGATATCCTGTTCTTCTATAGAAGTTATATGAATTAGATCCATTACCATAATGCGCAATTAAATGTTGTTCACCAAGTATGTTCATTTTATCATCATAATTACCTAAAAAGAATTGCTCTGTTTTTAAATTAATCCATTGATCAACAGTAAAATCTGTAGGTACATATCCTCCATCGTCTGTTGTTGATAAATCAGCATCTCCATCCTTAGATCCAAAGCTCATTACTTTTGCTATAGATATTCCCATAGCGTTTCTTAAATGACTAGCAGCATCACCACCACCTGATAATGCCATTTCGGCAAGCATTAAGTGAGACCAAGAAGCTAAATATATTGGAGTAATACCAGCTCCACCACCACCTTGTCCTATACCAACGCTAGAAAAACGATTATCATCAAAATTACCAGCTATTGGGTACACACCACCAGCTGTTCTTTTAAATGTGTCAGGTGGAATACCACCGCCAAAACCATGATCTCTTCCCCAATATCCATTATCTACACTACAAAACACCATTAGAGATGCTCCAGGATAAAGAGCGGGTCTTGGTTGGGTTGAACAAAATAATCTTTCAGGATCAACAGCACATTGATTAGCAGGATCATTAGGATCTCCGTTAATGTCTTTTAGAGCTCCAGGTGTACAATCGTTTTGTCTAAAGAAATAATACCTTCTTCTTGGATCGTTATCTTTCAGCATTTTATCCATTAAATAGTCTGATCTATATCTGGTTACACCACCAGCTGTATAATCACTTTGATAACCAGGAGATCTAGCATCGATTTGATCATTAATTAATACATTATAATTCCATACAAAATCATCTGATGTATCAGAAATGAAATTACCCTCATTTTTAAGTGTATTAAATTCAGATACATTATTAGTGTTGACATAAGCTTGCATTTTTAATGTATTAGCAAGTTTAACCCATTGATCAAAATTATTGTTATAATAAAAATCATTTGCAATGTCAAAATTATTTCCACCTAACAACTCTTTAGCTTCTTGTAACAATGCTATAGCAAATTCATAAACTGAGCTTCCAGAATCAACAGAAGGTTGTGGAAATTCAGCTAAATTATTTGCTTCCGATCTTGGTATATCGCCAAAATAATCAACTAATGTAATAAGTGTATACGCTTTTAAAATTTTCATTACAGCAATGTGATTACTATAACCTATTAATTCAGTTTCTTGGTCTTTAGCTAATTGAATAGCATTTTGAATGTCAGAGAACATATTAACATATGCTAAGCCCCATTCGTAATTTGTAAAAACTGGTTCAAAAGCATTAACATAATTTGTTGCTCCCATTTGTTCAATTCTTACTAGTCTAGCACCATTATTACCCATTGCTTCTGCAAAACGTGCAAAATCTACTTGGATAGAAACCATATATCTTTCTAAATCACCATTTTCAACGGTAATTTGATTTGGATCGTTTATTAAGTCTAAATCAGTTGTTTCACAAGAAGTGAAAGTCAACCCAAGAAGTAGAATTAATAATACTGATATTTTATTTAAATTTTTCATTTTTATTCTTGATTTATATTATTAGAATGATAAGTTTACACTTAAACCGTATCTTTTACTACTAGGTCCTGTTAAATAATCAAACCCTTGTCCATTTCCAGATCCTAAAGCAGTTGTATTAGGGTCAAAGTTAATGCCATCTGGAGTGTTATAAGCATCATACCACATATTGTATGCACTTGCTTTAAAAACAATCTTCCCAAATGGAGTTTTGTCTAACATTTTAGATGGTAAAGAATAACCAAAACTAACTTCTCTTAATCTTATAACAGAAGCATCATATACAGATAATTCACTAGCTGGACTAGCAAATCCATTATCAAAATAGAAATTTGAGTTATTAATTTGAAGATCATTTGGTAATCCAGTTGCTTGACTAACACCAGGTAAGATATAGGTTGATAACCTGTCTTCTGTATCAGTAGTTAAACCCCTACCCATAAGTGTAGCAATAGTGGTTGAGTAAATATCTCCACCTGATGTATGGTTAACAGCAACTGCTAATGACCATCCCTTGTATTCAAAAGTATTGGTATAGTTCATTGAAAAGTCAGGATTTGGATTTCCAATAAAAGGTAATATACCTTCTTCATCCGTTTCTTCTGAGACATAGTTTCCTACTCCATCAACCAATAGATCTCCATTTGCATTTCTAGCGATACGAGAACCAAATATTGAACCTAAAGGATAACCTACTCTAGCACCATTACCTAAATTAGTAAAACCTGCATATATAATAAGATCATTATTTCCTATATCGGTTACGTTACTTTCATTTTGTGTAAAATTAACTCCAACATTCCAATTAAACCCATCAGATTTTTTTAACAAATCGATATCAAAAATAGCTTCAATACCCCAAGATTCAATTTCACCAATATTTGTACCTGTAAATGCAGCACCTGTACTTAATGGAATTGGAGCTGATTGGATAATTAAATCCTTAGTCACTCTCGTGTAATATGTAAAATCAAGGTTTATTCTGCTAAATAACTTAGCCTCTAAACCATATTCTAACTCTGTAAATAATTCAGGTTTGATATTTGGATTACCTACAAAAGAATTTGTTGTATTACCTGTTGTATCAATCCATCCTTGAGTATTTAGACTTAAACCAGTTACTGTTGGGTATCCAGTTGCAAAGTTTGCAGATGTACCATAACCACCTCTTAGTTTTAAATAATTTAAACCATTATCTGTTCTAATACTTGGAAAAGCAGAAGTTGGAATAAACGATAAACTAGTAGAAGGGTAAAAAAGTGTATTATTTTTTGCTGTATTAGAAACCCAATCTTGTCTTCCCGAAAAGTTTAAGAAAAGAAAATTATTAAAATCAAATCCTATTTGGCCATATAAACCAATAATGTTTCTTTCCTCGTGATATTCTATATAACCGTGATTTACAAATCCTTCATGAGCGAAAAAATCAAAAACTTGTTGATCTGAACTATTAACTCCAATTCTGTCATATTTTGTGCCTCTTGAAGTTGCACCAGCCATAAAGTTAAAACCTAAGTGATCATTAAAAAATGAATAATTGTTACCACTTAAAACCAGGTTGTGGTCAGATATCAAATTAGTATTATTCCAAGTTTCATAGATTCCTGAATCTGTAATAATACTTCCAGTTGTTCCACCTCGGTTTTGTAAGTTAACATTATTTTCAGAATAGGTGTCAATACTTCCTTGATATCTAAGATTAATATTATCGTTAAAATTATAGTCTACAGAAGCGAATCCATTTACACGATTTACTTTTTGTGAGAACTTAGCATTTTGTATTGTCCAAAGTGGATGTTGTATAGCATTATCATCTCTATAGTAAATACTACCTCCATCAGGTAATTCATATGGTAATTCATAAAAATCAATACTTCTAGGGGTATAAAATAAATCTCCAAAAATAGAAGAACCAGTACCGCCAACACTACTACCGAAACTAGCCGCTACTGGAGGAGTTTTAAAATCTGTTTTGGTATATGTCATAGAACCTCTAACGTTTAATTTGTTGGTAAGCTTAGCTCCACCAGAAATAGTTAAGTTGGTTCTTGTAATTTGGTTACCAGGTGTAAAACCTTCGTCATTGACATGACCGAAAGCCATACCGTAGTTATATTTACTGTCTTCACTTCTACCTCTTAAGTTAGCAGAAACAGCAGCTACACCACCTGTCCTGAAAAATTGTTCTACACTATTTCTAGGTTTCCAATCATAACGAAAATTGTCTCCATTTTCCTCAAAAAATGTATTTTGATAACTAGGATAGTTAGATGCTAAAAAAGCTGACGTAGAATAAGGGTGAGCTACAGATCCAGATACAGCTCCAGGTAAAAGATTATCACCATTTATTGCTTTATCACTACCATACCCGCCAAGGCCATCTTCATAAAATCCTGGTCCCCAGTTACTGTAGAACCATCCAAAAGCTTGATCAAATCCACCACCGTATTGATCTTGGTAGTCAGGAAGAGAAGCTACTTCGTTAAAGAAATATGATGATGAAATTTCAACTTCTTGCTTAGACTTCATCTTTGAATTACTTCCAGTTTTAGTTGTAATTAATATTACACCATTTCGACCATCAGTACCATATAATGTTGTTGCGGCTAAACCTTTTAGTATATCAATATTTTCGATATTATTAGGGTCAATATCAAATGATCTACTTGAACCTGAATTACCATCAATGAAATTACCAGCAGCATTTGAATCACTACTGTAAGGAACACCATCAATAACATAAAGTGCATTGTTGTTTCCAGAGAATGAATTCATACCTCTAATAATAACTTTGTTTGCAGATCCAGATAAACCGTTTGAAGTTGTTATCTCAATACCAGCAGTTTTTCCTTGAAGAACACGTGTTAAATCTGTTTCAGGACTGTCTTTAATTGCTTCTTCTTTAATGGAAGATACGGCATATCCTAATGCTTTCTTTTCCTTTTTAATACCTAAAGCTGTTACAACCACTTCTTCTAATACAGCTGCATCTTCAGACATCTGAAGATTTATGTTACTAGTTGCGGCAGTTACAGCTCTTTCAGCTGTATAAAAACCAACATAGCTAAACACAATGGTCTGTCCCACATTCGCATTAACAGTAAAATTACCGTCAAAATCGGATTGTGTTCCATTGCTTGTGCCTTTTACAATAATGTTTACTCCTGGTAAGGGCAATCCGCTATTATCGGATACTGTACCGGAGATTGTTTTTTCTTGTGCGAACGTAAGTTGCACTACAAACGCTAATAATAACGTCAAAATTCCACTAAACTTTGTTCTCATTTTTTATGATTTATTTGTATTAACCAATCGCAAAAATCATAATAAAAAGTTAAATACGCAACTATTTAAACTTAAATTTTGGTTTTTTTTAACTCTAATGCTTCATTTTTCTTGAATATTTGTTAAAATTTAGATAAAATACTAATGTGAATTTTTGTGTTAGAAAAATTAAAATCTTGATTTTCAGTATTTCCATTAGCAATACTAAATTTTATAATACCAGCTGTAGTTTGTAGGCCAATGCCGATACCAAAGCTATATAATTTTTGTTTTAATACTATTATTTCATTTTCAAAATATGCAAAATCAATAATACTATGGACGTATATATCTTGATTAATTTGATAACGGTATTCCGAATTTAAAACCGAATAAAATGATGCGTCAATACTATTTTCGTTAAATCCTCTTATGCTATTAATGCCCCCAAACCTAAATAGTTCATTTGTAAAATAACTTTCACTGTTTAGTAATTCGGTGTTATTTTTTAAATATATTGAGTTTTTGTAATTTAAATTAAAAATAGTATGCAACAATAAGCTTGCTCTTATTTGAGATTCGTTAGCGTTGTCATATTCTCTTGAGCCAATTTCGGTATCTAGATGAAATATAGATTTTATCGGAAAAAGGATATTGTTCTGAGCTTTTGTATAAGATAAGCCAACTAGTATAAATTTTGATGTATAATCTTCAACATCAATATTAGTAGAATTATCTTTCCGTAAATTACTGGACTCGTAACCTTTGAAGCCTATATATGATTTTGAGGTGGTATTAATTTGATATCTTACTTTTATTAATTGATCTGAAGTGGAAAATGTGCTGTCGCGTTTAAATATTTTTAGTTCCGTTATAAGGCCAAAAGGAGTTTTAAATAGATAAGGTACAGTTAATTTTGCTTTAAAATTTTGCTGATCATTGCCATCTGCTTTATAATTTAACAAAAATTGCTCACCAAAATTTAGGTTGTTATTAAGTTCTAGGTTTAAATAGCCGTTAAATATTAACTTTTGAGAATCTTCGTTAGTAGCGAACCCTAAGATTCCATCAAAGAGATTGTTTTTTTCTTTTTTTAAATATAAATATACTATTGTTGAGTCCTTTTTAAAAAGTATCTCTGGAGGTTTTGTGACAGATACAAATCCTAAAGAATTTAAAATGTTGCTTTTTTCAATTAATTTAGATTTATTAAATTTATTTTCTTTTTTTATTCCAGCATAGTGCTTAATGTGTGATTTTGAAAATTTTTCATAACCCTTTACTTTAATACTGTCAATTGTTCTAGAAACTCCCTTTAGAAGAATAATATTCGCAGATAAAGATCTGTTTTTCTTTTTGGTTATATTTTCTAATTTTATTCTTGCAAAAGCATTACCGCTTTCGGTTTTTAAAGAATTTAATTTTGTAATGGAAGATGCTATGGAGTTAAATGGAAGCACAAAATAAGATTCAGTAACTTTTTTTGATACTTGTAATAGTTCCTTTTTGCTGAAATCTTTTTCCAAATAAAATAGTTGAATTGATTTGTATTTGGGACCTAGGTGGTAAAGTGCAATATAAGTACTGTCGTTCTTTTTTTGAAGTGAACGTATTTCGTTTTCAATAAAACCATTTGTTTCTAAAGTATTGTGTAAAGCGTCTACTTCTTTTTTTAAGTTTAAATAATTAATAAAAGTAGCGTTTAAATCTAAAGAATCTAAAGTTGATTGTGAAATTGAGTCTTGAGCTTTAAATTTAAGGTTCAAATTTTGAGCATTTATATTAAAAAAAAATGCAGTATATATATTAAGGTATATTAAAATGTAAAATAATGGCTTCAAAAACAAACAAAATTAGACTTGTAAAGCTAACGTACCTTTACGTTAATTCATATATATTCTTCATTAATTTTTTAATTGCAGTTTAATAGTTGGTTTGTAGAAATATTCTAAGTTCTACTTAGTTATTTAAATTCAAGGTATTTTTTTATTTTCAACTCGTTTTTAAATACTTAAAAAAATTAATTTATTAGGGTTGTTTTTACATAAATTTATTTCTACATTTGCAAACCCTTAAAAAAGGGTATTTTATTATATAAAAAGTTTATATGCCAACAATTTCACAATTAGTACGAAAAGGAAGAGCCAAAATAACCAAGAAGAGTAAATCGGCTGCTTTAGATTCGTGTCCTCAAAGAAGAGGGGTGTGTACACGTGTTTATACTACTACGCCAAAAAAACCAAACTCTGCAATGCGTAAAGTTGCAAGGGTAAGGTTGACAAACGGTAAGGAAGTAAATGCGTACATCCCAGGTGAGGGTCATAATCTACAAGAGCACTCGATAGTATTGGTTAGAGGTGGAAGGGTAAAAGATTTGCCAGGAGTTAGATATCATATCGTTCGTGGAGCTTTAGACACCGCTGGTGTAGAAGGTAGAACACAACGTAGATCTAAATACGGTGCAAAACGCCCTAAAAAGTAAAATTTAAAAGTTTTAAAGAGAAGACATGAGAAAAAAAGCAGCCAAAAAAAGACCGCTTTTACCGGATCCAAAGTTTAACGACCAGTTAGTAACTCGTTTCGTTAACAATTTAATGTGGGACGGGAAAAAATCGGTGGCTTTCAAAGTATTTTATGATGCGATTGCAATTGTAGAAGAAAAGAACCAAGACGAAGAAAAAACTGCACTCGAGTTGTGGAAAGACGCTTTATCTAATGTAATGCCTCACGTAGAGGTGCGTAGTCGTAGAATTGGAGGAGCAACTTTCCAAATTCCGAGACAAATACGTCCAGACAGAAAAGTTTCAACAGCTATGAAATGGTTGATTTTATTTGCTAGAAAAAGAAACGAAAAGTCTATGGCGCAAAAATTAGCTGCAGAAGTCTTAGCTGCTGCTAAAGAAGAAGGTGCTGCTGTAAAAAAACGTGTTGATACTCACAAAATGGCAGACGCTAATAAAGCATTTTCACATTTCAGATTCTAGAAAATGGCACAAAGAGATTTAAAATACACAAGAAATATAGGGATTGCTGCGCATATTGATGCTGGTAAAACCACTACTACAGAGCGTGTTTTGTATTATACGGGTGTAAGTCATAAAATTGGAGAAGTTCATGATGGAGCTGCTACAATGGACTGGATGGAGCAAGAGCAGGAAAGAGGTATTACAATTACATCTGCTGCAACTACTTGTACTTGGCAATTTCCAATGGAAAATGCTGAAATTCTTCCAGATACTAAGGATTACCACTTTAATATTATAGATACTCCTGGGCACGTTGATTTTACGGTGGAAGTAAATCGTTCATTGCGCGTGCTTGACGGGTTGGTGTTTTTGTTTAGTGCTGTTGATGGTGTAGAGCCTCAATCAGAAACAAACTGGAGACTTGCTGATAATTACAATGTACCAAGAATTGGTTTTGTCAATAAAATGGACCGTCAAGGATCTGATTTTATGATGGTTTGTAAGCAAGTAAAAGAAATGTTAGGTTCTAACGCAGTCCCAATTGTTTTAAACATTGGTGATGAAGAGGACTTTAAAGGTATTGTAGATCTTGTTAAGAATAGAGCTATTATATGGCATGATGAAGGAATGGGGGCGAAGTTTGACGTTGTTGAAATTCCTGAAGATTTGAAAGAAGAAGCAAAAATTCTCCGTGGTAAACTTATTGAAGAAGTTGCTGCTTATGATGAAGATTTGCTAGAAAAATATATGGAAGATGAAGACTCAATTACTGAAGATGAAGTGCATGCTGCGCTTCGTGCTGCAGTAATGGATATGTCTATTATTCCTATGATTTGTGGTTCAGCTTTTAAAAATAAAGGGGTTCAATTTTTATTAGATGCAGTATGTCGATATTTGCCTTCACCTGTAGATAAAGAAGCGATTATAGGAAAAAATCCTGATACTGATGAAGAAGAATTAAGGAAACCAGATGTCAATGAACCATTTGCTGCCTTAGCTTTTAAAATTGCAACAGATCCTTTTGTAGGAAGACTTGCTTTTTTCCGTGCTTATTCTGGTAGATTAGATGCTGGATCTTATGTGTTGAATAATCGTTCTGGTAAAAAAGAACGTATCTCACGTATTTATCAAATGCATGCTAATAAGCAAAATGCTATTGATTTTATTGAAGCAGGAGATATTGGTGCGGCAGTAGGGTTTAAAAGTATTAAAACAGGAGATACCTTATCTGATGAAAAGCATCCAATTATATTAGAAAGTATGGATTTCCCAGACCCAGTAATTGGTATTGCTGTGGAGCCTAAAACTAAAGCGGACGTAGATAAATTAGGAATGGCTTTAGCAAAACTTGCTGAAGAAGATCCAACATTTACCGTTAGAACTGATGAAGCTTCAGGACAGACTATTATTTCTGGAATGGGTGAACTACATTTAGATATTATTGTAGATCGTTTAAGGCGTGAGTTTAAGGTAGAAGTTAATCAAGGGAAACCTCAGGTTGAATATAAAGAAACTATTACACGCGAAGCTAATCATAGAGAGACTTACAAGAAACAATCTGGTGGTCGTGGAAAGTTTGGTGATATTGTATTTACATTAGAACCGGCTGAAGAAGGAAAAACAGGTTTAGAATTTGTAAATAAAATTAAAGGAGGTAACGTTCCTAAAGAATTTATACCTTCTGTGGAAAAAGGTTTCAAAATGGCTATGGTAAATGGTCCTTTGGCTGGTTTCGAGGTAGACAGTATGAAGGTAACTTTAACAGATGGGTCTTACCACGATGTGGATTCAGATCAATTATCATTTGAGTTAGCTGCAAAACTTGGTTTTAAGGCAGCTGCTAAAAAAGCAGGAGCTGTAATTTTAGAGCCAATAATGAAATTAGAGGTTCTTACTCCTGAAGAAAATATGGGAGATATCGTTGGAGATCTTAACCGTCGTCGTGGTCAATTAAGTGACATGGGTGATCGTTCAGGTTCTAAAGTAATTAAAGCTACAGTCCCATTATCTGAAATGTTTGGATATGTAACTACTTTAAGAACTTTATCATCTGGTAGAGCAACTTCAACTATGGAATTTTCACATTATGCAGAAACTCCTTCTAATATTTCAGAAGAAGTAATTGCAGTAGCAAGAGGAACAGTTAACGCTTAATATTAAGGCAATGAGTCAAAAAATTAGAATAAAGCTAAAATCTTACGATCACAACTTAGTGGATAAATCTGCTGAAAAAATCGTTAAGACTGTAAAAAGTACAGGAGCAGTTGTAACGGGGCCAATCCCTTTACCAACTCATAAAAAAATATTTACTGTATTGCGTTCACCGCACGTAAATAAAAAGAGTAGAGAACAATTTCAATTAAGTTCTTATAAAAGGCTTTTAGATATTTATAGTTCTTCATCAAAAACAATCGATGCTTTAATGAAGTTAGAATTGCCAAGTGGTGTAGAAGTAGAGATTAAAGTTTAAGTTTATGAAGTGAGTATTCATAACTATAAAATGAATCTTACAAAATAAATAATTGCTTAAAACATGTCTGGAGCTTGAACGCAAAGGAAAAACGGAAACAGAATAATATTCAGGATTGAATTTATTTTCATCCTGTTTTTTTTAATTAATGTTTCAGGATAAATAATTAATAATTAATAAATAATAAATATGTCTGGGTTAATTGGAAGAAAGATAGGTATGACTAGCATCTTTGACGCAAACGGCAAGAATATGCCGTGTACCGTTATTGAAGCAGGTCCCTGTGTTGTCACCCAAGTCAGAACTAAAGAAGCTGACGGGTACGAAGCTCTTCAACTTGGTTTCGATGACAAAAAGACTGCTACAAAAGCTGCTCAAGGGCATGCTAAAAAAGCAGGAAGCGCTGTAAAGCGTAAAGTTGTTGAATTCCAAAGATTTGAAGAAGATTATAAATTAGGCGACACCATAACAGTGGAGCATTTTAAAGAAGGGGAGTTTGTGGATGTTTCAGGAACTTCAAAAGGAAAAGGATTTCAAGGTGTTGTAAAACGTCATGGTTTTGCCGGTGTAGGTCAAGCGACTCACGGTCAGCATAACCGATTAAGAGCTCCTGGATCTATTGGTGCAGCTTCATATCCTGCAAGAGTATTTAAGGGTATGCGTATGGCTGGACAAATGGGTAATGAAAAAGTAAAAGTACAAAACCTAAGAGTGTTGAAAGTAGTTGCTGAAAAGAACTTACTTGTTGTTAAAGGATGTATTCCTGGAGCTAAAAATGCTTATGTAACTATTCAGAAATAATGAAGGTAGCAGTATTAGATAAAAACGGAAAAGACACAGGTAGAAAGGTAGATCTTTCTAAAGATGTGTTTGGAATTGAGCCTAATAATCACGCGCTTTATCTTGATGTAAAGCAATACCTTGCAAATCAAAGGCAAGGTACGCATAAGTCAAAAGAGCGTGCAGAGATTACTGGTAGTACCAGAAAAATAAAGAAACAAAAAGGAACTGGTACAGCCCGTGCGGGTAGTATTAAGTCTGGTGTTTTTAGAGGTGGTGGAAGAATGTTTGGTCCAAGACCAAGAAATTATTCTTTTAAATTAAATAAGAATTTAAAAAGATTAGCGCGTCGTTCTGCATTGAGTATCAAAGCAAATGAAAAAGCAATAGTTGTTTTAGAAGATCTTAATTTTGATTCGCCAAAAACTAAAGAATTTACAGCGGTATTAAAGTCTTTAGGTTTAGATGCTAAAAAATCTTTATTTGTGTTGGGAGAGTCAAATAATAATCTATATTTGTCGTCTCGTAATTTGAAAAGCACTGAAGTGTTAACTAACTCTCACTTAAGTACTTACAAAATAATGAATGCAAATAGCCTCGTGTTGTTTGAAAGTTCATTGGAAGGAATTGAGTCAAACTTAAGTAATTAGAAATAATGAATATCTTAATTAAACCTATTATAACAGAAAAAGCTACAGCTGATGTTGAAAATTTCAACAGATATACTTTTGTAGTAAATCCAAAGGCGAATAAGGTAGAAATTAAAAAGGCAGTGGAAGCTGCTTATGAAGTTTCGGTTACTAAAGTTCGTACTATAAATGTTCGCCCAGATAGAAAAACTCGTAATACAAAAACGGGTATTCAAATTGGTAAAACTAATGCGGTTAAAAAAGCAATAGTACAATTGGCGGAAGGTGATGCAATAGATTTTTACAGTAACATCTAAGTTTAGCTTAGATTAATTAGACAAAAAATGTCAGTAAGAAAATTAAAACCAATCACCCCAGGACAGCGATTTAGAGTTGTAAATGGATTTGACGCCATTACAACTGATAAGCCGGAGAAAAGTTTATTATCTCCGATTAAAAGAACTGGGGGAAGAAACAGTCAAGGAAAAATGACTATGCGCTACAAAGGTGGTGGTCATAAAAGACGTTATCGAATTATCGATTTTAAACGTACCAAAGAAGGAGTCCCTGCAACAGTTGCGTCCATAGAGTATGACCCAAATCGTACTGCATTTATCGCTTTATTAAACTATCAAGATGGTGAAAAGCGTTATGTAGTAGCTCAAAGTGGATTAAAAGTAGGACAGAACATTGTTTCAGGAGATAAAGTTGCTCCAGAAATTGGAAACTGTATGTTACTAGAAAATATTCCTTTAGGAACTATAATATCTTGTATTGAATTACATCCTGGTCAAGGAGCTGTTTTAGCGCGTAGTGCTGGAGCATTTGCTCAACTAATGGCACGTGATGGTAAGTTCGCTACTGTTAAATTACCTTCTGGCGAAACTCGTTTAATATTAATTACTTGTGCTGCAACTATTGGTGCTGTTTCTAACAGTGACCATCAGTTATTAGTGTCAGGTAAGGCGGGTAGATCAAGATGGTTAGGTAGAAGACCTCGTACAAGACCAGTAGTGATGAATCCTGTAGATCACCCAATGGGTGGTGGTGAAGGTAAATCTTCTGGTGGACATCCACGTTCTAGAAACGGTATTCCTGCAAAAGGATTTAGAACCCGTTCTAAAATAAAAGCAAGTAATAAATATATAATCGAACGTAGAAAGAAATAAGATATGGCACGATCATTAAAAAAGGGACCTTACGTTCATTATAAATTAGATAAGAAAGTTCAATTAAATGTTGATTCGAGTAAAAAGACGGTGATCAAAACTTGGTCAAGAGCGTCTATGATTACTCCAGATTTTGTTGGACAAACCATTGCAGTACATAATGGGAAACAATTTATTCCTGTATATGTTACTGAGAATATGGTAGGACATAAATTAGGGGAATTTTCACCGACAAGATCATTTCGTGGTCATCAAGGTGCAAAAAACAAAGGTAAAAAATAAGCCATGGGAGTTCGTAAAAGAGAAAGAGCGGAGCAAATCAAGGAATCAAAGAAAACAATGTACTTTGCTAAATTGAACAATTGCCCAACATCACCAAGAAAAATGCGATTAGTTGCAGATTTAGTTCGTGGTGAAAAAATAAATAAAGCGCTTAATATTTTAAAGTTTAGCCCTAAAGAAGCTTCACGTCGTTTAGAGACGTTATTATTGTCTGCTATTGCAAATTGGCAAGCAAAAAATGAAGAAGCTTCTGTAGAAGATGCAGATCTTTTTGTTAAAGAAATCCGTGTGGATGGTGGAGCTATGTTAAAAAGACTTAGACCTGCGCCACAAGGACGTGCACACAGAATTAGAAAACGCTCCAATCACGTAACACTCGTGCTTGCAGCTAACGATAACACACAAAGCAATTAATAAATGGGACAAAAAACAAATCCAATCGGAAATCGCTTAGGTATCATTAGAGGATGGGAATCCAACTGGTATGGAGGCAACGACTACGGCGATAGATTAGCTGAGGACGACAAGATTAGAAAGTATGTTCATGCTCGTTTACAAAAAGCTAGTGTGTCTAGGGTAATTATTGAGCGTACACTTAAGCTTGTAACCGTTACTATCACTACTGCTAGACCTGGTATCATTATCGGAAAAGGTGGACAAGAGGTAGACAAGCTAAAAGAAGAACTTAAGAAAATTACTGGTAAAGATGTACAAATAAACATCCACGAAATTAAGAGACCAGAAATGGATGCGTATTTAGTAGGAGCTAGTATTGCAAGACAAATTGAAAACAGAATTTCATACCGTCGTGCAATTAAAATGGCTATAACTGCTGCAATGCGTATGAATGCAGAAGGTATAAAAGTGCAAATTTCAGGTCGTTTGAACGGTGCTGAAATGGCACGTTCTGAATCTTATAAGGATGGACGTATTCCTTTATCAACATTTAGAGCCGATATTGACTATGCTTTAGTTGAGGCGCACACTACTTATGGTAGGTTGGGTATTAAAGTATGGATTATGAAAGGTGAAGTGTACGGAAAAAGAGAGCTTTCTCCACTAGTTGGCTTAGCCAAAAAAGGTGGAAAAAGCGGTAACAACAAACGAGGTGGTGCTAATAAACCCCGTCGTAGACAGTAATTATTAAATAGAATAAAATGTTACAACCAAAAAGAACAAAGTTTCGTAAACAGCAAAAAGGTAGAATGAAAGGTAATGCCGGACGTGGAAACCAACTTGCGTTTGGAACTTTTGGTATAAAATCTTTAGATTCAAATTTCTTGACATCACGTCAAATAGAAGCTGCACGTATTGCTGCTACTCGTTTTATGAAGAGAGAAGGTTCTATCTGGATAATGATATTTCCAGATAAACCAATAACTAAAAAACCTCTTGAAGTACGTATGGGTAAAGGTAAAGGTGCTGTAGAATATTGGGCAGCTGTTGTTAAACCAGGAAGAATGTTGTTTGAAGTATCTGGAGTTCCTATTGAAACTGCAAAAGAGGCATTACGTCTTGCGGCTCAAAAGTTACCAGTAAAAACAAAATTCATTGTATCTAGAACATTTCAAGCTTAATTTATTATGAAACAACCTGAAATAAAAGAAGCATCAACAGCGGAATTACAAGAAAAGCTATCTGATTCAAGAAAAGCATTTTCTGATCTTAAAATGGCTCATGCCATAACACCGTTGGAAAATCCAATTCAACTAAGAGATCAAAGAAGGTCTATAGCGAGAATTGTGACTGAACTAACTAAAAGAGAAGTACAATAGTACCAAGCTGAAAGATGGAAAAAAGAAATTTAAGAAAAGAACGTATAGGTGTAGTTACTAGCAATAAAATGGATAAGTCTATTGTGGTTGCTGAAGTAAAAAAAGTAAAGCACCCAATGTATGGTAAGTTCGTGTTAAAAACTAAGAAATATGTTGCGCACGATGAGACCAATGACTGCAACGAAGGAGATAAAGTAAGGATCATGGAAACACGTCCTTTAAGTAAAACCAAATGTTGGAGACTAGTAGAAATAATTGATAGAGCTAAGTAGGTATGTTACAACAAGAGTCAAGACTAAAAGTTGCAGATAATACTGGAGCTAAAGAAGTGCTAACAATTCGCGTGTTAGGTGGAACCAAAAAAAGATATGCTTCCATAGGGGATAAAATTGTCGTTGCTGTAAAAGCTGCTACACCTAATGGAACCATTAAAAAAGGAGATGTTGCTACTGCGGTAGTTATACGTACTAAGAAAGAAGTGAGAAGACCAGACGGATCATATATTCGTTTCGATGATAATGCTTGTGTGCTTTTAAACCCACAGGGAGAAATGATTGGAACACGTGTATTTGGACCGGTTGCAAGAGAACTTCGTGACAAGCAATTTATGAAAATTGTATCATTGGCGCCTGAGGTGCTTTAAATTGAAAACAAAGATGGCAAAGCTTAAAATAAAATCAGGAGATACAGTAATTGTTACCGCCGGAGATCATAAAGGATCTGAAGGTAAGGTGATGAAAGTAATTTTTGAAAAGAACAAAGCAATAGTAGAAGGAGTAAATATGGTTTCTAAACATGAGAAGCCTAGTGCAAATAATCCTCAAGGTGGAATTGTAAAAAAGGAAGCTGCTCTACATATCTCAAATCTTTCTCTAGTAGACCCTAAAACAGGAACTGCAACAAGAGTTGGTTATAGAATGGAAGAAGAGAAAAAAGTACGTTTTACAAAAAAATCGAATCAAGTATTATAGTTATGGCATATTTACCAAGACTTAAAGAGGAATATAAGGGCAGAGTAATTGAAGCTCTTAAAGAAGAATTTGGTTACTCGAATGTAATGGAAGTTCCAAAATTAGAGCGCATCGTTGTGTCTCGTGGTGTTGGAGCTGCAGTAGCAGACAAGAAACTATTAGAGTATGCTGTTGATGAGCTTACAAACATAACAGGGCAAAAAGCTGTTGCAACTATTTCTAAGAAGGATGTTGCAAATTTTAAATTGCGTAAAGGAGTGCCAATTGGCGCTAAAGTTACTTTGCGTGGTGAGCGCATGTATGAGTTTTTAGATAGACTTGTTACTAGTGCATTGCCTCGAGTAAGAGATTTTAATGGTATTAAAGCAACAGGGTTTGATGGAAGAGGTAATTACTCATTAGGTGTTACCGAACAAATTATTTTTCCTGAAATCAATATCGATAAGATTAAGAAAATTGATGGTATGAACATCACTTTTGTTACTTCAGCTGGTACTGATAAAGAAGCAAAATCATTATTAACTGAATTAGGTTTACCTTTTAAAAAGAACTAATATGGCTAAAGAATCAATGAAAGCCCGTGAGGTTAAGAGACGTAAATTGGTAGCAAAGTATGCAACTAAACGTAAGGCTTTAAAAGAAGCTGGAGATTATCAAGCATTACAAAAATTACCAAAAGACGCTTCACCAGTTCGTTTGCACAACCGTTGTAAACTAACCGGTAGACCGAAAGGGTATATGAGAACGTTTGGTGTTTCACGTGTAACATTTCGTGAAATGGCCAATCAAGGTTTAATCCCAGGTGTTAGAAAAGCATCTTGGTAATATACTATTAATTGGTTGTAGGTTTACTTTGGAAACGATAAGTAAAAACCACATCCGCAAAATTAAAATATGAATATAGATCCAATAGCAGATTATCTAACTAGAGTTAGAAATGCAGTAAACGCAGGGCATAGAGTAGTAGATATTCCTGCATCAAATGTTAAGAAAGAAATTACAAAGATCTTATTTGATCAAGGATTTGTTTTAAGTTATAAGTTTGAAGACGATAAAGGGCCTCAGGGAACTATTAAAATCGCTTTAAAATATGATAAACTTACTAAAGATCCTGTAATTAAGAAAATACAACGAATTAGTAAACCAGGTTTACGTAAGTATTCTAGTTCTTCAGAACTACCAAGAATTCTAAACGGATTGGGAATTGCAATAGTTTCTACTTCTCACGGAGTAATGACAGGAAGGCAAGCTCAAGCTCAGAATGTAGGTGGTGAAGTATTATGTTACGTATACTAAAATAAAGACAAAAAGAAATGTCAAGAATAGGTAAAAGCCCGGTAGCAATCCCAGAAGGAATTACAGTCGATATTAGCGATAATGTAGTTACTGTAAAAGGAAAATTAGGTGAATTAACACAAGAATTTTCAGGAGTTACAGTAAAGATTGATGAAGGGAACGTTATTGTAGAGCGCACATCAGAATCAAAAGAAGATAGGTCTAAACATGGTTTATATAGATCTTTAATCAATAATATGATTGAAGGTGTAAGCAAAGGATGGACAAAAGAACTAGAATTAGTTGGTGTGGGTTACCGTGCTTCTAATCAAGGTCAGAAATTAGATTTAGCTCTTGGGTTTTCTCACAATATAGTGATTAGTATAGCCCCAGAAGTTAAAGTTGAAACGGTTTCTGATAAAGGAAAAAATCCAAAAATAAAATTAACTTCTCACGACAAACAATTGGTTGGTCAAGTTGCCGCAAAGATTCGTTCTATGCGTAAACCAGAACCATACAAAGGAAAAGGGATTAGATTTGTAGGAGAAATAATAAGAAGAAAAGCAGGTAAATCTGCATAACAAATAAAGTTATGGCATTATCAAAAACAGATAGAAGAGAACGTTTACGTTTTAGAATTAGAAAAACAGTTTCTGGAACAACACAACGTCCTCGTTTGGCAGTTTTCAGAAGTAATAAAGAAATATATGCTCAACTTATTGACGATGTAAATGGAGTAACTATTACTGCTGCATCTTCAAGAGATAAAGATATAGACGCATCTAAAGCAAACAAAGTAGATGCTGCTAAATTAGTAGGTAAAACAATTGCTGATAGAGCAATTAAAGCTGGTTTAGAAAGTATTACTTTCGATAGAGGCGGTTACCTTTACCATGGAAGAGTTAAATCATTAGCTGAAGGAGCTCGCGAAGGCGGACTAAAATTCTAAGAAATATGTATCAAGATTATAAAAACGTAGAGTTAGTTAAACCAGGAGGTCTAGATTTAAAAGACCGTTTAGTAGGGGTTCAACGTGTAACTAAAGTAACAAAAGGGGGTAGAACCTTTGGATTTTCAGCTATTGTAGTAGTAGGTGATGAAAACGGAATAGTAGGTCAAGGACTTGGAAAATCGAAAGATGTTGCAAGTGCAATTGCTAAAGCAATTGAAGACGCTAAGAAAAACTTAGTTCGCATACCTTTAAACAAGGCTACATTACCTCATGAACAAAAAGGTAAATACGGCGGAGCTAGAGTTAACTTATTACCAGCTTCTGCTGGTACAGGAGTTATTGCTGGTGGAGCTGTTCGTGCGGTATTAGAAGCAGTTGGTGTACATGATGTGCTTTCGAAGTCTCAAGGATCTTCGAATCCACATAATGTAGTAAAAGCTACTTTTGATGCTCTTTTACAAATGAGAAGCGCTCAAACTATTGCAAAACAAAGAGGAATTTCTTTAGAGAAATTATTTAAAGGATAAACATTAAGCAAGATGGCAAAAATCAAAGTAACCAAGGTTCGTAGTGCGATTAATCGTACTCAAAACCAAAAAAGAGTACTTGAATCTTTAGGTCTTCATAAAATGGGTCAGACTGTTGAACATGAAGATACCTTAAGTATTTTAGGTATGATAAGAAAAGTTAATCACTTAGTTTCAGTAGAAGCTAACTAAGAAATTAAAAATTATGAATTTAAGTAACTTACAACCGGCAGCTGGTTCGGTAAAAAATCAAGGCAAGCGAGTAGGTCGCGGACAAGGTTCAGGAAAAGGGGGGACTGCAACACGTGGACATAATGGAGCAAAATCTCGTTCTGGATATTCTAAGAAATTAGGATTTGAAGGTGGGCAAATGCCGTTACAACGTCGTGTTCCTAAATTTGGTTTTACGAATATAAACCGAAAAGAATACCAAGCAGTAAATATTGATAAACTTCAAGAACTAGTTGACGATAAAAAAATAAAAGATGCTATCGATTTTGATACTTTTGTAGATTTAGGTTTAGTTGGTAAAAACGAACTACTTAAAATCTTAGGAAGAGGAGAGTTAAAATCAAAATTAACAGTTACAGCAAATAAATTTTCAGCTTCTGCTAAAGAAGCAATTGAAAAAGCTGGAGGTGAAGTAATAACATTATAATTTATTATAAGGATGAAATTTATTGAAACCTTAAAAAATGTTTGGAAAATTGAAGAGCTACGTAACCGTATCCTTCTCACACTAGGACTTTTGTTAGTGTATCGTTTTGGAGCACAAGTTGTGTTGCCAGGTATTGATGCATCTAAACTAACAGCTGTTGTTGGTGGAGATGGTCAAGGTATTTTTGGACTTTTAAATGCTTTTACAGGTGGAGCTTTTTCCAATGCTTCAGTTTTTGCATTGGGTATTATGCCTTATATCTCTGCATCGATTGTAGTTCAGTTAATGCAAATAGCAATTCCATATTTACAAAAATTACAAAAAGAAGGAGAAAGTGGTAGAAAAAAGATCAATCAAATTACTAGATGGTTAACCATTGGTATTTGTTTACTTCAAGCGCCTACTTACTTAATTGGCTTACCTGCATTAGGAGTTCCAGTTGAAGCATTTATTATAGGACAAACAACAATGTTCTATGTTTCATCTACAATTATACTTGTAACCGGTTGTGTATTTGCAATGTGGTTAGGAGAAAAAATTACAGATAAAGGTATTGGAAACGGTATCTCTATACTAATTATGGTAGGTATTATCGCTAGATTGCCACAATCTTTTGCTCAAGAATTTGCTTCTAGAGTAATGGAATCAAATGGTGGTATGATTATGATACTTATTGAGTTAGTAATATGGTTTGTTATTATTTTAGCTTCTATTATGTTAGTAATGGCTGTTCGTAAAATTCCTGTGCAATATGCAAGAAGAACTGCAAGCGGTGGTTATGAGAAAAATATATTTGGAGCAAGACAATTTATTCCATTAAAATTAAACGCATCTGGTGTAATGCCTATTATTTTTGCACAAGCAATTATGTTTGTTCCTGGATTAATTGGAGGAGCATCATTTATGAAAGACTCAAATGTTGGACAATGGATGCAAGTTAATTTTAGTGATATGTTTGGACTTTGGTACAATGTATTGTTTGCGGTATTAATTATTATTTTTACCTATTTCTATACAGCTATTACTGTTCCAACTAATAAAATGGCTGATGATTTAAAACGTAGTGGAGGGTTTATTCCTGGAATAAAGCCCGGTACAGATACTGCAGAATTGTTGGATAATATTATGTCACAAATAACACTGCCTGGATCTATATTTTTAGCTGGTATTGCAATATTCCCTGCAATCGCCGTTAAAGTATTTGGTATTCAGCAAGGTTGGGCATTGTTTTATGGAGGAACTTCACTATTAATTATGGTGGGTGTTGCCATCGATACCATGCAGCAAATTAATTCATATTTATTAAATCGTCATTATGATGGTTTAATGAAAACAGGAAAAAATAGAAAAGCAGTAGCATAATGGCAAAGCAAACCGCAATAGAACAAGATGGAACAATTACGGAAGCATTGTCAAATGCAATGTTTCGTGTAGAGTTAGAAAACGCACATATTGTTACAGCGCATATATCTGGTAAAATGCGTATGCACTATATAAAATTATTACCAGGAGATAAAGTTAAATTAGAAATGAGTCCTTATGATTTATCAAAGGCTCGAATCACTTATAGATATTAAGTTATTATGAAAGTAAGAGCATCTATTAAAAAAAGAAGTGCCGAATGCAAAATAGTTCGCAGAAAAGGCAGATTATATGTTATTAACAAAAAGAACCCTAGGTTCAAACAAAGACAAGGATAAGTTATGGCAAGAATCGCAGGTGTAGATATCCCAAAACAAAAAAGGGGTGTAATCGCGTTAACGTATATCTTTGGTATTGGTGATAGCCGTGCTAAAGAAATACTAAAAAATGCTGGTGTAGACGAAAACAAAAAAGTAAACGAATGGTCTGATGATGAAATCGGAAAAATTCGTGATACTGTTGGAGCAATTACCATCGAAGGTGAATTACGTAGTGAAATTCAATTAAATATTAAGCGATTAATGGACATTGGATGTTATAGAGGTATTCGTCATAGAACGGGTCTTCCTTTAAGAGGACAACGTACTAAGAATAACTCAAGGACTAGAAAAGGAAAACGTAAAACCGTTGCTAACAAGAAAAAAGCAACTAAATAAACACTAGAGATATGGCAAAGGCAAAAACTAGTACGAAAAAACGTAAAGTTAATGTGGAAGCAGTGGGTCAAGCTCACGTGACCGCTTCATTTAACAATATTATCATTTCGTTGACAAACAAAAAAGGAGATGTAATCTCTTGGTCATCAGCTGGAAAAATGGGCTTTAGAGGTTCTAAAAAGAACACTCCTTACGCAGCTCAATTAGCAGCAGAAGATTGTGCAGCAACTGCACATGCAGAAGGTTTACGTAAAGTAAAAGTATATGTAAAAGGTCCAGGTAATGGTAGAGAATCTGCTATTAGATCGATACATAACGCAGGAATTGAAGTAACTGAAATTATCGATGTTACTCCAATGCCACATAATGGATGTAGACCTCCAAAAAGAAGAAGAGTATAATTCTGAAAATATTCAGAAACTTTTATATAAATTAATTAATAAGTATAAACTGAAGGATTAAGATATTCAAAGGATAAGTATAAGACCTTAATTTGAGAATCCCTTCAAAAAAAATTAGAAATGGCAAGATATACTGGTCCAAAAACTAAAATAGCCCGTAAGTTTGGTGAAGCTATTTTCGGAGATGATAAAAACTTCGAAAAAAGAAATTACCCTCCTGGGCAACACGGTAATAATCGTCGTAGAGGAAAAAAATCTGAATACGCAATTCAATTAGCTGAAAAGCAAAAGGCTAAATATACTTATGGTATTTTAGAGCGTCAATTTAGAAACATGTTTAAAAGAGCAACTGCTTTAAAAGGAATTACTGGACAAATATTATTACAATTATGTGAATCGCGTCTAGATAATGTAGTTTTCCGTATGGGAATCGCTCCTAGTCGCAGCGCAGCAAGACAATTAGTTTCTCACCGGCACATATTAGTAAACGGGGAAAAAGTAAACATTGCTTCTTACCAATTAAAACCTGGTGATACTGTAGGTGTAAGAGAAAAATCTAAATCACTAGAAGCAATTGAAAACTCGTTAGCAAATGCAAGTCACGTTTACGAGTGGATCACTTGGGATAATGCAATAAAAAGAGGAACTTTTGTTTCTAAACCTGAGCGTATTCAAATACCAGAAAACATAAACGAACAGTTTATTGTTGAATTATATTCAAAATAATTAAAACACAAAGTTACATTATGGCAGTATTTAGTTTTCAAAAGCCCGATAAAGTTATTATGATCAACTCGACAGATTTCGAAGGTAAATTCGAATTCCGTCCTTTAGAGCCTGGTTATGGATTAACAGTCGGTAACGCTTTAAGGAGAGTACTACTTTCATCGTTAGAAGGTTTTGCAATTACTTCAATTAGAATTGAAGGAGTAGATCACGAGTTTTCTACTATTGCAGGAGTTGTTGAGGATGTTACAGAGATAATCTTGAACTTAAAACAAGTATGTTTTAAAAGGCAAATTGATGAAGTAGATAACGAAACCGTTACTATTTCTATTTCAGGAGCTGAACAATTAACGGCAGGAGATTTTCAAAAACATATCTCTGGTTTTCAAGTATTAAATCCAGATATGGTAATTTGTAATATGGATCCTAAAGTTAATTTCAATATGGAAATCACTATCGAAAAAGGTAGGGGATATGTTCCAGCTGAAGAAAATAAAAAAGGAGGAGTTCCTTTTGGAACTATCTTTATAGATTCAATTTACACACCAATTAAAAATGTTAAGTATAGCATTGAAAATTTCCGTGTAGAGCAAAAAACAGATTACGAAAAATTAGTATTTGAAATTATTACTGATGGATCTATTAATCCTAAAGATGCTTTAACTGAAGCAGCTAAAACATTAATTCACCACTTTATGTTATTTAGTGATGAAAGAATTACGTTAGAAGCTGATGAAATAGCGCAAACAGAAACTTATGATGAAGAATCACTTCACATGAGACAGTTGTTAAAAACTAAATTAATTGATATGGATCTTTCAGTAAGAGCTTTAAATTGTTTAAAAGCTGCTGAAGTAGATACTCTTGGAGATTTAGTTTCATTTAACAAAAACGATTTAATGAAATTTAGAAATTTCGGAAAGAAATCTCTTACTGAACTAGATGAACTAGTAGATGTAAAAGGTTTAAACTTCGGAATGGACCTTTCAAAATACAAATTAGATAAAGATTAATACATCATATTTTGCTCCTCAAAATGAGTAGATGCAAGATGATGATTAAAATAAAATGTCATGAGACACGGAAAAAAAGTAAATCATTTAGGTAGAAAAACAGCACATAGAAAGTCAATGTTGGCTAATATGGCATGTTCCCTAATTGAGCATAAAAGAATAAATACTACAGTTGCTAAAGCAAAAGCTTTAAAACAATTTGTAGAACCTATAATAACCAAGTCTAAACTTGATACTACACATAGTCGTCGTATTGTAATGGCAAGACTTCGTCAAAAAGAAGCAGTAACTGAACTTTTTAAAGATGTTTCTGTTAAAGTTGGTGATCGTCCAGGAGGTTATACACGTATTATTAAATTAGGTAATCGTTTAGGAGATAATGCTGATATGGCAATGATCGAATTAGTAGATTATAACGAAATTTATAATGCAGGTAAAGCAGTTAAAAAGAAAACTACTCGTCGTAGCCGTCGAGGTGTTTCAAATGTTGTAGCTCCTGTTGTTGTTCCAACTGAAGCTAAGAAAGAAGAAGAATAAATGAAATTTTTTTTTTTTTTGATTAAAAAATTAGTTGTTTACAAATTCTAAAAACGAAATTATTATAAGAATATCATTTAAAGTATTTTTGTAGAATATTTTTAAAGTATGAAATATAAAAATAGAAAAAAAGCTTTAATACTATTGGCAGATGGAACCATATTTTATGGTAAAGCTGTAGGAGGAAAAGAAGGCACCGCTTATGGAGAAGCATGTTTTAACACTGGTATGACCGGTTATCAAGAAATATTCACCGATCCTTCTTATTTTGGGCAACTAATGGTTACCACCAATGCTCATATTGGAAATTATGGAGTCGCTGAAAATGAAATTGAATCTGATTCCATAAAAATATCAGGTTTAATTTGCAGAAATTTTAGTTATCATTATTCTAGAGACCGCGCAAACGATTCGTTAGCGACTTTTTTAGATAAAAACAATCTCTTAGCTATTGCTGATGTTGATACAAGATCGTTAGTGGCTTATATCCGTGATAATGGCGCAATGAATGCGGTGATTACTACCGATGTTGAAAATATAGATAACTTAAAAAAGAAATTAGCAGAAATTCCAAATATGAAAGGGATGGAATTAGCTTCTAAAGTATCTACAAAAGAGCCTTATTATTTTGGAGATGAAAATGCTACTTTTAAAATTGCTGCATTAGATATCGGTATTAAAAAGAACATATTAAGAAACTTATCTCAAAGAGATTGTTATATAAAGGTGTATCCATACGATGCTACATTAGAAGACTTAAATTCTTTTAATCCAGATGGATACTTCTTTTCAAATGGCCCTGGAGATCCAGAACCCTTAACTCAAGCCATTAAAACAGCTCAAGATGCTATTGAAACTGGAAAACCAATTTTTGGAATTTGCTTAGGACATCAAGTATTGGCTTTAGCAAATGGTATTTCTACCTATAAAATGCATAACGGACATCGTGGTATTAACCACCCTATTAAAAACCTTCAAACAGGCAAAGGTGAAATTACTTCCCAAAATCATGGATTCGCTATTAATAGAGAAGAAACTGAAAAGAACACAGAAATTGAAATAACCCATGTTCATTTAAATGATCATACGGTAGCAGGAATAAAAATGAAAAATAAACAAGTATTTTCTGTTCAATATCATCCAGAAGCAAGCCCAGGACCACATGATTCTAGGTATCTTTTTGATGAGTTTATAAATAATATTAAAAAACATAAATAACAATTGGTATGAGCATAATAATAGATATACATGCTAGGCAAATTTTTGATTCAAGAGGAAATCCAACAGTTGAAGTAGATGTAATTACTGAAAATGGTTTTTTAGGAAGAGCTGCGGTACCTTCAGGAGCTTCAACAGGAGTTCATGAAGCTGTAGAATTGCGTGATGGAGGAAAAGACTATTTGGGTAAAGGAGTTTTAAAAGCAGTTGAAAATGTAAATGATAAAATTGCTAGTACGCTATTAGGAGTTTCTGTTTTTGAGCAAGAAACTATCGATAAAATGATGATAGATTTAGATGGCACACCTAATAAATCTAATTTAGGTGCAAATGCTATTTTAGGAGTGTCATTAGCAGCTGCTCATGCAGCAGCTTTAGAATTAGGAATGCCATTATATCGTTATGTAGGTGGAGTTAGTGCTAAAATATTGCCTGTACCCATGATGAATATTATTAATGGAGGTTCTCATAGTGATGCACCTATTGCATTTCAGGAGTTTATGATCATACCGGTAAAAGCAACAAGTTTTTTAGAAGCAATTAAAATGGGAAGTGAAATATTTCATCATTTAAAAATGGTATTGCACGATAGAAATTTAAGTACAGCTGTTGGCGATGAAGGGGGTTTTGCTCCAACTTTAGGCGGAACAGAAGATGCATTAGATACTATCGCTCAAGCAGTCACCAATGCAGGTTATAAATTTGGGGATGAAATTATGATTGCTTTAGATTGTGCTGCGGCAGAGTTTTATGTGGATGGTAATTACGATTACAGCAAATTTGAAGGAGATTCTGGTAAAATAAGAACTTCAAAAGAACAAGCAGAATACCTTGCCGAATTGGCTAAAAATTACCCTATAATTTCAATCGAAGACGGAATGGATGAAGATGATTGGGATGGTTGGAAGTATTTAACAGCGCTTATTGGAGATACCACTCAGTTGGTAGGAGATGACCTTTTTGTAACCAATGTAGCGCGTTTATCAAGAGGAATTAAGGAAGGAATTTCAAATTCAATCTTGATAAAAGTAAATCAAATAGGGACTTTATCAGAAACCATTGCAGCCGTTAATATGGCTCATAATGCTGGTTATACTACCGTAATGTCACATAGGTCTGGTGAAACGGAAGACACTACCATCGCAGATTTAGCAGTAGCACTTAATTGCGGGCAAATTAAAACAGGATCGATGTCTCGTAGTGACCGCATGTCAAAATACAATCAGTTATTACGTATAGAAGAGCAATTAGGAGATATTGCTTATTATCCTCAAAGGAATGCTTTTAAATTTTAATTGGAATTATTTCAATATTTATATGAAGTCCGAGTTTTAATTAACTCGGGCTTTTTTTATGGAGCTAATATTTTTTATATAATAAAGACTTAAAAGTTTGTATTGTGTGTTAATTTATTGAGAAAATGACACTCAAAAACCAACGTTTTTTGTAACTTCGCGTACTCTCAGAATTTTTAAAAACACTGTAAATGTCAAGAAACGCAACCATCGAAATAGACGGTAAAAAGTATGAATTTCCTATTATTGAAGGAACTGAAAATGAATTAGCAATCGATATCAAAACTCTTAGGAGTATTACTGGTGGTGTAACTACCATTGATCCTGGATTTAAGAATACCGGTTCTTGTGAAAGTGCTATTACATTTTTAGATGGTGAAAAAGGAATTCTTCGTTACAGAGGATATTCTATAGAAGAATTAGCTGAAAAAGCTGAGTTTTTAGAAGTTGCTTACTTATTAATTTTTGGAGAATTACCTACTGCTGAAGAATTGACAATATTTCATAATGATATTAAAGATCAAGCTCATGTTGATGAAGATGTAAAGAAGATTTTAGATGGTTTTCCAAAAACTGCGCATCCAATGGGTGTATTGTCTTCATTGACCAGTGCATTGGTTGCTTTTAACCCAGATTCAGTTAATGTAGATTCTGAAGAAGAAATGTACAATGCAATTGTTAGGATTTTAGGGAAATTTCCGGTTTTAGCGGCTTGGACTTATCGAAAGCATGCTGGTTTGCCCTTGGACTATGGAGATAATTCATTAGGCTATGTCGATAATTTTTTTAAAATGATGTTTAAAAAGCCTGCTGCGGATTATGAATCAAATGAAATTGTGGTTAGTGCATTAAATAAATTATTAATTCTGCATGCTGATCACGAGCAAAACTGTTCAACTTCGACGGTGCGAATTGTAGGTTCTTCAAATGCAGGTCTATTTGTTTCGATTTCTGCTGGTATTAATGCCTTATGGGGACCGCTTCACGGAGGAGCCAATCAAGCAGTAATAGAAATGTTAGAGGCTATTAAAGGTGATGGTGGAGATACTAAAAAGTACATGGCAAAAGCTAAGGACAAAGAAGATTCATTCCGTTTAATGGGCTTTGGGCATCGTGTATATAAAAACTTTGACCCCCGCGCAAAGATTATAAAAGTTGCAGCAGATGAAGTTTTAAATGAATTAGGAATCGAAGATCCTATTTTAGATATTGCTAAAGGATTAGAAAAAGAGGCGTTAGAAGATCCCTATTTTGTAGATAGAAAATTATATCCAAACGTAGATTTTTATTCAGGAATTATATACAGGGCTCTGGGTATACCAACAGACATGTTTACCCCTATGTTTGCATTGGGAAGATTACCAGGTTGGATTTCACAATGGAGAGAAATGCGTTTAGGTAAAGAACCTATTGGGAGACCAAGACAAATTTATATTGGAGAAACTCATCGTAATTTTATACCTTTAAAAAAAAGATAGATAAATTCTATGTTTTTTAAAAAAGCACTTTCAATAGAAAGTGCTTTTTTTATATTTGTTATATGATAAACTTAAATATTACTAACGAAACTTCTAGGTTAAGATCTGTAGTACTTGGAATCGCTAATTCAAATGGTCCTATTCCTAAGTTGGAAGACACCTATGATCCGAAATCTGCTGAGCATATTAAATCCGGAACCTATCCAAAAGAAATTGATATGGTAAAGGAAATAGAATCTGTTTATCAAGTTTTTAAAAAGTACGATGTAAAGGTTTATCGACCTGAAAAAATAATAGGTTATAATCAGATTTTTTCTAGAGATATTGCATTTATAATTGATGATAAAATGATTGTCTCAAATATTCTGCCAGATAGAGACAAAGAAATTGAAGCCATACAATATCTATGTTCACAAATAGATAAAAATAAAATTATTTTTTTACCAAAAGAAGCTCATATAGAAGGGGGAGATGTAATGCCATGGAACGATTATATTTTTGTAGGCACTTATAGAGGTAACGATTATGAAGATTTTATAACCGCAAGAACAAATATGGTTGCTGTAAAATGTTTAGAAGATTTATTTCCAACAAAAAAAATAGTTTCATTTAATTTACGAAAATCTAATACCATAGCTAGGGATAACGCACTTCATTTAGATTGTTGTTTTCAACCACTAGGAAAAGGTAAATGCATTATTCACAAAGAAGCTTTTTTAGAGCAAGAGGAATATGAATGGTTGATTAATTTTTTTGGTAAAGAAAACTGTTTTCATATCAGTAAAGATGAAATGTACCATATGAATAGTAATATATTTTCTATATCTCCAGAAATAATTATTTCAGAAAAAAACTTTACACGTCTTAATATTTGGCTTCGTAATGAAGGGTTTACTGTAGAAGAAGTACCCTATTCAGAAATAGCAAAACAAGAAGGACTGTTACGTTGTTCTACAATACCCCTGGTGAGAGATTAATTTTTTTAATTATATTATAATGAAACAAATTACAAATACTCTTTTAATGATTCGTCCGGTAGCGTATCGAATGAATGAACAAACTGCTGTAAATAACTATTTTCAAGAGAATTTGAATTTAAGTGATGTTGTAATTAATGCCAAAGCTCAAAAAGAGTTTGATGTTTTTGTTGTAAAACTGCGCGAAGTTGGAGTAACGGTTATTGTAGAAGATGATATCTTAGAAATGGAAACGCCAGATTCTATTTTCCCGAATAATTGGGTGAGTTTTCATGAAAATGGTGATGTTGGTTTGTATCCTATGTTTGCAGAAAATAGGCGTAGAGAACGAAGAGAAGATATTCTTCTTAGATTGGAAAAAGAAGGTTTTGTGATTAATAATTTAATAGATTATACAAGCGCAGAAGACGAAGGAATTTTTCTGGAAGGCACTGGAAGTTTAATCCTAGATCGTGTGAACCAAAAAGCATATTGTGCTTTATCGCCTCGAGCAGATGAAGATTTAGTGATTGAGTTTTGCGAAGATTTTGAATATGACCCTATTATTTTTAGGGCTAACCAAATGATAAAAGGACAACGATTACCTATTTATCACACCAATGTATTAATGGCTCTTGGTGAAGACATCGCAGTGATCTGTTTAGATGCCATCGATAGTAAATCTGAAAAGAAAATGCTTATTCAAAACTTTAAAGAAGACGGCAAAGAAGTTGTAAAAATCTCCGAAACCCAAATGCAACAGTTTGCTGGAAACATGTTACAAGTAAAAGGAGCAAACAATCAAAAATACATGGTGATGAGTTCAGCTGCTTATTATAGTTTAATTCCAGAACAAATTAGGAGTATTGAAAAAAATAGCACCATTATTCATAGTGATTTAAAAACTATTGAAACCTGTGGAGGCGGAAGTGCTCGTTGTATGATGGCAGAAGTGTTTTTATCTAAAGGTTAAGAGGCCTAAATAATTATTGGATGCTTTTTGATTTCCCTATGCATCTATGTGGTATCGCATTACAAAAATGTATCTTTACAATCTTAAATTTAAGACCATGACGCTTCAAGAAAAGCTTGAAATACAAATTAAAAAAGCAGTAAGTCAGCTATACCAAGCTAATTTAGAAAGTGTAGAATTTCAGGCTACTCGCAAAGAGTTTGAAGGTGATATTACAGTAGTGGTTTTTCCAATGTTAAGAGTTGTAAAAGGAAACCCTGAACAAATTGGTCAATCTATTGGAGAATATTTGATAGAAAACCTGGAAGAAGTAATCCGTTTTAATGTGATAAAAGGGTTTTTAAATGTAGTATTTAGTGACACCTACTTTTTAAACTTTTTTAAGGAGACTTCCGATTATTCAAAATTTGGAAAAGTAACTGGAGAAGCAGAAACCATAATGGTGGAATACTCTTCACCCAATACTAATAAGCCTTTGCATTTAGGTCATATTCGCAATATTTTATTAGGATATTCAGTAGCTGAAATATTAAAAGCTTCTGGTAAAAAAGCATATAAAACTCAAATTATTAACGATCGTGGTATTCATATTTGTAAAAGTATGTTGGCATGGAAAATCTTCGGAACTGGAGAGACTCCAGAAAGCACGCGTTTAAAAGGAGACAAATTAGTTGGTAATTATTATGTAAAATTTAATCAAGAATATAAGAAGGAAATCGCTCAACTGATTGCGGAAGGTGTTTCTGAAAAGGAAGCAAAATTAAAAGCACCTTCATTAATAAAAGCACAGGAGATGCTTATTAAATGGGAGGCTGGAGATGAAGAAACGGTTGCGCTTTGGAAAACGATGAACGGATGGGTATATGCAGGATTTGATAAAACCTATGCATCTCTTGGAGTAGATTTTGACAGGTTATATTATGAAAGTAATACCTACCTTTTAGGAAAGGAAGTTATAAAAGAAGGGCTGTCTAAGGATGTGTTTTTTCAAAAAGAGGATGGTTCTATATGGTGCGATTTAACCGAAGATGGATTGGACGAAAAGATTGTACAGCGTAGTGATGGAACGGCAGTGTATATGACGCAAGATATTGGTACAGCGATCCAACGGGTAAAAGATTATCCTGAAATTACGGGTATGATTTACACCGTGGGTAATGAACAAGATTACCATTTTAAGGTATTGTTTTTAATCTTGAAGAAATTAGGCTATCAATGGGCAGAAAATTTATTTCATTTAAGTTATGGAATGGTTGATTTGCCTTCTGGAAAAATGAAATCCCGTGAAGGAACGGTGGTAGATGCGGATGACTTAATTTTTGATATGGCTCAAACGGCTAAAAAAATTAGTGAAGAGTTAGGGAAGATCGATGATTTCTCGGAAGAAGAAAAAGAAGGTTTGTACAAGACCATCGGATTAGGAGCTTTAAAATATTACATCTTAAAAGTAGACCCTAAAAAACGAATTTTATTTAATCCAGAAGAAAGTGTAGATTTTCAAGGGAATACAGGTCCGTTTATACAATATACCTATGCCCGCATTCAATCAATTCTGCGAAAATCAGGCACACTAACTGAATTAAGTAATTTATTAGAATTGCATCCAAAGGAAAAGGAATTGATAAAACAATTACAGTTATTTCCTGAAGCTATTCAGCAAGCTGGGGTTCAATACAGTCCAGCATTAATTGCAAATTACACCTATGAATTGGTAAAGTCTTTTAATTCTTTTTATCAAAACGTGTCCATATTAGGAACTGATAATAATGAAGAAAAAAGTTTTAGGATACAGCTTTCTCAAGCGGTTTCAGATGTAATTAAAACTGCTTTTGGTTTATTGGGAATTGAAGTTCCTGAAAGGATGTAATAAAAAAATAAGGTTAATTTACTTTTTCTTCTTACCTAAAATTAACCAAAGGGCTACTACAATTGCCACTGCTGATCCTGCTGCTATTGCTGTGATAATTGCTATGGACATTCTATTCGTTGTTTAATTATTCTCTAAATATAATTGAATTATTTAAAAATGACCATTTCTTTATTATTATACCAGGTCAAATAATTATCATTATTATCAAGTTCAATTAAATTCCTTTTTAGCTTTAAAGTAGGAGTTAAGAAATTGTTCTCTATAGTCCAATGAGTTTTAAAGACAACTGCTTTTTTAATTTTTTCGTGATTTTCTAATTGATTATTTAATTGATTAATAGTGTTCATTATACTATTAGATATTTTAAATGAAGAATTAGAATTTCCAATTTCTGAAATTGTTACTAACGCTATAGGATGAGGTAATCCACTGCCTACAATGCAAACTTGTTCTATATTGGTGTTTTTAGATAGTTCTAATTCGATAGGTGATGGATCTATATATTTTCCCTTATCCGTTTTAAATTGATCTTTTATTCTTCCTGTGATTGTTAAATTACCTTCTGAATCATATATCCCTTTATCACCGGTTTTTAAATAACCATCTTTATCAAATATTTTGGCAGTTAATTCAGGATTTTTAAAATAGCCTTTCATTAGACAATTGTTTTTGATGCAAATTTCCCCTTCACTAGTTATTTTTGTTTTTACTCCAGGTAAAGCCTTTCCTACAGTTCCTATTTTGTTGTGAGGAGGTGTATTAAAATGTGAGACACAACAATCTTCAGTCATTCCGTAAATTTGAGAAATTTCTATATCAATAGTCTTAAACCAATAAAGCACATCTTTGGATATTGGAGCTGCTCCTGAAATAATAATTTCGCTGTTTTTTAATCCTAATTTTTGTTTGAGCTTAGCTATTACTATATCTTTAATTATAGGAGTTTTTAAAAGCCAATCTAACTTTTTTTGAGGTATTTTTGTTGTGATAATTTCTTGAAACTTCACCCAAATTCTTGGGACTCCAAAAAACGCGTGGGGCTGCGATTTTTCTAAATCTTTTGCAAAGGTTTTTAATGATTCTGGATAACTAAACTGTGCACCTATAGTTAGACCATAGGTCCAAATAATTCTTTCTGCGACATGAACCAAAGGTAAATAAGAGAATAATCTAGGATGACTAGGTAGCTTAATAATTTTTTGAATGGTATGTAGACTGTTCACGAAATTCCCTACACTATGCAGTACTCCTTTAGGATTTCCAGACGTTCCTGAAGTATAGATAATGGTATGTATGTCTGAGAGTTTTGGAAATTTAATTGTAATTTCTGAACTTTTCGATTGTATAATGTTTTCCCAACTGTATTCTTCTTGAATTCCATACAATTCAATTCCTATTTTTGGAATCGCTGTAATTCCTTTCTTTAAGGAAGAGTAGTCGTCTAGTTTGCCAATAATAATAGCTTTAGACTCACTATGAGTTAGTACTTGACGAATCGCTTTTGCAGTTAAAGAAGTGTAAATAGGAACAGAAATAAATCCTGCCATCATTATTGCTAAATCTGACATCATCCAATGAGCACAATTTTTAGATAGCAGTGCAATGTGGCTTTTCTTTTCTAATCCTAGACTTTGTAATTTTAAAGCTACTTTCCTTAGTTCTGCACCAGCTTCTTCATAGGTGTATTTTATAAGTTTACCATTAATTGGTTGTTGTAAAAAGAGGTGATTGGGAATTTCTTTTTCCCAGTATAAAAAAGCTTCTAGCGGTGACAAGAATAAGGGTTTTTTTTTGTTTAAATTTTTTTTTTCTGATCTATTTCTCATAATATCAATGTTAAAAATAAGCCATTCTATGCAGAAATTTTAAAATGAATGGTTTTTATATTTTATAAAATTAAATAAGTTCCTTTTAAGTTTACATGAGCATTAAAATAGTTTGTAACTACTTGCTCAATTGTTATCTTTGTAAATCCTTTACCAAAAAAGGTAGTATCATATAAAATTTTGCAAGATCATGTTCAATAATTTAAGCGAAAAACTAGACAAAGCCCTTCATGTACTTAAGGGTCAAGGAAGTATAACAGAAGTTAATGTTGCTGAAACTTTAAAGGAAGTTAGGCGTGCATTGTTAGATGCCGATGTTAATTTTAAAATCGCAAAAGAGTTTACCAACAAAGTAAAACAGGATGCCTTAGGTCAAAATGTACTTACCTCTCTTCAACCAGGCCAATTAATGGTCAAGTTGGTTAAAGATGAGCTTACTCAACTTATGGGTGGTGATACTGCAGGTATTAATTTAAGTGGTGATCCATCGGTAATTTTAATGTCTGGTTTGCAAGGTAGTGGTAAAACTACTTTTTCAGGGAAATTAGCAAATTACCTAAAAACTAAAAAATCAAAAAATCCATTATTAGTAGCTTGTGATGTATATCGCCCTGCTGCTATTGATCAGTTGCACGTGGTTGGGGATCAAATAGGGATCGAGGTATTTAGTGATCGAGGAAATAATAATCCTGTAGATATTGCCCAAAAAGCAATTGCTCATGCAAAGCAAAATGGATTTAATGTTGTTATTGTGGATACCGCTGGTCGTTTAGCTGTAGACGAAGTGATGATGACAGAAATTGAAAATATCTATAAAGCCATCCAGCCTGAAGAAACATTGTTTGTAGTGGATTCTATGACAGGTCAAGATGCGGTTAATACTGCAAAAACATTTAATGACCGACTAAACTTTGATGGTGTTATTTTAACCAAATTAGACGGTGATACTCGTGGTGGAGCTGCAATTTCAATTAAAAGTATTGTAAATAAACCAATCAAGTTTATTGGTACTGGAGAAAAAATGGAGGCCATCGATGTTTTTCATCCATCTAGAATGGCAGAACGCATCCTTGGGATGGGAGATGTGGTTTCTTTAGTTGAGAGAGCACAAGAACAATTTGATGAAGTAGAAGCAAGAAAACTTCAGAAAAAAATCGCAAAAAATCAATTTGGATTTGATGATTTTTTGAAACAAATTCAGCAAGTAAAGAAAATGGGTAATATGAAGGATCTAATCGGAATGATTCCAGGAGCCGGAAAAGCTATGAAAGATGTAGATATAGATGATGACGCTTTTAAGGGAATAGAAGCAATTATTCATTCAATGACTCCAGAAGAAAGAAGTCAGCCAACATTAATAAATGCAAGCCGTAAAAAAAGAATTGGTAAAGGTAGTGGTACTTCTGTCCAAGAAGTTAACCAATTAATGAAACAATTCGAGCAAATGAGTAAAATGATGAAGATGATGCAAGGTGGTGGTGGCCGCAAGATGATGCAAGCGATGAAAGGAATGCAATAATACTAAGCAATTAAATAATTAAAAAATTGAAAGAACATGGTTCTATTAGATGGTAAAAAAACTGCTAACGATATTAAAGATGAAATTACTATTTCGGTAAACGAAATGATAGATCTTGGTGAGAAAGTTCCTCATTTGGCAGCAGTTTTAGTGGGGTCTGATGGAGCTAGTTTGACCTATGTTGGATCTAAAGTTAGAGCCTGTGAACGTGTTGGGTTTAATTCTACTTTAATAGAATTACCAGAAACAACCTCTGAGGAAAAGTTATTAAAAGTCATTCAAGACTTAAATGGAAATAATGATATTGATGGATTTATTGTTCAGTTACCCTTACCTAAACACATAGATGAGCAAAAAGTATTAAATGCTGTAAATCCAGCTAAAGATGTTGATGGGTTTCATCCTGAAAATTTTGGTCGAATGGCATTAGAGATGGAATCTTTTATTCCTGCAACCCCTTATGGTATATTACAATTGCTAGAACGTTATCAAGTAATAACTAAAGGGAAACATACCGTTGTCATAGGTAGAAGTCATATAGTAGGTCGTCCGATGAGTATTCTAATGAGTCAGAAAGGACCAGCGGGAAACAGTACCGTAACCTTAACGCATAGTCATACTAAAAACCTTTCAGAAATTACAAAACAAGCGGACATTATTATTGTTGCCCTAGGTGTTCCTGAATTTTTAAAAGCAAGCATGGTGAAAGATGGTGTTGTAATTGTTGATGTTGGAATAAGTCGTGTTCCTGATGATACTAAACCAAGAGGTTATACTATAAAAGGAGATGTAGCATTTGATGAGGTAAGTAAAAAGTCTTCATTTATCACACCTGTTCCAGGAGGCGTTGGGCCAATGACTATTGCTATGTTGCTAAAAAATACCTTGATAGCGCGAAAGCGAAATACTTAAAATCTTTTATCTACATATTCTATTTTATACATTTTAAGTATAATAAAGAATAAAGAAATTATTATTGGACCAAAAACAAGTCCAATAAATCCAAAAAGAGGAATTCCAATAATGACCCCAATTAAAGTTATTAATGGGTGAACGTTATCCATTTTTTTAAGGACATAAAGTCTAATTATATTATCGGTAGAGCCAACAACTACCAAACCATAAATTAGAATTCCATAAGCAGCATAATCATTTCCGCTAGCTAATGTTATTAAAAATAGGGGTATAATACCAACAAGAGTACCTACAAAGGGTATCATTGATCCTATAACAACAATTACAAACCAAAATAATGGGTTTTCAATTCCAAAAATCAAAAAACCTATGAGTGCAACTATTCCTTGTGATAAGGCTACAATTGGTATTCCAAGTGCATTTGAGCGAATCATTTTACTGCTTTCTTTTACTAGAATTTTTAAATGTTTCTCTGAAAAAGGTGCATAATTATAAATGCTTTCTTTCACCTGCTTTGGTTTTGTAAGCATGAAATATAGCAGAAAATACATGATGGCAATAGCGACAAAAAGTTCAAAAGTACTTCCAATTAATACTTTTGCATTTTCACCTACCCAAGAGGTTCCTCCTGCAACATCTAAATCTTTATAAAAATCATGACCAAAAGTATTTTCAAGTTTTATGATATGCTTTTGTAAAGCTGAAAATAATTTCTCTGCATTAGAAACTGCATTATCGAGTTTATTACTTAACATCAAGGTGATGCCCAATATTGGAAATAATATTCCTATAAAGGAAAGAAACATTAATAAAGATGCCGCTAAATAAGTTTTCCAGCCTTTATCCTTAAGCGTTTTCATAGGTTTTTTTAATAATATGTATAGCGTTATTGCTCCTAAAAAACCAGAGAAGTAGGGTAATAATTCATAAAATATTAAAGAGCCCACTATACCTAGTACTACAATTATAATAATTTGTCTAATAATTCTTGAAGGGACTGCTTCCATATTATATTTTTAAATAATTGATACTTACTGTTGCTAGTTCGTTATTTGGAAACTTAGAAAAGTGCTTTTGATCGATATTCATTCCAATTTCACTTATTACTTCTTGAAACACATCTAATTCTAATATATACTGATCTGAAAAACCATGAGTGGCATCATATGCAGTAGCTGCTGTTAAGCCTAGGTTTGCTGATGTAATACTTGGATTGATAGTGTGTAGTTCGATTAATAATAAGCCAAATTTCTTTATATAAGGTGCCCATTTTTCAAAATGCTCCTTTAAATTTTGTTCCACTACAGAATTGTTTAATCTTTTTCCAGCATGTGCAAAAGCACCTTGTGATTTACTAATTCTGTATGCTTCTGGTTGATTTGGTTGTGACCAAGGGCGATTGTGATCTAAAAAGGTTCTTACGTTTAATAAATCACTTAATTTAATATTATAATTGGAATAAATGTCTTCTTGTAGTAGTTTTGGATTTCCAATATCTCCCCAAATCACTTTTGCCCAAATATCTGCTTTTACAAGATTTGAACGAGTTGCTTTTAAGGCAGCTTTGTTATAATCTGCACCGACTAAAAACAGGGGATACTCTTCTAATAAACCTCCACGTTTTGTTCTTTGCTCTATTACTTCAAATAAATGAATTAGAAAAGCACCATTACCACAACCCATATCTAAAATACCTTTAGGTTGTTCTTCAATTGGTTTGTTAAATAAAGTAATAATAATTTCATCTATTTTTTTAAAATAGGCAGAATGTGCTCCTCCACTTCCCCAAACATTCATCTCTCTATCCACATGAGTTTCTCCTGAACTTGGAATAGTACTACCTAACATATTTGCATTACCAAACATCAACTCTTCTGCTCTTCTAAATGTTGGAATATAAGAAACAGTTACTCCATATGCTGAAGATCTTCTAGCAAAAAAGAATCCTTTATTGGTGAATTTATAATGCTCTTTACTTTTAGTAAACCAACCTAAATAATATAAGAAATTTAATATTTTGGAAAAGCTTTCTGGGTCTTCATGAAACTCTTCTGCGCTGAAGGAAGCTTCCATAAAATATTTATGGAACATTCCGTCCATACCTAAAAATACAATTAAAGGTCCAACTAAAATACCTTCAATATGACTTTCAATTTGTTTTTGTATTTCTAGTTCTATTGGGTTATTTGAAGTTGGTTCGTATTTTTTATTTTTATAATTTACAAAGATTCTATTAATGATTGAAACTTGATCCTTATCTAAACTTCTTGGATGAAATTCTTTAGAGGTTTTTAAAAAATGGACTACATCATCGTATAAAATAAAATGCTTAAAAGCTATTTTACTTTTATTATTTTGAGATATAGTGACTGTGTTTTTTAAATTGTCTACATCATAATTAAGCCAACCTTGAGAGGCTAACATTCTAAGACCTACGTTAAGGTATCCTTCGTTTGCGTTGAATTTTTTAGTGATTTCAGAAAGAAGAAAATGTTGTTTTTTTAAAATAAAATCCAAGACTCCTTTTTCTCTTAATGAAAAAGCGATTGGAGCAACTGCAATACCATCTAAATGTCTAAATAACTCTTCGCGGTATTTGTTTTTTTCTTCCTTATTAAGCATTAATTTAAATAATTTTAAAGAGCCCTCGTAAATGTAGAGAAAAAACTAATAGCAATAATAAAACTTAAATTAAAAACAAAACCTTCAAAACATAAGGTTGATGTCAACCTATTTATTCTCGTTGTTACTCTTTTTCTTCAAGATCATCAATGTCCCAGGATAACATAAAATATTTAATTTTTGCTTCATCTGGAATATTCGTTACGTCAATTACTAGGTTTGGATTGTAACGAAAATTTTCAGGAAGCTCTTTTTTATCAATATTGATAAAAATATCACTGTCTTTTAAGAAAATAACCACGGTGCTTAATGTAGTTTCAATACTAGCGATTTCATAATTCTCTTTTATGTCTTTAAAAGTACTATTAATATTTAATCCTTTAACAGTTTTGTATCGATCATCAAAAAACTGAAAATTTTCTATTAATGCATCTGGATCATAATTATTCCTTGGGGATATAAGCAATAACTTTTTGCCGCTTTTTTCATAAATTTCTAATTCACCAAAAGACGATGATTGATTTTGTCTAGGGCTTAGTCTAACAATAGAATGCATGGCGAAAATAGAATCTACTTGTTTTATTTTCATTCCGATGGTTAAATTACCCACCGCGTTATTTGAAATTAAAAATGGATCTTTTTCTTTAGCGCATTGAACAAACAAAAAAACCACTAGTCCTATAAAAAATATTTTTTTAATCATTTTATTCTATTATTTGATTTAGATACCAAAACTACTAAAATCGAATTTGTATTTTATCAATTATGATTAAATTATTAGGATGCTAATTTTTTCAATTTTTTTTTAATTATTTCTTATTGCAATTGCAAGAGTAATAAAAAAAATACCATTAAAAATCTAGCTTTTAATTTCTACCTTTGCTGCAATGCAAAAAGAAATTAAAGAGTTAGTTCGTAAAGGTGAAATGCTTCCTTTAATGGAAGAGTTTTATACCATACAAGGAGAAGGTTATCATAAAGGCACAGCCGCTTATTTTGTAAGAATTGGTGGTTGCGATGTGGGTTGTCATTGGTGTGATGTTAAAGAAAGCTGGAATGCAGATCTGCATCCCCCAACAAATACACAACTTATTGCAGATAATGCCGCTACTTATTCTAATACAGTGGTGGTAACTGGAGGTGAGCCTTTAACTTGGGATATGAATCACTTAACTTCTTTGTTTAAAGAAAAAGAAATGCAAGTGCATATTGAAACTTCTGGAGCCTATAAGTTATCAGGCACTTGGGATTGGATTTGCTTGTCTCCTAAAAAAATAAAACTTCCAAAAGAAAAAATATATCAAGTTGCTAATGAGCTTAAAATGATTATTTATAATAAGGCGGATTTTAAGTTTGCCGAAGAACAAGCAGCTAAAGTAAATGATCATTGTATTTTGTATTTGCAGCCAGAGTGGAGTAAGAGAGATCAGATGATTCCTGTAATTGTTGACTACGTAATGAAAAACCCTAAATGGAAAGTTTCCTTGCAAACTCATAAATATCTAAATATACCATAAAAAAAAGCCTTGGAAAATCAAGGCTTTTTTTAGTTCAAAAAAGATAAATTTATTTTGTGAATGGTACAGAAACTCTAAGGGTGTCCCATCCTATATGCATGATAATATTGCCATCTTCGCCATCAAGAACTATCGAGAAAGCTTCTAAAGAATCACTAGCGTAAGTCGTTGGAACAGAAATGCGAGCTACATCATTTTTTTCATTATAATAATAAGATCCCCAGATGTTTAGGTCAGAATTTAAAATAATTGTCCATTCTTTTTCGCCTGGTATTGTTAATAAAGAATAGCTACCTGCTTTTATTTTTGTTCCGTTTAAGTTAAAATCTTTATATAAAACTAATTCAGGAGCTTCGTTGGCGCCAGTTCTCCAAACTTCTCCATTTGGCGCTAATTTACTTAACTCTCTGCCTTTTAGTTGAGGTCTACTGTATATTACTTTCATTTGTTTGTTAGCTTCTTTGTAACTAGTTGGAAAAGCAGCTGTATCCATAGGGCTTTTGTCTAATTTACTAAATTTTTGTGCGTTTACTGAACTTACTATTGTTATTAATAATGCAAATAATAGTGTTGAGATAGTGTTACTTTTTTTCATGTTGTTTGTTTTTATTAATGACGTTAAAAATACTTTCCTTTTTTTTAAATTATGAAAAATATTTGTTAAAATGATGGTTACTAGGCCTTGAATAAAATTAAAACTTATATTTTTTTAAAGAGTAAACGTAAAAGTTTAAGATTGAAATTTCGTTTTTGAGCACTTTTTGTTTTCTTTCTGAAATCACAACACTTTTAAAAAACATGAAATGTATTTTAAGGTGTTTTTTAAGCTTTTTAAGCATGTTTCAGGAAATTAACAAAAAGTTAATAAGTACCTATAAAATGGCTCTATAAGCTTTAAATAAAGAATTGTAAAGAGTATATTTGTTTGTAATCAAAAAGGGTTTTATTGTCCTAGTTGATTTTAAAATTAACATTATTTAATTATAATTTATGAGCGAAGAACAGAAAAAAGATAGCTATGGTGCTGATAGCATTCAAGCCCTAGAAGGAATGGAGCATGTACGTATGCGTCCCTCCATGTATATTGGTGATGTTGGAGTAAGAGGTTTGCATCATTTGGTGTATGAAGTAGTAGATAACTCCATTGATGAAGCTATGGGAGGTTATTGTGATGAAATAGATGTTATTATTAATGAAGATAATTCTATTTCAGTAAAAGATAACGGTCGTGGTATCCCTGTTGATTTGCATAAAAAAGAGGGAGTTTCTGCCTTAGAGGTAGTAATGACAAAAATTGGTGCTGGTGGAAAGTTTGATAAAGATTCGTATAAAGTTTCTGGTGGTCTTCATGGAGTAGGTGTTTCGGTGGTAAATGCACTTTCTGTAAATTTAAAAGCAGTTGTCCATCGGGAAGGTAAAATTTATGAGCAGGAATATGAACGTGGAAAAACGATGTATCCTGTTAAACATGTTGGTGAAACAGATTTTAGAGGAACGGTTGTTACTTTTAGTGCAGATCCAGAAATATTTAAGCAAACTACAGAATATAGTTATGAAACTTTGTCTAATAGATTGCGAGAATTATCATTTCTTAATAAGGGGGTTACGCTTACGATAATCGATAAAAGAGAGAAAGATGAACAAGGAGAATTTGTTGCAGATACATTTAAAAGTGAAGAAGGACTTAAAGAGTTTATTCGCTTTTTAGACGAAACACGTGAACCAGTAATTGGTAACGTAATTCATATGGAAGGAGAAAAAAATGGGATCCCTGTTGAGGTTGCTATGATATACAACACTTCTTACAGCGAAAATTTACATTCTTATGTAAATAACATTAATACTCATGAAGGAGGGACACATCTTTCTGGATTTAGACGAGGGCTAACTCATACGCTTAAAAAGTATGCCGATGCTTCAGGAATGTTAACTAAGTTAAAGTTTGATATTGCCGGTGATGATTTTAGAGAAGGCTTAACAGCAATTATTTCAGTAAAAGTTGGGGAACCTCAATTTGAAGGACAAACAAAAACTAAGTTAGGAAATAGAGAGGTTTCTGCTGCGGTAAGTCAATCGGTTTCTGAAATGTTAGAAAATTACCTCGAAGAAAACCCTAACGATGCTAAAACTATAGTACAGAAAGTAATTCTTGCAGCACAGGCTAGACATGCCGCCAATAAAGCTCGAGACATGGTACAGCGTAAAACCGTTATGAGTATTGGAGGTTTGCCAGGAAAATTATCTGATTGTTCTGAGCAAGATCCAGCTATTTGTGAAGTGTTTCTTGTTGAGGGAGATTCGGCGGGTGGTACAGCTAAACAAGGTCGAGATAGAAAATTCCAAGCTATTTTACCTTTAAGAGGTAAGATTTTAAATGTTGAAAAAGCAATGCAACATAAGGTTTTTGAAAATGAGGAGATTCGAAATATATTCACAGCCTTAGGAGTAACAATTGGAACAGAAGAAGATAGTAAAGCGTTAAATATAGAGAAATTACGATATCATAAAGTAGTTATTATGTGTGATGCCGATGTAGATGGTAGTCATATTGAAACTTTAATTCTTACTTTTTTCTTTAGGTATATGAAAGAATTAATTGAAAATGGTCATGTTTATATAGCAACTCCTCCTTTATACTTAGTAAGAAAAGGAGCAAAGAAAAAGTATGCTTGGAGTGATGAAGAACGAGAAGAAATACAAAAAGATTTTGGAGATGGTTGTAAAATACAACGTTATAAAGGTCTTGGAGAAATGAATGCTATTCAACTTTGGGATACTACTATGAAACCAGAATCTAGAACACTCCGCCAAATAGTTATTGAAAATGGTGCAGAAGCAGATCGTGTATTTTCTATGTTAATGGGAGATGAGGTGCCGCCTCGTAGAGAATTTATTGAGAAAAATGCAAAATACGCAAATATTGATGCTTAAAAAGAATCAATATTGTTAAAGTATTTTTTTTACTTTAATATCTTTATAAAGTCCTTCTTTTATTTTTTAAAAGAAGGACTTTATGTTTTTACTGTTTTCATAACAAAATTTAAGCTATATAATTGTATTTTTGCACCCTTCTATCAATAAGGTAGAATTTGATTAATAAATATAAAAAAAATATATAAAACTATGAAAATTACTATTGTAGGAGCAGGTGCGGTTGGTGCAAGTTGTGCTGAGTATATTGCTATCAAAGATTTTGCAAGCGAAGTTGTTATTTTAGATATCAAAGAAGGATTTGCGGAAGGAAAAGCTATGGATTTGATGCAAACAGCATCATTAAATAAATTTGATACAAAAATTGTTGGTGTTTCTAACGATTATTCGAAAACTGCAGGAAGTGATATCGTAGTTATTACAAGTGGTATTCCTAGAAAACCAGGAATGACACGTGAAGAATTAATAGGTATTAATGCCGGTATTGTAAAGTCAGTTTCTTCAAATTTAATTGAACATTCACCAAATACAATTATTATAGTAGTTAGTAATCCTATGGATACAATGACGTATTTAGTTCATAAAACTTCAGGTTTGCCAAAGCATCGAATTATCGGAATGGGTGGAGCTTTAGATAGTGCACGATTTAAATACAGATTGGCTGAAGCTTTAGAAGCGCCTATTAGTGATGTAGATGGTATGGTAATTGGCGGTCATAGTGATTTGGGTATGGTGCCTTTAACTAGAATGGCAACTAGAAACAGTGTACCAGTATCAAAATTTATTTCTGAAGAAAGATTAAATCAGGTTATGGAGGATACTAAAGTTGGTGGTGGTACCTTAACTAAACTATTAGGAACTTCGGCTTGGTATGCTCCAGGAGCTGCAGTTTCAGCATTGGTGCAAGCCATTGCTTGTGACCAAAAGAAAATGTTTCCCTGTTCTATTTTGCTAGAAGGAGAATATGGATTAAATGATATTTGTATTGGTGTACCTGTTATTCTTGGACGTAATGGTATTGATAGTGTTGTTGAATTAGATTTAACCGATGCCGAAAAAGAACATATGTCAAGAAGCGCAGAAGGAGTTAGAAAAACGAATGGTTTATTAGCGTTCTAATATTCAACTCTTAAATAAGATTATTAATAAAGACTGCAGAGATGCAGTCTTTATTTTTTATATTTGGCAAATGAAACCAAAATGGTACTTAAGTATATTTGTATTAATTGTCGCTTTTTTAGGAGCTGGTCTTCAACAGTTTTCTGCACCTAATCAAGAAATTGTATTGCAGTTTGAAGATAAAGAGATTTCTTTAGTTAAAACTGAAAATGCAATTGCGAATATAAAAAAACAACTGCAGGACATTGGAGTTAAAAAGATACAAGTTTATAAAGGAGCTAACGGAGTTTTAAAGATTTCTTATTTTAGTGAAATTGATGTTGTTTCTATAAAAAAAATATTTTCAAAAGAAAAGGCTTTAAAGCTGAGTTATTCCTTATTAGATTTTGAAGAAGGATCTACCAAAATGCCTTCTAAAAATAAATCAAATACCTATCAACTTGATGTATTTGAAATTCAAAAGAGTAATGGAAATGAAGGAGATTCAAATGGTTTAGTCGTAGAGTTATTACCTGAGCATGATCGCTATTTTAATCCTGATGTTTATTATTCTACTCTAGTGTATGAGCTTCGGTTTAAAAACAAAATTGAAAAAGTAGCCTATATTATATATAGCAATAGATTCATTGAAATTGATAATTCTTCCTATAACACTCCAGAAGTTAGAGCGGGTCCAGTTCTTATTTAATAACTCGAAGAGCTTTTATAAAGCTTAAAAAATAATCAGATTTAATATCATTAAAAATAATTGTCAGATTATGCGGTAAATTCTATATTTGCTCGTTTTAAAAAATTTGACACAAAAAAATAAAAGAATGCAAAACAAAGGACTAATTAAAGTATTTGCAATAGTGTTTGGTTTGGTAAGTTTATACCAACTATCATTTACCTATATCGCAAATAGTGTAGAGGATGAAGCAAAAACGTTTGCTAACGAAAAGTTTCCTGCTAATGAGCCAGAAAAAAGAAATTTAGCGGAAGCTAGTTATTTAGATTCTCTTGGAACTATTCCAGTGGTTTCCGTAGGTCCAATTATAATAGATTATAACACGGCTAAAGGAAAAGAACTTAATAAAGGTTTAGATTTAAAAGGAGGTATTAATGTAATTCTTCAAGTATCGGTAAAAGATATCTTAAAAGGATTAGCAAACAATACAAAGGATACTGCTTTTAATCAAGCTTTAGATAATGCATTTATTCTTCAAAAAGAATCTCAAGATACTTATTTAGAGTCTTTCTTTATTGCTTTTGATGCACTTCCAGGAGAAAATTTATTAGCTTCTCCAGATATTTTCTTTAACAAAAATTTAGAAGATGATATCAATGCATCAATGACAAACAGTGATGTTTATCCTGTAATCGAACGTAAAATTGACGAATCTATTACAGCTGCTTTTGAAGTATTAAGAAAACGTATCGATAAGTTTGGTGTTGCTCAGCCAAACATTCAGCGAATTGGAAAATCTGCACGTATTTTAGTAGAACTACCAGGAGCTAAAGACGTAGAGCGTGTAAAAAAATTATTACAAAGTACTGCTCAGTTAGAGTTTTGGGGAGTTTATAAAATTGACGAATTACAAGGTTTTTTAGTTACAGCAGATTCGAAATTAGCTGAAATTTATAAAACTGATGAGCCAGAAATAGAAGAAGATGTTAAAGGTTCTACAGACACAGAAGCTAGTGTTGTTGATGATTTAATTGGAGGAGAAGATGTAAATGATTCTATTGCTGATGCATTAAAAGAAAGACCATTATTAAGTAAAATGCTGTATCCTGGACAAACTGGAAGACCAGAATTAGGAACCTTTATGCTTAGAGATACTGCTGCAATAAATGGCTATTTAAAAATACCTCAAGTAAGATCATTACTTAGCGAAGATCAACGTTATGCAAAATTTGTATGGGGAATTGCAACTGATAACAAAGAATTAGGAGAAGAAGTTATTACGCTTTACGCTATAAAATCGAATAGAGATAAAACACCGCCATTGGCTGGAGGAGTTGTGGTAGATGCAATTCAAACATACGATCAATTAGGTAGAGTTGTTGTTAGTATGCAAATGAATGCAAGAGGATCAAGAGTTTGGGAACAAATGACGGGGGAAGCTTTTAACAATCAAACGCAAATCGCTATTGTATTAGATGATATTGTTTATTCTGCACCAGGGGTAACAAGTGGGCCAATTGCAGGTGGTAGAAGTCAGATTTCTGGTGATTTTAATATTACTGAAGGTCAAGATTTAGCCAATGTTTTAAGAGCTGGTAAATTACCAGCTTCTGCTGAGATTATTCAAGGAGAGATAGTTGGACCAACATTAGGTCAAGAAGCTATTGATAGTGGGGTCTTCTCATTTGTGTTAGCACTAATCTTTGTATTGATTTGGATGGTATTATATTATGGTAAAGCAGGTGCTTTTGCAGATGTTGCCTTAGTAGTTAATATTATATTTATTTTTGGAATCCTAGCTGGATTAGGAGCGGTATTAACACTTCCTGGAATTGCGGGTATTATATTAACGATTGGTATTTCGGTTGATGCGAACGTTCTTATTTTCGAGCGTATTAAAGAAGAACTTGCAAAAGGGAAAGCTCAAAAAGATGCGATTAGCGATGGATTTAATAATGCATTGTCATCAATTTTAGATGCGAATATTACAACAGGTTTAACTGGTTTTATATTGTTAATGTTTGGAACAGGACCCATCCAAGGTTTCGCAACTACTTTGTTAATAGGTATTGCAACGTCATTATTTACTGCAATTTTTATCACAAGATTATTTATTGATAGTTATATGAGAAATGGAAAGCCATTAACTTTTACAACGTCATTAACTAAAAATATTCTAACAAAAAACAATTTTGATTTTTTAAGAAGAAGAAAAATTTCTTATGTATTTTCAGGCTTGTTAATTGCTATTAGTTTAGTTTCATTATTAACAGTTGGTTTAAATCAAGGTGTCGATTTTGTAGGTGGTAGAACTTATACAGTACGTTTTGATAGAGATGTAAATTCAACACAAGTTGAAGCGGATTTAATTCAAGTATTTGGTTCTGCAGAAGCAAAAACATATGGGGGTAGTAATCAATTAAAGATTACTACTAAATATAAAGTAGATGAAGCAGGGTCTGCCGTTGATGAAGAAATTGAACAAATGTTGTTCGAAGGTTTAAAACCTAACCTTCCTGATGGATTTACCTATGATCAATATATTGGTGATGCTGATAATAAACTTGCTGGTAGAATGGAATCTTATAAAGTAAGTCCAACTATTGCCGATGATATTAAAAAAGCATCTTTCTGGGTAGTATTAGGATCTTTAGTAGTTGTATTCCTTTATATATTATTGCGTTTTAGAAGATGGCAATTTAGTTTAGGTGCCGTAGTTGCGGTTTTCCATGATGTATTAATTGTGTTGGGAATTTTTTCATTAACCTATAGGTTTATGCCTTTTAATATGGAGATTGGACAATCATTTATCGCTGCGATACTTACTGTAATTGGTTATTCGTTGAATGATACCGTGGTAGTATTCGATAGAATTCGTGAATACTTTAATGAACATCCATCTTGGAAAATGTCTAAAGTAATTGATAGTGCCTTAAATAGTACGTTAAGTCGTACATTAAATACTTCATTAACTACCTTAATAGTATTGCTTTCTATCTTTATATTTGGAGCAGAATCTATTAGAGGATTGATTTTTGCATTAATAGTTGGTGTTTTAGTTGGTACTTATTCATCCTTATTTATAGCAACTCCTGTATTCTTTGATTCAGTTAAGAAAAAAGGAATCGATTTATCAGATAAAAAAGAAGAAGAAGAAGAAGTAAAATAATTGACTTCTTTGACCTAACTCGTCCTAAATAATCGATACAGATTATTAGAAAAAATAATTAAACACTTCCAAAAAAATTTTGGAAGTGTTTTTTCTTTTATAGGTGCTCACTGTTGTTTTATTTTTTTTGTTTATTTGATTTGGTTTCAACATATAATTTGAATAATATGGTCGTCTATTTTTGTAAGACATCTTCACCCAATTTATTGAACAAGTTGTAATTTAAAAGACATGGAATAGTCATTTTGAGTATTGCTAGTGTGAAAAAAGCATTTTGTAAATGGATAAATCTATAAATGCATCCTATGTTAGAGAAGAAAAATGATTGTATTTATTAAGAGCTTCTATAGCGCACTTCAATCATTAACGATGCAGATACTGAGATTTTATTAATAAAGTTATTGATACGTATAAATAAGGCCTTATGTGTTAGGGATTACTAGAATAGTTTATGCTTAAAATAGTTAAAAATCCTGTTATAAATTATAACAGGATTTTTAACTATTTTAGAATACGTATTCTTTAACTATTCATAGAAATTAAAAACTCTTCGTTGTTTCTAGTGTTTTTAATTCTATCGTTGATAAACTCCATAGCTTCAACAGGGTTCATATCAGCAAGATATTTACGCAATACCCACATACGTTGAATTACATTTTCACCTAACAGTAAATCGTCTCTACGAGTACTTGAAGAAGTAAGATCAATTGCTGGGAAAATTCTACGATTAGATATTTTTCTATCCAATTGTAATTCCATATTACCAGTTCCTTTAAATTCTTCGAAAATCACTTCATCCATTTTAGAACCTGTTTCTGTAAGAGCTGTTGCAATAATACTTAATGATCCACCATCTTCAATATTTCGTGCAGCTCCAAAGAAACGTTTTGGTTTGTGCAATGCATTAGAATCAACACCACCACTTAATATTTTTCCACTTGCAGGTTGTACGGTATTATATGCTCTTGCTAAACGGGTAATTGAATCTAATAGAATAACTACATCATGACCACATTCTACCAAGCGTTTTGCTTTTTCTAAAACAAGATTCGCTATCCTAACGTGTTCTGTCGCTTCTTTGTCAAAAGTTGAAGCAACTACTTCGCCACGAACATTACGTTGCATATCGGTAACCTCTTCAGGTCGTTCGTCAATTAAAAGTATAATTTGGTATACCTCAGGATGATTTGCAGCAATTGCATTGGCAACATCCTTTAATAACATTGTTTTTCCTGTCTTTGGCTGAGAAACAATCATACCACGTTGCCCTTTTCCGATAGGAGCAAACATATCAATTATACGAGTAGAAATACTTGATTGTCTATCTGCTAAATTAAATTTTTCTTGTGGGAATAACGGCGTTAAATGCTCAAATGCAACTCGATCACGAACTACATCAGGACTTTGTCCATTAATTTTATTCACTTTAATAAGTGGAAAATATTTTTCACCTTCTTTTGGAGGTCTTACTTGTCCTAAAACAGTATCTCCAGTTTTTAATCCAAATAAACGTATTTGAGATTGTGAAACATAAATATCATCTGGAGATGATAAATAATTATAATCACTAGAACGTAAAAAACCATAGCCATCTTGCATGATATCTAAAACACCTTCACTTTCTATAATACCATCAAATTCAAAGTCGGGTTGGCGATACCTATTTCGGTTGTCTTTATTGCCATCCTTACCTCTATGTTGATTGGGATTGTTGTTTTCTCTTTTATTATTCTGATTGTTGTGTCTAGGTTTTTGCTCTGTTTTTTGACGCTTATCATCATCAGTAGTTTTATGCTGCTGAGGTTGCTTGGCTTTTTGAACTTGAGTTTTTTGACGCTTATCATCATCAGTAGTTTTATGCTGCTGTGGTTGATTCTGTTTTTGAGTTTGATTTTTTTCGCTATTATCATCTTCAGCAGGTTTATTTTGCTGTGGATGATTTTGTTTTTGAGTATGATTTTTTTGATTGCGATTATCATCTCTAGGAGTGCGAGGTCGAATTACTCTTTTTGGAGCTGTTCTTTGCGTTTGTTCTCTGGTATTTACAGAAGCTTCCTTTTTTTCTGAAGTTTCTTGTTGTGTAACAACAACCTCTGTTTTTACTTCTTTTATAACAGCTTTTACTGCGGAAGGATTTGCGGCTTGGTGGTCCAATATTTTATACACCAAATCTAATTTTTTTAAGCTACGGAATTTTGGTACTCCTGAAGCTTTAGCAATTTCCTGAAGCTCAGGTAATAACTTTGCTTTTAATTCTGAAATTTCAAACATTTAAATATATATATGATTTATTTGATACTATTGAGTATTACTGAATGTAATTTTTTTTGAAAATTTTATCGAAGACTAAGTAACCTCTGTTGAATTGGTTACATATTGATGGTACAATTATACAACAATAATTTTTAAATGCATTTAATTTTTATAAAAAGATAGTGTATTTTTGCGTTAAGAATTAGAAGAAATAAATGTTACAAAGAATACAAACTGTTTATTTATTAATTTCTGCTTTAATAATAGGAGGGTTGTATTTGTGGTTTCCAATAATTAAATCTGAAAACGGTTTGGCCATTATCAGTAACAACGAACCATTAATTTTAGGCCTTATTTTTGGGTCAATTTTATTGACTTTACTATCTATATTAAACTTTAAAAAACGACAATTACAATTTGTAATTAACCGTTTAAATATCATATTAAATTTTTTACTACTGGGAGTTTTCGTTTACAGATCACTAACGCTATCCGGAGAGACATTAGTTTCAGAGAAGGGTATTGGGGTTTTACTTCCTATCATTTCTATCGTTTTTTTAGTCATGGCCAATAAGGCCATAAAAAAGGATGAAGACCTCGTAAAATCTGTGGATCGGTTGCGCTAAACCGCATATCTTAGTATATTAGTGCAAAACCCTAAAAGAATGCCATCTTTTAGGGTTTTTGTTTTGGAAGGGTTTTATATTTTATTGTTGTCTTATAATAATAAAGTTTGATTATTTAGGACGAGACATTGCGTTTTGTTTCAATTACCTCTAAGTTTTGTATTTTATCTTTATCAATTTCAAATCGCAACATGGTTCTTACTTTATGAAATCCGTGTGTGCCAATAGCCCCAGGATTCATATGTAGTAATCCAATCTTTTTATCATTCATTACTCTTAAAATATGGGAATGTCCAGTTATAAACAGTTTTGGAGGATTGGTTTTAATTTCTTCTCTTAAACTGGGATTGTATCTTCCGGGATATCCTCCTATGTGTGTGATCCAAACAGTTACTTCTTCACATAAAAAACGATTGTGTAATGGAAATTCACTGCGAGCTTCTGCGTTATCAATGTTTCCGTAAACTGCTTTTAAAGGCTTTAATTTTTTAATAGCATCTGTAACTTTTAAATCTCCAATGTCTCCAGCATGCCATACTTCATCTGCCAGATTCACATACTTTATTATAGTATCGTCTAAATAACTATGAGTATCTGAAAGTAATAGGATTTTTTTCATATTTAATTTAAAAATAATTTATTAAGAGAACCTAAACTTAAGTTGGAAAGAATTCACTTTGTATCTTTGATTTTTCAAAAATACAAGATTCATTGCGATATTTTATAGAACTAGCATATAATGGAAAAAACTATCATGGTTGGCAAATTCAGCCTGATGCTATTACCGTACAAGAAGTTTTAGAGAATGCTTTGTCAATACTATTACGAAAGAAAATTCAAGTAATGGGAGCTGGAAGAACTGATGCTGGAGTACATGCAAAACAGTTGTTTGCTCATTTTGATATGGAAATGATTGAGTCAATATCAGATTTAATATTCAAATTAAATTCTTTTCTACCAAAAGATATTTCTATACAAAACATTTTTCCTGTTAAGGAAGATGCGCATGCTCGTTTTGATGCTTTAGAAAGAGAATATGAATATTTTATTTCATTGCAAAAAAATCCTTTTTCAAATGATTTCACATATTTTATTCATCATAAACCCAATATAGACTTAATGAATTCGGCTGCTAATGTGTTGTTGAGCTATAAGGATTTTCAATGTTTTTCTCGTTCTAATACCGATGTAAAAACGTATAATTGTGATGTGAAAGAGGCGTATTGGAAAGTTGAAAATTCACAATTGATTTTTACAATTAAAGCAGATCGTTTTTTAAGAAATATGGTGAGGGCAATTGTAGGAACCTTATTAGATATAGGATTTGAAAAAACATCTATGTTACAATTTCATGAAATACTAAAAAGTAAGGATAGGGGTAAAGCAGGTTCTTCTGCACCTGCAAAAGGACTTTATTTAACTAAAATTGTATATCCAGAACAACTAAAAAATTAATTTAAATAAAACTCCTGTCTTAGCAGGGAGCTAGTATGGCAGATTCGGGGAAAGCATTCGATTTAAAACTCTTTAAAAGATTATTAGGGCACACTAATTATTATCGAGGCACATTTATATATGTTGCTTTTGCTGCTTTGGTAATGTCAGTTTTAGGAGTGTTGCGTCCATTGATAATGCAAAAGGCGATTGATGAGTCTATTGTTCCTAAGGATATAGAAAACCTTGTTTTCTATATTTCGTTAATGATTGGAGTATTAATGTTAGAGGTCATATTTATGTTAACTTTTATCTATTTCACCAATTGGTTAGGGCAAAGTGTTATTAGGGATATACGGGTAAAGCTTTTTAAATTAATGTTAAGTTTTAAGTTAAAATATTACGATACTAGTGCGGTAGGAAGATTGACAACAAGAGCAGTTAATGATATAGAAACCATTTCGAGTATTTTTAGTCAAGGGTTATTTATGATGATAGCTGACTTGCTTAAAATGGTTGTAATATTAGGTGTTATGCTTTATAAAAGTTGGCAATTAACATTAATTGTAATGTCTATTTTGCCAATAATATTATATGCAACAAGAGTTTTCCAGAGAGCAATGAAAGTTGCTTTTGAAGAAGTTCGAGCTCAGGTTGCGAATTTAAATTCTTTTGTTCAAGAACGTATAACAGGTATGAAAATAGTTCAGATTTTTACGCGTGAAAAAACGGAATATAAAGAGTTTAAAGAAATAAATGAAAAGCATAAAAAAGCTTGGATTAAAACAGTATGGCACAATTCTATATTTTTTCCAATTGCAGAAATGGCATCCTCTGTAGCGATTGGGTTAGTTGTTTGGTATGGTGGACTTAATGCTGCTGAAGGTGGCATCATAACACTTGGTGCTATTGTGGCATTTATCGAGTTGTCTCAGATGTTATTTAGGCCATTACGTCTAATAGCAGATAAGTTTAATACCCTGCAAATGGGTATGGTTGCTGCTCGTAGAGTATTTGATGTTTTGGATACCAAGTCTCATATAGACGATTCGGGAACTCTATTATTAGAAAATACAAAAGGCTCTATTGAATTTAAAAACGTTCGGTTTAGTTATATTGAAGAAGAGGAAATAATAAAAGACATTTCATTTAAAGTAGCTCCTGGAGAAACTGTTGCAATCGTTGGAGCAACTGGAGCTGGGAAATCGACTATTATTAATTTATTATCTCGTTTTTATGAAATCAATAGCGGTGTAATATTAGTAGATAATAAATCTATTAACGAGTATACTCTAAAATCATTGAGAAGCCATATCGCAGTGGTATTACAAGATGTTTTCTTATTTTCAGATTCCGTTTTAAATAATATTACTTTAAACGATACAGCTGTTTCAGAAGAAGAAGTGATGAATGCAGCAAAAAAAATTGGGGTTCATAAATTTATTAGTTCTCTGCCTAATGGTTATCATTATAATGTTAAAGAAAGGGGCTTAATGTTATCTTCTGGTCAACGCCAGTTATTAGCTTTCTTAAGAGCGTATGTGAGTAATCCAAGTATTTTAATATTAGATGAAGCTACTTCTTCTGTAGATTCTTATTCAGAAGAAATGATACAAATTGCAACAGAGAAAATCACTAAAGGAAGAACTTCAATAATAATTGCCCATCGTTTGGCTACCATTAAAAAAGCAGATAAAATTATTGTAATGGATGCTGGAAAAATTGTAGAAATTGGAACTCATAAAGAATTGATTAGGAAAGAAAATGGGTATTATAAAAACTTATATGAGGTTCAGTTTTTAAAAAAAAGAAGCTAGCTAGAAAGATTTTAAATAGATCCTTGTTAAGATGATAAATCCTTTTCAAGCAATTCATTTAATTCTTCAATATCATCAAAAAGCACAAAATTACCATCCATAATGTAGGATATTAGACCACTTTCTTCAGAAACGGTAATACAAACAGCATCTGTTTTTTCAGTAATACTAACTGCGGCTCTATGTCGCAATCCAAAACGTTCGGGAATCTCATTTTCATTAGTAACCGGCAGAATAACTCTTGTAGCAGTAATAACATTGTCTTCGATCAAAGTAGCTCCATCATGCAAAGGACTGTTTTTATAAAAAACACTTTCAATAATGGGTTGATTTATTTCAATAAACATTTTATCACCGGTGCTTTTAACAAAATCCAAGCTGTTATTTCGTTTAAAAACAATTAATGCTCCTGTTTTCGATTTACTCATTTTTTTGCAAGCTTGAGTAACTGCATCGATTGTTGAGATTAATTTTGAATCTGAAGTAGATCGAAATTGTTTTAAAAGCTTTTTACGAGCACTGAAATTGGTAGATCCTAACATTAATAAAAAACGTCTGATTTCTTGTTGAAAAACAACAACTAAAGCAACCATACCTACTCCTAAAAACCCTCCAAGGATTTTACTAAGCATTTCCATTTCTAAAAGTTCAGTTACTTTCCAAATAGCATAAATGATTACGATACCAATAAAAATATTGATTGCAACAGTACCTTTTATTAATTTATAGATATAGTATAATAGAAATGCAACAAGGACAATGTCTATAATATCTATGATTCTTATGTCTAATAATTCCAATGAAATTCAGCTTTTTGTAAATGTAGTTTTTTATTAATGAAACTTCAAATTTTGTAATAGATTAATCGTTTCAAAAGCTTCTTTTACGTCATGCACCCGAAGTATGGAAGCGCCTTTTTGAATTGCTATAGCGTGTAGTGCAGTAGTTCCATTTAATGAATTGGCTGCTGTTGTTTTAATTTTTTTCTGAATCATTGATTTCCTTGAAATGCCAAGCAACAAAGGAACATTTAAATTCCTAAATAGTTCCAGATCATTGAAAAGTTCATAGTTTTGATCCAATGTTTTAGAAAATCCAAAACCAGGATCTGCTATTAAATCATTAATTCCAAAAGATCGTGCTTTAGCAATTCTTTCAGAAAAATAATAAAGAACTTCTTTTGTTAGGTCAGTATAATCGGTGTTTTTCATCATTAATTCTGGTGTTCCCCGCATATGCATCATCACATAAGGAACTTGATGTTGAGCAATAATTTTAAACATATGATCGTCTAATTTTCCTGCAGAAATATCATTGATCAAAGAAGCGCCAGCAGAAATACTTTCATCTGCAACGTTGCTTCTAAAGGTGTCTATTGACAAAAGGGTTTCAGGAAATTCATTTAAAAGAATTTTAATCACGGGTAGTACTCGATCTATTTCCTCCTTTTCTGAAACAAATTGGGCTCCAGGTCTAGAGCTGTAAGCTCCTAGATCTAAAAATGTTGCTCCTTCTTTTAGCATTTGCTCAGCTTTAAGAAGAATTTCTTTTTCAGAGGTTAATTTTCCTCCATCATAAAACGAATCTGGTGTTAAATTTATAATGCCCATTACTTTGGGTGTTGATAAATCGATAAGGTTTCCTTTACAATTAATTGTTCTCAATTTTTTAAATTGATTTATTTAAGCGAAATTTACGGAAAATATTACAGACCTAATGGCAGATACTTCAAAACAATACAATAAAATTATAGAAACTTGTAAAAACTTGTTTATCAATAAAATGAAAGATTACGGAAGTGCTTGGCGAATACTCCGATTGCCTTCTTTAACCGATCAAATATTTATTAAAACGCAGCGTATACGAGGATTGCAACAAAATGAAGTACAAAAAGTAGATGAGGATCAAGTAAGTGAATTTATTGGTATTATTAACTATTCCATAATGGCATTAGTGCAATTGGAATTAGGTACTGTTGAACAACCTGATTTAGATATAGAGGACGCTGTTAGTGAATACGATAAACATGTAAAAATCACCAAGCAATTAATGATGGATAAAAACCATGATTATGGAGAAGCTTGGAGAGATATGAGAGTGAGTTCTCTTACCGATTTAATATTACAAAAATTGCTTAGGGTAAAGCAGATAGAAGACAATAAAGGAAAAACATTAGTATCTGAAGGTATTGTTGCCAATTACCAAGACATGATTAATTATGCGATTTTTGCGCTAATACTTTTAGAGGAAGAATAATATTTTTAGAATATAATATAAAACATCAAAGGCTATAAATTTAGTCGCTCAAAAAATTAATAAATGGATGTTTTATATATTCGATTTAATAAAATAATATAGACTTATGAAACAAATTGTAAACCTTTCCAGAATATTAGTTGGTGTTTTATTTATTATTAGCGGATTAATTAAGTTGAACGACCCAGTTGGGTTCTCATTTAAGTTAAAAGAATATTTTGCTCCAGAGGTACTTAATTTGGAGCTTTTTATTCCATTTGCTTTATTTATTGCCATTTTTGTTGTAATTTTTGAAGTGATGTTGGGAATAATGCTTCTTTTGGGATACGCTAAAAGATTCACGATTTGGAGTTCATTATTAATGATTATCTTTTTTACATTCCTAACTTTTTATTCGGCCTATTATAATAAGGTTACCGATTGTGGTTGTTTTGGAGATGCGATTAAATTAACACCTTGGGAGTCTTTCTCTAAAGATATTGTATTGTTAATTTTATTGCTAATTATATATTTTGGAAGAAACTTTATTCAACCAATATTTACTGCAAATCTTCGCAAAATAATAGTTTATATTTCTTTTATTGCTTGTATGGTTTTTGGTTATTATGTGTTGCAACATTTGCCGGTAATAGATTTTAGACCCTATAAAATTGGAGCGAATATAACGGAAGGTATGTCTTATCCTCCAAATGCTGCTCAGCCAATTTTTGAATACCGATGGACTTTTACTCATAATGGAGCTGAAAAAGTAATTGTTACTAATGGAAATTTTCCAAAAGAAGAAGGGGAGTATACCGTAGAAACCATCATGATTCAGGAAGGTTACGAGCCTCCTATTCATGATTTTACCATGGAGCGTGATGGAGAAGATTTTTCTACTGACCTTTTAGAAAAAGATAATTTAATTGTTGTTATTTCTTATAGTATTAGTAATTCTGAAGCAGAAGGTTTTGTTAATATTAAAGAAGTAACCGATAAAGCTATAAAAAATGGTTATAAAGTTATTGGACTTTCTGCTTCTAGTCCAGAATTAACGGAGGCATTAACTAAAAAATACCAATTAAACTTTGATTTCTATTTTTGTGATGAAACTGCTTTAAAAACAATAATTCGTAGTAATCCTTCTTTAATTGAATTGCAAAAAGGAACTATTGTGCAAAAATTGCACTGGAATGATGCTTCAAAATTAAAACTATCAAATAATAAATAACAATCAACAAAGAATAAATAACTAATGGCGTCAAAAAACAGAACTATACACCAACCCATCCTACTAAAAGCAATCTTATTTTGCCTGCTAATTACGGTAGAATTCACATTTGCACAAACAGCATTAACTGCTTCTGGCGGCGAAGCTGTTGGATTACACCTATATTAAAAGATGCTCGTAAGGCACAAGAATTAGGATTTGATGCTTCTGCTTTTATTGAAGCTGTATGTAACTAAATAATCTAACTCATTTAATAGATTACAAGCCATTCTATTAATTTAGGGTGGTTTTTTTATGTTCCTAACCTACTTTTTTAAGCAATCTAATAACTTGAGTAGAATAGAAATAAAAGCTATCTTTACTTTTTAAAATATAGTAACTCCCAATTTAAGCAAAGGTTATCATTAAGTTGATAGCCTTTTTTATTATCTAATATTAGGTGAAATATAATACACTTAATAGTTTCAAATAAATTTAACTACTTTTACTTAATAACTAATAATCAACACAATGAAAAAAACATTTACAATTAGATTATAAAATTCAAGTTTATTAGATAGCAACTTAAAGATGTGGTTAATTATGAGATTAAACTTTATAATGAGAAATGAAATTATTTCCTGATATTTGCATTTGGACATTGTCTAATTAAACCTATAAATCGATTATATATCGGCTAACTATTTTATATATAACATATAACTTACTGATAATTAATGATTAATATAATATAAAAATATAATGATTGGTTATTTACTACAAAAAATAGCTTATGCATTTTTTACTCTTTTTGGGGTTGTGACGGTTATTTTTTTATTATTTAATATTCTTCCTGGTGATCCAGCTAGAATGATGTTAGGGCAAAATGAAACAGCTGAACAAGTTGCAATTGTAAAAAAGAAATATGGTTTTGATCAACCTCTTAGTAAACAATATGCGTATTATATAAATGATCTTTCACCTATATCACTTCATAGTGCAAACAAAAAGGACTATACCTATTTCTCTGATAAAAAATATACGGGTTTAAAATTATTTAATGTAGGAGAAAGCAATGTTGTTATAAAAACACCTTATTTAAGAGAATCATTTCAGAAAAATGGAAAGAAAGTAAGTGCTGTAATTGCAGAAACCTTACCCAATACGATTGTTTTAGCACTATCATCAATTACTATTGCGATGATTTTAGGAGTGTTCTTAGGAATTGTTTCGGCTAAATTTAAAGACAGTTGGACAGATAAATTAATACAGTTGGTAAGCACTTTCGGAATGAGTGTTCCTTCTTTTTTTAGCGCTATTTTATTTGCTTGGTTTTTTGGTTTTTTACTTCATAACTATACAGGATTAAATATGACAGGGAGTTTATATGAAGTAGATGATTTTGGAAATGGAACGAAGATTCAATGGAAGAATTTAATATTACCAGCGTTAGTTTTAGGAATAAGACCATTGGCAGTAGTGAGTCAGTTAATGCGAAATTCATTATTAGAAGTTTTGAGTGCCGATTACATTCGAACGGCAAAAGCGAAAGGATTAAGTGAGTATACAATAATTAGAAAGCATGCTTTGAAAAACGCTATGAATCCTGTTGTAACAGCTATTTCTGGGTGGTTTGCTTCTATGTTAGCAGGAGCAGTTTTTGTAGAGTATATTTTTGGATGGAATGGTTTAGGAAAAGAAATTGTCGATGCATTAAATACCTTAGATTTACCCGTTATCACGGGATCAGTTATTGTTATTGCATCTTTATTTATACTAATTAATATTTTTGTAGATGTTATTTATGGATGGTTGGATCCGAAAATTAGAAATTGAAAAGCTTATGGAAATTAAAAATGAGCTCATACATATTGAAATATAATATAAAAAATAAAATCTATGAAGAAACTTTTATTTTTAATCATCTTATTTTTTGCTGTATATTCAGTAAAAGCACAAGAAAATTCATTTAGTACAAAAGCATTAAATGATGTATTGTTAACTAATGAAGAAGTGGAAATTACTTTTTTTGAAATATTAGATTTATATAAAGGTAAAACTATATTAATCGATATTTGGGCAGGATGGTGTAGTGACTGTGTAAAAGGAATGCCAAAAGTTAAAAAAATACAAAAAAAGAACAAAAATGCTGTGTTTTTGTTCCTTTCTTTAGATAAATCGACTGAAAAATGGCAAAAAGCAATAAAAACATTAAATATTGAAGGAGAGCATTATTATATTGCATCTGGTTGGAAAGGTGATTTTTGTTCGAGTTTAGCGTTGGATTGGATTCCAAGATATATGGTGGTAAACCCCGAAGGGAAAATAGTTTTATATAAGGCTATAAAAGCTGATGATGAAAGAATAAGTAAAGCATTGAATAATTAAATTTTAATTAAAGAGATCCCCCGATTAGCTTGGGAAAATAAATATGAGAAAAAAAATAGTAGCAGGAAATTGGAAAATGAACAATGATTTGGTAGCAACAAATACATTGATATCTGAATTAATTAAAAAAGAGAAAACCACTAATGCAGAGGTGATGATTGCACCCGCTTTTGTAAACTTGTTGGAAGCATCTAAATTATTAAAATATTCGAGTATTATAGTTGCAGCACAAAACATGCATTTTGCAGAAAATGGAGCCTATACGGGTGAAATATCAGCAGCAATGCTTAAAAGTATTGGTGTAAATACTGTTATACTCGGACATAGTGAGCGTAGAGAATATTTTAGTGAAGATGATAATTTATTAAAACAAAAAATTGATAAAGCATTAGACGAGCACATGAAAATTATTTTTTGTTTTGGCGAAAAATGGGAAGATAGAAGTGTTGATAATCACTTTATAGTTGTTGAAAACCAAATTAAAAATGCTTTATTTCATTTAGAAAATGAAAATTGGGAATCCATCGTATTAGCATATGAACCTGTTTGGGCGATTGGTACAGGGCAAACTGCTAGCCCTGAACAAGCACAAGAAATGCACGCTTTTATACGTAATCTAGTTAAAAAACATTACAATTCAACAATTTCTGAAGAAGTATCTATTCTTTATGGTGGGAGTGTAAAGCCTGAAAATGCCAAAGAGATTTTTGGTAAGAATGATGTTGATGGTGGATTGATAGGTGGAGCAGCTTTAAATGCTGATAATTTTATGGCAATAGTAAACGCATTTTAAGATGTCTCAAATATATATAGAATACCATTTTACAATGGCTCCTTTACAGCCAGCTTCTGAAATTTTAGTAGCTCAATTAGGAGCGCTAAATTTTGAAAGTTTTACAGAAACAGAAACAGGTATAAAAGCATATATTCAAAAGAAAGAATTAGATACAGCCTTGATTGACAAAGTTCAGATTTTAAATTCTTCAGAATTTGAAATAAGTTATAAGCTTACTGAAATACCACCAGTAAATTGGAATGCTGAATGGGAAAAGAACTTTAGTCCAATTGAAGTAAATGGAGAATGTGCATTGAGAGCTCCATTTCATCCGCCATTTAATGTAAAATATGAAATCATAATCGAGCCCAAAATGTCTTTTGGCACGGGGCACCATGAGACTACCTTTATGATGCTTCAATTTGTTTTGGAAAATGACTTTAAAGAGAAATCAGTGATGGATATGGGTTGTGGCACTGCTGTTTTAGCAATTCTAGCAGAAATGAAAGGGGCAGCCAAAATAGATGCTGTCGATATAGATGAATGGTGCTATGAAAATTCTGTCGAAAATATAGAACGAAACCATTGTAAAAACATTTCTGTTTATCAAGGTGATGCTTCTTTTTTTAAAGAAAAAAAGTATGAAGTAATCATTGCAAATATCAATAGGAATATTTTGTTACAGGATATGGAAATATATTCTAAAAGCCTGGAGGAGAATGGAACTTTATATTTAAGTGGCTTTTATAAAGAAGATTTAGAATTAATCACTGAAACTTGTAATAATTTAGGATTAACTTTCGGTGAAAATAAAGAACGCAATAATTGGATTGCTGCTAAATTTAGAAAGTAAAAAAGGAATTTTTTTAATGGGAACAAAAGAAAAAATACAAGAAGAAACTGATGTAGCAGAAAAGGAAGCTAATGAACATCAAATTGTTTTGTTTAATGATGATGTAAATACATTTGATCATGTGGTAGAAACTTTAATAGGCGTATGTGATCATACTTTAGAGCAGGCAGAGCAATGTTCAATTATTGTTCATTATAAAGGGAAGTGTACTGTTAAGACAGGGTCGTTTAAGGATTTAGAGCCTCGTTTTTCCAAATTACTTCAGGCAGATTTAAGTGCAGAAATCATTTAAAATTCAGTAGAAGATTTTCAGTTTTTTAATTAGATTATCAACAATATATTTTTATATTTGCAGCCCATTAACGGCCACGTGGCGCAACTGAATAGCGCACCTGATTACGGCTCAGGAGGTTGCAAGTTTGAATCTTGCCGTGGTCACAATTTATAAAAAAAGCAAGCTATTTAGCTTGCTTTTTTTATATTTATAATATAAATTAATCTCCCAAGGCTCTTTTAGTTACCCAAAGGCGATAACCAAATAATGCCAATTGCCATTTTTTTACTTTAGCTAAATCCAATCGTTTTTTAGTAAAACTTGGTAATAGCATTTTATTAATTTTAGCAAGTGATTTAAAAAAAGTTTTTTTCATGCTTTAAAAATACAAATAAAAAAAGTCCTATTCTAATAGTGTAAAATGGGACTTTTCAGAATTTGTTTGGATTTAATTCTTTTTAGTAGTGATTAGTATTTACTGAATTCTTAAAATGTGTTTTAAATAGTATCTTCGCGACTTAATACTAATGTGTATGAATATTGTTTTTATCCTGTTAGGATTGACTTTGTTGGTGATAGGAGGTGAGTTTTTGGTTCGTTCGTCGGTAGCAATTTCATTGAAATTTCATTTATCAAGGATGGTAATTGGATTAACAGTAGTTTCATTTGCTACTTCTGCACCAGAATTATTTGTAAGTGTTCAAGCTGCCTTAGATGGTTATCCTTTTATAGCCTTAGGGAATGTAGTTGGATCCAATATTGCAAATATTGGTTTGGTTTTAGGGGTAACTGCTGTAATCTCTCCATTATTTTTAGATAGAGATTTTTATAAATTTAATTGGCCCGTAATGATGTTGTTTTCTGTGGCCTTGTATTTTATTTTAAAATTTGGAAATGGTATAGGAAGGACTGAAGGAATTTTATTAATACTTGCCTTAGCTATTTATTTATGGATGTTAATTAGAAAAGCTCAAAAAAATAGAAAGATTAAAATAGCGAAAAATCCTATTGAAACCAATGTAGAAGTAGTCTCTAATTTTAAAATATTTATTTGGATATTAATAGGAGGAGCTGCATTATGGGCTGGAAGTGAACTGTTAGTTAAAGGATCGGTTAATGTTGCTCGTTACTTCGAAGTTAGTAACCGTGTAATTGCAGTAACTATGATTGCAATTGGAACTAGTGTGCCTGAATTAGCAGCATCTGTAATGGCAGCCTTAAAACATGAAAAGGCATTATTAATAGGTAACATTATTGGTTCAAATATTTTTAACATTGCATCTGTTTTAGGAATTACCGCTATCATACAGCCAATTATTGTTTTAGAATCCAGTATGTCTTTAGTATTAACAGATGTTATTTGGATGATATGTTTTTCTGCTGTCATATATCTATTAGCGCATCTTCCTAAGCGCTTTATTCTAACAAGATATAAAGGAATTATTCTATTTGTTGGCTATGCTATTTTTATGTGCTTAGTCTTTCTGAAGTTCAATTAATATTTTTTTATTTAAAATATAATCAACATATCAACAAAAAAATAGGGGATGTTGATAAAAAACACTAATATTATTAGAAAACTATTTAAAAAAATAGGGGGTCTTTTGGTAAAAGTCGTATTTTTGTAATTTATTACTAATAATTAAAATTGTATTAATATGGCAACTCTTAGATTTCGAGCAATCAATGAAGCATTAAATAGAAAACCTATTCCAGTAGAAGAACCAGCAAGACGTTCTGCAATTTTTGGAAAAAATGTTTTTAATGAATTGGCTATGCGTCAGTTTTTATCGAAAGATTCTTATAATAGTGTTATTGATGCTACTGTTAACGGTTCAAAAATTAATCGAAATATTGCCGATCATATTTCAACAGGGATGAAAGAATGGGCAATTACAAAAGGTGCAACACATTACACACACTGGTTTCAACCTTTAACAGGTTCTACTGCAGAAAAACACGATGCTTTTTTTGAGACTACAGAAGACGGTCAGGCAATTGAAAAATTTGGAGGCGGACAACTAGTGCAACAAGAACCTGATGCCTCTAGTTTTCCAAATGGTGGCATTAGAAATACTTTTGAAGCAAGAGGTTATACTGCTTGGGATCCGACGTCACCTGCATTTATATACGGCACAACACTTTGTGTGCCGACAGTTTTTGTTTCTTATACAGGAGAAGCATTAGATAATAAAACACCTTTGTTAAGGTCATTACAAGTATTGGATACTGCTGCTACTTCAGTAGCTAAGTATTTTGATAAAAATGTAACCAAAACGATAGCAACCTTAGGTTGGGAGCAAGAATATTTTCTAATAGATAAAGCGATGGCATCTTCTAGGCCAGATATAACATTAACGGGTAGAACCTTGTTAGGTCATGAAGTTGCAAAAGGTCAGCAATTGGACGATCATTATTTTGGATCTATTCCTACTAGAGCATTAGATTATATGCGGGACTTAGAAACAGAATGTATGTTATTAGGTATTCCTGTTAAAACACGTCATAATGAAGTTGCTCCAAATCAATTTGAATTAGCTCCTATTTTTGAAGAAGCCAACCTTGCAGTAGATCATAATTCCTTATTAATGGATATTATGGAAAAAGTTGCGGAAAGACATCACTTTAAAGTATTGTTCCATGAAAAACCATTTAAAGGAATCAATGGAAGTGGAAAACATAATAATTGGTCTTTAAGTACTAATACAGGGATTAATTTATTGAGTCCTAGTAAAACTCCAAAACGCAATCTTCAGTTTCTAACGTTCTTTATAAATACGATTAAGGCTGTAAATGATTATGAAGAGTTAATGCGTTCTTCTATTGCAAGTGCTAATAACGATCATCGTTTAGGTGCTAATGAAGCACCACCAGCTATTATTTCTGTATTTATTGGAACTCAGCTTACAAGAGCATTAGATGAATTAGAGAAAGTTACTAATGGTAAATTATCTCCAGAAGAAAAAACAGATCTTAAATTAAATGTAGTAGGAAAAATACCGGAAATATTATTAGATAATACAGATCGCAATAGAACATCTCCATTTGCCTTTACGGGTAATAAATTTGAGTTTAGAGCTGTTGGTTCAACTGCGAACTGTGCGACTCCTATGACGGTCTTAAATGCTATTGTTGCAAAACAATTAATTGAATTTAAGAAAAGTGTGGACCTTCTTATTGAAGAAAAGAAAATGAAAAAAGACGATGCGATATTTAATGTACTTAGAGAGTATGTTAAAGATTCTAAGCGTATCAGATTTGAAGGAGATGGTTATGGAAAAGCATGGGAAATAGAAGCGAAAAAGAGAGGGCTTAGTAATCATAGAAGTACTCCAGAAGCCCTAAAAGCAAAAGTCGCCGAAAAAACAATTGCTTTATACGAAGAACTTAACATTATGAGCAGAGTAGAAATTGAAGCTCGTTATGAAATTAAAGTAGAAGAGTACTCCATGCGTATTCAAATTGAAGGAAGGGTACTTGGAGATATTGCAAGAAACCATGTAATTCCTACAGCAATTAAATATCAAAATATTTTAATTAAAAATGTCCAAGGGTTAAAAGATATTTATGGTAGTGACTTTAAGAGGTTGTCGGTGGAGCAATTAAAACTGATAGAAAAAATTTCTGAGCACATCGAAAAAATCAATATAGGTATTACCGATATGATTGAAGAACGCAAAAAAGCTAATAAAATTGATTCTACAGAAAAATGTGCAGAAGCTTATTGTAATAAAGTTAAGCCTTATTTTGATGAAATTAGATATCATTGTGATAAATTAGAATTATTGGTCGATGATGAGCTTTGGCCATTATCTAAGTATCGAGAAATGCTCATGTTCAAATAAACTTTAATAAGAATCTATATAAGTCGCTTAATAATTATTGAGCGACTTTTTTTTAACTATTTTTGCAATAATATTTAAATATTATGGACCAAGAAATTTCAAAGAGATATGCACAAAGAGGGGTCTCTGCATCAAAAGAGGATGTGCATAATGCTATTAAAAATATAGATAAAGGTTTATTTCCTCAAGCATTTTGTAAGATTGTACCCGATCATTTAACGGGTGATAATGATTATTGTTTAGTGATGCATGCGGATGGTGCAGGAACAAAATCTTCTTTAGCTTATATGTATTGGAAGGAAACAGGAGATTTATCTGTTTGGAAAGGCATAGCGCAAGATGCGTTAATTATGAATATTGACGATTTATTATGTGTGGGCGCAACAGACAATATTATGTTGTCTTCTACCATAGGTCGTAATAAAAATAAAATCCCAGGTGAGGTAATTTCTGCGATTATAAATGGCTCAGAAGAATTGCTAAATGACTTAAAAGAATTTGGAGTAACTATTCATTCCACGGGAGGAGAAACTGCAGATGTAGGAGACTTGGTAAGAACCATCATTGTAGATTCTACCGTAACAGCTCGAATAAAACGCAGTGATGTTATTGATAATGCAACTATTAAAGCTGGAGATGTAATCGTTGGATTAGCGTCATTTGGTCAAGCTACTTACGAAACAGCATATAATGGAGGTATGGGAAGTAACGGACTTACTTCGGCACGCCATGATGTTTTTGACAAAAATTTAGCTAAAAAATACCCGGAGAGTTTTGATCAAGAAGTTCCAGAAGTCTTGGTGTATACAGGATCTAAAAGATTAACAGATTCAGTTAATGATACCGATTTGGATGTTGGAAAGTTAGTGCTATCTCCAACCAGAACCTATGCTCCAATTATTAAAAATATCCTTTCAAAATATACCAATAAAGACATTCACGGAATGGTTCATTGCAGTGGTGGAGCTCAAACTAAGATTCTTTATTTTGTAAAAAATCTTCATATTATAAAAGATAATTTATTTGAAGTACCCCCTTTATTTAAATTAATACAAGAGGAAAGTAAGACGGATTGGAAAGAAATGTACCAAGTATTTAATATGGGACATCGCATGGAATTATATGTTCCTAAAGAAATAGCAGACGATATCATTGAAATTTCTAAATCTTTTAATGTAGATGCAAAGATTATTGGAAGGGTAGCAGCTTCAGAAACAAAAAAGTTGACTATTAAAAGTGAATTTGGAGAGTTTCTTTATTAAATAACATCTTTTATAAAGAAGACCTAGTTTTTTCTATTCTGTTTACTTAAGTAATTAGAAAGATTGTAAATTTGTAAGACAATAAAATTTTATGTTAGAAAAACTTCAAATAGTAAAACAACGCTTTGATGAGGTAAGTGATTTAATCATTCAACCAGATATAATTTCAGACCAACCACGCTATGTCCAATTAAATAAAGAATATAAGGATTTAAGGTTATTAATGGATAAGCGTGAGGAGTATATTACCTTGACTGATAACATTAATGAAGCTGAAGAAATTATTTCTGATGGCAGTGATGCCGAAATGGTTGAAATGGCAAAAATGGAGATGGACGAGGCTAAAAATAGAATTCCTCCATTAGAAGAAGAAATAAAATTTTTATTGATACCTAAGGATCCGGAAGATGCTAAAAATGCAGTGATGGAAATTCGTGCAGGAGCTGGAGGAGATGAAGCTAGTATTTTTGCTGGAGACCTTTTTAGAATGTACACCAGGTATTGTGAAGGTAAGGGTTGGAAAACCAGTGTAGTAGATTTTAGTGAAGGAACTAATGGTGGTTTTAAAGAAATTCAATTGGAAATTAATGGAGATGATGTTTATGGGGTATTAAAATTTGAAGCTGGTGTGCACCGTGTTCAAAGAGTTCCGCAAACTGAAACACAAGGTAGAGTTCATACAAGTGCTGCAACTGTTATGGTGTTCCCAGAAGCAGAAGAGTTTGACGTACAGATTGAAATGAAAGATGTAAGAGTTGATTATTTCTGTTCATCAGGACCAGGAGGACAATCGGTAAATACTACTTATTCGGCGGTACGGTTAACACACACACCAACTGGATTAGTAGCACAGTGTCAAGATCAAAAATCGCAACATAAAAATAAAGAGAAAGCTTTTAAAGTACTTCGCTCTAGGTTGTATGATTTAGAATTAGCTAAAAAACAAGCAGAAGATGCTATAAAAAGAGGTTCTATGGTAACAAGTGGAGACCGTAGTGCCAAAATTAGAACCTATAATTATTCTCAAGGTAGAGTTACTGATCATAGGATTAATCTAACCTTATATGATTTGGGTAATATCATAAATGGTGATATTCAAAAAATCATTGATGAATTGCAATTGGTGAATAATACTGAGAAATTAAAGGAATCAGGAGAAACTTTTTAATCTAAGCAATGACGAATGACCAGCTAATTTCCGAAATCAGAAAAAAAGATTCTTTCCTTTGTATAGGTTTGGATGTAGATTTAAATAAGATCCCAAAACATTTACTAGCAGAGGAAGATCCAATTTTTGCTTTTAATAAAGCAATAATTGATGCTACTCATCATTTAGCGGTTGCTTATAAACCGAATACGGCATTTTATGAAGCCTATGGAATTAAAGGATGGAAGGCTTTAGAAAAAACGATTGATTATCTAAATACCAATCATCCAGAAATTTTTACCATAGCCGATGCAAAACGCGGAGATATTGGTAATACGTCTACCATGTATGCTAAAGCTTTTCTAGAAGATTTAGGATTCGATGCTGTTACGGTTGCTCCTTATATGGGTAAAGATTCTGTAGAGCCTTTTTTATCTATTAAAGATAAGCATATTATATTGCTAGCCTTAACCTCAAATAAAGGGGCGTTTGATTTTCAAACTCAACTAATTGATGATGAAGAATTGTATAAAAAGGTGTTAAAAACTTCAAAATCCTGGGAACATAGTGATCGATTAATGTATGTGGTTGGTGCTACAAAAGCTGAATATTTTAAAGAAATAAGAAAGATCGTTCCAACTAGTTTTTTATTAGTTCCTGGAGTAGGGGCGCAAGGAGGTAATTTGCAGGATGTTTGTAAATATGGAATGAATAAAGATGTAGGTTTACTTATCAATTCTTCAAGAGCCGTTATTTATGCTTCTAATCAATTGGATTTTGCGGAAGCTGCTGCCTGTGAAGCAGAAGCTTTACAAAAACAAATGAAAGCTATTTTAGATAAAAAATAGTAGCGCTACCTTTTGAAATGAGTTTTCTATAACCTTTATTTTCATTGGTATGAGCGTTATTTATGTCTTTTGATTCTGCACAAAGAACGTAAAAATGTCTTCACAATTTTTTTAATGGATATCAGTTTAATAATGCTGCAATACTTGTTGTTTAAATAACTGAAACAATATACAATTGACGCTACAATTTCATTGAACTTCTAAACGAATAATAAATAAAAATATATAAGCCCTTTTTTGTAAATTTACAACCTGAAAACAAAACAATCATTTATGGAACCAATTCCTATATATCAACCTAAAAATAAAGTGCGAATAGTTACAGCAGCTTCCTTATTTGATGGGCATGACGCTTCTATTAATATCATGCGACGTATCATTCAATCTACAGGTGTTGAGGTTATTCATTTAGGTCACGATAGAAGTGTCGAAGAGGTTGTAAGTACCGCTATACAAGAAGATGCCAATGCGATTGCGTTAACCTCTTATCAAGGAGGACACAACGAGTATTTTAAGTATATGTATGATTTGTTAAAGGAAAAAGGTGCATCTCAAATAAAAATATTTGGTGGTGGTGGTGGTGTAATTCTTCCCTCTGAAATAAAAGAATTGCAAGATTATGGTATTGAAAAAATTTATTCACCAGATGATGGTAGAGAAATGGGATTGCAAGGAATGATTAACGATTTAGTTGAAAGATCTGATTATCCGATTGGTGACTCATTAACAAATGAAGTGTCCTTACTTTCAAAAAAGAAACCAGGGGCAATAGCAAGAGTAATTTCTGCTGCTGAAAATTTTCCTGATATTGCTAAGGAAGCACTAGCAATCATTCATAAAAAAAACAAAAAATCTACAACTCCAGTATTAGGGATAACGGGTACTGGTGGTGCTGGAAAATCATCTTTAGTGGATGAATTGGTAAGACGTTTTTTAATTGATTTCCCTGAGAAAACGATTGGTTTAATTTCTGTTGATCCTTCCAAAAGAAAAACGGGAGGCGCTTTGTTAGGAGATCGCATACGTATGAATGCAATTAATTCCGATAGGGTTTATATGCGTTCATTAGCAACTCGTCAAAGTAATTTAGCTTTATCTAAATATGTTTCTGAAGCGATTGAAGTTTTAAAAGCTGCAGCATATGATATTATCATTTTGGAAACTTCTGGAATTGGTCAAAGTGATACAGAAATATTAGAGCATAGTGATATTTCATTGTATGTGATGACTCCAGAATTTGGTGCTGCAACTCAATTAGAGAAAATCGATATGTTAGATTTTGCCGACTTGGTTGCTATTAATAAATTTGACAAAAGAGGATCTTTAGATGCCTTGCGTGATGTTAAGAAACAGTACATGCGTAATAATAATTTATGGGATACCCCACAAGATCAACTACCCGTTTATGGCACTATAGCTTCACAATTTAATGATCCAGGAATGAATCAACTCTATAAGGCCATAATGGATAAGTTGGTTAATAAAACTGGGAGTGACTTGATTTCAAAATATCAGATTTCGGAAGTAATGTCTGAAAAAATATTTATAATTCCACCTGCTAGAGTTCGTTATTTGTCTGAGATTTCAGAAAATAATAGAAGTTATGATGCTAGAGTAATAAGTCAAGTTGAAGTAGCTCAAAAATTATATGGTATTTATAAAACCATTTGCGCTGTTGCTGCTATTTCGAAAGAAAGTGAGACATCTCATTTAAATAAGTTTGGATTGGATCATGATGAAATTCTTCACTTAGCTCTGAATGATAAAAGCTTTTTAGAATTGCTTCTTAAAGAATTTGATCGCATAAAAATGGATTTCGATCCTTATAACTGGGAAGTAGTTTTAGGTTGGTCAGATAAGGTTAATCGTTATAAAGAAGCTGTTTATTCATTTAAAGTAAGAGATAAGGAAATTAATATTGAGACACATACCCAATCATTATCCCATTCACAAATACCAAAAGTTGCTCTGCCAAAATACGAAGCTTGGGGTGATATATTGCGTTGGGTGTTACAAGAAAATGTACCGGGTGAATTTCCATATACTTCAGGATTATATCCTTTTAAACGTACTGGGGAAGATCCAACAAGAATGTTTGCTGGAGAAGGTGGGCCAGAAAGAACCAATAGACGCTTCCATTATGTAAGTTTGGGGATGCCAGCCAAACGATTATCTACCGCATTTGATAGTGTAACTCTATATGGGAATGACCCTGGTAAACGACCTGATATTTATGGAAAAATAGGGAATGCTGGAGTTTCTATTTGTTGTTTAGACGATGCGAAAAAGCTTTATTCTGGATTCGATTTAAGTCATGCCATGACCTCGGTAAGTATGACGATTAATGGTCCAGCACCGATGCTTTTAGGTTTCTTTATGAATGCAGCAATCGATCAAAATTGTGAAAAATATATTAAAAAAAACAATCTTGAAATAGCGGTTGAAAATAAAATATCGGAAATTTATAAACAAAAAGGTGTTGAACGCTCTAAATATCAAGGTGATATTCCTGCAGGAAATGATGGTTTAGGATTGATGTTATTGGGTGTTACAGGTGATTTAGTATTGCCTAAAAATGTGTATACTCAAATTAAATACGATACGCTTAAACAAGTTAGAGGAACGGTACAAGCAGATATTTTAAAAGAAGATCAAGCTCAAAATACCTGTATTTTTTCTACTGAATTTGCTTTGCGATTAATGGGTGATGTTCAAGAATATTTTATTGAAAAACAAGTGCGTAATTTTTATTCGGTTTCAATTTCTGGGTATCATATTGCAGAAGCTGGAGCCAATCCCATAACTCAGTTAGCATTTACCTTAGCCAACGGTTTCACTTATGTGGAGTATTATCTTTCAAGGGGTATGGATATAAATAAATTTGGACCTAACTTATCTTTCTTTTTTAGCAATGGTGTCGATCCAGAATATTCAGTAATTGGACGAGTGGCTCGTAAAATTTGGGCAAAAGCATTAAAGCATAAATATGGTGCAAATCCAAGAGCGCAAATGTTAAAATATCACATTCAAACTTCAGGAAGATCCTTGCACGCTCAAGAAATAGACTTTAATGATATTAGAACTACACTTCAAGCACTATATGCAATTAACGATAATTGTAACTCGTTACATACCAATGCTTATGATGAAGCTATTACGACTCCAACCGAAGAAAGTGTGCGTAGAGCAATGGCAATTCAACTTATTATCAATAAGGAATTAGGATTGGCGAAAAATGAAAATTCAATACAAGGTTCCTTTATTATTGAAGAGCTTACCGATCTTGTTGAAGATGCAGTTCTACAAGAATTTGATAGAATTACTGAAAGAGGTGGTGTTTTAGGGGCTATGGAAACCATGTACCAAAGAAGTATGATACAAGAAGAAAGTTTGTATTATGAAACGTTAAAACACAATGGGGAGTTTCCTATAATTGGTGTCAATACCTTTTTAAGTAGTAAGGGCTCTCCAACAGTTATTCCAGGAGAAGTTATTAGAGCTACTGAAGAAGAAAAACAATATCAAATTAATTTAATAGAAAGGGTTCATAAGTCAACCAAAAATCAATCTTCTTTATTATTGACTGAATTACAAAGTAAGGCAATTAATAATGAAAATATATTTGAAGCTTTAATGGAGGTTTGTAAAACGTGTACTTTAGGTCAAATTACAAAAGCATTATTTGAAGTAGGTGGACAGTATCGAAGAAATATGTAAAATAATTTGCATCTTTTACTAACTATATTCGTCTATTAAGTATATATAAATTTAATATTATGAAAAATAAAGAATGTACTTGTAATTGTGTAAATGTAGTAAGGGTCAATGTGAAAATTGCACTTGTGAAAACTGTAACTGTACCGGTTGTAATTGTTAATTAATTCAAGAAAAAAACAGTACAAATGGAAATTTTATTTTCATTTGTACTTAAATCTTCACTTATGACAACGAATCTAATTTAGACAAGATTTCATAATGATGTTAAATCTTTTATTTTTTCTAAAATTAAGGATGATCAAATAACTAATGATTTGTTGCAAGAAACCTTTATTAAGGTTCATACTAAATTATATACTCTTAAAGACGATACTAAACTCAAATCTTGAATGTTTTCTATAGCTAGACATAAGGTTATTGATTTTTTCCGAGAAAATAATTTAACTGTAGCGTTTATTGATAATAAAAATATTATTGTTGAAGAATCTGAAGAACATACTGAAAATAATTGTTTGCGAGGGATTTTAAAAACACTTCCTAAAAAATATAGATATCCACTTTTCTTGTCTGATATAAAAGGATTAAAACAGAAAGACATTGCAAATACTCTTAACCTAAAATTAGCGACTACTAAATCAAGGATTCAACGAGCTAGAAACTTAATTAAACAGGCTTATGTTTTATGTTGTGACTACAAAGTAAATGAAAAAGGGTTTTTAGTTGGTGAAGTTAAAAGAAAGGAAGATTGTAAAATGTGTAATTAATTACAAAGTTAACATCCAAATATGCTGTAGTTTTCGAAACTTTTTTAATTCATTTCGCAACAGAGGAAGAAATTCTTTTCCGTTGCTATTAATGCGTTCCAAACGGTCACAATTTTTATCTAATACATTTGTTAAATGTGAAATGGATAATAGGTGTTCATGTCTTTCTTCAGAAAAGGTTTTACTCTCTGCTTGAACTATTTCTGGAACTAATGAATTAGATTGTTGAATGATATCACCTGTAAAATAAATGTTCGGATCTTCAAATCCATCAGATTGTAACCTAGCTAAATCTGGCACTAAATATTTAGAGATTTGCCTGGAAAGCGTCAAAATTTCTATAGCCTTTTTATGGATAGGCGAAATATGTTTATTATTTGAGGTGAAATAGTTCATTTTTAATTTATTTTAGCAATTTTTTATACAAAATTAGCAGCTTTTTATGACCAAACGCCATGGTAATTAAGGTAATTATGTATATTTGCTTTAAAATAGATGTTATTCTATTAAATATGCCTTAATATGTTAATGGATGCTTTAAATTGGAAAATTTTAAAATGCTTGCAAGAAAATGCTAGACAATCTAATGCTGAAATTGGTAGGGTTGTGGGTATAAGTTCTCCTGCAGTTTCAGAAAGAATTAAAAAAATGGAAGATGTAGGGGTTATAAATGGTTATAAAACAATTGTTTCTTCCTATGAGGTAGGTTATCAATTAAAAGCAATAATTACGATAAGAGCTTTTATGGGTAAATTAAAACCCTTTTTAACCAAAGTTAAATCATTTGACGAAGTACTTAATTGTTATCGAATTACAGGAAATGAAAATTTTGTATTGGAAGTAATGCTTAAAAATCAAAAGCATTTGGAACAATTTATAGATCAATTAATAAGCTATGGAGAAACAAAAACACAAATTGTACTCTCTAATATCATTGAAAATACTGCAATTACAAAACCAAAATCACATGAAATCTAACCTTTTAATTTTCTTGTTATTTATTTCTTTTATAGCAACAGCCCAATCCAATAGAGAAATAATTAAAGAGATTAAAAAAGCTCAATCGGAATTAAATAAAGAATTTCTTAATTCTGAAACTTCTATTTTAGATTCTTTAGATCAAATTACTTTTAAAGGCCTCTCATTTTATCCTATCAATATTAAATATCGTATTGAGGCTAAATTTTTAAGAACAGCTAATGAAAAACCTTTTTTAATGAAGACTTCTACGGATCGTCTACCTGAATATGTAAAATATGGTGAGGCTTATTTTACCCTAGATGAAAAAGAATTAAAACTTAGTATTTACCAAAGTACGAATCATGAAAAAGAGGAGGGATATGAAGATTCTTTATTTTTACCTTATACCGATTTAACAAGCGGAGATGGATCTTATGGAGGAGGCAAATATTTAGATTTAAAAATCCCAGAAGGAAATACTATAATTATAGATTTTAATAAAACGTATAATCCCTATTGCGCTTATAGTCACAGATACTCTTGTCCTGTACCTCCTGAAGAAAATGATTTGCTAGTTAGAATTGAAGCTGGAGTGATGGATTATGGAAAGCACTAAAGAAATTTAACTACCCAGATTCCGAAAAATACTGCGGCGAAACCAATAATAAAACTTAGAATGGTATAAATAGCAAAGCTCATAAAATCTCCAGATTTTAAAAATAAGTGATTTTCATAAGCAAAAGCTGAAAAAGTAGTGAAGCCTCCACAAAAGCCTGTTGCTATAAATAAAATAGTATTATTTGATACGTAATTGTTTTTTAAAGATAGTCCGAGAACCATACCAATTATTAAACTACCAATAATATTAGCTGCAAATGTTCCGTATGGAATACCAGATTTGTAACTGTTTAGATATGTGCTAATCCAATAACGAAGTGAACTCCCTAATCCACCACCAATAAAAACTAATAATAATTGTTTCATATGTCTATGTTATTTTATTAAATAGGTCAAATGCTGTTCGCTATTAGTCATTCCATTTAGTTTTAAAAGTTTTAACATACTAGTTTTATAAAGCGAATATAAAAAATCCCCTTGAGTATATTACTTAAGGAGATTCAATATATGGTTTATATTAATTATTTTATTTAAAAAATTACCGTTTGTATTGCTTCATTTATAGTTTGATGTTGCTATTTATAAATAACTCCTATTCTAATAGTCCCATTTCTAAAGTATTATTTGTTATTTTTGTTTTCTTCAAATAAATAAAAACTATCAAAATGAAAAAAAAGTATTTAATAGGTATACTCCTAACAGCTATGATTGTAATGTCATGTGCAGATAAAAAAAAGACATCGAATTCTTCTAAGGTACAAATTGGAATTGAAAAATCTACTAATTTTGACTATAATGTAGAGCAATTTGCAGATATAAAAGTGTTAAGGTATCAAATATCAGGTTGGGAAAATTTAACCTTAAAAGAACAAAAGTTAGTTTATTATTTAACACAAGCAGGATTATCTGGTCGCGATATAATATGGGATCAAAATTACCGACATAACCTTACAATTCGTAAAGCATTGGAAAATGTTTATAATACCTATGAAGGAGATAAAACTTCTGAAAATTGGAAAAGCTTTGAAACCTATCTAAAAAGAGTTTGGTTTTCAAATGGTATCCATCATCATTATTCAAATGCTAAACTTCCTGCTAATTTTTCCTCAGAATATTTAAATGAATTATTAGCAGCTACTAATACTAAATTAGAAGGAGAGTCTTTTAATGTTATTTTTAGCGATACGGATGCTAAAAAAGTAAATCAAGCAAAAGGAGTGGACAATGTTTTAATGAGTGCAGTTAATTTCTATGGACCAGGTGTAACGAACGCAGATGTTGAATCTTTCTATGGCAAAATGAAATCTCCAGATCCTGGAAAACCTTTGTCTTATGGGTTAAATTCACAGTTAGTTAAAGAAAATGGAGTATTAAAAGAACGAGTGTATAAATCTGGCGGATTGTATGGACCGGCTATAGATGAAGTTGTAAAATGGTTAGAATTAGCTCAAGGTGTTGCTGAAAACGAAGCACAAGGTAAAGCCTTGGGTCTATTAATTGAATATTACAAAACAGGAGATCTTCAAACTTGGGACGATTATAATGTGGCGTGGACAGGAGCAACAGAGGGAAATATCGATTATATTAACAGTTTTATTGAAGTATATAATGATCCGCTAGGTTATAAAGGTTCTTATGAGACAGTAGTCCAAATTAAAGATTTTGATATGTCAAAAAAAATGGCAGTATTATCTGAAAACGCGCAGTGGTTTGAAGATAATTCTCCATTAATGGACGAACATAAGAAGAAAAATGTAGTAGGTGTTACTTATAAAGTTGTAAATGTTGCTGGTGAAGCAGGAGACGCATCTCCTAGTACTCCCATAGGAGTAAATTTGCCAAATGCAAACTGGATTCGTGCAGAAGTTGGGTCTAAATCAGTTTCTTTAGGAAATATCATTCATGCCTATAACAATGCAGGAAGTTCAGGACGTTTAAAAGAATATGTTTATGACGATGAAGAATATGAATTAGAAAAAAAACATGGACAATTAGGAGATAAATTGCATACTGCATTGCACGAAGTAATTGGACATGCTTCAGGACAACTAAACCCTGGTGTTGGTGAAACGAAAGAAACACTTAAGAATTATGCTTCTACATTAGAAGAAGGAAGAGCAGATTTAGTTGGATTGTACTATTTATATAATCCAAAACTACAGGAATTAGGATTAGTAGATGATTGGAATGCTGTTGGAAAAACTGCCTATGATGGTTATATCAGAAATGGTTTAATGACTCAACTAATTAGATTACAATTAGGAGATGATGTAGAAGAATCACATATGCGAAATAGACAATGGGTATCTGCATGGGTTTTTGAAAAAGGCATGTCTGAAAATGTAATTGAAAAATTAACTCGTGATGGAAAAACATATTATGAGATTAATGATTATGAAAAACTACATGACTTATTTGGTCAATTATTGAAAGAAACACAACGTATAAAATCTGAAGGTGATTATGAAGCAGTGGAAGCTTTGGTTGAAGGATACGGTGTAAAAGTAGATCAAGATTTACACAAAGAAGTTTTAGAACGAAATGCTCAATTTACATCGGCACCTTATAGTGGTTTTGTAAATCCTGTGATAGTACCTGAAATGAATGAAGCTGGAGAAATAGGAAGTTTTACGATCGAACAACCAACTACATTTAAAGAGCAAATGATTAATTATTCTAAAAATTACAATTTCTTGCCAGAAGTAAATTAAGGCTGTGAATAGACTAATTTCAAAAAAGCTTTTTGTTAATTCAAAAAGCTTTTTTTATTGTTTTAACCAATTTTTGAATATGACAAGCAAAAACACAAAAGCAATAAAACTGACTAATACCCAAATACTTCCTTTGTAATATTTTTTATGTAAAGCTTTATCTTTTCGGTAGCTAAAAAACAACGCTATTACAAATGCAATGATAAAAAAAATAACAAAAGTCCATTGTCCAGAACTAAACATAATTGTGTAGATTTATAAGCGTAAAAATAATCATTAAATTTAGTTATTTAATTATTTTGTGTTTCTCTTTTTAAAAATAAAACTGAATAGTATAAAATTAAAATTATAAAAATGAAAAATAAAATTACTGCAGTACAAACTTTTCATAAAGCCTTTGGATTAGGAATGAAAGATTCGCCAACCGCAAATTTAGATACTCATAAAAACCTATTGCGTTATAAATTAATGCGTGAAGAGAATGAGGAATATTTAGACGCTGCAAATAATAAAGATCTAGTTGAAGTAGCCGATGCTTTAGGTGATATGCTTTATATTTTATGTGGGACAATCATAGAACACGGAATGCAACACAAAATTGAAGAAGTTTTTAATGAAATTCAAAAAAGTAACATGAGTAAGCTAGGTGCAGATGGTAATCCTATTTACAGAGAAGACGGGAAAGTGTTAAAAGGGCCTACTTACTTTAAACCGGATATTAAAACTATTTTAGATAAATAATTAGCGTACTAATTAAATTTTTATTTACTGCTTACTTCATATCTCCATCCAAATGTGTCTTCAGATTTATTATATTGAATTTCCATTAGTTTATTTTTAAACATCTTGGCAAAACTAGTGGTTATTTTTGGTAAATAATACACTACTTGTTGATGACTAAAATTACTTATAGCGCTTATTACTGCTGCGGTACCCGCACCAAATATTTCTTTTAGGCTATCATTTTTAGATGCCTCAATTAATTCTTGAATTGTGATGCGACGCTCTTCCACTGCTATACCATCTCTTGTTGCAAGAGCAATAATACTCTTTCTGGTGATTCCGTCTAATATGCGATCACTAATTGGAGCAGTAACTAGGGTGTCATTTATTCTGAAAAACACATTCATGGTTCCAGCTTCCTCTAAATATTTATGTTCGTTAGCATCTGTCCAAATTACTTGATGAAATCCTTTTTCTTTTGCAAGATTAGTAGGGTAAAATTGAGCAGCATAATTTCCGGCAGCTTTTGCAGCACCAACTCCTCCATCAGCAGATCGGCTATAATACTCAGCAATAACCACTTTAATATCTCCAGTATAATATGCATGAGCTGGAGAACATACTATCATGAACTTATATTCACTAGAAGGAGATGCAGAGATGCCAGATTCTGTAGCAATTACAAAAGGGCGAATATATAGTGAGTTGCCAAACCCAGGTTTAATCCAATCTTTATCTAGTTGGAGCATTGATTCTAATGCTTTAAAAAAAAGTTCTTTTGGAAATTCGGGAATAGCTAATCTCTTGGAGGATTTATTAATTCTATTAAAATTATCCTCTGGTCTAAATAACCATATTTTATCTTGGTCATCTTTATATGCCTTCATTCCTTCAAATACAGCTTGTCCATAATGAAATACTTTTGCAACTGGTGAAATTGATAAATTGCCAAAAGGTTTAATAGTAGGGTTGTTCCATGAGCCATTTTTAAAATCACACTCAAACATATAATCGGTAAAATCATTGCCAAATATTAGATTATTGAAATCTATCTCATTTATGCGTGATTTTTCAATATGTTTTACTGAAATAGAGTGGTTAGTTTTTGTGCTCATGAATTTGATTTTACAAGTGTACAAAAGTAACTAAAATCAAGCTATTTTCTTTTAAAAAGTATTAATTTTGTTTATAATTAAAACCATAATATCATGAAAAAACTAATCGTGCTTTTGAGTATTTTTACATTATTATTCGCTTGTAAATCTGAAAATAAAGAAACTAAAGTTTCTGATACCAGTGATATAAAACCTAAAGTAGAAGTGTCTTATATGTCATTTGGAGAAAATTTTTCCGATAAAAATTTATTATCTAAAAAAGAAATAATAGAGACTTATAAAAATTTAAAAGCTGGTGATACTGCAATTGTGAAATTTGCAGCAAAAGTAAATGAAGTTTGTCAATCTAAAGGTTGTTGGATGCGTTTAGATATTGGGGATCATGAAGCAATGGTAAAATTTAAAGATTATGGTTTTTTTATGCCAAAAAACATTGCTAATAAAGAAGTAATCGTTCATGGAAAAGCGTTTGTAGCAGAAGTATCTATTGAAGATCAACGTCATTATGCAGAAGATGCTGGAAAAAGTAAAGAAGCGCTTATTGCAATAATTGAAGTTGAGAAAACATTATCATTTGAAGCAGATGGAGTCTTGTTAATTGAGTAATGATGCGATATATTTTAATTAACTAGATTTCTTGAAACGTGAAATAATTATCACCGATGATGGTTCTACAACCATTTATATTCCTGATTGGAATGAGCAATACCATTCAAAGCATGGTGCCATTCAAGAGGCTTATCATGTTTTTATTAATGCGGGATTGGAATATTTTTTGACACAATTACAGCCTAAGCCTTTAAAAATATTAGAAATTGGATTTGGCACAGGGCTTAATGCATTTATTACCTTATTAGAAGCCGATAAAAATAAAATTCCAATAAATTTTACTGGAGTTGAAGCGTATCCAATATCATCTTCAGAAATTGAAAAACTCAATTACCCATTGCAATTAAATAGTTCTGATGAATATTTTAAAAAATTACATCAAGGTAAATGGGAACAACAGATTAGCATATCAGATCATTTTTCAATTTTAAAAAGAATGCAGTTCTTTTCAGAAATTAATGATAAAAATAATTTTCATTTAATTTATTTTGACGCCTTTGGAGCTAGAGTTCAACCCGAATTGTGGACCGAACAAATTTTTAAAAAAATGTACATTGCCTTAAAAAAAGGCGGTGTTTTAGTTACTTATTCTGCAAAGGGGAGTGTTAGAATAGCAATGCAAACTGTTGGTTTTGTTGTCGAAAGACTCCCTGGGCCTCCTGGTAAAAGGGAAATGTTGAGGGCTCGTAAAACTTAATCTTTTCTAAGTTTAAATCTTTTTTTAAACTTAAAAAGAAGTCTAAAATCATTTTATTTTTTAAATGACATTATGACATTTTATTATAATTGGCAGTACTTTTGCAAACATTATTTTTAGAATACTATAAAAATTAAATATTCTCATTCATGAGCAAAAAAAATAAAGAAGAAAATGAAGTTGTTGAAGAGGAAGTGTTTACTACCGAAAAAGAAACAACTGCAGAGGAAACAACTGCTGATATTGATCCTATAGAGGAATTGAAATCTAATTTAGAAAAAGAAAAAGATAGAAATCTTCGTCTTTTTGCAGAATTTGAAAATTTTAAAAAACGTACTAGTAAAGAACGCATAGAATTATTTTCAACGGCTAGTGAAGGTGTTATGGTCTCTTTACTCCCTGTATTGGATGATTTTGACAGGGCGCTTTCAGAAATTGAAAAATCTGATGTTGCTGGACACTTGGAGGGAATTGTTTTAATAAATAACAAGCTACGTGAAAATTTAAAAGCTAAAGGACTAACTATTATTGACACAAATAAGGGTGATCTTTTTAATGCAGATATTCACGAAGCAATTACCCAAATTCCTTCCCCAAGTGACAATTTGAAAGGGAAAGTGATTGATGTAATTGAAAAAGGATATATTTTGGGTGAAAAAATAATACGTTTCCCAAAAGTAGTTATTGGACAATAGTCTAAAATTATTAAAACAAATAACAAAATCACGTGAAGGAAGATTTTTACAAAATATTAGGAGTTTCTAAAGAAGCATCTGCTACAGAAATTAAAAAAGCATATCGTAAAAAAGCTATTGAATTTCATCCAGATAAAAACCCTGGAGATGCAAAAGCTGAAGAAAAATTTAAACAGGCAGCAGAAGCTTATGAAATATTAAGCGATGCAGATAAAAAAGCCAAGTACGATCGTTTTGGTCACCAAGCTTTTGAAGGTGGTGGCGGAGGTTTTGGCGGTGGAGGTTTTGGTGGTGGCGGTATGAATATGGATGATATTTTCAGTCAATTTGGTGATATTTTTGGCGGTGGCGGTGGCGGTGGCTTTAGTGGTTTTAGTGGTGGCGGTCGAAGAGCTCAAGTAAAAGGTAGTAATTTAAGGATTAGAGTTAGGTTAACCCTAGAAGAGATTGCTAATGGAATAGAGAAAAAAATTAAAGTAAAACGTAAAAAAGTTGCTAAAGGTACAAGCTATAAAACCTGTGTTACTTGTGGAGGTAGCGGTCAAGTAACTCGCATTCAAAACACTATTTTGGGTAGAATGCAAACATCTGCTCCTTGTAATATTTGTGGTGGTTCAGGACAATCAATAGATAAGAAACCTGCAAATGCAGATGAAAACGGAATGCTTCAAACTGAAGAAACTGTTTCTATTAAAATACCTGCTGGAGTTGTAGAAGGTATGCAATTAAAAGTTTCTGGAAAAGGAAATGAAGCTCCAGGAAATGGAATTTCAGGAGATTTATTGGTGGCAATAGAAGAAAAACCGCACGATAAATTACAAAGAGAAGGTGACAACCTTCATTATGATTTATATATTAGTATTTCTGATGCTGTTCTAGGAACATCCAAAGAAATTGATACCGTTAATGGAAAAGTAAGAATTAAAATAGAGCAAGGTGTGCAAAGTGGAAAAATACTACGTCTTCGTAATAAAGGAATTCCAAGTATAAACAATTATGGTACTGGAGATTTATTAGTTCATATAAATGTATGGACACCAAAGATATTGAATAAAGAACAAAAAGAGTTTTTTAAGAAAATGACTGGTGATGATAATTTTGAACCTAAACCTGAGAAAGAAGATAAATCATTTTTTGAAAAAGTGAAAGATATGTTTTCATAAAGTTACGTTTATTAAATAATTTTTATTACATTTGAGAATCACTATTATTTATGGTGATAATTTTTTCTTTTTCATAGCAATTTTTTCCCATCCTTTATTAAGTTAAAGGGTGGGTTTTGTTTTTATGCCTATTTTTGTTTATTAAATTTATGTAATAATCCAGTTGGCTTAACAACAAACTATTTAAATAAACCTATAAAGCTTCATTTACAAATCAATACATTTACGCTCTTGAAAATTAAACTATGAATAATCTATTAGTAGCTAATAATGTATCTAAATCATTCGGATCCTTTAAGGCATTAAATAATGTAAGTCTTGAAGTGCCAAAAGGTTCTGTGTTTGGATTGTTAGGTCCTAACGGCGCAGGAAAAACTACATTAATTAGAATCATTAATCAAATTACAATGCCAGACTCAGGTTCTATATTGTTAGATGGAAAGCCATTGCATCCAAATGATATTAAAAATATAGGTTACTTACCCGAAGAAAGAGGTTTGTATAAATCTATGAAAGTTGGTGAACAAGTAATGTATTTAGCTCAATTAAAAGGACTTTCTAAAACAGAAGCTAAAGAAAGACTTAACTATTGGTTTGATAGATTGGGAATTGATGATTGGTGGAATAAAAAAATTCAAGAATTATCTAAAGGAATGGCCCAAAAAATACAGTTTGTGGTTACGGTTTTACACCAGCCAAAACTGTTGATATTTGATGAACCTTTTAGTGGTTTTGATCCTATAAATGCCAATTTAATAAAAGATGAAATATTGCGATTAAAGAAGGAAGGAGCAACGGTAATTTTTTCTACACACCGTATGGAATCGGTTGAGGAAATGTGTGATCATATCGCATTAATAGATAAGTCAAATAAAATATTAGATGGAAAATTAATAGATATTAAAAGAGCATATAAATCCAATACGTTTAAGGTGGGGATTGCACCAAATAATCCAGATACCATTCACGCAATATTAAAAGAAAAATTTGATGCAGTACCCATCTGTTTTAAGAGTATCAATAATGAGAAACAGTATAAAATAAAATTACCAGAAGCCTCATCTACAAATGATTTAGTGACTTATCTCACGTCAATTGGGCAACTGTCCCATTTTGAAGAACTAATACCTTCAGTTAACGATATATTCATTGAAACTATTCAAAATAATTACGAAGCCTCATGAATCATCTACAATTAATTATAAAAAGAGAATATTTAAATAAGGTTCGCAATAAGTCTTTTATAATAATGACTTTTTTAAGCCCTCTTATTATGGTTCTTATTTTTACCCTAGTGGCTTATTTATCCCAATTAAATAACGAAGCTGTAACTACCATAAACATTCTTGATGAAAGTGGTTTGTTTACTAATTCTTTTAAAGATTCTGAATCTGTAAATTACACTACTTTAGAAAATATTTCAATAAATGAAGCAAAATTAGCAACCGAAACTTCTGAAGCATACGGACTCTTATATATTCCAAAAGCACCAGTATTAGATAACCTTTCAGAATCTATTACCTTTTATTCAGAAGGTTCTCCCTCCATAAGTATGATGAGAAGTATTGAAAATAAAATTGAGGGTAGGGTAAATGTCTTAAAATTGGAAGAATCTGGAATTGATGCTAAACAGATTGAGGAATTAAGAATTAATATAGACGCAAAAATTGAAACCTTTAAGGGTAAAAAAACATCAAAATTAGGCGCTGGTTTAAAATTAATATTTGGAGGTATTGCAGGTTATTTGCTTTTTATGTTTATTATTATTTATGGCAATATGATCATGAGGAGTGTCATTGAAGAAAAGACAAGCAGAATTATTGAGATTATTATTTCTTCTGTGAAACCTATTAAATTATTATTGGGAAAAATATTTGGGACTACCCTTGCAGGAGTAACACAATTTGCTGTTTGGATCGTTATTATAATGTTTTTGAGTACGGCAATTTCTTCCATTTTTGGAATTGACCCTTCCGCCATACAATCTCAGCCACAAGAAATTTTAGGCGAAACTTCTAATTCGCAACAAATTATTAAAGATGTATTAGTAGAAATAAATAATTTACCAATTTCTAATCTAATAATCATGTTTATATTCTTTTTTATAGGCGGGTATTTACTTTATAGTTCATTATATGCAGCAATCGGTGCAGCAGTTGATAATGAAACTGATACGCAGCAATTTATGTTGCCTATTTTAATGCCATTAATATTGGGAATATATGTTGGTTTTTTCACTGTTATGGATAATCCACACGGTATCGTATCACAGGTTTTTTCATATATTCCTTTAACATCACCAGTTGTTATGCTAATGCGTATACCATTTGGAGTACCTTTATGGCAACAAATTTTATCGTTAGTAATTTTATTTGCTACTTTTATGGGAACGGTTTGGTTTGCCTCAAAGATATATAGGGTAGGGATATTGATGTATGGTAAAAAAGCAAGCTATCGGGAGATCATAAAATGGCTTAAATATTAATTATACAGAAAAGGTAGTTGAAAATAGCTAATGAGGTAATTGAATTTTTGAATTATTTTATAAAAATAAAATTTATGTTAAAAAAATGTTTAAAAAATTGGTATTACATTATTGGTTTTATTATTGTTTATATTTTCATTGTAATTATTGCAAATAGTTCTATATAAAAAATATGTCAAAGATATTAATCATAGAAGATGAAGCTGCGATACGAAGAGTGTTAGTGAAAATACTTTCTGAAGAAAACACTAATTATAAAGTTTCGGAAGCTGAAGATGGACTCCAAGGAATAGAGTTAATTAAAAAAGAAGATTTTGATCTTATTTTATGTGACATAAAAATGCCTAAAATGGATGGTATTGAAGTTTTAATGGCATCTAAAAAAATAAAACCTGAAATCCCTATTGTTATGATATCTGGTCATGGTGATTTAGACACTGCTGTAAATGCTATGCGTTTAGATGCATTTGATTATATATCAAAACCACCAGATTTAAATAGGTTATTGAATACCGTTCGCATTGCTTTAGATCGTAAAAAATTGGTTGTTGAAAACACGCTACTAAAGAAAAAAGTCAGTAAGAAATATGAAATGATAGGAGCGTCTCCTTCTATTATTCATGTTAAAGAAATGATAGAGAAAGTAGCTCCAAGCGAAGCAAGAGTATTAATTACAGGAGCAAATGGTACTGGGAAAGAGTTGGTGGCTCATTGGCTCTATGAAAAAAGTGATCGTTCTAAAGGTCCTTTAATAGAGGTTAATTGCGCGGCAATACCAAGTGAATTAATTGAAAGCGAGTTGTTTGGTCATAAAAAAGGAAGTTTTACAGGAGCGGTAAAAGATAGAGCTGGGAAATTTGAAGCAGCTAATAACGGGACTATTTTTTTAGATGAAATTGGTGATATGAGCCTATCTGCACAAGCTAAAGTGTTAAGGGCTTTGCAGGAAAATAAAATAAGTAGGGTAGGTAGTGATCATGATATTAACGTAAATGTTAGGGTATTAGCAGCAACTAATAAAAATTTAAAACAGGAAATTGCTGACGGAAATTTTAGAGAAGATTTATACCATAGATTGGCTGTGATATTAATTAAAGTTCCAGCTTTAAACGATCGAAGAGATGATATTCCTTTACTGATTAAATATTTTAGTGATAAAATCACAGAAGAACAAGGTGTTGCTTGTAAAAATTTCTCAAAAAAAGCAATTTTATTGTTACAAGAATATGATTGGACTGGGAATATTAGAGAACTTAGAAATGTAATTGAGCGATTAATTATATTAGGTGGAGATGAGGTTTCAGAAAATGATGTAAATTTATTTGCTAGTAAATAAATTCTTATAAAATGAGCTTTCCTGCAACTAGATTTATTGTTACTTCCATATTGCTTCAAGCATTGAAGAAATTAAGGAACCTGAATTAACTCCTAAAATTGAAGCTACTATATCAGAATAATAAAATAACTATAAAATGAATAACCAGTTAATAAACACCCTATGAAAAAAATATTTATATCCATTTTCTTGTTTTCTATTGCTACAACAGGGATTTCTCAAAAAGTAAATAAGAAAGATTCAACTGTGATAAAGCAAATATTTGATACTTCTTTAACTGATGGTGCTAGTTATGAATGGCTAGATTATATGTCTAATAATATTGGAAGTAGACTTTCAGGCTCCTTAGGAGCAGAGTTAGCAGTTAACTACACAAAGGAACAAATGGAAGAATTGGGTATTGACAAAGTTTGGTTGCAACCCGTAATGGTTCCTAAATGGACAAGAGGAGTAAAAGAGTATTCTTATATAGAAACTTCTCCAGGAGTAACTTCGTTAGTCGATATTTGTGCATTAGGAGGGTCGGTACCTACTCCTTATGGGGGTTTAAAAGCAGCAGTTGTTGAGGTTAAAAACTTTGAAGAACTAAGGGGTTTAGGAAGAGAAAAAATTGAAGGAAAAATTGTTTTTTATAACCGACCAATGCAGGATAATTTAATTCAAACAATGAATGCTTATGGAGGCGCTGTTGATCAACGGTATTCGGGTGCTGCAGAAGCTGCAAAATATGGAGCTGCAGGTGTTATTGTTAGATCTATGAATTTTAGTCAAGATGATTTTCCTCATACCGGAGCTATGAGTTATGGTGATACTCCAGAACATCTTCTCATTCCTGCTTGTGCAATTAGTACAAACGGAGCTAATTATTTAAGTATAACCCTAAAATTGCAACCCGATTTATTATTTTATTTTAATCAAAATTGTAAAACGTATCCAGATGTACAATCCTATAATGTGATTGGTGAAATTACAGGAAGCGAAAATTCAAACAAATTTATTGTTGTTGGAGGTCATTTAGATTCATGGGACTTAGGAGATGGATCACACGATGACGGTGCAGGTTGTGTACAGTCAATGGAAGTATTACGTATTTTGAAGAAAATTGGCTATCAACCAAAACATACAATAAGAGCAGTTATGTTTATGAATGAAGAAAATGGATTAAGAGGAGGAACTAAATATGCCGCTGAAGCAAAAAGAAAAAACGAACATCATTTATTTGCTTTGGAAAGTGATTCTGGTGGATTTACTCCAAGAGGATTTTCTTTTGATGCAAGCGATACTAATTTTGCTCAAATTAAACCTTGGGATGTTTTATTTGAACCTTATTTAATTGATAGGTTCGTAAAAGGAGGAAGTGGAGCAGATATAGGTCCGTTAAAAAATGAAGGAATGGTTACTGTTTTAGCAGGTTTAAGCCCTGACTCACAGCGTTATTTTGATTATCATCATGCAGCTAATGATACCTTTGATAAAGTAAATAAACGTGAATTAGAATTAGGAGCTGCGGCTATGACAAGTATTATTTATTTGATGGATAAGTATGCTCTAAAATAGTTTTTACCCAATTAATGTCATCGTTTATTTACATACTTGTTTTATGGTAGGTAATTGAGCTATCTATTCTTCAATGTTAGTTGTACCGTACTTTATGATTTTTATTTTCTAAATATAGAAAACATTTTATTTTTTATTAAATGCGTTTTTTACCTTTGTTATCAAAATAAAATTAATTGATATTAGCCGATTATACAAAAGAATTTAATTATAATTTAAAACTTTCATACCCTGTAATATTAGGAATGTTAGGCCATACCATGGTTGCATTTGTTGATAATATAATGGTAGGCCAAATTGGCACAGCAGAGCTTGCAGCAATATCACTTGCAAATAGTTTTATGTTTATTGCCATGTCTTTAGGTATCGGTTTTTCTACGGCAATAACTCCCTTAATAGCGGAAGCAGATGGGGAAGGAAGCTTTGAAGTTGGAAAATCTACTTTTAAACACGGTCTTTTTCTATGTACGGTACTAAGTATCCTATTGTTTTTAGGAGTATTTTTTGCAGAACCGATGCTATATTTAATGAAACAACCTCCTGAAGTAGTTGAATTAGCAATACCCTATTTAAATTTAGTGGCAGTATCTCTGATTCCATTAGTCATTTTTCAGGCATTTAAACAATTTAGTGATGGAATGTCGATGACTAAATACCCGATGTATGCTATTTTAATTGGTAATGTTATCAACGTGGTATTAAATTATTTATTCATATTTGGAAAATTTGGATTCCCAGAACTAGGGATTGTAGGAGCTGCTATTGGCACCTTGGTTTCGAGGCTTATCATAGTTATTTTCTTATGGTATTTATTATCTCAACATCATAAATCAAGAGCATTTGTTTTAAACATTAAGATTTTCAAACTTTCTAAAAAAATGATTAAGAAATTGTATAGCATAGGTTTTCCTTCAGCGATGCAAATGTTTTTTGAGGTTGCTATTTTTACCGCTGCTATTTGGCTTTCAGGGATTTTGGGTAAAAACCCTCAGGCTGCTAATCAAATTGCTTTAAACCTGTCTTCAATGACTTTTATGGTTGCTATGGGATTAAGTGTAACTGCAATGATACGGGTTGGAAATCAAAAAGGATTAAAACGGTATATAGACTTGCGAAGAATTGCTTTTTCAATTTTTATGATTGCAACCCTATTTGCTGTTGTTTTTGCAATTTTATTTTTCCTTTTTAGCGGAATTCTTCCAAAAATGTATTTAGATTTAAATGACCCAACAAAAATGGTTGATAATTATGAAGTAATTACCATAGCATCTAAATTATTATTGATCGCTGCCGTTTTTCAAATTACAGACACCATACAAGTGGTTGCTTTAGGAGCTTTAAGAGGTATGCAGGACGTTAAAATTCCAACGTTTATAACTTTTGTTTCCTATTGGCTTATCGGTTTTCCTATTTCTTATTATTTAAGTTTATATACCGATTATAAAAGTGCTGGAATTTGGATTGGATTATTAGCAGGCTTAAGCTCTTCTGGGATACTACTGTTTATTAGATTTAATTACCTTTCCAATAAATTAATCATCCAAAACTCAGTATTACAAAATGAATAAAATACTACCTTTAATAGCTTTTATGTTATTCTGCTTGATAGATTTTTTTGGAATCTATTTAGATAAGCAAATGATGGTAAATTTTGCCAAACCCATGTTGATGATCACCTTGTTTTGGTACTATTATTCAAATGCTAAAAAACTCAATAAATATTTTGTGTTAGGACTCTTTTTTAGTTTTCTGGGAGATATTTTATTATTAGGTACTGGAGAGATGTACTTTGTTTTCGGATTGCTTTTCTTTTTAATTGCCCATGTATTTTATATAATTATTGTTCTTAAAATTATTCAAATAACCAAACCAAAAGAGTTTATAATTGCAAGTGTTCCATTCCTATTATTATTTCTAGTATTAATGAATGTTTTATATGCTGGATTAGGTGCTATAAAAATTCCTGTAATTATTTATGCAATAACTATTTCGTTTTTTGGAATCGTTTCATTAATTCTATATCTACAAGCCAAAACAAAAATTTCAATGCTTTTATTGGTTGGAGTTTTAACCTTTATTACTTCAGATACAATATTAGCATTAAATTTATTTTATAAAAAGCAATCGTTTTATCCATTATTAATAATGATGACTTATGTTTTAGCTCAATATTTAATTTGTAGATTTGTGCTTAAATTAAATCAACAATCATGACACTTCCAAAATTTATATTAGGTGATAATAGCGAATTTCCTGAAGCTATTTTTGTTATACATACAGAATTTCCTCGTTTTATCATCAATCTTAAAAATGATGAGGTAACTTGGTTAGAGGAATTTGATAAAGAAGATCAAAAGGAATTAGAGGAAGAAACCGAAACTGCCATTGAAGAAGCTAGTAAGTTTTATGATAGCGAAGTAGCTAATTACGAAAATGATTGAGGAATTAATAAAATATGATACTGATCTTTTTCTTTTCCTTAATAATCTAGGAAGTGAACCTTGGGATAATCTGTGGAGAGTTATTACTAACAAGCTTACATTTATTCCTTTATACGTATTTCTTTTATTTTTAGTTTATAAAAATTATGGTTTAAAAGGAACATTAATTATTTTAGTTGGTGCTGCTTTAATGATCACTACTTCAGATCAATTGGCTAATTTATTTAAAAATGGTTTTCAAAGATTACGTCCTTGGGCTCATGAAGATTTAGATGGCTTAATGAGAATGGTTGTTGATAAAAGAGGTGTATATAGTTTTTTCTCAGGGCATGCTATCAACTCTATGGGCTTAGCGGTTTATATGGGCTTATTGTTGCGTCATAAATATTATTACTTACCTTTTATCTTATTGCTTTGGGCATTTTTAGTAGGCTATAGTAGGATTTATGTAGGTGTTCATTATCCTTTAGATGTGCTTACAGGCTTTTTCTTTGGAAGTGTTATTGGATGGGGATTTTACAAATTACAATTAATTGCTCAGAAAAATTTGTAATTAATGTCTTTTCAAAATCATTAGATTTCTAATATAAACTACCAACCCAAAAATTTGACCCATAAACAAAATGGGGTCTTTTCTGAAAATCGCATATATTAGAATTAATATAGCTCCCAATAAACTTATGATCCAAAAATCAGCTGGAAGTACTGAAGCTTTAATCCTTTCTGAATAAATCCACTGGTAAATAAATCGAAACGTAAATACTAGTTGTGAAACAATTCCTAAAACCAATAACCAACTAGAAATATGATCTTTATTAAAAAGTTGGGTAATGTCATATGTTCCTTGTAGGAATGTAATTAAAAATGTAGTTATTGGAAAACAAATAAAAAAGATGCGAATTTCCTTCTGTATTTTTCCCCATTGATGTTGTAATTGTAAATTTCGAATATAGATATAATAGGTTATAAATTGACCCAGCATAATTGCAAAATCATTTCTTAAATATCCATAAATAAATAAAAGTAAAGAAGCAATTAAACTGATATTCCAAAATAAGGTAGGAGCGACCACTTTTTTTTCTTTTTCTGAAGAGATCCATTGAACCAATAGCCTAATTGAAAAAAGGATTTGTGCTATTAAACCTATGGTATATATAAAGTAATCGTTCACCCTTTTTTGATTACTTCATAATTTATATATTTTTTTTTCATCCATAAAAACGCAAAACAATCTGTAATGGGTCCTAATAATCGATTTCTAATTCCAAACTTTGTTTCTCCTGCGATTCTTGGAAAATGTTGAATAGGCACTTGTAAAACGGTCCCTTTTTGCAATAAAATCATCGCAGGTAAAAACCGGTGTAATCCTCTAAACATAGGGATATTTTTAGCACATTCCGTTTTAATGACTTTTAAAGGACAACAGGTGTCTTCCATACCGTCACGAGTGAAAACATTTCGGATATTATTAGAGACCTTAGAAGAACTATTTTTAATAAATGAATCTTTTCTATGTGTGCGAATACCTGTAACCAAATCATAATTGTCAATTTGGTCTAAAAGAATATTAAAATCATTTGGAGACGTTTGTAGGTCGGAATCTATATATCCCAATAAAGGAGTTTCAACAGTATCAAAACCAGCTTTTAAAGCAGCACTTAATCCTTTGTTTTCTTTAAAAGTTATATAATTAAATTTTTTATTTCTAAGACAAATACCTTCAATTGATTGCTGACTCGTGTCGGTAGAACCATCATTAATAAATAGAATTGAAGTTTCTTTTTTCGCGATTTTTAAATAAGAAATCAATTCCTTTTCAACCCGTTCCAAGTTTAATTCTTCATTGTAAACAGGAACTATAATGGTAAACTCAGACATTGTTTAGTCATCTTATAGTTAATAAATAATTGGCAGCTTCAAAAGGACTTGTTTTATTCTCACTAATTAAAATTAATTGTTTTTTTAATTCTTCTTTAATTTTTTGGTGATTGTAAAAGTCACTTTTTAAAGTACTTTCAATCGTTTGAAGCAACCAATATCTGTTTTGGTCGTTTCTTTTTTGCTGAAAATATCCATTTTCTTTAGTAATGGAATTATACTTTTGAATCAGCTCCCAAATTTCAGATACCCCTTCATTATGGAGCGCACTACAAGTTAGTGTTTTTGGAGTCCAATCATTTCCTTTATCTGGATATAAATGAAGCGCTCTGTTAAATTCGGTTTTAGCTAGTTGTGCTGCAGTTATATTATTTCCATCAGCCTTATTTATAACAATGCTATCAGCCATCTCAATAATACCTCTTTTAATACCTTGTAATTCATCTCCAGCTCCAGCAAGTTTTAATAATAAAAAGAAATCTGTCATCGAATGTACAACGGTTTCACTTTGGCCAACACCCACTGTTTCAATTAGAATTATATTATAACCAGCTGCTTCACATAAAATAATTGCTTCTCTAGTGTTTCTTGCTACACCACCTAACGAATTTCTTGATGCCGAAGGACGTATAAAAGCATTGGGCTCTCTTACTAAATCCTCCATTCGTGTTTTATCTCCTAAAATACTTCCTCCACTAATAGAACTACTAGGGTCTACAGCCAATACTGCTACTTTATAATTTTTTTGAGCAAGAAGTGTTCCAAACTGTTCTATAAAAGTACTTTTACCCACTCCTGGAACTCCTGTTATGCCTATACGTATTGAATTATTTGCATGGGTTAAGCAAGTCTCAATGATTTCCCTTGCTTGATCCTGATGCTTTTGAACCGTGCTTTCTACTAAAGTAATGGATCGACTTAAAGCAGTTTTGTCTTTTTTTAATATTCCTTTTATTAATTCTTTGGTAGCAGGTATCTTTATCCGTTTTGTTTTCAGAGTAGAAGCAACCTTTACACTTATGGATTTAGGTTGTGCTACTCCTTTTTTTTCATTTAAAGCCGATTTATTAGCTTCTTTTTTGTTCATTTTATTTTTTTTGTAATAAAACCGGTACTACAGTAGTGTCCCAGGCTAATATCATTAAAGTACCTGCTTCAGTTTCAGAAAATGAAATAGTAAAGCTTTCGGTAACTGTTAAACTTTTTGAAACGGGAACCCTTACTGTTAAAGCGTCAGTTTCTGGATCACGAGATGCTGTTTGATCTGTATATTTAACTCCCCATTCATACATTTCAGAATTAAAAATAATTTGCCATGAATTTTCACCAGGAATGGTCCACAAACTATATATTCCTTTTGCTAGTTCTTTTCCATCGATCATCAGATCTTTATTGGTGGTAAAAGTAGATGCTTCGTTTGCACCCGTTCGCCAAACTTCGCCGTATGGAATCAATTCACCAAAAATAACTCTGCCTTTTTTAATTGGACTGCAATAAAATACGTTAAGTTCAAGACCTCCCTGATGATAAGTTATGTGTTGTTCAGGGCTGTATTTTTTAGTTTGTGTTTTTATAACAGGACCTATTACAAACCTAAAAAGTAGTATAATTACTAATAAGGTGCCAAATATCCAAAAAAATCTTTTTTTAAACTTAGTCATCGCTTCATATTTAGAAGTGTTAAAGGTACTGAAATAAAAATACTGAATTTTGCAACATTCGTATTTTTATGTGGTATTTAAATTGAATAGTAGCCATGAAATATACCTAAGAAGGTGTGTTGTATGGTATTTAATAAAAAGAGAGGAATTTTAGTCCTATTTATTTTGAAATTCATAGGTGGTAAGTTTTGAGATGCCTTCTGCTATGAACTACTGCTGTTGACAGTATTTTATTTGACCTTAGTATTTATTTAAAAAAATCAAAAACATCGTATGTATAAATAATATTTACTATTGAATTATATTGATTTTTTATGTTATTTTGTAGGATTATTTTTATTGAAATAAATTTAAAAAATAAAGATTAATTCTGAGTCAATGAATACTAATTTTAGAGTACAGGAGTACAAAGTATTACTTTATAGAATATTTTTAGTTTATGTATTTTATTTTGTTGCGAGAGCACTTTTTCTTTTTTATAATTTTTCACTTTTAGGAGTTGATTCAATTTCAGAATTTTTTAGATTGTATTATTACGGATTGGCTTTTGATACCACCGCTATTTTATATGTGAATTCTCTCTTTATTTTACTTTCCATAACTCCTGTAAGGGGCACTACATCAAAAAAATATCAAAAATTTCTCTTGTACTTCTATTTTGTCACCAATTTAATTGCTTATTCATTAAATTTTATTGACTTTATATACTACAAATACAACTATAGTAGGACCACCGTTACTGTTATCGATGTTTTAAAAGATGAATCTAATGTTTCGGGAATGTTATTTAGATTTTTATTTACCTATTGGCATGTACTAGTATTATTTATACTAGTAGCTTATTTATGGATTTATCTTTATAAAAAATATAAAGTAACCGCTTCCAATGAAAATATTAACGTTAAGTATTATTATTCAACTTCTGTATTAGCCATTATTATCATAACCGTTTTATCTGTGGGCGGAATTAGAGGTGGAGATTTTAAAGAAAGTACTAGACCCATTAATTTAGTGGATGCTAATCGTCATGTAAAAGAAATTAAACAAGCAGATTTTGTGTTAAATACACCTTTTGCATTAATAAGAACGTTATCTGCAAATACTTTTAAAAGGGTGAGTTATGATATAAGTTCAGATCAAATAGATCATTTTATCAGTCCTATTAAGCAATATACTAGCAACGAAAAATCAAGTCCAAATATCGTGTTAGTTATTACAGAATCCTTTTCAAGAGAATATTCAGGTGCCTTTAATAAAGATAGGAATATCGAAAATTATGTTAGTTATACACCTTTTATAGATTCTTTAGCAGCACACAGTTTAATTTTTCCAAATGCATTTGCCAATGGCAATAAATCTATTCATGGAATGTCTTCTGTATTAGCAGGTATTCCATCGTTTAAAGATGCATTTACCTCATCACCCTATTCTAAACAAGAAATAGAATCGGTAGTTTCTATTTTAAATGAATTGGATTATGATACCTCATTTTTTCATGGTGCGGCTAATGGTTCTATGGGTTTTTTAGGGTTTAGTAATATTTTAGGGTTTGATAATTATTATGGGAGAACTGAATATAATAATGATGATGATTTTGACGGAACTTGGGGTATTTGGGATGAAAAATTTTTAGATTTCACAAAAGAAGTATTGAATGAAAAAAAAGAACCATTTTTCAGTACCATTTTCACTTTAAGTTCTCATGAACCTTTTAAAATTCCAAAAGAATACAAAGGAAAATTTCCAACAGGAAATGTGCAAATGAACCAATCTATTTCTTATACCGATTATTCTCTTAAAACTTTTTTTGAAGCTTCTAAAAATGAAGAATGGTTTAATAATACCATTTTTATAATTACTGCAGATCATGGAAGTCAACCAGGTTTTGATGAATACAGAAAAACAGTTAATAGAACCGGAATACCAATTTTAATATACAAACCTGATAATAGTTTAAGGGAAGTAAAAAATGACTTAGCTCAACAAATAGATATTTATCCAACTATTATTGATCTTATTGGTTATAAAAAACCTTTTAGAAGTTGGGGGAGAAGTTTAATAAACGACTCTTTGATTCATCCTTTTACCTTTAATTATTGTGCATCTGGTTATGTTTTGCAAAGAGATAACTATATTTGTTTTTTTGATGGTGAAAAAACAACTGGATTTTACGATATCAATGATAAAGATTTAAAAATAAATTTAATTGAGCAGTCTAATAGTCAAATGGACACTTTAGAAATAGTGACTAAAGCTTTTATAAAAGATTTTTTTGATAGGATTGTAGATAAAAAATTAGGCAAACCAAAAAAATAATATCAACGTATGAAAAAGAAAATAATTGGAATTATTTTAATCATAGTTTTAGTAGGAGTAGGGAAATATGTTTATGATGTAAACATAAATTATAATTTTAAAGAAATTACTAAAGGAAAAGTCTATAAGTCTGGGGTAATACCTCCAGACGAAATAGAAAGTTATACCAAAAAGTATCATATTAAAAGCATTGTAGATTTAAGATTTCCTGGAACTAAAGACACTATAAACAACCCTGAAGTTCCTAAAGAGTTAATTGCTGAAAAAGAGGCGGTAGAAAATATAGAAGGCGTAAGCTACTTTAATGTGGGTTCTCACCAAGTACCTAGCCAAGAAACAGTAGATTCTTTCTTAGAAATTATGGACAATCCAGATAATTACCCAGTTTTAATCCATTGTTATCACGGAGCTGGTAGAGCTCCTTTGTTTGGTGCTGTTTATAGAATGGAATATGAAGATTTGCCTAATGAGGAGGCCAGAGGAAAAACTAGGTTATTATTAAAAGGAAGCTCTTTTGATGATGGTAGCCCAAAAGGGGAATTTTTAAAGAACTATAAGAAAAGAGCATCCAATAATTAGTTTTTTTTTCAAGACAAAATTAAAATAAATGTCAGGATTTTTTGCGCTCTTAGATGATATAGCAGCATTAATGGACGATGTAGCTATGATGACTAAAGTGGCTACTAAAAAGACAGCAGGAATTTTAGGAGACGACTTGGCCGTGGGTGCAGAAAAAGCATCTAGTTTTAGAGCATCAAGAGAACTACCGGTGATTTGGGCCATTACAAAAGGGTCTTTTATAAACAAGTTGATCATACTTCCTTTCGTATTCTTATTAAGTGCATTTTCCCCTCAATTTATTGTACCTATTTTATTAATAGGAGGAATTTATTTAAGTTTTGAGGGAGTCGAAAAAATAATTTACACTTTTTTTCAAAAAGAGCATCGTGCGGTTGATTTTAACGAAATAGAAACTGAAGAAGCATTATTAATTTTGGAGAAGTCTAAGATTAAATCTGCTATTATAACCGACTTTATTCTTTCTTTAGAAATTATAATGATTGCTCTTGGGACCGTTACAAATTATAGTTTATTAATTCAGGTTGCAGTTGTGTCTTTAGTTTCTATTATCGCTACTATTGGCGTTTATGGAATCGTAGCTTTAATGGTGAGAATTGACGATATAGGATTTCGATTGATAAAGATTTCAGAAAATAAAAAAGGTTTGGTTAAAACAATTTTTTATAAAACAGGAACTGGTTTAGTATGGGTTTTACCTAAACTAATTAAATTAATTGCAATTATTGGTACGCTTGCTATGCTTTTAGTTGGAGGTGGTTTGTTTGTGCATAATATACCAAGTATTCACGATTTTTTTCATTTCTTACCCAATATCATTTCTGAATTGATAGTAGGTTTAACCGTTGGATTTGTTGCTTATTTATTATGGAAAGGTTTAATGATAATAACACAATGGAAGTCTTAAACAATAAATGTATTAATCTGAGCTAATCAAATTATTTAAAAAGAAAAAGGAACTCAATTTATTGAATTCCTTTTTTAACTATTCTTTTATTCAACTAAAACCCATTCCCCTTTGTTTATTAATGGAATGGCTTGTTTGTATTTTAAGGTTTTGTTTTCGCCGTTCATTACATGTTTAATGGTAACTTTATCGTTACGACCAATTTTTGGTTGTTCTCTAACGATGGTTTCTGTTACCTGTCGCTGTTGACCTTGTGTTTGTCCTGCTGCTCTTGATACAGATGAACGTTCATCTAAATTTTGAATTTCGTCCTTTTGTTCTTTTAGATTTTTATTTGTTTTTTCTTGACGAGCTTCTCTAATTTGTTGTTGATTTTCTTGAGGTAATTCTCCTTTAAACAAGAATGAGATCACATCTTTATTTACCTGAACAATCATTTCTTTAAACAATTCAAAAGCTTCAAACTTGTAAATTAATAATGGATCTTTTTGTTCGTGAACTGCTAATTGTACCGATTGTTTTAACTCATCCATTTTACGTAAATGAGTTTTCCACGCATCATCAATAATAGCTAATGAAATATTTTTTTCAAAATCTTGAATCAATTGTTTCCCTTTCGATTCATAAGCTTTTTCAAGATCAGTGGCAACGTTTAAGGTTTTAACTCCATCCGTGAATGGCACTAAAATTCGTTTGTATTGATCTTTTTGTGTTTCGTAAACATTTTTAATAACCGGGAATGCTGTTTCTGCATTGCGGATCATTTTCTTTTGATAATGCTCCAATGCAGCTTTATAAATAATACCAGCAATCTCTTGAGAATCCATCTTCTCAAATTCTTTTTCGTTTACTGGAGAACTGATAGAGAAATAACGAATTAATTCAAACTCAAAGTTTTTATAATCTTGAGCTCCTTTATTATCTTGAGATATCACCTCTGCAGTATCAAAAATCATATTTGCAATATCTACACTTAGGCGATCTCCAAACAATGCATGAAAACGTCTTTTGTAAACTACTTCTCTTTGAGCATTCATTACATCATCATATTCTAATAGACGCTTACGAATACCAAAGTTGTTTTCTTCTACTTTTTTCTGAGCACGTTCAATAGATTTTGAAATCATAGAATGTTGAATTACTTCACCTTCTTTTAATCCCATTTTATCCATCATTTTGGCAATTCTTTCACTACCAAATAAACGCATTAAATTATCATCTAGCGCTACATAAAACTGAGAGCTTCCTGTATCTCCTTGACGTCCACTACGACCTCTTAACTGTCTGTCAACACGACGAGAATCATGACGCTCTGTACCAACAATAGCTAAACCTCCCGCTTTTTTAACTTCTTCCGTTAATTTAATATCGGTACCACGACCAGCCATATTTGTTGCTATGGTTACCATACCGGATTTTCCAGCTTCTTCTACAATATCAGCTTCTTTTTTATGAAGTTTTGCATTTAAAACATTATGTCTTACACTACGAATACTCAACATTCTACTTAATAACTCTGAAATTTCTACCGAAGTAGTACCGATTAAAACTGGCCTTCCAGCTTCTGTAAGTAAGGTCACTTCTTCAATTACTGCATTGTATTTTTCACGTTTGGTTTTGTAAATTTTATCCTCACGATCATCCCTTTGCATCGGTCTATTGGTCGGAATTTCAACAACATCTAATTTATAGATTTCCCAAAGCTCACCAGCTTCAGTTACAGCTGTACCCGTCATACCAGATAGCTTGCGGTACATTCTAAAGTAATTTTGCAGTGTTACTGTAGCAAAAGTTTGCGTAGCTGCTTCAATTTTTACATTTTCTTTGGCTTCAATAGCTTGGTGTAAACCATCGCTATAACGTCTACCATCCATAATACGACCCGTAGACTCATCAACAATCATTACTTTGTTGTCCATTACTACATATTGAGTATCCTTTTCAAAAAGTGAATAGGCTTTCAATAATTGACTCATGGTATGGATCCGTTCACTTTTTACTCCGAATTCACGAAACAATATTTCTTTTTGATGTGCTTCTTCTTCTGAAGAAAGACCTTTCGCTTCAATTTGAGCTATTTTAACACCAATTTCTGGCATTACAAAGAAATCTGGATCGTCTGTACCGGAAAGATAATCAACCCCTTTATCGGATAGTTCAATCTGATTGTTTTTTTCATCAATTACATAATACAATTCCGCATCTATCTTTGGCATTTCACGGTTATTATCTGACATATATTGATTTTCAGTTTTCTGAAGTATTTGACGAACTCCTTCTTCTGATAAATATTTTATTAAGGCCTTGTTTTTAGGAATACCTCTATAAACTCTTAATAACTGGAAACCACCTTCTTTTTCGTCTCCATCTTTTATTAGTTTTTTAGCATCTGCTAAAACACCCGTTAAATATTTTTTCTGTACCGCAACGATATCAGCAATTTTTGGTTTTAGTTCATTGAACTCATGACGATCTCCCTCTGGTACAGGTCCCGAAATAATTAAAGGCGTACGAGCATCATCAATTAATACCGAATCCACCTCATCGACAATTGCATAATGATGTGGGCGCTGAACTAAATCTTCAGGAGCATTTGCCATATTATCTCTTAGGTAATCAAAACCAAACTCATTGTTGGTTCCATAAGTAATATCTGCATTATAAGCTTTTCTACGTTCTTCAGAATTTGGTTGATGATAATCAATACAATCTACTGTTAAGCCGTGAAATTGAAATAAAGGAGCCATCCACGCACTATCACGTTTTGCTAAATAATCATTTACAGTAACTAAATGCACACCATTTCCAGCTAAACCATTTAAGTACATTGGAAGCGTTGCAACTAATGTTTTTCCTTCACCCGTTTGCATTTCAGCTGCTTTTCCTTGATGCAAAGCAATACCCCCAATTAATTGAACATCATAATGAATCATGTCCCAAGTGATTTCCTTACCAGCAGCATCCCAAGAGTTTTGCCATATTGCCTTTTCTCCATCTAAACTTACATAATCCTTAGTAGCAGAAATTTCTCTATCAAAAGGAGTTGCATTTACGGTAAGTGTCTTATTATCCTTAAATCGTTTTGCAGTTTCTTTCATCACTGCAAAAGCTTCAGGTAATAATTCTTCTAATGTTATTACTTCGGCAGCATATCGATCGTCTTTTAACTGATCAATTTCTTTATATAGATCTTCTTTTTTATTGATATCTTCAATCTCTGAAGATTCTTTTTCTAGAGCATCAATTTGATCTTGAATTTCTTTTTGATCTGCTTTTATTTTATTCTTAAACTCAGTAGTTTTAGCTCTTAACTCATCTAGGGTAAGTTTCTCTGTAGCTGCTTCTTGCTTTTTTATTTGTTCAACCATTGGCTGTAAATCACCAAGATCTTTCTTGGATTTATCTCCAACAAACAATTTTAAAACATTATCTAATATTCCCATTTTGTATTCTGTGTTTTTTAACAAATTAAAAAGTAAATATACTTTTCAATGTTTTACAAAAAAACTGTAAAAAAACAACATAGCCAAAGGATAAGGTGTTTTTAGTTTTAAAGTATTAAGCAAAAAAAAAGCCTCTAGTTAGAGACTTTTTTTGTTATTAGTTTTTTAATATTCATCTTCATTCCACAGATAATCTTCATCTGTTGGATAATCTGGCCAAATTTCTTCAATCGAATCGTATGAGTCTCCTTCGTCTTCTATAGCCTGAAGGTTTTCAACAACCTCTAGAGGTGCTCCAGTTCTAATAGAGTAATCTATCAATTCATCTTTCGTTGCCGGCCAGGGTGCATCACTTAAAAATGATGCTAATTCTAGTGTCCAGTACATAGACTTTATGTTTTTTAATTTTTGCAAAAATAATTTTTTTGATCACAAAGTCAAGTAAAATCGTAATTATTTCTGCTTTATTTTTAAGAACGTTTATAACTTACTGTTGTTCAGGTAATTATAATTTAAGTTTTTTTGAAATTTATAGTTTCTTAGGAACCCACTTAATTTCATCGACTTGTAGATCATTAGTCAATTTTCGTGCCAGCACAAATAAATAATCAGATAACCTATTTAAATACTTTAAAACAAGGCTATCTATAGGTTCTTGCTCGTTTAAAAAAGTAGCTAAACGTTCTGCGCGACGGCAAATACAACGTGCTACGTGACAATGTGACACGGTAGGATGTCCTCCGGGAAGAATAAAATTCGTCATGGGAGGGAGGATTTCATTCATTCGATCCATTTCAGATTCTAGAAGTTGAATATCATCTTCATCAATTCTTGGAATATTTAACCGTTCCTTTCCATTTTTTAGTTTTTCCTTTTCTGGATCGGTTGCTAATATAGCTCCCAATGTAAATAATCGCTCTTGTAGATGAGTTAATATCTCTTTAGTGTGAGTATCCATTTCTTGATCTCGAACCAATCCAATATAGGAGTTTAATTCATCTACCGTTCCATAACTTTCAATGCGAATATGATGTTTAGGTACTCTTGTTCCTCCATATAATGCAGTGGTACCTTTATCTCCAGTTTTTGTGTATATTTTCATGATGGTTGGTCTTTTTTCTTGTCGTAATAACTTTTTCGGAAACTCTTTCTGTTTCTAGTGCGATTTTTTTTTGTGTTGTGCCTGTTCCAAAAATAGAGTAAGGCTAGTAATCCAAAACCGCTACCGATTAAAAGAATAGGATTTGAAAGATTGAAAGAATCCATAAAGAGTAATTAACTTAAAAATACTGTTGTTCAATATAAGACTTTAGACCGCTACGCTGTTAGATATTAGATCTTGATTATTTTAAATAAAAATTTGTTGAATTCACTAAATTTAGGAAGCAATTTCAAAATAGTTAAAGTTAGCAATAATGGTTGTTTTAAATTTAATAAAAATAATCATACAAATATAGAATATTATAAGCTTATTGGTTTCTTATATCGCTTGAAACCATCCCATCAACTAATCTAATTACTCGGTGTGCGTATTTTGCGATATCTTCTTCGTGTGTTACAATAATAACGGTGTTCCCTTTTTTATGAATATCATCAAAAAGCACCATAATTTCTAGGGATGTTTTAGAATCTAAATTTCCTGTAGGTTCATCTGCTAAAATAATGGAGGGTTTATTTACTAATGCTCTACCAATAGCAACACGTTGTCTTTGTCCTCCAGACAATTGACTCGGCTTGTGGTCCATTCTGTCAGCCAAGCCAACATTTGTTAATACTTTTTCAGCACGATTTTTTCGTTCTTCTTTTGTAGCTCCTGCATAAACCATTGGCAATGCTACATTGTCCAATGCTGTGGTCCTTGGTAATAAATTAAAAGTTTGAAAAACAAAACCTATTTCTTTGTTTCTAATTTCAGCAAGTTCATCTTGTGACATATTACTTACATCTTTTCCGTTTAATTCGTAGGTTCCGTCAGTTGGAGTATCTAAGCATCCTAAAAGGTTCATTAAAGTAGATTTTCCAGAGCCAGAAGGTCCCATTAATGCTACATATTCACCACGTTCGATTTCTAAATCGATTCCTTTTAAAACTTTTACAAGTTCATTTCCTAATGGGAAATTTCTTATAATTCCTCTAATTTTTATAACTAAACTCATTTTTTTATAGTGAATTTTAACGTTTGCAAGATACTAGTTTTCTACATAAGACGCAGATGCTAGTTGCTTGTTACACTCTAATTGTAAAATGTTGTTTTTGTTGTTCTTTCCTGAAAAAGACAATCCCCCAATAAAAGGTGTCTATACTAACGGTAACTTTCGGATGTTCTTTTATTTGATTCCAAGCTTCTGTCATATCAACATCCCAATAAATATGATTAAATATTAAAAGAGAATCATTGTTAATTCGATTTAATAAATATTCGAAATACTGAAGCGTATTCTTTTTATTATGATTCCCATCGATATAAACTAAGTCATAAGAATCTGATAAATTCTTATTAAAAAAATATTCAAAAGGAGCATTCTGTAATTGAATAGTTGATAAATGGTATTTGTTGAAAATCGCTTCAGAAACTTTAGCGGTATTCTTGCAACCTTCTACCGCAGTAATTTTATTGGAATCATTTACAAAAGCCATTGATGCTGTTCCTAAACCTAAAAAAGTTCCTAATTCTAAGACTGTTTTTGACTTAAAATAATTAGTGATTCTAAAAAGTAATTTCTGCCTTTTAAAAGAAATACCTGCGTTTTTTGCAATGGAGGATATTTTCCTAGTATTGGATTTAAAAACACGTGATTCCGCTCCAAAATCTGTTATTTCTACAGTATCTGAATTCTGTAAAAGTTCGTTTCTAAACGCTTTTATTTTTTGATATTCGGAATAATATTTTTTATCATAAAAACAAGTTGTCACTAAATCGTACACAAAAGGGGAGTGAACCCCATGCTGATTTGAAGATTTTAATAAAAAATTGAGGTATGATTTAATTTGATACCACATTTAATAAAAATAGATTAAATAATAATTTTATTGTTATTGACAAAGAAAATAGAGTTCACCAGGAATAGCTTTCCATTTTCCCAGAATGATCTAAATAAAACATCGTCCACTAAATAAATAACACTTCCACGACCCATTCTTTTTTCAGCAAAAACAATCGAGTTTTTAAGTCCTTTTTTAGCTTCTTTACCAGAAAAACCTGAAACACTCACAGCATCTCCTTTAATATAACCTACGTTATACCCTGAATCTAAGAATTTATATGATTCCTTGCCTTGTTTTAAACTATAATAAATGTTATTATAACCAAAAGCCATCGGATGTGAATTATCTATTGTTATTTTATAGACACTTCCAGTAATAAAGTTTTTTACATTATTAATTTCTCGTTGATCATAAGGTTGCAGTTTTGAATCTAAATCATCTTCTGTTTTCTCTTTTTCTACTTCATTATTTATTGAAATTCCAAAACCTTCTTTATCATTAAATAAACTAACAGAGCTTCCCATAGCGATTAATTTTCCTCCTTTTTGAATCCAACTTTTAAGTGTTTTAATACTATCTTCATCAAGGGCTTCCCAATAATAAGTTTCAGGAAGAATTAATACATCGAATTGATCTAAAGAGCTAGTTCTAAAATCATCCGTATCAATCGATGTAAGAGGGTATTTTAATTCTGTTTCAAAAAAGTGCCAAATAGCTCCATAGCTAAGTGAAGAAACACCTTCCCCTTTTAATAAGGCAATTCGTTGTTTGTTTACTAATTTAATATCTGGCGAACCAAAATCTGTTCCATTATCTGAAAAACTAGATGGTGTAGCCACTAATTTACGGTGTTGCTTATTAGCAATATCGGTCACTATTTTATCAAAATCTACCTTTTTTTTATTATCGCTTTTCGTTATAATTAGACTGCCTCTATCAAAAGGAATACTATTAAAACTCAATTCTTTTTCAGAAAAACGCACTTTGATATCGTTCTGTAACAGTTCTATTAAAAAAGCAGCATCGTTTATACTGTTCCATTTACTAATATAACCCACAGATTTTGGGGATGGTTTGTTGTATACTGCAGTGCTAATTTTAATCTCATTAGCTTCTAATAAACGCTTGCTTGCAACAGTTTCTAGGCCGTAAGCATAGGGTAAACTCCAAGAAGTAATGTCATAGGTTAAAGGATTGCTTAATTTAGCATCTGGTTCGAACAAGACTTTTACCATTTTTCCTTTTGCTTGATCAGTACTTACAATAATTCCATTTTCAGCGTTAATAGAACCGTTTTTTTGAGTTCCATAATGATATCCTGAAACATTTTTATCAATAGAATATCCCCACTTTATTTCATGTTTGTCTAATAAATTAGTGAGTTTTTTTAATTTATCTGAATTGCCATTTAATACGTAACTCTTATACCTTAACTTGTCGTTATTAAAATAGGTTTTAAATTCTTTATTTAGTTTTTCAGTATTTTTTGAAGCTACTTCAACGGTAGATAGGCCTGCAGTTGTATGATGTTGCATTCGGTCTACTAAAGTCAATACCGTATCTTCGTCAGTATTAACTCCCAGTCCAGCCCTCCCGTGTCCAGCTTGCTCATAGGTCATCCCGATAGCTCCCATAAACATCGGGTAGGTGTCTCCATAACTTGGATATAATAAATCGAATCGTTCTCTTGTAAAAAACAACCATCCTTCGCGATCAAAATACTTTGCATGGTTTTTACCTATTTGATCTTGGAAATCTCGTTGCCAATCTGAAATAACCTCATGGTAAGGCTCTGCTGCTGGAGCAAAATAATAAGGTTCGTTAATTCCTTGTTCGTGAAAATCTACATGAACGTGAGGCATCCATTGGTTGTATAGCTTTAATCGTTGTGTAGTTTCTATTTGTGTTGCCCAAACCCAATCTCTATTTAAATCGAACAAATAATGGTTGGCTCTCCCTCCAGGCCAAGGTTCGTTATGCTCAGTAGCTACTTGTTTTACATCGTAAGGAGTCGCTTTTACTTGGTTGTACCAATTTACGTAACGATCGCGACCATCTGGATTGATACAAGGGTCGATAATTACTAGCGTATTTTCTAACCATACTTGTTTCTTGGTAATAAGTATATATAGTGTTTGCATGGCAGCTTCTGAACTAGAAGCCTCATTACCGTGTACGTTATAGCTTAACCAAACAATCGATTTTTCAGGATTGACATCTCCATCTATGATTCCTGCATTTTTAAGATGATTGGTTCTAATCGTTTCTAAGTTATTCAAATTATCCTTGGAAGAAACAATCGCATAGGTTAATTGTCTTCGTTCATTTGTTTTTCCATAGGTATCATAAATAACTAGCTTACTGTTAGCAGCTAGGTACTCAAAATAATTAACTACCTCTGCGTGACGCGTAAATTGAGTTCCTAACTCATATCCTAAAAACTCGGAGGGCGATTTAATTTGAGCGTTGATGGATGTTGAAATAAAAAGAAATAAAAGAGTCAAGTAACGAATCATGGTTTGTTTTTTATTAAGTGACTGCAATTTATAAAATGTTTTACATTTCACCCTATATATTTTTTAATTAACATTCTCTTGCAAAACACTATTAAGGATTTTGTATTTTTACGACAGATATTGCAAACTATTTTATGTCGATAACACACATACCTTATAAAAACACGGGATACTTTTCATCGTTAATGGTTGATTATATAGCTGAAAAAGAAGCGTTAGCACCTTTTTACCACCGTTTTCCTATGATTAATAATTTTAAAGCCCAATTAGTAGAAAAGAGTAGGTCTTTTAAAAAGGAAAACAGGAAGGTATTGGTAGCTAGTTTAAATAAGCAATACCAAGATTTTGACATTTCTGAAGCAACAAAAAGCAATATCAATTCACTTTTAAGTAAGCATACCTATACCATTACTACAGGTCATCAACTTAATTTATTTACGGGACCTTTATATTTTTTATATAAAATAGTTTCGGTGATTAATTTATCGGAACAATTAAATAAAAAATATTCCAATCATCATTTTGTACCCGTTTATTGGATGGCAACCGAAGACCATGATTTTGAGGAGATTAATTATTTTAACCTCTATGGCAAAAAAGTAGCTTGGGATCACGAAAGTGGTGGAGCCGTTGGAGCTTTAAAAACCGATGGACTGGAACAGTTATTGGTAAATTTAAAAACTAAAATAGGAACAAGTGAAAATGCTAAAAAACTCATTGACTTGTTTTATGAAGCTTATTTACAACACAAGAACCTAAGTGATGCTACCCGTTATTTGTCCAATCAATTGTTTGCGGAATATGGACTCGTTATTGTTGATGGGAATCATACCGAACTGAAAAAAGAATTTACTCCTTTTGCAAAAAAAGAACTGTTAGATAAAGCTTCATTTTCAATCATTAATAAAACGACTGAGCAATTAGAAGTCATCGGTTATAACAAGCAAGTACAGCCTAGAGAAATCAATTTATTTTATATTATTAAAGGAATCCGAGAACGGATTATAGAGGAAGAAGGAAGTTTTAAAATTAATAATACGGACATTTTTTTTAACAAGAAAGAACTATTAAATGAGCTCGAAGAATTCCCAGAACGATTTTCACCCAATGCTTTATTAAGACCTCTTTTTCAAGAAGTGGTATTGCCTAATTTGTGTTATGTAGGTGGGGGTGGAGAATTGGCTTACTGGTTCCAACTAAAAGATTATTTTAAAAGTGTAGCAGTAACTTTTCCTATTTTATTATTGCGAAATTCAGTTTTGTTAGTTCCGAAAAAACTTACTAAGAAATTAGAAAAACTAAATGAAACTATCGAGGCGTTGTTTTTAAATACTGATGATTTAGAGAAAAAGCATACACAGCAGTTATCTACATTAAAAATTAATTTTACTCCCCAACGAGAACATTTAAAAAAACAATTTATAGACTTGTATGCATTGGCAAAACAAACCGATGCCTCTTTTTTAGGAGCCGTTAGTGCCCAAGAAAAAAAGCAACTTAACGGTTTGAATCATTTAGAAAAAAGATTGTTAAAAGCAGAAAAACGGAAACTAAAAGACCAAATACAACGCTTAACTTCTATCCAAAAACAATTATTCCCTAAGAAAAGCCTACAAGAACGTCTGGTTAATTTCTCTGAGTTTTATCTGGAACATGGAGATCAGTTAATACCGCAATTAAAAAAACAATTGGATCCGCTTTGTCACCAATTTACAGTGTTGGAGGTTTAATTTTTTTTAAATTCGCTTGTAATAATTCAACATCAATTGTAATAACTGCTTATGTAGATGATGCAACAGAGCTTTCAACTACAGCATATGCTGGAGATATTAACTATTGAAATGGAAGTGCTTGGCTAAACATACCTTCAACTTCAAACCAAGTAGCAGGTATTAAAACTATTATATCTTGGTGGAATGTTAATTAAAAAATAAAAATATAAAATTACTTTTTTTAAGCCCTACTAATTGAATCTAAGTATGCTTTCGGCGAAACATTATTGTGTTTTTTAAAAGAACTATAAAATGTATTATATGAAATAAATCCTATTTCATTAGAAAGAGACTCCAAAGTGTTTTTTTCTAAGTAATTATCTTTTATTAGTATTTTTGCATCTTCTATTTTACAATATTTTTTATATTCTACATAAGGCTTGTTACAATGGTATTTAAAAATATAAACTAAATGACTCGTTGGAATATTTAAAGTTATTGATAAGTCTTTAATGGAAAAATTAGGATCTCTAAATGGGTGATTGGTGTTTATAAAATCTTCCATCTCTTGTATGTAAGGTGTAATTTTGGTTTCTATACCGATGGTTAATTTTTGATCTTGAAGATTTGTGACTTCAGGGGAGGCTAATTCCCATACACCTAAATTAAGTATTGTATTGTTTTGTATAGCTAATTTTTCTTCTAGTTTAGGGTACCCATAAAGAATTTCTGGATGAATTAAAATTTTAATATAAATAATTAACCAGAGTACAACAGCAAATAGCACATAAGAGAAACCTGGTGAGTTGAAGGTTGAGTTGCTTCCTAAATAAACGGAAAATAATAATCTAAAGGCTAATAATAAAAATATAAAATAAAAAAACTGTGTCCAATTCTTAATTAAAAGGTAGTGCTTGTTGACAATTAACTCTGAATTCTTGTTGTTCCATAATTTTCGATTTAGCAATTGAAAAGATAAAATTAAATAAAATAATATAAAGAAGGTTAAGGCGCCAATTTGTATTAGATGGGAACTATCTTGTGTAAACAGCACATACTTTTTTTGGAGGACTATATATAAAACATTAAAAATAGGATATGTAAAATGAAGGAGGTCTTTATAATTATATTGCCTGTTATCATTTACGAGTGATTTATAATACAAATAAAAGCATGGTACAGCAAACAAATAAATGGGGATAAGCCAATTAAAAGTAGTTTCAAATAAATTGGGGTGGTAAAGCTCATAAATGCCTTTGTGTATAAAACGAAAGGAGGATATCGTGAAAATAATTACTAAATATATATTTACTAAGGTATTCGATTTGTAAGAAAAAAGCAATAAAAATATAACAAGAACCCCTAAAAAACCAATAGCTATAAGAGAAAGATTTACAAAATATTCAATCATTAGATGTAATTAGTAAGAAATTTATTTAATGCAAAAATAATATAATATTTTGAATAATAACAAGATTTTAAAAGTTACTACTTTTTTAAAATTGATAAAAAAGACTTACTACTTTTTTAAAAGACTTACTCATACATTAGAAATATAAAAAAATTGATTTTAAATTAAAATTGAGTTTGTAGTTTTGTTAAAATTGACAATAGCTGCATCAAAAATATTTTATTGTATCCTTCTTTCTTTTTATTTTTTTTCAAACCCATTTTTTAAAGCCCAAAGCCCAAAAAAAAATTACTTGTCACGTCCTTCTATTAGGTGTTTCATGAGATTTAATTTTAACAAAAACATAAAGTACTAATGACAACAAAAAACAGCACTACACACCAACCTCTTTTATTAAAAGCAATCGTATTTTTCTTACTATTTACGGTAGAATTCACATTTGCACAAGCAGCATTAACTGCTTCTGGCGGCGAAGCTGTTGGAGATGGAGGATCTTTAAGTTATACCATAGGACAGGTAGATTATATACAGGCGAGTGGTAGTGGAGGTACTGCTAGTCAGGGAGTGCAACAAGCATTTACAATTACAGTTCTAGGTAATGACGATTTTTCAAGCATTGAGCTAAAAGCTGTTGTTTTTCCAAATCCAACCACCAATTACATCAACTTAATAATTACCAATGTTGTTGCCGAAGACCTTTCGTATCGATTGTTTGATATGAATAGAAGAATTATTTCTAGCCATAAAATAACCAGCCAAGAGACAATCATTCCGATGGAGCGATTGGCATCGGCGACCTATTTATTATATGTTTTAGACCAAAACACCCAACTAAAAGTTTTTAAAATAATTAAAGAATAAATATCCTATCAATATGAAAAAAATTAGTACACTAGGGGTCATCCTTTTTACTACCCTAACAATGTATTGTCAAACACCCGAGCTAATGAGCTATCAGGCTGTTGTTAGAGATGCGGACTCCGAATTACTTACAGATCAAGCAGTAGGTATGAAAATCAGTATTTTAGAAGATACAGCAACAGGAACTCCGGTCTATGTTGAAACTCAAAACCCAAGCACCAATTCCAATGGGCTTCTTAGTTTACAGGTAGGTGCTGGAACTGTTGTTTCTGGTGACATTACAACTATTGATTGGGCAAATCACGACTATTTTATTAAAACGGAAACAGATCCAACAGGAGGAGAGAACTATACAATCGCTGGCACAAGTCAGATCTTGAGTGTTCCTTACGCATTACTTTCAAAAAATGTGATAAATGATTTGGTGGATGATGCAGATAACGATCCTAGCAATGAGTATAATACGGGATTTACATTTAACGGAACAGACTTAGAAATCACCGATGGTGGTAGTGTTCAGACCGTAGATTTAAGCGTTCTAGACAACACGAACCTTCAAGCAGAACTAGACACCACTCAAACTGGTGCTGGATTAGCAACAGATGGAACCTATAGTGCAAATACGACTGCAAACTATATAGCAGGAGCTACCGCATTAAATGACGCTGATGATAAATTAGACGCACAGGCAAAAGTAAATGCAGATGCAATCAGTGCTAATAACACGAACCTTCAAGCAGAACTAGACACCACTCAAACTGGTGCTGGATTAGCAACAGATGGAACCTATAGTGCAAA